>JAANMY010000132.1_pt1 | contig 99859 bp, 80 predicted proteins | sample 7279691 | NCBI WGS metagenome assembly JAANMY01 (sample SAMN14094543, study PRJNA606508) | bioreactor metagenome | isolation source: A lab-scale SPAN reactor treating ammonium-rich wastewater day 388 | place: Ireland: Galway | collected 2018-02-07 | reverse complement strand
GCCGGGGACAAGGCATCGACGCCATCACTCAACCCCCTGTCGAACACCTCCGCAAGTTGGGTGTGCATAACCATTCGCTCCGCACTCCGCTCGCCGAACTCTCTATTAGCATGCGCCGTCGGACCGTCCGACTATGCGCGATATCGACCTACCTTACGCAACAAACTCAGGCTATCCTTGACGTTTTCCCGCAAACGCGCGCATCCTAACACCCTAATCATCACTATGCGCGGCTCCCTCTGGGCGCTGACGCAATCCCGCTCGACTTACAAACGATCCGCTGGGCTCTTGACGCCCAACCCGCCCCGGTTCAGCACATGCGTGTAGATCATCGTGGTTGTAACATCCTTGTGCCCTAAAAGCTCTTGCACAGTTCGCACGTCCTGTCCATCCTCCAAGAGATGGGTCGCGAAGGCGTGCCGGAAGCAATGGGCGGTCGCCGGCTTCGCCACTCCAGCCGCTTTGACTCCAGCCGTGATCGACCGGTTCACCGCGCTCGGGTGCGCGTGATGCCGCCGTCGAATCCCGCGTCGTGGATCAATCCCAAGCCGCGCCGAGGGGAAAACCCACTGCCACCCCCACGTCGTGCTGGCATTCGGGTATTTCCGCTCAAGCGCCTCGGGCAAATAGACGCCCGGCACCCCCGCCCGCCGATCCGACTCGAACAGTAGCTTCACCCGCTCCAGGTGTCTGTGCAACCCCTCGATGGCCGCCCGTGGTAGCATCGTGCGGCGATCCTTTCCACCCTTGCCATGGCGAACGAGAATCTCCAGCCGGTCGAAGTCCAAATCATGCACCCGCAGGTTCAGGCACTCCATCACCCGAAGTCCCGTTCCGTAAAGCAGCAAGGCAATCAGGCGGGGTGTTCCCTTCAGACAATCAAGAATCCGCTGCACCTCCGCGCGCGAAAGCACGACGGGCAACCGCTTTGGCCGCTTCGCCCGCACCACCCCTTCCAGCCGATCCAGCGGTTTGGCCAGCACATGCTCGTATAGAAAAAGCAGCGCGGCCAGTGCCTGGTTTTGGGTTGACGCCGAAACCTGGCCGCGAACCGCGAGATCGGTGAGAAACGCATTCACTTCCGGCTCGCGCATTTCGCGTGGATGCCGCTTGCCATGGTGCACAATGTAGCGGCGAATCCAGTGAATATACGCCACTTCGGCCCGTAGGCTGAAGTGGCGCACGCGGCAGGCCGCGCGCACCTGATCCAGGAGACGGGGCGCGGGCAGCGCGGATGCCACATGAAGGTGTATGGCCGACATGCGTACAGTAAACCAACGCACTGGGAGCGAGTCAAGAAAAACACTCCTGTTTCTACACGCGGGATGGCATCAAGCGGCTGCACTACTTGCATGAGAACCTGGTGCAAAAGCGGGTATGGCAAGCGATCCTGGCTGCGGGCATTGTCAAGAAGGCCAGTTGCCACACGCTGCGGCATCGCTTCGCCACGCATCGCCTGGAAGCGGGCGTGACATTCGGACGGTGCAGCAGTTGCTCGGCCACAGCGATGTGCGCACCGCGATGCAAAAAACGACCTCAAGCCGTGATTGCAGAAGCAATAGCTGATTCCGCCTCAGGCCAACGCGGATTTTGTGTATGCCCTAGAGGACGTGCTGGAGGTTTACAAGCGGCCGTATGATCCCGAAGGGCCGGTCGTAATTCTCGATGAAACGAACAAACAACTGATCGGCGAAACACGCACGCCGCCGCCGGCCGCGCTTGGTTAGCCGGCACAGATCGACTTCGCATACGAGCGGATGGGGACCGTGAACCTGTTCATGATTTTCGAACCGCTGTGGGGTTGGTGTTGGGTTCGGCGGCTGGGGCTACTTGCGTTTCTCGAGATCCTGCACCTTGCGTTCGAGTTCCGCCAGTCTCCGAAGGCCGGCTCTCAGCTCCTCGTACTGTGTAAGCGAAAGTGTGACCTGGCCGTCACGGCGGAACTTCACGCGGACGGTTTCGGTTTCCCTGCTCACGACTTGCTTCTGTTGCCCGTCGTTGGTCCGACCATACCCCACAAGCTGGAGCTCTTCATTGATTTCGACCGGCTTGTCAGGCGCGGCATGCGCAAAGACGCGAATCCAGCCGGTTCCCGAGCCGGGCTGGAGCGTCGCGGGCTGGTATCCCCAGGGTGATCCATCCTTCAGGTGGATCGCGACGGCCAGAAATTGCCACTCCCTGGGAGCATCACCCTTCTTAAAATCGGCCTCGTACTTGAATTGGATCCAGACGGGTGCTGTCGGAAGCAGCAGTTCGTCCGCCTTGAGCGGGATAACCTTCTCTGGCGGGCCGCCGCGCGGATCGGAACTGGCCGTGCCAGTGACTACGGCGAGTTCGCTGACACGGATGGAGACGCCCTCCAATTTCAGTTCGATCGTCTGATCTTGCGCGGACGCAGACGCTGCCGCGATTAACATGATCGTCAAGGACAAAAGCGAGCGGTACATGAGGTTCACCTTTTCTAAGTTGTGACACGAAGTCGATGGGTGCATGGGCATGAGCTAATCGCCCAAGAACACCTGAAACGGATGCCCCTTATAGGACTCCTTTAACGCTTGAATGCCTGCGGTGGTGACGGCCGTGTTTCGCAGGCCGATCTCGCCCAGCTTCGGCAGCCCGTGCAAATGCTTCAGCCCCTCGTCGGTAATTTGCGAGTTGTTGAGCCAAAGCTCTTTCAGGTTCGGGAAGTCTTTCATGTAGACCATTCCCTCATCCGTCGCCGAACGCCAGCCGAGCACGCGGAGGTTCGGGAGTGCCCGCAATTTGGCCACGCCGCGATGCGTGATCTGCGGCGGCAGGTGAATCATCCCAAGACTCTTCCAGCCCAGCAGATGATCCAGCCCCTCATCGGTGATCTGCGAATCCTTGAGCAAGATTCTCCGTATGTTGGTCAGTCCCGAGAGGAAGGCCAAACCGCGATCCGTGATGGCGGCGCCCTGGTCGATCTCAAGAACTTGCAAGGCCTTGTTCGTGGCCAGATGAGCAAGGTCGTCGTCGGTCCAGGCCATGTTGAGGGCGAGTTCCTCGAGGGCCTGGTTGGTCTTGAGATGGGGCAGCAGGTCCCGGCTCGAAGGCGGACCACCGCGCAGATAGACGGCCTTCCAGCGCGGCCAGGTCTTGAAGTTCGGGAATGTCTTTCCGGTCACCTGGCACTGATGAACCACCAGCCGTTCCAATTCGGGAAGGTCGTAGAGGTGAGCCAGGTTGTCGTCGGTAGTTTGTGTGGCGTACAGCGACAGCAGCGTGAGCTTCGTGAGCCCCTTGAGGTGAACGAAGCCCGTGCCGGTCAGCTGATTCCAGGAAAGACTGAGTTCCGTCAGGTTGGCCAAGTCTTTCAAATGAACGAGGTCGGCATCGTTGAGCCGGCAGCTATCAAGAACAAGAAACTCCAGAGTCGTCAGTCCCGCCAGGGGACGGATGCCGTTGCCGCCGATCTCCGCTCCCTCCAGCGTGAGCCGCTTCAGATTCTTGAGCCCAGCCAGCGGTTCAAGACTGTCGGTCGGCAGGACGCGCCGCCGGTCGTTCCGCAGGTCAATCTGCGTGATCTGGAACGGTTCCTGGGGAAGCTGGTCGAACGGTTCGTGCTGGTCCCGGCCATTGACGACAATCTCCTTGTCGCCGACCTGCACGGTCACGATGCCGCGAAGTTGCAAAACCTTGATGGCCGCGGCGCGGTCAGGGTCGGGCTTGTACGGTTGGTCCATGCTCAGCGGCGGCAGTTCGACCAGGCCCAGATCGTCAAACCAAGCCGTGCCGGTCATCGTGCCGGCGAACGCGCCGAGCCGAGCGGCCACGTCCACGCTCTGCCGTTGGCCCGAGTCGAAGATCACCGCAAAGTAGGTCCAGTCCGCATTGGCGGGAACCGATTGGGACTGGTGGCGATGGTGGCCCCAGACATATAGGTGGGCACCTTGGTGATCGCGTTCCCAGAACTTCAGGTTCTGGGTCTTGATCCATCCCGAAAGTAGATACCAGCGGTTCGGGCTAACTTTCACGGTCTGCTTGAGTTCGATGGAGTCGTTCTGGTTGGCTCGAATCCGCAGCGCCTTGCGGCCCGTGCGGACAATGTCCTCGACCACGGCGACGCTCGACTTGTTGTTCCTCCAGGAATCGAATTTCCACCCGTTAGTGTCGCCGGCTTCGAAGTCGCCATTCTTCAGGAGATTCCTGGCCTGAAGTTCCCTGGTGAGAAAGGCCGGCGAGAGACGTCGGCGAATCTCCGGATCCTCGACTTGAGGGAAGACATCCGCCGGGGTGAACGACGTTCCATCGAGAGCGCAGACCGCCAGGTCCGACAGTGTGGCGTGGCCGTCTCCAGTCAGCCGAAACGCCGCGGCACCCTCTGCGAACTCGGCGTCGCTCCATGCGGTCATCTGCTCGCCGTTCATGTACACGGTCAGATTGTTTCTGTGTACAGCGACGGCGAACTCCACCGGCAGGGTGTTGCTCACCCGTTTGAGCGAAATGGCCTTGTCCTGCCAGGCACCGCCGACCGGGATCTTGCCGATGCCGCACGTGGGCCAATCCAGCCCGCGATCCGCCCAATGAAAATAGCCGCCGTATCCGGCGTTCCCGTCCGATTGCAGGCGGACCCGGAATAAAACGTTCTGTCCCGCAAACTCGTGAATACGGGCGCGGACGACGTAGTTCTCTCCGATGAAGGATGGTCGGAAGAACGCCCCCTTGCCGCGTAGCTCCAGCTTGCCGGCGCGAAAGACAACCGACCGGGACGCCTCGTTCTTGCTGATCGTCGTTCCTTCAACCAGGTCCTCGGTGGAACGGATCAGCGGCGTCCACACGGGCCCCGGGGGAGTCGGCTGCTTCTTCGGCGTCTCCTCGCGGAGTTCGATCCGCGGACCGGCGTCGCGGCTGACGGTGAACGTGAACTTGCGGACGATCTCTTCGCCACGCTTCACGACCAGCTCATGCGTACCAACCTTCAGCTCGATCGGAGCTTGCAGCGACTCCGGCGGAACCTGCTTGCCGTCGAGGAAGAAGCTGAGCGTCTTGTCGTTCAGGTCCACGTCGATGTTGATCATTACGGTGGCGGTCGGCGTGCGGGCATAAAAGATGATGCCGCCGAGTGCAATGAGCCCGAACAGCATCGCCAACCCAATCGCCACGAACACCCAGCGTGGGGTGCGATGTTTCGCCATCGCCGCTTCCACCACCGCAGCGGTTTCAGCTCGGGTAGCCTTTCTCTCCATCGACATGACGGCGAACAGGTCGGCCATGTTCTCGCTCGATGTGGCCTCCACGCCGTCGCGGCGAGTCGTGACCGGTTGCATAGTTTCCGCTGAGCCGCTCGCGGGTTTCGGCGTCCGCAACACGGCATCGATCGCCGCGGCGAACTCCTTCATCGACGCGAACCGCTCCTCCGGTCGTTTGGCCATCGCTTTGAGGCAGATCAACTCCAGCCGAGGGTCCACGGAGGGGCGGTGCAGGGATGGCTTTTCCGGGTCTACGTGAAGGATTTGCCCGATCACCTCCGTGGCGGTTCCCTTGAACGGCCGGGTGCCGGTCAGCAATTCGTACAGCACCACGCCGAGGCCGTAGACGTCCCCGGCCGGTCCGACGTCCTTCGACCCGCCGCTGGCCTGTTCCGGCGACATGTAGGCCGGGGTGCCCATGACCACCCCGCTCTGGGTCTCCCGGGCGTCTCCCGCACGCGGGCCGCGAGCGAGCCCGAAGTCCATCACGATGACGTCCTTCCGCTCCCGGTCGAACATGATGTTAGCCGGCTTCAGGTCGCGGTGGACGATTCCTTTGTCGTGAGCCGCCGCCAGCGCAAGGGCTGCCTTGCGAACGATCATTGCCGCTTGTATTTCCGAGATGGGCTCTTGGCGCGATTTGAGATGATCCGCGAGCGATTGCCCTTTCACGAGGGCCATCACGATGTAGGGTTGGCCGTCGTATTCGCCGACTTCGTGGATCTGGCAGACGTTCGGGTGGTTGATCTTGGCTGCGGCGCGAGCTTCCTTCAAGAATTTCTGTCGATCCTCGGGCGTGGTCACGGCCGTTTCCAATGGCACTTTGATGGCGACTTCACGCCCCAATTGTGGGTCGAAGGCCCGATACACCTGCCCGAACGCTCCGTGCCCTAGCTTCCCATGAATCTGGAACCGACCAATTGTTTGGCGGGAGAGATCGTTGGCTTCAACATAATCGATGGTGCGGCCCGGCGGCGGAGACGGTTCCTCGCGCACGCTGCTGCGCGTCACGGATGTCTCCGCTGCCCCCTGGGCTTGAAGCTCTTGCTCCAAAGCGAGAAGCTGCCGGCGTAACTCCTCACGATCGGATTCCAAGGCGGCGGCCACGTAGTCCTCGACACGCGGACGGCGGCCCGCTCGCCATTCCTGTTCAAAGCGATCGCAGGTGGCGTCTACACGCTCGGCGATGGATAAAGTGGGGTCTAAATGCGGCATGACGACACCTGCGGCGGTTTTCTCAACGATTAATGACGACTTTGGGTTGACTCCTCATCACATCCTGGGGTCTACAGGCATTGGGCTTCCCTTGGGCGGCATGGGCACCGCGGGTTGTGGGGCAGTCAAGGGGAAAATGAGGATTAGCGTTTCAGGCTTTGTCGTTTGCAGGTAAAACGGGTCGGGCGGCCCACCATACGACATCAGGATCGGAGTTTTCTTCTCCAGTCGCTTGATGGCGTCTTCGAGTTTAACCGGCTTGCCGTCAGCCGTTGTGACAGAGGCACCTTTCTTGGCCAGGTCGAATTTTTTGGCTACCGTGATGCTGACGCTTCGTGTTTTGGTGACCGGCAGCACTTCCTTGACGTCTTTACCATCGACCTTCTTGATCACCTCGACGTTTTCGGTGTACGTCACATATTTGGTCTCTCGCACATCGACGTGAATCTCACCTTTGTCCCGAACCGTGGCCAGCACCACCTCTGGCGGCATGGACGCATAGACCGGTTCTTTGTCGGTCTTCGGCTTCGTCGGTTCCTGGGCTGGAGCAACTCCGGCTACTCCAATCAGTACCATCAGACTTAGAAACGTTCGCATCATCAGTCTCCATTTCGGGATTGGTCACAAAATCGAGTCGGCAAGTAGCGTTCACTCACTTGCCCTCTACTCGTTGATTGCCAAAGGCGAGTGTTTCCCGACAGGTGATGCAAAAAATTTTTGTGATCGATCGTCCTGAACCGTGCAAGAAGCGATTGGTGATGCCGATCGTGGGGTCACTCAGCCTGCTCGGGCCACGCCGTTTGCCAACGCAGCCGGATCAGGTTCAGTTTTCGCTCGACCTTGCGTTCAGTGCAGTCGTGCATCGCAGCGATCTCGCGATTCCGATAACCGAGCAGCCGCAGAATGGCGAATTCACGCAGTTCCGGTTCCAGTTGGCTGAGAAGTTCCTCGCAGTGCAGATCGAAATCCGCAGCCGGGAGAACTGCCGCTGCTTCTTCTAACGGCAGTGGGCTGCCATCCTGCCGAGTAAGGGCAGTTTCGCCAACCACGTGCCCTCCTCCCCGCTTGGCGGCGGACTCCCGACGCGCTTGCATGCGGGCCTTATTGGCAGTCATCGCGCTCAGCAGATTCCAAAGATCTTCTCGATTGCCTACCTCGTATTCCCCGGCGCGAACGCGAAGACAAAACGAAGCGAACGCGCTCTGGGCGGCGTCGTCGGCGTCCGCGTCCCGCTGCGGTCGGCCAGCCAGAGTGATGCGAGCTAATGCCACGAGCCGGGGAAAAAAACGCGTCCAGAGAGCCTCAGCGGCACTGGGGCTGCCAGTGCGAAGCAGACCGAAGAATTGAGTCACGGAACCGCCGTCCGAGGGCACTTGATCGACGCCCATCGAATCTCGTCCTTCGAGAATGAACCACTCCCTCGCTTATTTTGACTTCCTTGGACCAAACGGCTACTTTAACTCTGTCAGAATATCCGATCACGAACTTTGTCTGCGGCAAGAATGCACAATGGGAGTTGTCCCGGCAAGCCTGCTCGATCGGCTGTGAGCGACCTGCGAACCGTTCTCTTTTGAAGGGGAGGCGTCGAATCAATAGAAGTGCATGTCGGCAGGCTGCCTACCAGCGCATGACCAGCGTGCCCCAGGCCAGGCCGGCGCCGAAGCCGCTGAGGACGTAATACTTGCCGCGTTCGACCAACCCTTGCCGCACGGCCTCATCCAAGGCGATGGGCACCGAGGCCGCCGAGGTGTTGCCATACCATTTGACGTTGGTTTGCACCTTGTCCCGGGAGATGCCGAGCACGTCGGTGGCGGCCAGGATGATGCGGATATTGGCTTGGTGGGTGATGAAGCGATCGACGTCGTCCAGTGTGAGATGGGCATGATCGAGGACGTCGTGGATCGATTCGCTCAAGATGGTCACGGCCCAGCGAAAGACGCCCTTGCCATCCATTTGCAGATATTGCTGACCGGAGGCGAGCACCTCGGCGTCCGGCGGCAGGCGGCTGCCACACCCCGGCCGCACCAGCATGTCCTTGCCCGAACCATCGGAACCCAGCGTGTAGCTGAGCAGGCCGTATTCAGGGTCCGCTTTGCCCAGGAGGACCGCCCCGGCCCCGTCGCCAAAGAGGGGATAGGTCTTCGGGTCCTTGGGATTGGCGATGCGCGAATTGATATCGCCGCCGATGACAAGGACGTTGCGGCAAACGCCCGCCTTGATGTAGGCGGCCCCGGTGACGAAAGCGAACATGAACCCGGCACAGGCCACGTGGATGTCCATCCCGCCGCAGACCAGCCCCAAGCGATCTTGCAAGACGCAGGAAACCGAAGGGAAGGAGGTATCCGGCGTGTAGGTGGCCACGAGAATCATGTCCACTTCATCCCGGCTAATCGGAGCCGATTCCAGACATTGGCGGCCCGCTTCATAGCAGAGGTCGCTGGTGGCTTGATGGGGCAGGACGTGCCGGCGTTCGTAAATGCCCGTCCGCCGCACGATCCAGCTTGGATCGCAGCCAAAACGCTGCCCTAATTGCTCGTTGGTGACGACGGCGTCCGGCACGTAGCTGCCCGTGGACAGGACGCGCACCCCCATGATGGACTCGCACCGCGGCCGTTTTCCCGTCCCCGGGACTTTTTCGACCTGGCCATTGGGATTGGGTACATGCAGACTGTTCATGAATCATCCGTCGAGGAGATTCGCGTCCATGGACGGGGGACGCCTGGAGAAATCAAGCTATTATCATAGGCAATCTTATCCATTTTGCCAGCGGGAAGTGGAAATTAGCCTTCCTGGCGCCACACATCCCCATTTGCACAAGGAATCATGCTGTCGAGTGGACAGATTTTTTCCCATTGGCCATTAAATGAAGCCGCTGCCCTTGCGAATCACTTCTTGTAAGCCGTCCCGTTTGGCAGGGGCAGCAATCAAGGTGACAACTGGGGTTTTCCCAAAGCTCTTTAAGAAGGGGTTCGGTCCATGTTGAAAAAGCTACTCGTCCTGGGTGGTATCCTCCTGTTGGCCGGTTGGGCGTTCGGTTCGTCCGCGGGTCGGGAAGCGGTCAGCTATCTCAAAACCGGCTGGCATGAAATGACGCGTTCGGTCAAGAAGGCCGTGCCGATCGATTTCGAGATCAAGCGTGCCGAGCAGATGCTCAACAATCTCGACAAGGCCGATGATCGCCTGATCTCCGCCATGGCCGCCCAGATTCAGGCCGTCCGCAAGATGGACAACGAAATCGAAACGATGCAGACCAATCTCGACCGCATGAAGAATGAATTGGCCTACAAGAATGAAGAACTCAAGACGATGCTGACCAGCAGCACCAAGAGCCTGGAGCAGCAAAGCAAGGCCATCCTGCTGGAAAAGGCCTTCCGCAGCTACAAGATCGCGGAAACCGCCCTCAAGACCAAGCTCGATTCCCGCGACCGCACGCAGGAACAGCTCAACACCATCAAGGAACAGCGTGAAACCCTGAAGGTGCAGCGCGTCGAACTGCAAAATCGCATCGCCGCCCTCAAGACCAACCTGGAATACCTGGCTCTGGCTCAGGCCAAGTCCAAGTCGGCCACCGGCAGCGAGCAGATCTCCGCCCTGGGCGACCTGAAACAGCTCGTCGATCAACTCGAAGAACGCATCAATACCGACCTGATCGAAACCCAGTTGCGTCAGGAACAAACCCCGGCCGCGGCTCCTCCCGCCGCCGGCGCTTCGACCAGCGTGACCATCGAGATCGACAGCTACTTCGGGAAGATCAACACGACCAAGGTGGAAGAGAAGTAACGGCAATCGCGCCGCCTCTCGCCCCCTGCCGATAACTCAACCACCCCCCCGGTGCTCCACCGGGGGGGGTTTTATTTTTTTGGACAGCCTTCACTACGTCCGGACCATTTCGATACAGCGCCCCCACTGCTTCAATCCAGCTTCCCCTTCTGCGGATCGTAAAACGTCAGCCCATGTTGCTTGGCCAGGGAGCGCAGGAAGGGAACCATCGACTTCTCGGCGCCTGGCTGAATTCCCATGATGACGCAGCCTTCCTTTGCAGCAAAATCACCCAGCCACTTCAGCGATGGCGCTTGGACATCATAGGGATAGGCTGCCTTAGCCTCCTTAACAAACCGCTGCAGCGCGGGCGTCACGGCGAACTTGGGCCGATCGGGGTCGCGCCGCCAAGCTCGGCTGGCATAGCTGGCGAACAGTCGGGCGGCGGCGGCGCGCGTCTCCTCCGGACGTCTCGGCCAGACTGCGACGTGGTACCCCATTAATCCCAGGTCATGACTGAGCCGCTTGGCCGGGGCGACCCGTGTCAGGCCGAAGACTTCGAGCATGAGCCGCTCAAAGCCCGCCCAATCGTTGAAGGATGCAAACTCGTTTGCGGACGGTTGGGGTTTGATGCGGCCCAACATCCGCAAACGGTCCAGAGGCATTTTCTTCGCATTCTTTTCATAGACCTGATGGAGGTAGTGCAGCCGCCAGATGGATGGGCGCTGCTTGAGCAAGCCGCGGATAACGGCCAGGGAAGGCGCCGCCAGGCCATGCCACTGGGGCACGCGGAAGGTGGCCGATGTGCCATGAACGTGGACGGCCTGGAGCAGAATGAGCGTGCGGCCTTGGAGCCGATAGGACCAGACGTCGCCGATCTGCATCGGCAGCGCGGCGGGAGTTGGCCGGCGCAATCGCTTGGGCTTGGGCGGAGGGGACCGCAGTTGGAGCGCCAGCTTCTCCAAGACCAATTGCCGTTGGTGCTGATAGTCTGGCTCCTCGCGCCAGCGCTGCAGCTCCGCGCCGGATTCGATGATTTCCAAGGCTCGATCGCGGACGTCCCCCTCGAGCCGCCCCAACTCCCATTGGGTCGCCGCCAGGGCCAGCCAGAAGACCGGCCCCTCCTCGAGATCGAGTATCGTGGACCGCCACTTCTTGAGCAAACGCCGCGTGAGGTCCTGTTCGTCCTCCCCGGCCGCGATGCCGTCGCGATAATCGTCCCGCACGTCGCAGGCGATGTCATCCTCGAACAACTTAACACCCCAGGTGCCCACGGATCGGCTAGACTCCTTGTGAAAGGGAGTTGATCGCATTGTCCATGAAGGGGCCGTTCGGCATGTTGTCGTGACGTGTCGATGAACGACCCTTGCAGCGAACCCAGGGCTGCGCCATGGGCTGACGGAGCGAGTTTTTCAGGCTCGAAATCTCCTTTACTCCATGATCAACCCTTGCACTTTAATTGGGCATGTTGGCTGAAGCAAACGGATTCTCACCGCTTCGCAGGGGTGAGCCGTGTGAATGATATTTAACCCCCGGCGATTCACCGGGGGCCAATAGGAGGGCATTTGCGACTGGAAAGGGTCCAGTTTCCACTGCCGGACGCATTGGGAATGCGGTAGAGAAATGATGCAAGCCATGGACAAGTCTTCGATCGCTGGTTAATCCGTCCGCGCTTCTTGAAGTCCTGCTTGATCCAATCGTTGCAGGGCAACCCGGAAAGCGGCTGCTTCGGCCTGCTGTTGCCCCACCAGCCGGCCGAGCGTGGCCAGTTCGGCGTCCACCCAAGCGCTGGCCTGGTCGCGCAAGCCGGTCACGGCCTGATTCACGGTTTCGGCCCAGTCCCCCGCGAGCCGCATGAGGTTCTTCTCCACCTCCCATCGCACTCTGCCGAGAACGTGCCGACGGAACAGGCCGCCGACCAGCTTCATGGGCAGAAGCCACCATAACAGTTCCCATGGCGTCATGAAGGTTTGACTTAAGGCCACCGGGACCACGACCATCTCGGGCCGCTTGACTTCCCAGGTAATGGGAGTGATGTTGATGCCCGTGGCTTCCTGAACGTTTCTGCCGATGCGGTCGCGAAATGCCTCGACGACACGGCGCAACCGCTCCTCGGCGCGCCCCAACCATTCATCCGCCAGAGGGACGGCATCCTCCGATAACGGCGTCAGTTCGGCCGTCAAACGTTCCGTCATCCAAGTTTCATAACGTCGAGCCTGGTTGGCCAGGTTGCCCTGCCAGGTTCGCAGCGCAGCAGACAGAAGCTCTTTCACCCGCTGCTCCAAAGCCGGGCGATGCTCAAAGAAGAAGGATGTAAAGGAGGGCCGAGTGTCGGCGCAGATGCGCTCCTTCGCCAGGCGAAGTTCGTCGCGGATGACGGATGCATTAACCGTTTCCGTAAATACTGCCTTCCGCAGGCGCTCCCGATCGGCGTCAACCCGCTCGGCCGCTTGTTGGCCTATCGACAGGTATCCTCGACAGGCGCTAGCCAGAGCATCGAGTTTCTTTGTAAGCGTCAACTGCCGCGCTTCAGCGACGTTGTTGGCCACCGGCCGCAAGACCTCATCGCGCAGCCGATGGACCCACTGTTCCGGCTCGACCCGCGATGAAAAGGGCAGCACGGGGATCTCGATCCCAAAATGGTCGCGCAAGGCTCGGTCCAGGAACGCGCGCACGTCTTGCAAATCGGTTTCCGTCAGCAGGTCCACTTTCGTTAACAAAACCACGACCCGGGGCGCGGTTTGGCGCGCCTCGGCGATCAAGCGGCGATCTTCATCGGCGAGCGGCCGCTCGGCACTCACGGTGACCAGCCCCACGGCCACATTGGGCATCCACGTGCGCGTGGCTTCGGTGTTGTGGGCGAATACGCTGCCCAACCCGGGCGTGTCCACCAATCGCATCCCCGGCCAGTCGCGCAACGCCGGCGTGAGCACGTCCACGACCGCCACGTGCCGCTGGTTGTGCGGGTTGCCGGTCTCGGTCACATAGTCGACCAACCGTTCGGGGTTGATTTTCTCGACCGAGCCCTCCAGATATGTCACGTGCACGGCCTTTTCAGGTCCGGCTGCCGCCCGAGTGATGACCGCCGTGACCGGCACGACCCCTACCGGAAACACCGCTTCGCCCAGCACGGCGTTCAAAAGCGAAGACTTACCCGATTTGAACTGACCCAAAACCGCAACGTCGATGGGGCCGCCGCCAGACAGGGTTTGGCAAGCGGCCAAGGTAGGTTGCAACGACGATAAGTCGAATTGTTCTATGATCTGGGCAAGGACGTTGATTTGCCTATGGCATGCCAAATGCATCATTCCCGCTCGTCAAATACAGTTGATTATCATGGCGCAGCTTCATCAGCAAATAAAGTATGTGTCTTCATTGTATGTATCTCGATCTGGCTAATGCCGCGCTTGGGTGGATGGATCAGGGTTTCTCCCGCAGCAGGCGGTCATCGAAGGGAGAGGGGAGCAGTTCGATCAACGACCATTGGCGGGTGATGGAAGAGAGGTTGCCCAGAAAGACGGGAATGTTGCCCGCGAATTCCCAGAGGAGTTGGCGGCATGGTCCGCAGGGAGGCGTCGGGCTGGCGGTGTCGGCCACCACGGCAATGCGGAGAAACTGATCCACCCCCTCCGAGAGGGCCTTCCATAGGGCCACTCTCTCGGCACAAACGGTCAGCCCGTAGGTGGCGTTCTCGACGTTGCATCCGGTCCAGAGGCGGCCATCGGCGGATTCCAGGGCCGCCCCCACGGCAAAGCCGGAGTAGGCACAGCGGGCATGCCGCCTGGCTTGACGAGCCGCCTGGAGCAACGGTTCCATTTCGGACAAGGGTTCAATCTCCCGAAAACATGCCGGAACCGCCCTTCAGATCAGCGGCCAGGAGTCGATGGAAATGATACACTCCCGCTTCCCGGCGCACGCTGAAGCGGCCCGAGGTGAACGCCCGGCTATGCAGCCCGCGCTGCACGTCCTCGCAGATGGCGACGTCCTCGGCCTGAATCTTGTCGGCCACCATCATGCTCTGGGCATAGCGATGCTCGGCCGTGGGGTCGTTCGTGGGGGCAAAATAAAAATCGAAGATTACGCGGCAGCGTTCCGGCCCCAGGGGCAAGACGGTGTTGGTATCCATGACTCCGGAGTAACAATTAATCATGAAATTTGGATACAGGTAGACGTAGGCCGCGGCGGGCCCCGTGCGGACCATGGCGGCGGAGGGATCGTCCGCGGCATCGGGCGCCTTCATGGGGCTGGACTGGACGGAGAAGTAATTGAAGAGTTCGGTGCGATAGTTTTTGTAATCGAGGACGCCGGCCAGAGCGGGATGGATGGAATTGACGTGGTAGCCGCCGTCGAGGTAGTTGTCGCAATACACCTTCCAATTGCAGGCCAGGTCGTACACCTGCCGGCCGTAGAAACGGAGCTGATCGATCGCAAAGGGTTCGAGGGCTTTTCCAAGGGGATGAAGGAACTCCTCCAGCGACATCGCGGGTTCGCCCAGGTGGACGAAGACCAGCGGCCCCCAAGTGGCGACGTGCACGGGCCAAAGGCCGTTCTCCTCCCGTTGGAAGTTTTCGACGCCCTCGAATTCGGGAACACCGCGAAGTTGGCCGTGGAGATCGTAGGTCCACCCGTGATAGGGGCACCGCAGCTTGGTCGCCACGCCGCATTCATGGGTCATGACCCGGGCGGCCCGGTGGCGGCAGACGTTGAAAAAGCCGCGGAGTTCGCCATCCTCGCCGCGCAGGACGATAATGGGTTCATCGCCGACGTGGCAGGTGAGGTATTCGCCGGGTCTGGAGACTTGATCAAAGCGGCCGACGACGACCCAATGTCGGCCGAAGACCATGGCTTTTTCAGCGGCCAGGATTTCCGCATCCGTGTACCAGCGGTTGGGAATCGTGCAGGCCTGTTCCAGGGGCAAGGCGGGGTCAAAGACCAGTTCCGTGGGCTGTATGGGTTTCATGATGTCCAATGTAATGCACCTTCATGGGAATTACAAATCCTTCCATGGATGAAAGTGGATCAAGGTCCGCGTTCCGCTTGCTACAATGCCTGCATGGCCAAACGGTTCACCCTGCCCCGAGGGGATGGTGTGTGTTGCGTCACCTGATTGTCGTCCCCGCCTACAACGAGCAAGACGCCCTGCCGCGGACGCTGGAGACGCTCCAGCCGTTGCCCGAGGAATACGAGATTTTAATCGTCAACGACGGCTCGCGGGATCGCACCGGCGCCGTGGCGGAAGCCTACGCGGCTCAAAGTCGCTTGCCGGTGCACGTGCTCCATCTGCCCGTCAATGCGGGGATCGGCGTGGCCGTGCAGACGGGGTATTTGTTTGCTCAAAAAATGGACCGCTTCCAATATGTCATCCAATTTGACGCCGACGGCCAGCATGACGTCGCGGCCCTGCCCAAGCTGGTCGAAACAGCAGTGCGGGAACAACTCGACCTTTGCATCGGGTCCCGTTTCCTCGATCACGGCTCGACCGGTTATCAATCAACGATGACGCGCCGCTTCGGCATCCGCTTTTTTAGCCGGTTGATCGCCTGGCTGGGCGGCGTGCGCGTCACCGATCCGACCAGCGGGCTGCGCTGCGCCGGGCCGCGGGCCTGGCGGCGCTTCGCCAAGCATTACCCCGAGGATTATCCCGAACCGGAAACCTTGTTCTGGTGCGTCCGAAACAAGCTGAAGGTCGGCGAAATCCCCGTGCAGATGCATCCCCGGCAAGGCGGCGTCAGCTCGATCCGGCCTCACCATGCCGTTTATTACATGTTGAAGGTCAGCCTGGCGATTTTGCTCGACCGTCTCCGGCCCCTGGGCCATTGATTGATCGCTTCTCTCAGGGAACAATAAGAACATGCGGCTCAATGCGGAAATCCTGATGATGATCGGCGGCGTGTGCGCCTTTCTGCTCACGGTGTGGCAAGTCCGCAGCCGCGACCTGCGCGAGAAATACGCCGTCTCCTGGATTCTCGTCAGTCTCGGCTTGCTCGCTTGCGGGCTCTTTCCGCAGATGCTCAAGAGCCTGGCCGAGGCGACCCATTTGAGCTACCCCGCCGCCGTGCTCTTCCTGGCCTTGGGGGCGATTTACCTTTTCGGCTTCAGCGTCTCCTTATCCTTGACCCGGCAATACCGACGCACCGTGCGGCTGATGCAGGAGATGGCCATTCAGGAATGCCGGCTTCGGCAACTCGAACGCCAACTCACCTTTTCTCCCCAGGGCAAGGAGCAGTCATGACCTTCAACCTGCCACGCCGGCTCAAAGGGACCGGCCTGGGGTTCATCCTCACTGGACTGCTCGTCGCTGGTTTGCGGCTTCCTGACAAGGCTCGCGGCTCGGACGCCGATGACCCATCGCACCAGCAGGAAGTGAAGGCCAGCCAAGTCCATCTGCCGCAGGGTGAACGTACTCTGTCCGACTGGCTGCAAGCGCTTGAAAAATCGGGCAACCGCGTTGAGCATCAGCGTTCGCTCCCAATCCTGGTCAAGCCGATCCTCAGCGATCAAGGCAGCGCGGAAACGTTGGACTATTGGCCCGCGGTGGATCGGATGGCCAAATACTTTGCCCTGCGGATCGAGCGCCGATCGCAACCCTCTCGTCTTCTGCTTCGGGACCGGTCTGCAGCCAGCCCGGAGGTTCAGCCTGTGGCTTACTCGGGACCGTTTCGCATCGCCCTGGAGAGAATCGGCGTGCAGCGGGATTGGCATGAACCGCGCCATTCCCATCTGACCTTGCACCTCTCTTTATTGTGGGAACCGCGTTATCAGCCCTTTTGGATGCAGATGGCGCCGGATGGCGTGCGCTGGCGAGCGGAAGCCGCGGGAGCATCCGTCACAGTCCAATCAACCAGCCAGGCGATCTTGCCGCTCGCCGGTCAAGCGCAGGGCGCATGGTCGATTCAACTCCCAGCGCCGAGCCGAACCTTGACCCACCTGGCCATGGTGGAGGGGAAGGTCCAAGTGTATCTCTCGCCTCGATGGTTGGATCTGGAGTTGAACCCGACCCTCACGCCGCAATCACAAACGGTCGAGCGCGTGACCGTTCAACTCTTGAGCATGCAGCACGATGCGGTCCGACGAACATGGAAGGCGAGTTGGAAATTGCACTATCCCGCGGGCTATTTGGATTTGGAAAGCCATCAGGCTTGGGCCTTGAGCGACGTCGAGGCCACCTTGGCGAGCACGGCCCCAGGCGGCCGGCTTCATCGCGGGAGGGTCAAGGTCGTCAGCATCGATGAGGGACAAGGCGTTCGCTTTGAGCATGAATTCAGCGAAACCCCGGAGGCGTTGGACCAGATGCGCCTGCGCGTGCAGGTGCCCGGTCTTCCGGAGGCGTATCCCGTGGCCTGGCAATTCAAGGAGCTGCCGCTCCCCTGAACCCTCGACGGGGTTGGTCTCATCCATTTAAAACCAGCCCAAGGATGTCTCCATCGTATGCCTCATTATCACCTTCCCCAGGCGGAACTCAGTGCGGAACACAAGCGGCACGCCGTCCTTGATCTGCATCTGGAAGTCAACCTCCCGCCGCAGCCAAACGCCGCTTCAGCCGCCGACGCACCACCTCGGCTGCTGCAGGTTTGGGGTTCCTTTAGCTTGGTGTGCGAGCCTTCCAATTGTCCTTTGCGGCGCGGGCAGATCGTGCAACTCAAGCTCAGCTCGCCGGATGGCCGCTGGACGAAGGCCGACGCGGTGCTGACCCATTTGCGCGATCTGCAGCCGATGACCACGGGGATGCGGGATTACCGCTGGGAGTTTCTCATACCGCTCAAACCCGAGCATGATCCGAGTGGCTGGTTTCGCCGCGAGGGCGAGCCGCCGCCCCCGCCGCGCGCTCGCCAGGAAGGGCCGCCGCTCAATCAACCGTTGGCGGGTCCCATGGCCAAGCTGCCTTTGCGACCGATCCAAGAGCTGGACCCTAATGCCCGGGAAGTGGCCTTGGCCGATCTCTTGATGGAACTGGGCGGCGTCGCCGACGCCCCGCCCATCCGCTTCACCCGCGAGGGCGGCTTTCACCAAACCAATCATCCGTGAGATGGGCAGCCTCAGGCGTTTAGCAACTCCCCTTTTCACACCACTTTCCAAAACGGGCTTGGCAGTTGGCTGAAATTGGGGCCGCCAATAAAGCGCAGACATTTTTCTCGATTCTGATCGGTGGCCAATTCCTTCCGGAAGTCGAGATTCTCATAGATCAGTTCCGGCTGCTGCAAGCATTTAAACATGAAGATGTGCCGCAAGGGGACATCCGCGATGGACATCACCTCGGCTTGTTTGTGGGTTCCGTTAAAGTGGACGCCAATGCCGTGGAGCGTGAAGAATAAATAAATCCAGCCGTCCTTGGTTTTGGCGAAACTCTTGGCGACGCTTAGTTCGCGCGATCCGGACACGTAGCAACTTTGAGCGGAAGAGCTTGAGTGAACGTGTTTATCGAGATTGGTATTTGAACCCTGACTCGTTAGACCGCCGCTTTTATAAATGGTGTCCCAATCCACCGGGGTGCCGTGGAACAACCATTCAGGCCCGGTGAAGGTGAACTCATCCGTTAGGTGCTCATCTTGGTTCAGCATGGTTTGCATTTCGAAATCGTCTTTGTAATCCTTGACGATTTTACACATCACCTGCAATTGGCCCAGCGGCACGCCCTTGCGGTTCAATTTTTTGGTTTCTTGAATGGAGTTCGTGCCGCTTTTCGGCGGGTAATGGCTCAAGTGGTTCGGCAATTGAAAGGTGCTCGGGATGTTATCCACGGCCCCATGCAGGGTGTATTGACGCAAACGACCCAAGGTTGCTGGCATGATGAGTTCCTCGCTCTATCCGTGAAGATTGGACGCCGTCGCCGGGCCGAAGTGATCTAAACGAGAGTATTCTTATCGACCACGCCTCCGTCAAGAAAAATTGACCGCCCATGCAAAGAGAAAACCCACGGGGGTTAGCCCCGTGGGTTTTAACGCAAGGTTACCAAGCACCTCGCGACAACCGTTTACGCGCTTTTCTTCTCCAGGAGGGGCAGATTAAAGAGTGGCTCCTGGCCCTGGACCATGGTCTCGGTCACCACGTATTTGCCCTTGTTTTCCAGATCGGGGAGATGGTACATGGCATCGGTCATGATCTCCTCGACGATGCTCCTGAGGCCGCGGGCGCCTGTGTCCTTTTGCTTGGCCAGGCTCGCGATCTCCCGCAAAGCCCCATGGGTAAACTCCAACTCCGCCCCCTCCATCTCGAAAAGCTTGGTGTATTGGCGGACCAGGGCATTCTTGGGTTCGGACAGGATGCGCACCAGGGAATCGACGTCGAGGGCGTCGAGCGGCGAAATCACCGGCAAGCGGCCGACAAATTCGGGAATCATCCCGAACTCGATCAGATCGTCGCTGGTGACCTTGCCCAGCAGTTCGCTGAACTCGGCGTCCTGCTTCTCGGCCCCGGCCGAACCGAAGCCAATCGTCTTGCGGCCGATGCGCCGCGAGATGATGTTGTCCAGCCCGACGAAGGTGCCGCCGCAGATAAAGAGGATGTTGGAAGTATCCAGTTGGATGTATTGCTGCTCGGGGTGCTTGCGGCCCCCCTGCGGAGGCACGTTGCTGACCGTTCCCTCGAGCATCTTCAAGAGGGCCTGCTGCACGCCTTCGCCGCTGACGTCGCGGGTGATGCTGACGTTATGATGGGTTTTGGCGATTTTGTCGATTTCATCGATGTAAATGATGCCGCGCTGAGCCGCTTCAATGTCGAAATCCGCGGCGTGGAGCAGCTTGAGGAGCAGATTCTCGACGTCCTCGCCGACGTAGCCGGCTTCGGTGAGGGTTGTGGCGTCGCCGATGGCGAAGGGCACGTCGAGGATGCGGGCCAGCGTTCGGGCCAACAGGGTTTTGCCGCTGCCGGTGGGGCCGATCAGCAGAATGTTGCTCTTTTCGATCTCGACCTCGGAGCGTTCCGACTCGGACAGGCTGAGCCGCTTGTAATGATTGTGAACCGCGACGGCCAGGGACCGTTTGGCGCGCTGCTGGCCAATGACGTATTCGTCGAGCTTGGTCTTGATCGTGTTGGGAGACGGGATGTTCGTCATCCGCTGCTTGGGAGCGCCCCGGCGGCGCTTTTCCTGATCAATGATCGTCTGACAAAGCTCAACGCACTCGCCGCAAATGTAAACCTCGCTCGGCCCCTCGACCAACGGCCCGACGTCGCGGTGGCTTTTCCGGCAGAAACTGCAAAACGCGTTGCGGTTGCGCACGGAGCCAGTTGGCCGCCGGCCGCCGCCCATGTCTTTTGTCGCCATGCCCACTCCTTCATCGATTCGTCACGACCCGCACGGATGAACCCCAAGAGTTCAGTCGCAAAACAGCTTGCGAGCACAACCCACTTTCGCGCCGCGACCGCTTCGATGCCTCAACCGTTCCGCGTCGCCTGACTGGCGAAAGCAGACAATTGTACCCTTCCCGAACCGGTGAAGCAAATCCGCATCGAAACTGAGCAAAAAAAAGTCAAGTGCAACCCGCCTTTGAACTTCCTGGGAAAAGCCGCAGGTGGATGCGCCCTTCTTTTCGGTGCGACTGAACCACTTCTCCGAGGAGCCAGCCCTTGCCTGGCTCGATAGGTTCGTCATCAGGACCCGGCCGGCGGACTGGGCGGCGGACTGGACGGGCCTTCACTCGCGGCAACGCCTCCTTGTTGCTTGATCTTCCCCGACAACTTCTCAAATACCTTTTGATATTCTTCCTCGGTCATGTCCCCCGCGTCGCGCGCCTCGCGATAGGCCATCAATTCCGCGTGGATCGAGTAGCCTGACTTGGCCTCGCGCTCGCGCCAACGCTTGAACGCCGTGAACAACATGGCCCCGGCGATGAGCAAGGCGACAAGCCCCACGGCTGGCCAGATGATGTCTCCAGGTTGAAACCGCTCCGGGACCTTGGCGGGAGGCAGCGCCGGCGGCGGCACGGCCGCGCCCGCCGGAAGCGGTTGCGGCGGAACGTCCTCCACCGCGGGCGCCGAGTCGGTCGGCTTTACCGTATCTGATTTTTTGTCTACGTGTTCAGAAGTCGAGGTTGGACTCTTGGGTCCGGTCTGGCTGGGGAGCGGAAGCGTCGGACTAGGCCCCCCGGGGATTCCCGCCGTTGGAAACATCGATTGCAATCCGCCGGGCGGGGTCGATGGCGCCGTCCCGCTGGGAGAAGCCGTGGAAGTTGGCGTGGTGGGCGCGGTCGGCGGAGCTGCCCCTTGCATCAACAACCAGAGAACCATCCCCAATTTGCCCAACGTCATGGAATGACCTCTTCGAGGCTGTGGTTCGTATTCTTTTTCATCCATCCCGTCCGGCAAGTTGCATCAACTTTGCCAAGGCTCTCCAGCTTCAATAGTAATCTAACACAAGGCAAAGAAGACAGGCAAGCTGAGGTCGACTCTAGGCATCCCCTTCGGATAGGATCGATGTCAGGCCGCCGTTGACTTTTCCCCGGACACTTGTTCGTGGTTGAATTTTCCGCTCGATAAGCACTCAAAAAATTAATCAAACCAGATTCATGATCCGCAACGCATCTTCGAACTGCTTCCAACGCTGCTCCAAACTGCCGGTGTAGCCCAAGGAAAAACGTATGTACCCTGGCGAGATGCTCGCCGAACTCAGGTCGGCGGGGTCCAGTTCGCTGGAAGTCGTGCTGGCGGAACAGGACATGAGCGTATCGAAGTAACCCAAGCTGACGGCCATGTAGCCGAAGCGATCCTTGTTCTGCAACACTTCCATCAACGTGTTGGCGCGGCGTGCATCGCCGACGTCAAGACCGAAGAGGCCGCCGAACCCATATTCCTCATGGCCGATGCGCCGCAGCACGTCGTGGTCGGGATGCTCTTCCAACCCGGGGTAAATGACTTTGAGATTCAAATCCCGCAGCCGCCGGGCGAAGATCAAGGCCCGGCGCGAATGTTCCACCATCCGAATGCCCAAATGGGGCAGACGCAGACTGATGTTGTAAGCAACCTTCGGATCCATGGTTGGCCCCAGGAGCATGAGGGAGCCATGCTTGAGATCCATGAGGCTCATGATGAATTCGGTTTTACCGACGACGGCCCCGGCAATGATGTCCGAGGCGCCGTTCATGAACTTGGTCAGGCTATGGACGACAATATCCGCTCCATGTTGGATGGGGGACACCATCAAAGGGCAGAAGGTGTTGTCTACGATCAACTTTACCCCCCGAGCATGAGCCACGGCGGCCAGTTTGGGCAGATCCGCGATCCGCAGCGTCGGGTTGGACATCGTTTCGACGTAGAGCACCTTGGTGCGGTCCGTCAGCGCTGCTTCGACTGCCGGCAGATCCCACACCGGCACGAACGTCACTTTCAGCCCCGTTTTCTCGGGCAGATAATTCTTGAACAGGGCGAAGGTGCCGCCATAGATCGTGTTGCTGGAAACGATGTGGTCGCCCTGTTGGCATAACTGCATGATGGCGGCGGCTATGGCCGACATCCCGCTGGCCGTGCAATACCCTGCTTCCGCTCCTTCCAGCGCCGCCACCTGTTTGCCCAGGACGTACACCGTTGGGTTGAAATGGCGGCCATAGAGATAACATCCCTTGTCCGGTCCGCGATGCCCTTGAAAAATCTCGGGCATGACGTCGGCGTCCATCACGGTGAAAGTCGAACTGGCTTCGATGGACATGTTCACGCCGCCATGCTCGCCAAACTCATGACGCATTTTGGCCAAGGATTCGATGGGGTCGAAGGAGGGCATGTTGAAAACCTCTTGATTTGATGTGGAGCAACATGATCTGTGCTTGCTGAATATGCTATGATTTTTCGATTGCCCGGAAGGGAGGGCTCATTCTTGGCCATGACCCGCACGAGCGGCGTTTAGCCGTGGCGGGTTTCAATGTCGTTGATAGGACGGAAGGAAAATTCGCCCATGATCATCTATCTGTGGATCACGTTTGGCTCGATCTTATTTATCTTGGCCGCGCTCTACTTGATCGGATTCATCCTCCCCGAGAAATTTACGGGGAGTGTGAATGTCGTGATCCACGCGCCGGAAAAGTCCGTCTGGGCCGCCATCTTGGACACCGAAAAGAACCCCATGAATCGCCCCTTGATTAACCGCGTGGATCCAGAGATGGATAACTTCGGCTGTCCAACATGGATCGAATACACGGGGTACACCCGCAATTTGATCAAGACCGTTGAAGCCACCCCCCCGCTTTACATTCATCGAACGATGAATGACCTGATCAATCCCTCAACGGGTGAATTCGAAGCTCGGCTCATGCACGATCCCGCAGGGTGCCGCGTCGCTGCCACACGGGTCCTGGTGCTCTGCAACGGCCATTGGAAGGTGCCGATTTATCGGCTCTTGCTTTTCTTTTCCGGCGGGATGAAGAAGGACTTGGAAACGTATTTCTATCGGCTCGCCGCTCAAATGGGGGTCAAAGCGGAGTTTCAGTAGGTCTGCACAACAGGGTTAAAGGCCCGCGGATGGATACTGAACGCTATTCGCCTGGACGGTTTTGGGCAGTCTGAGATGCCGCACAAAAGCCGGGGGTAAATTCACCAAGATCGACTTGCGGCGAAATTGATAGGCTTGCACGTACTCCCCCACCAATCTGGCGATGCGGAAGAGCCGAAGCCGTTTGTGCTTGTTGGCGAACGGCTGCTGCATCTGTCTGGCCCCGATGTATTCAAACCAGGTCAGCGTTCCGCCAGGCACGAGAAGCCTTTCATAGGTTTTCAGGATTTGCCGCACCAGCCCCGAAGGGAAAATATTAAGCGGCAGCCCGGAGATGATCGCATCGTACACGCTGTCGCCGGGGATGGTTTCCAAGCCGGCGGTGATGAGCCGAATCTGCTGCTGCTTGCCAGCGAAGACGGTCTCCAGGTCGATGCGTTTCTGCAGGAACTCCGTGAACTTGGGATTGATTTCGACGACGTCGAGCCAATCGCCAGGCCGCATCTGCCGGCCAATCTCCACGGTCACAACGCCGGTTCCAGCCCCCGCTTCGAGGATGCGCAGGGGCCTTCGTTCGCCTCTGAGGTGGAAGGTCATCTCGCGAGCGAGGAATCGGCTGCTTGGCGCGATCGCACCGATCTGTTTGTAATTCGTACCGAGCGCCCCCACGAATTGGCTGGCGGCCTGCCAGTAGTGTCGCAAACTCATGCGTGCTCACTTTCGTGAGAAAAGCAGCACGAGGGCAAGCCAGGCGCCTGGCTCTTGTCAGCTCGGCCGCTGCAGATGCATGTTATTCTAATAAATTCATTCGCCATGCATAAGCAGGGATTTATTTTGACATGGCGGATAGACTGTCTCGATCTTGGTTTTTTTGTCATGCCTGCCAACCAGTCGCACCCTTTTCAAAGAGGGCATACGCCTGTCCGGGCTTGAGGGAAATGGCGACGGCCGACATGGAAAGCTGCGGGGCGCGCTGCAACAGTTCCGCCACGAATTCGACCATGCCCACGTAGCGGGCGTCGCGGCCGCGCCAATAGCCCACCGCCCAATCCTCGATCACATAGCAACCACCCACCTTGAGAGCAGGTCCGTAGAGCGTTTCGAAGCAGTGGCGCGTTTCCCGGGCGAAATGGGAGCCATCATCGATGATGAGATCGAAGGGGCCATGCTCCTGGGCAATCTGGCTCAGTCGCCGTCGATCATTCTGATCGCCGGCCAAGGCTTTAACCCGGTCGGGCCAAGGTCCAGGAGGCGGCTGCAAGTCCAAGCCAATAATGGCGGCCTGGGGATGACGAAACAGGTCGGCCCAGAAGAGAAGCGAACCGCCGCGGTCAATGCCGATTTCCAGCAAGCGGATGGGCCGATCCGCCCAGGCCGAGAAGCGCTCGCGGTACACCTCTACAAGGCCAGTGGCCCATTTGTCCGTGGGGTAGGACATGCTTGGATTCCTTGCAAGAACGTTCCATGGGGTCGGACGGACATCATCCAATGCCGGCGGGCATCTTACAATAACAAAACGTGAGTCATACAATAGGTTGTTACCGTGCATTCCCTGCTTCTGAGATGATCGAGATGACGCAAACGGTGAAAGGCAGCTTGGCCTTCGTCACGCTTGGCTGCGCGAAAAACCTGGTTGATTCCGAAGCGATGCTGGGCCAATTAACGGCCGAAGGCTTCGCCTTGCAGTCCGATCCGCGCGGCGCCGACGTGGTCATCATCAATACTTGCGGCTTCATCGAGGCGGCTCGGGCCGAGTCGCTGGGCGTGATCCGCGAGATGCTCGATCTCAAGCGCGCGGGCCAGGTGAAAAAGGTGGTCGTCGCGGGCTGTCTCGCCGAGCGCAAGAAAGAGATGCTGCTCGAGGAGGTGCCCGAGGTGGATCATCTTGTCGGCGTCTTCGGACGGGAGGAAATCGCTCAGGTTTGCGACCACCTGCTTGCTCCTGGCGCGGCCATCGAGGACGCACCGCCGCCGACTCATGGTGTTGTCCTTCGCCCCAAGCGTCTGGCGATCCCCACCTTGGCGATGACGCCCAAAGAGTCGGCCCTGGTCGAGCAGAAAACCCTGTTTCGGCCCGCGCCGGTTCAGGCCCTCAACGATCAGGGCCGCTTCCGATTGACGCCCCGCCATTATGCCTACCTGAAAATCTCAGAAGGCTGCGATCGGCTTTGCACCTTCTGCGCCATCCCGGGCATGCGGGGCAAACACGTCACCAAGCCCATCGAGGCCGTCGTGGCCGAAGCCAAAGAACTGGCGGCCGATGGCGTTCGAGAACTCATCATCGTCGCCCAAGACACGACCTATTATGGCCTGGACCTGTATGGCCGGGTGCGATTGCATGAATTGCTGCAAGCACTGGATCAGATCGATGGGCTGGAGTGGATTCGCCTCCTTTATGTTTACCCCATGTATTTGACGGACGAGTTGCTGCACACTCTCGCCTCGGCCCGCAAGATCATTCCCTACATCGACATGCCGCTGCAGCACATCAATGACGTCATGCTGCGGCGCATGGCCCGGCGCGTCACCCGGGTCGAAACCGAAAAGCTGATCGCCAACCTGCGCTCCAGCATCCCGGAAGTGGTCATGCGCACCACCTTCATCGTCGGCTTTCCTGGCGAGACGGAGGATCAGTTTGCGGAACTGCTCGACTTCGCCAAGGCTGCGAAGTTCGAACGGGCCGGCGTCTTCACCTATTCGCTGGAGCCGGGAACACCCGCCGCTCAATTGCCTGATCAACTCTCCGAGACTGTCAAGGAAGAGCGCCGCGATCGCCTCATGGCCGCCCAACAGCCCATCGCGTTCGCCTGGAGCCAGGCACAAATCGGCAAGGAACTCGAAGCGATCATCGATCAAGCCGACCCGGAGACGCCGGGGTGGTTCATCGGCCGCGGGCAGGCGGATGCCCCGGACATCGACGGCACTGTTCGCATCAAGGGCAAGAACCTCCAGCCCGGCGATCTGGTCCGAACGAAAATCACCGGCTGCGACGGCTACGATCTGCTGGGCAAAGCCCTGTCTGTCCGCTAGCCTGCTGGAATGCGCCGATGGCGCTGATATCGCATAGCATTCATGCGTGAAATTGGATACAAAAGAGATAGGCGACTGCCTGGCCTGGGAGCATCGTCCAGTGTGGCACGATGGCGGCCGGTGTTGGCTTGCGTCCAAGATGCATGCGTTTCAACCTGACGAGTCCCCGCCGTTATGACGACGACTTTAAGCTCCGTTCCCTCCTCGTCGCGCCCCGTCCAGCGGCCGGAACCTTCGCCATTGAATCTTCCCAATCTGCTCACGTTTCTGCGCTTTCTGCTGGCCATCGTGCTCTTCATTCTGATCGGCACAGAACAATGGCTAGCCTGCCTGGCCGTCTTTTGTCTGGCGGCGATCACCGATTGGCTGGACGGCTACGTGGCCAGACTGTTGGCCATGGGCAGCACGCTGGGCCGACATTTCGACCCGTTAGTCGATAAGATCCTGGTTTGCGGCGCTTTCACGTGTCTCTTGCCGATCGGAGCCGAGCGGACCGGCCTGGCCCCGTGGATGGTGGTCCTGGTTTTGAGCCGCGAGTTATTAGTCACGAGCCTTCGCGGTTACATGGAACAGCATCATGCCGCCTTCGGCGCGGACTGGTCGGGCAAGGTGAAAATGGTCCTGCAGTGCGGCGCTTTGCTGGTGATCTTTGTCGTGATGGACCTGAAGCCGTCGCCGCTGCCCGATCCGTGGAGGGATGCATGGATCGCATGCCGCACGTTTTTGATCCATGGCATGGTCGTGGCAACACTTTTGAGCGGTCTGTTGTACCTCCGGCAAGCCTATTGGATCTATCGCCGAGAGCACCTCCCATGAGCGGCTTGGCGCGGTATCCCCGCTTGCTGGCGGCCTTCGCCCAATTCTCCCTAGCTCGGGAAATGGCCTTCCGCGGCAACTTCCTCGCCAAAATCCTCGTCGAAGTGTTGTGGTTGTCGATTTTGCTGCTCTTCTATCGCACGATCTTTGCCAAAACCGCACACGTCGCCTATTGGTCGGAAGCGGAATATCTCTTCTTCGTCGGCTGCTACTACGCCCTGGAAGGCCTGATTGAAACCTTCTTCCTAGAAAATCTCATGGGGTTCGCCGAATTGGTGCGGACCGGCGAATTGGACTTTTACCTTTTGCAGCCCATCGATGAGCAGTTTTTGATCTCCTGCAAGGGAATCGACTGGTCGACGGCGCCGAACTTTTTCCTGGGCGTTGTCGTCATGATCCTCTCCTACCGCATGGGGGGATGGGCGCTCGAACCGCTCCAACTCGTGCTCTTTCTCCTGATGTTCCTGGCCGGGGTGGTGCTGGCCTACGGCTTCCTGCTCATGCTGACGTCGACGTCGGTCTGGCTGATCCGCAATTCGAGCCTGCTCGAACTGTGGTGGCTGTTCACCAGCCTGATGCGTTATCCCCGCGACATCTTTCGCAACACCTGGGCGGCGCCGATCGGCTTCGTCTTCAGCTTCCTTATTCCCGTCATGTTGGTGGTCCACGTTCCCGCCAGCACGATGGTTAAATTATTGGATGGTTGGATTTGTCTGTACATGCTGCTCTGCGCCGCCGCCATCTTGTTCTTGAGCCGCTGGGTGCTGCGGTTGTCGCTCAGGCATTATCGCAGTGCCAGCAGTTAGGTCCGCCTGAGCCTCGTTCCGTGCCGTGATGGGAAATGTGCCATGTTGGCGAAACGGATCATCCCTTGCCTGGACGTCATGAATGGCCGCGTGGTCAAGGGGGTCAACTTCGTCAACCTCCGCGACGCCGGGGATCCCGTCGAGGTGGCGCGCCGCTATGAAGCCGAGGGGGCCGACGAACTGGTCGTGTTGGACATCTCGGCCAGCCATGAAGGCCGCGGCATTCTGATCGACCTCATCCGCCGCGTGGCCGAGGAATGCTTCATGCCGTTGACCGTGGGCGGCGGCATTCGCTCCATCGAAGACGCCACCCAACTGATCCAGGCCGGAGCGGAAAAAGTCAGCATCAATTCCTCCGCCGTGCTCGATCCCGAATTGATCATGAAAATCTCCAGGAAATTCGGCCGCTGCGCCACGGTGGTCAACATCGACCCCAAGCGCGTCCCCGTCGAGGAATCCCCCTTCGCGGCGGAAACCAGTTGGATCGGCCCCGCTGCTTCCTGGTATGGCCCGATGATGCCGCAGGGGGCAGCGCGGCCTGGCGGCGTCTGGTGGCAAGTCTTCATTCATGGCGGACGCCGGCCGACGGGGATGGAAGCCGTCGCCTGGGCCAAAGAGGTCGAGCAATTAGGCGCGGGCGAGATCATTCTCACCTCCATGGACGCCGACGGCACCCAGGCGGGATATGATCTGGAGATGACGCAAGCCGTGGCCGAGGCGGTGAAAATTCCCGTTGTCGCCAGCGGGGGCGCGGGGAGCCCCGAACACGTCTATCAAGCGCTGACTCAGGGGAAAGCCGACGCCGCACTGGCCGCGAGCATCTTCCACGATGAAAAGTTTGGCATCCCCATGATCAAACGCTACCTCGCCGAGCGCGGCGTATGCGTTCGGCCGCCGGTCGGCTAGCGCGGCTGCACTTCCTCGAGAATCAGCGGCGGCAGGGTGGGCGGTTCATCTCCCCATGTGATCGCTGACCGCAGCCGATGCAGGGCATGGTCCAACCCTTCCGTGCGCCGATAATGCACTTCCATAAGCGGAGCGCCAACCTCAATCCTGGCTCCCATCTTGGCATGCAAGATGACCCCCACGGCATGGTCCACCTGGTCTTCCGCCTTTGCCCTGCCCGCACCGAGAAACATACAGCCCAGACCGATCTGCTCGGCGTCCAGTCCGGTGATGAAGCCATCCCGCTCGGCTTGCAACATCATGCGCTGCGGCGCCGGGACCATTCGGTCGTAGTCATCGACCATCTTCGGGTCGCCCCCCTGGGCTTCAATGACGGCACGGAACAGCTCCAGACCGCGGCCCGAAGAAAGCGCCTGGTTCACCTGCCCCTCAGCCGTCTTCAGGGAATCGGCCAAACCGCCGAGCCAAACCATTTCCGCCGCCAGCCGAACTGAGAGCGCGGTCAAATCGGCGGGCCCGCGCCCCTTCAGTATCTCCAGGCTTTCGATGACCTCGAGCCGATTCCCCACGGCCGTCCCCAACGGCTGATCCATCGCGGTGATCAGGGCCTTGGTCCGCACGCCGTTTTGCGCGCCGATGGCCACAATCGTCTCCGCCAGTCGGCGGGCATCGGGGAGCTGCTTCATGAAAGCGCCGCGGCCGCACTTCACGTCCATGACCAAGGCATCGATCCCCTCGGCGATCTTCTTGCTCATGATCGAGCCGGCGATGAGCGGGATGCTCTCGACCGTCGCCGTCACGTCGCGGAGCGCATAGAGCAGCTTGTCCGCGGGGGCGACCTCGGCCGTTTGCCCGATAAGGGCCAGGCCATGGCGGCGCAAGACGTCGCGGAACTCCGGCAACCGCAGCCCGACGCGAAAGCCGGGGATGGTCTCCAGTTTGTCGAGGGTGCCGCCGGTGTGGCCCAGCCCTCGTCCGGACATCATGGGCACCTTGCAGCCGCAGGCCGCCGCCAAGGGGGCGAGGATGAGCGAGGTTTTGTCGCCGACGCCGCCCGTGCTGTGCTTGTCTACCTTGGGGCCGGGCTGGTCGGACCAATCCAGCTTCGCCCCCGAACGGACCATCGCCCCGGTCAGATACGCCGTCTCCTCGTCGCTCATGCCGCGGAAATAGATGGCCATGAGCAGCGCCGTCACCTGGTACTTCTCCCAAACGCCTGAGGTGGCCCCCTGGATGAAGGCGTCGATCTCCTCGTTGGCGAGCGTTCCGCCATCGCGTTTCTTGCGAATGATATCCACGGCCCGAAGCATGGGTTGGGTCTTTCTGATGATGGAAGGCTAATGCGCAAAGATGGTTACCTACTCGTGATGATGCCCCGAATAGCCGAGCTTGGCAACCGATTTCCGGTCAGGAGAATGGCACCATGGCCTAAGGTGCCAAATCCGTGCTCTTGTTGGTTGGTTGGTGAGCTGCGGAATTCCAACCCAGATTGATCCGTTCGATTTGACATGGTTCAGCTTGTTGTTGATGATCGCGCGGCAATGCCGCTGAATGTCCTTGCCCCTCGTGCCCAAACGCTGTTTGGGCACGCCCGCATCGCGAATTTCTATTTCGCCGTTTTGCCAAGGGCGTCCCGTCCGCCCGTGCGCAGTTCCATGACGAGCGGGGGGCGTCAGCCCCCTGCGTTACCCCGGCGCTCGCGCTTCGGGCTTGCTGTTGTTGTGGCTGACTAGACGTGCATCGGGTTGGGTTTGTTCGGGTCCAGGCCCCACCGTTTCATCGCCTCTTTCAGCTTCCCGGCCAATTTCTTGTCCGTGCCTGCGAAGCGGCTGGCGGCGGCGAGCGCGATGCACTCCGCATCCACCTCGAAGAAGCGGCGCAGGGCCTCCCGGCTCTCGCTGCGGCCGAAGCCATCCGTGCCCAGGGAGAGGAGGCCGCCAGGCACCCAGCGGGCGATCTGATCTGCGTGGATTTTCATATAGTCGCTGACCGCCACCGCGGGCCAGGGGTCCTTGCCGAGCAGTTGCGTCACGTAGGGGACCTTGGGCGTCTCGCCGGGGTGGAGCAGGTTCCAGCGTTCGCAGTCCATCGCCTCGCGCCGCAAAAGGGTGAAACTGGTGGCGCTCCAAACGTCGGCGTGAATATCAAACTCCTCGGCCAACAATGCCTGAGCCCGCAGCGTCTCGGGCATGAGCACGCCGCTGCCCAGGAGGTGCAGCCGATGCTTGGCCTTGGGGTGGGCGGCCTTCTTGAAGTGATATAGCCCTTTCAAGATCCCGTCCTTGGCGCCGCTGGGCTTGGGCGGCTGAGCGTAGTTTTGATTGTACAGGGTCAGATAGTAGAAGATGCTCTCGCCTTCCTGATACATCCGGCGAATGCCGTCCTGGATGATCGTGGCCACCTCGTAGGCATAAGCCGGGTCATACGGCTGACAAGTCGGCACGGTGCTGGCCATGACATGGGTATGTCCATCCTCGTGCTGCAGGCCTTCGCCGTTGAGGGTGGTCCGGCCGGCGGTGGCCCCGAGGAGGAAACCCTTGCCGCGGGCATCGGCGTTGGCCCAGATCAGATCGCCGATCCGCTGGAAGCCGAACATCGAATAGAAGATGAAGAAGGGGATCGTGTTGACCTGATGGGCGGCGTAGGCGGTGCCGGCGGCCGCGAAGGAGCACATTGAACCCGCTTCGGTGATGCCTTCTTGCAGAATCTGGCCGTCTTGGGCTTCGTGGTAATAGAGCAGCGAACCGGCGTCGACCGGCTCATAAAGCTGGCCCTTGTGGGCGTAGATGCCGCATTGGCGAAACAGCGGGTCCATGCCAAACGTCCGGGATTCATCCGGGACGATGGGGACGATCAGCTTGCCGATTTCCTTGTCCTTGAGCAGCTTGCTGAGCATCTGCACGAAGGCCATCGTCGTGGAGACTTCGCGGTCGCCGCTGCCCTTGTTGAAATCCTCGAAGGGACCAGCAGCGTAGGAGCCGATCGGAGCGAAGGTCGTCCGCCGCTGGGGCACGGAGCCGCCCAGGGCCTTGCGGCGCTCCAGGAGATACTCCACCTCGCGGCTCTTGGGGCCGGGATGGATGAAGGGGGTGTCCTCAAGCTGCGCATCGGTGACGGGAAGGCTGTAGCGGTCGCGGAGGGTGCGGAGCCCTTCCAGTTCGGGGGATTTCTTTTGATGCGCGGTGTTGCGGCCGGCGATGCCCTCGCCCAGGGCATAGCCCTTGATCGTCCGCGCCAGGATGACGGTCGGGGCGTCCTTGTTCTCCGTGGCCCGCAGGAAGGCGGTGTAGACTTTGCGGGGATCGTGGCCGCCGGGGTGCAGGCTCTTGATCTGCTCATCGGACAGATGCTCGACCAGCTTGAGCAGCTCCGGATGCGCGCCGAAGAAGTGTTGGCGGATGTAGCCGCCGTTTTCGACGATGTATTTCTGATAGAAGCCATCGACGACCTCGCCCATGCGGCGGACGAGGTGGCCATCCTCGTCGTCGTCGAGGAGCGGGTCCCAATCGCCGGCCCAGATGACCTTGATGACGTTCCAGCCGGCGCCGCGGAAGGCGGCTTCCAATTCCTGGATGATCTGGCCGTTGCCGCGCACCGGACCATCGAGCCGCTGCAGGTTGCAGTTGATGACCCAGGTGAGGTTGTTCAGCCCCTCGCGGGTCGCCAGGGTGATGGCGCCGAGGCTTTCGGGTTCGTCCGTTTCGCCGTCGCCGAGGAAAGCCCAGACCCGGCACTGGGACGTGTCGGCCAGGCCGCGATCCTGCAGATAGCGGTTGAAGCGGGCCTGATAGATGGACATGATCGGCCCCAAGCCCATCGACACCGTGGGGTATTCCCAAAAATCGGGCATGAGCCAGGGGTGGGGATAGGACGACAACCCGCCGCCCTCGGCCAGCTCGCGGCGGAAGTTTTCGAGCTGATCGATGCTCAAGCGGCCTTCGAGGAAAGCGCGGCCATAGATGCCGGGCGAGGCGTGGCCTTGAAAGTAAATTTGATCGCCGCCGCCGGGGGCCGACTTGCCCTTGAAGAAATGGTTGAAGCCGACTTCATACAGCGTGGCCGCGGAGGCATAGGTGGCCAGGTGGCCGCCGATGCCCTTGCTCTTTTTCCCCGCCCGGGTGACCATGGCCATGGCGTTCCAGCGGATCAGCCCCTTGATGCGTCGTTCGATCTCGCGGTCGCCCGGATAGGCGACTTCCTGGCTGTGGTGAATGGTGTTGATGTAGGGGGTGTTGACCGGCGTGGAGGCGGTGACGCCCGATTGTTGGCCGCGCTGCACGAGGCGGTCGATTAGGTAGCGGGTGCGGGCGGGTCCATGGGTGTGCAAGACGGATTGGAGCGAATCCAGCCACTCCGCCGTCTCCACGGGGTCGATGTCGTGATAAGGGGTGTATTCAACGTTCATGGGAGCCGCCTGTGCAAGATAACGAACCGGGGTGTGAGCCGGCGAACGGGGCGCATCACCATCCCTTGGATGGACAGGGGTATGCCCTCCGAATGCAGCCGTCCGCGATAGGTCGATGAGCCGGCGCATGGAAGTCCGCCGGCAAAGCCCATGGACTCCGTTAGCTTAGGACAAACAGGCCAAGCTTGCAAGGTCATGTCTGAACCACGGTCAGGCCAAGGGATTGCGGCAACCGCTGCAAATAACGCTCCTACCGACTGCATGGATCGTACGTGCGCTTTCACTTTCAAAGCATGCCCCGAAAGCCTGCCCCAGAGGGTCGTATTTTGCTTCCCCCTCGGCGGCATGAAATGGTAGAAACAAATGGAATGATCCGTGTTCGGTATCACAAAGTTCAGCCAAGGGTTTGCACATGGTCCAGGACGATCTGCCGCCGACCATTCCGGGTATGCCCGCCCCGTCAGGCCAACCCCCCGCGTCCGAGGGAGCGGAGACGTTGTTGCGACCCGCTCCACCGGGTCCGCCGCGCCTCGTCCCCGCCCCAGCGGACCTGATCCTGGAAAAGGAAATCGCCCGCGGCGGCATGGGCATCATCTATCAGGCCCACGACCGCGCCCTGAATCGCACCGTGGCCGTCAAGGTCTTGCAGGAACGCTTCGACCCTCATTCGATCATGGCCCAGCGGTTCGTGGACGAGGCTCAGATCACCGGTCAGCTTCAGCATCCGGCCATCCCGCCGATCTATCAAACGGGTCATCTCGAGGATGGCAGGCCGTTTCTGACCATGAAGCTTATCAAGGGGCAAACCCTCGACGCCCTGGTCAAGAGCGGCGCGCCAATCAATAAGTTGGCCATCTTCGAAGCCATTGCCCAAGCCGCGGGGTATGCCCATGCCCATCAAGTCATCCATCGGGACCTGAAACCGGCCAACGTCATGGTCGGCGCTTTCGGCGAAGTGCAGGTCATGGACTGGGGGCTGGCCAAACTCATTTCCCAAGAGACGCAGCCAAAGGGCGAACAACCGGCTGATCCCGAAATGGAAGCCGCCAGCCAAACGAAGCTGATCGACCCCCGCTCCGGACCCGGGAGCAGCGCCACCCAAACGGGCAGCATCTTGGGCACGCCTGCCTACATGGCGCCGGAGCAAGCGGCGGGCGAGACCGGCAAGATCGATCAGCGGACCGACGTCTTCGGCCTGGGAGCGATCCTGTGCGCGATGTTGACCGATCAGCCGCCCTTTACCGGCCCAGACCCCGAAAGCGTCAGGCTTCGGGCCATGCGCGGCCAAACCGAGGAAGCGTTTGCCCGGCTGGATGCCTGCGGCGCGGACCCGGAAGTGGTCGCCTTGTGCAAACGCTGTCTGTCCTTTCATCCCGAGGATCGGCCCGCGGACGGCCATGACGTGGCCGATGAGGTGGCCCGGCTGCGCACCCAGGCGGAGGAACGGGCCAGGCAAGCCGAGCTGTCCCGGATGAGGGCCGAGGTGCAGGCTCAGGAACGGCGGAAGCGCCGCCGCGTCTTGATCCTGTCGGGATACGTTCTGATTCTCGTGCTCATCGCGGGATTGGCGACCAGCCTTTGGCAGATGGCCCGAGCCATCACGGCGGAGCAACTGGCGCGCGATGAACGCGATCAAAAGGAAGCCCAGCGGCAGCGGGCCGACGAAGTCGCCCAGAAGGAGTCCCAGGCCCGGGATCAAGCGGAAAAGCGGCTCGGACAGATCGAAAAGGGGGTCGAGATTATCACGGGCATGCTGCGCAACCTCAGCCCGCGCCATGAAGAGCCGAACGGCGCTCCGCTCTCCGTCCGACTCCGCGAGCGCGCGGAAAAAGTCGCCGATCAACTCGAAGGTGAAGCCCTGGGCGATCCCCTGGTCATGGCCCGCCTGCAAACCATTGTGGGCAACACGCTGCTCGACCTGGGCAGTCCCGTCAAGGCCGCGGAGGTCTATGAAAAGGCGCGCCGCATCCGCGAACAAACCCTGGGCATGGATCACCTCGAAACCCTGGTCACGCTCAACAACTTGGCCAAGGCCTATCTCGAAACGGGCAAACTGACCGAAGCCATCCAGCTCAACGAGCGCGTCCGCGCCGGTTTTGAAAAGCTCAAGGGGCCCGACCACGCCGACACGCTCACGGTCATGAACAACCTGGCGCAGAGCTACGTCGCCACGGGGCGCTTAACGGAAGCACTCCCCCTGCTCGAACAGGTTCATCAAGCCTTTGTCCGAGTCATGGGCGAGGAGGATTTCAAAACCGTCACCGCGCTGAGCAACCTCGCCCTCGCTTATCAAGCGGCGGGGCAAGCCCGCAAGGCCCTCCCCTGGTTTGAACGCGTCCACGACGTCTTCGTTCAAAAGTGGGGCGTGGAGCACGTCCACACGCTCACCGCGAAAAACAACCTCGCCAGGGTCTACCAGGCGACGGGGCAACTGCCCAAGGCGATCCAGCTTCACGAACAAGTCCGCGACGCCAGGGTCAAGATTTTGGGCGATCAGCACCCCGAAACCTTGGTTTCGTTCAACAACCTCGCCACCGCCTATCAAGACATCGGTCAGCACGACAAGGCGATCCAACTCTTGCAGCACGTCAACCAGGTCGAGGAAAAGTTCTTCGGCGCCGATCATCCCAGAACGCTCAACACCCTGGGCAACCTGGCCGTCGCCTATAAGAACGCCGGTCGGTCCGAATACGCCCTGCGCCTCTTCGAGCAAGTCCATCTGGCCAAGGCGAACAAGATGGGCCGTTATCACCCCGATACGCTCGCCACCTTGAACAACTGGGCCATGGCTTGCCTGCAATCCCGCATGAGCGACGACGCCGTCCGGCTGTTCGAACAAGTTCGCGAGGGCTACGAACAAGCCCTTGGCCCGGACCATCCCGAAACGATCGAAAAGCTTGGCAACCTCGGCAAGGCCTATTGCGACGCCAAGGAAGGCGCGAAAGCCGCGGCCGTTTTGAACCTGTTTATCGAGGGGCGCAGGAAACGGGCCAAGCCGGACGACCCCGGCTTCGCGGGAGTCTTGGCCCAGGCGGCGTGGGAGTTGATGCAATGCGACCAAGACGAAGCCGCGGAGCCGTGGTTGCGGGAATCCTTGGCGATTCGGCAGAAAGTGCAGCCGGAGAATTGGTCCACCTTCAACACGGCATCGCTGCTCGGCGGGGCGCTGCTCGGCCAAGCCCGCCACGTGAGCGATGAGGCGAAGAAGGCCAAACTGCTGGCCGAGGCCGAGCCGTTGCTGCTCAAGGGTTACGAGGGCGTCAAGGAGCGAGCCAACATGCTGCCCGCGCCGCTCCGCCACCAGCGGCTCAGTCAAGCCGCGGCGCGGCTGATCGATCTATACACGGTGCTCGACAAACCCGAGGAGGTGAAGCGCTGGCAAGCCGAGAAAGATCGACTGATGAAATGAGCAACGGTCAACCCGCCGACGAATCCATCCCACCCCTGCTCACCACCGATCACGCATCCTTGAACTTCATCTGGCTTTCACCGCAAAATTCTGGATTCATGATTGCATTCGAGAGGCGATGTGCTACAAGATGAATCAGGTTTCGGAGGGGGCGCGTTATTTCATTTCTCTCGCTCATTTCTGGTTGCCAGGAATTGTCCTGCACTACATGGACAAGATGAATGGCATGACTATCGCCCCGATTTCGGCTGTCTAGTCGAATGGCACGTTCGCCTGACCGACGGCTATTTTTCATGCACATTTGAGGAGATCCAAGCCCATGCGCCGTTCGTTGCTCGCTCCCTTGGCCCTGGTCGCCCTGGGGGCCTTTTTAGGTTGGGCCGCCGCGACCAGCCCAGCGAGCCCCATCATAGCGTGAAGGATCGTTGGATAACGAACTTCCCGAAGCAAGCAAAAGTTACATTTTCATGGAGCTTCATATGAAACGCCGTTTCCATGTGCCGGCCGCGCTGATCGTACTTGGCGGCTTTCTCGGCTGGCTGAGTGCATCCGGTCGGCTGCAGCATCTATTGGCGCAAACGCAGCCGGATGCGCCTCTGGATCGGACCGTCCTGCCCATCAAGACGCCGACCTATCCGCCCATTACCGAGATCGACGCCCGCAAGGCCAAGGCGCCGCCGTTCTTCCAGGTCAAACCCCCCAAGGGCGCGCCGAACATCGTCATCGTCCTCATCGACGACATGGGCTTCGGCCAGCCGAGCGCGTTCGGCGGCCCGATCCATATGCCCACAGCGGAGAAACTGGCCAAGAACGGGTTGAAATACAGCCGCTTTCACACCACGGCCCTGTGCGCGCCCACACGAATGGCGATTTTGACAGGCCGCAATCATCACTCCTGCAACATGGGATCGGTCACCGAATCGGCAACCGCGTTCCCAGGCATGACGGCGATTCGACCGCAGAACATCGCCCCTCTCGCCGAGATGCTGCGCTTGAACGGCTTTAACACGGCCATGTTTGGCAAGTGCCATGAAGTGCCGCCGTGGGAAATCAGCCCGTCCGGCCCGTTCGACCGTTGGCCGACCCATTCTGGGTTCGAAAAGTTCTACGGCTTCTTGGGCGGCGAAACGAACCAATACTATCCCGGCATTTACGACGGCGTCGCCCGTGTGGAAGTGCCGCGCGACCCCAACTACCACTTCACGACTGACATGACCAACCAGGCCATTGCCTGGGCGCAGTATCAAAAGGCCCTGACCCCCGACAAGCCGTTCTTCATCTACTATGCCCCGGGGGCCACCCACGCCCCGCACCAGGCCCCGAGGGCGTTCATCGACAAGTACAAGGGCAAGTTCGATCACGGCTGGGACCAACAGCGGGAGATCACCTTTGCGAACCAGAAAAAACTCGGCGTGGTGCCGGAGAACACGAAACTGGCCCCCAAGCCCGAGGCGATCAAGGACTGGGACAAGCTGACGGCGGATGAGAAGAAGCTGTTCACCCGGCAAATGGAAGTGTTCGCGGGGTTCGGCGAGCACACCGACCACGAAGTCGGCCGCCTCGTCCAGGCGATTGAGGAGATGGGGCAGATGGACAACACCCTGTTCTTCTACATCCTGGGCGACAATGGCGCGAGCGCCGAAGGCGGCATGGTCGGGTTGTTCAATGAGATGAACTACTTCAATCAGGTGCCCGAAAAGCTCGAAGACATCTTGAAGAGAATCGACGAACTTGGCGGACGAAACGCCTACAACCATTACGCCGCCGGCTGGGCCGTGGCGGGCGATACCCCATTCACCTGGACCAAGCAAGTCGCCTCGAACTTCGGCGGCACCCGCAACGGGATGATCGTTCACTGGCCGAAGGGCATCAAGGCGAAAGGCGAGGTGCGCAGCCAGTTCCACCACGTCATCGATGTGACACCCACCGTGTTAGAGGTTTGCGGGCTGCCGGAGCCGAAAGAGGTGAACGGCTTTCAGCAGCGGCCCATCGAAGGCGTCAGCATGGTGTATACGTTTGCTGATGCCAAAGCCAAGGATCGGCACACGACGCAGTACTTTGAGATTTTCTGCAACCGGGCGATCTACCACGACGGCTGGGTGGCCGGGACGGTGCACAAGGCCCCCTGGGAACCGAAGGCACGGGCAGACTCCTTCGACAAGGATCGCTGGGAGCTCTACATCGTGGCCGAGGACTTCAGCCAGTCGAACGATCTCGCGGCCAAACACCCGGAGAAGCTCAAGGAGCTTCAGGAGCTATTCCTGAAGGAAGCAGTGAAGTATCAGGTCCTGCCGCTCGACGACCGTGTGCTCGAGCGGATCGACGCTTCAATGGCCGGCCGCCCCGATCTCATGGAGGGCCGCACCTCGATGACCCTCCACGAGGGCATGACCGGGATGATGGACAACGTGTTCATCAACGTGAAGAACCGGTCGCACACGATCACCGCGGAGCTGGAGATTCCGCCGAGCCGGGATGCGTCTGCACCCGGAGTCAACGGCGTCATTATCTGCCAGGGCGGCCGGTTCGGCGGCTGGAGCCTCTACGCCAAGGACGGCAAGCTGAACTACTGCTACAATTGGGTCGGCCTCAAGGAGTACAAGCTGACCACCTCTGAACCCCTGCCCGCGGGGAAAGTCACGGTCAAGTTTGCATTCCTTTACGATGGCGGCGGCCTGGGCAAGGGAGGCACGGGGACGCTCTTCGTGAACGGCCAAAAAGTCGCCGAGGGGAGGATCGAGCACACCGCCAGCGTCATCTTCTCGCCTGACGAGACGGCCGACGTGGGTGTGGATGAGGCCACCAATGTGACCACGGACTATCAGGAGCGCGACAACCGCTTCACGGGCCGGATTGTAAAGGTCGTCGTTGAATTGCAAAAATGAACCGATGGGTTCTCACTCGGTTTCAACCCCGCCTCCCGCGACCTGCTAAGGCGTCGCCGGGAGGCGTGGCTTTTAGAACCGCCAGCCTATGCCGACGTTGCAGAAAAAGCGGTCGGTTTGATCATTCAGCCCCCAGCCCAGCCGCACGCCGACCTCGACGTCGGGAGTGGCCAGGAAGTGCACGCCGGGCGTGAAAAGATGCTTCACGAAGTCCTCCGCTTTCCCCTGGGAGAAGAAACCGACGTACTCCCCATGCACGGCCCAACGCTCACCGAGAGGGATGCGCAGCACGACCGAGGACGCCCAAATGCCAAAGTCATCCTCTTCCAGGGCGGAGGTGTTGTATCGCAGGGCCGCATCCAGTTTCCACTTATTGGCCATGGTCCAGCCGAACACATAGGCGCTCATGAACTGCGTGTCGGTGTCGGGTCCGCCCGTTGGAGTAAAGCCCTGCAGAATGACGCTGCTTTCCGGCAGCCCGCCGCGCTGCTCCGTCAGAGCGGCCTTGAAGCCGTACAGCAAGCGATGAGCGCGCTCGAGGGTCGATTCCTCATTGGACTCCGTTTGGGCGAAAGCCGAGTTGGGGTCGCCTCCACCGCCCACCTCATAGTTGAACCCGAGGCGCAGCTCGACGCGCTCCAGCCAGCCAAACCGCAACAGCAACTCGGGAAAACTGTGCGTCTCATAGACCCGGCGATGGTCGATGAAGGAGTAAGAACTTTCGGCGATCCAGCGCCCTCTTTCCACGGTCCGCGTTGAAGGCGTGAAGGAGTCGCGATCGGTCTCAAGGGCGTCCGCGAAGCGATTGACCCAGATGCTATCCGACAGAACGGCTGCCGTCGGCCGCTCCCTTTGCCACGCGGGTAAGGAATGGGAAGGGACCGCCGTTTCGTTTGGCTCATGGGCTTGACCCGCCGCCAAGGTCCAAGCCCAGCAGAAAAGCAGGGGAAGCCAGCGCACGGGGCGGTTGTTCATCGACGACTCTTCCATCCTTATTCTGGTTGGATGCGATTAGAAGCGGAACGTCAGCCCCATCATCGGGCCGCTGGTCATCACGTCGTAGGCAAACCGCATCGAACCCTGGCCGCTTTCCCGGTCGATGTCCAGCCAGCGATACCCCGCCATCAAGGACAACCGTTCCCGCCAGCGGTATTCCAACGCGACTTCGATGTTCCAGGTAAACGTGGAGGCTTCGGCCCAGTTAAAGCCGCCGACGTCGCCGCGCGTTTGGACGGTCCAGCAGCCATTAAGCGGCAAGCGATAACGCACGCCGACGATGGGATCGAACCAATCTTGGTGGCCGCTGCCGTTGACGGTGTTGCCGCGCGGTCCGGTCACCGTCACGTCGGAGGTCAGGGAGTTGAAGCGCGTCCCCGCTAAAACCTCGAAGCGTGCCCCATAACAGCCGCCGAGCCGATCCGAGAGCGCGGTCAATTCATAAGTGATGACCGTGTCGAGAGACGTCTGAGTGAAATCATCATTGAATTGGAACCGCCGGATTTTCCCTCCTGGCGAAAAGCTGGCGAAAACCCCGTTGACCAGCAATCCCCAGCGATCATAATTCGCCTCCAATTGGCCGAAGAACATGAAATTGAGATCACCCCAAATGAGGTCCCAGGTTCGATCAAAGTCGACGTCCAAGCGCACCGTTTGATTGCGGATCGTCACATCGCCTTTCATCTGCGTGAACCAACCGTAGGGGGTGAATTGCAGAGAGAACGGCCGCTGACAGGCACAGGGATCGCATCCCTGCCAGCATGCGCTGACGGGCATGATCGGTGAACCGTTTGCTTCCCAGTTTGGCTCCTGGGCCAAGACGCTGCCAGGCAGGGCTTGGATGAATAGAAGCGCGGCGAAACAACTCCACCAGAGAGCAGCATTGCGGGAAGACATGGGATTCCTTTCCTCTGCGCGTGAGACTGGGATGTTCCAACCATCCCGGTGAGATCGCCTCAAAGAGATCTTGTGTGGTCAACTTGCTCCCGAGGGGAAGGGTTCACAAGTCAACCTGCCATCGCTATCGGCACCTTTTCATTGAATTTCGGTGTTTTCTGGAAGAGATCGTGCGTAACGACGGCACGGGATTGCCCAAGTTGCCGATGGTAGGGCTGATAAGGGCGGAAACTGGCTGACTCGATGGGAGCGTCGCGGAATGCGGACTGACCCGATGTCTTCAGTCGGTCCGCCGTTGGGAGATGGTCTTGGTCAGCTCGCTAGCCTTTTCGTATGCAGTTCCGCGAAGAGAATCCAGGCACTCACAAGGATCACCCACGCCGGGAATAACAATGCAATCCAGGGCACTTCCGTGAGAGAGATCAGCAAGACCAGCCCCACTCCGAAACCCGTAAAAGAGACCCAAGGCGCCAGGACTTTCGTTCTCAAGCCGATCGTCGACGTGACGAACATAAACACGGCCGCCATCTTCAGGCCGTACATGGTCAGAAGCGCATAGGCCGTCCGCCGCCCCAGGACATAGACATCGTGCTTGCCGGACAAGTTGGCGCTGGCGACAAACGTGTCCAACACTCCTTGTGCGAGAGCGCCGCTGACGAAGATCATGGCGACAAACATCAGGCCGCTGCCGAGAAAGACGGTCGCAAAAAACCGATCTTCGAAGTACCCGATGCGGTTCCGCAAAACCCCCATGAACCAAAGAAAGGCGATGCCGGTGAAAGGGAACAGGTTCAGCGCGTAGCGAACGCCCTCGCGGTGCTCCGGTTCCTGCAGCCAAACGCCCGGATCGGCAGGATCCGCGGGCACGGCGAGCCGGATGAGAACGAGATTGGTGATGAACAGCCCGGAGAAGACGATGCCGCTCACCGCCACTCCCTTGGGCGGAGAAGGAACTTGGGCTGGCATCGTCGGCGTCGTGCTCATGTCACGTTCTCATTTCAGACCTGTCCCATGGCAACCGGCCGCCGCCGGGCGCTCCTGGCCACATGCGGGCGGCGCGAACGGTGAGCGGTGGTGCTCCTAATCGACCTTGTGCAAGCAAAACACACAGGCTTGCCAAGGCGCCATGTCCAAATACAAACCTCGGCCGCCAAGGTCGTTCCCATGCCAATCATAGCTGGCTGAACTAAGCCGGTCTTGCAGCCGCCACTTCAAATGGGCGAGATCATCGAACGGCAGCCGCACGTGGCATTGGCTCTGGTGCGAAGCGAAGTTGACCGCAACGATGAGTGTTGGCTGCGCGGCGCCGCGCCAAGCGTAAACCAGAAAACGGTCGTAAGTTCCATTGCCTTCCCAGCCGGGGGCGCACTCGAGCAGTTGCCATTGGCCGTCGCGAACGATCGGCTCGCGCAGGACCTGGAGCAAGCGTTCATAAAACGGTTTCAGCCGTTCGTTGATCGGCTCGTCGGGGGCCCGGACGAGATGGGGAGAGATGCGTTTCAAGCGGCCCTCCAACTGCCCCTGATGAAAGAAGCGCAAGCCGGGGGAGAGAAACGAGATGACGGCCGCGGCTGGATGCACGTCCTCGGCGAACGTTGCCGCCGCTCGCGGTTCGTCGTGGTTTTCCAGGAAGCGCACCAACTTGTCCTGGTAATCGAGGCCGGCGTACAAATGTTCGCGGACCGGCCGGGCATCCCCAGCGCGGAGGCGGTCGTAGAGGCGCTTGTCGTAAGTGTAGTCGAAGCCCTGTTGCTGCAGCGTCCATTCGAGGTCCCAATAAACCTCGGCCATGAAGATGAAGCCGGGAAACCGTTCGCGGACGCGCCGGATCGCCGCCGGCCAAAACAGCGGCGCCCTTTGGCCCCACGTCCGCTCGAACACCTCCGGCAGCACCAGCATGGCCATGTCGCAGCGCAGGCCGTCGCATTGACCGGCGATCTTCTGCAATTCGCCGATCATCGCTTCCTGGAGGGCGGGGTTGGCGTAATTGAGCTGCAGCGTATCGGGCCAACCTGGAAAGTAGGGATCGCGGCCGTGGGCGAGCAGGAGATCGCCCTGCTTGCGCTTCACCCAGGTGTAGTTCTTCGGGGCGCGCGCCAAATCGAGTTCGGTGCCGCGGACGAAAAAATCGGGATGCTCTTCCACCCAAGGATGGTCCAAGGCCATGTGATTGGGCACGAAATCGAGCAGCAGCTTGAGGCCGCGCTGGCGGAGCCGCTCGCGCAGCCGGGCCAGGGCGGCGTCGCCCCCCAGTTGTGCGTGCACCGCATAGCGGGTGATGGCAAAGCCGGAACCGGCGATGTCTTCCTCAGACAGATCGGGCAGCGTTTCTTGAAATTCCTTGCGCCATTCCGGCTGGCTGCGGGACACTTGCTGCGCCGCCGCGCCGGTTTGCCACACGCTGAGGAACCATAGCCAATCGAAGCCGAGTTCGGCCAGGCGATTCAGCTCGCCGTCGGGCACATCGTCCAGGGTGGCGCGGCGGCCCAGCCTCCGCGATAACTCGGTCATCCAAACGCGCGTGTTGATCTGGTAGAGCGAAGGATAACGTGGACTGCCCATGAGCGATCATACCCTTGGTCATGCGTGAACAATGAAAATGGGTCGAACCCTTGCAGGAGTCCCGTGGTCGTACACTGCACGGCCTCCTTCATCACCTACTCTGTGCTGTCGAGTTTTCTGCCGCGTCGGCCATGGCCCCTTGCCCCTGGGCGGCGCCGCGACCCGTGGGTCATCGTTTGGCGGGCTGACTTTCGGTGCGCTCCGAAGCCCCTCTCTCAAAATACGCCTTTTTGCCCGCTTCCAAGAGCATGTCCGGCTTCAGCGTCGCGAACAGGTGCAACATCCGCGCCACGATCCCGGTCCACCCGGTTTGATGATTGGCGCCAAGGCCCGCGCCGTTGTCGCCGTGAAAGTACTCGAAAAACAAGATCAGGTCCCGCCAATGGGGATCCTCCTGGAATAGGCGCGAGCCGCCGTAGACGGGACGGCGGCCGTTTTTATCCTTGAGGAAAATGTTGGCCAGCCGCCGGGTGATCTCCTCGGCCACCTGAAAGAGATTCAGGCGCCGACCGGAACCGGTGGGGCATTCGACGGTGAAGTCGTTGCCGAAGTAAGCGTAATACTGCAGCAAGGCCCGAATGATCAGGGCATTGACCGGCATCCAAATCGGCCCGCGCCAATTCGAGTTGCCGCCGAACATGCCGGTGTCGGATTCCGCCGGCAGATAACCCACCCGATATTCCTGGCCGCCGGCGCGGAAAACATAGGGATGCTCCTCATGATAACGCGACAGGGAGCGGATGCCGAACTCGCTGAGGAATTCCCGCTCATCCAACATCTTGGACAACACCCGGCGCAGCTTGGTTTCATCGAGAATGGAGGCCAGCCGCCGGTTAGCGACCCCCGCCTTCATGGGATCGTGAATGGCCGCGCAAATTTCGGGACGAGTGCCGAGGAAATGTTGCAGACGCTCCCGCATCTCCGGGTATTTTTCCATCGCGAGTCCATCGAACGCGGTGGCGGCGCACAAAGGCAAGAGGCCCACCATGGAGCGCACCTTCAGCCTTTGGGCCTGGCCGTTGGGCAGACGCAAGACGTCGTAAAAGAATCCGTCCTCTTCATCCCACATGCCCATGTCGCCGCCCAGGTGCGTCATCGACGACGCAATCCACAGGAAATGCTGGACGAATTTGAGGGCCATGTCGGCATAGTCGGGATCGGTGAGGGCCAAAGCGGAAGCGATCTCAAGCATGTTTTCGCAGAACAGGCACATCCAGGCCGTGCCGTCCGCCTGTTCGAGATAGCCGCCGGTGGGCAGCGGCGCGCTGCGATCGAAGACGCCAATGTTGTCGAGCCCCAGAAAGCCGCCCTCGAACACATTGCGGCCGGAGCGGTCTTTCCGATTCACCCACCAGGTGAAATTGAGGAGCAACTTGTGAAAGATGCTCTTCAGCCATTCCCGATCGCCCTCGCCCTTCTGCGCCTGGTCGAGCCGATAGGTGAAGATCGTGGACCAGGCATGAACCGGAGGATTGACGTCGCTGAAATTCCATTCGTATGCGGGGATCTGTCCATTGGGGTGCATGTAGCGCTCGCGCACCATCAGTTTCAGTTGATCCTTGCCGAAATCCGGATCGACCAAATTCAAGGCGATCACGTGGAAGGCGAGGTCCCACGCCGCGTACCACGGGTACTCCCATTTATCGGGCATGGAAATGATGTCGCCATTGTACATGTGATGCCAGTTATCATTGCGCGGCCCTTGCTTGCGATTCTCCTTAAACGGATCGGAGCCGCGCTCCTCGAGCCACCGGTCGACGTCATAGTGATAGAATTGCTTGGACCAGAGCATCCCCGCCAGGGCCTGGCGCATGACGTTGGCTTGATCGGCATTCATGGATGGAGGAATGACCGCGGCATAAAAGGCGTCCGCTTCCTTCTGCCGGGCTTCGAAGTCGCCGTCAAAACGCACAAAGGGCCCATTCGCCTTGCCGCGCTTCGCTTTGAATTGGTCTGGAGCCAGATCGCTTAGCCGGAGCCGAACCGTGCGGCTTTGACCCGGCTCAATCGACAAAGCATAGTGAGCAGCGACTTTGGTCCCCTTCTTCTCGGGGTTCACGGCTCCTTCCTGTCCATGGATCAAGTATTGGTGGAAACTATCCTTGACGTAAGGAGTGCGATTCGGCACGCCAAAGATGCGCTGCGTGTTCGTCTCGTTTTCGGTGAACAGCAGGGACGCGTTGCCGTCAGCATAGAGATACCGTTCGCCCAGGTGCGACTCCACGGCTTTGACGACACTCCAACTTTCCCCCCCCTGGCCTTGCTCCAAGCTCGGCCGGCTTTCAGCGCTGGGCCAAGACCACTGATTGCGGAACCACAGGGTCGGCAAGACGTGAAGTTTCGCCGCCTCGGGGCCGCGATTGTGAATGGTGATCAGGATCAGCAGATCCTCGGGAGCAACCTTGGCATATTCAACGAACACATCAAAGTAGCGCTGGTCATCGAAGACCCCCGTGTCCAATAATTCATATTCAAATTCCAAGCGGGTCCGCCGGCGGTTCGTCTCAACCAAATTCGAATAGGGGTAAGCCGCCTGGGGGTACTTGTACAAATATTTCATGTACGAGTGGGTGGGGGTGCTATCCAGGTAGAAGTAGTATTCCTTGACGTCCTCGCCGTGGTTGCTTTCGCTGTTTGTCAGACCGAAGAGTCGTTCCTTGAGGATGGGGTCCTTGCCGTTCCAGAGCGCAACCGCGAAGCAGAGCCGCTGCTGATCGTCCGAAATGCCGGCCAGGCCGTCTTCCCCCCAGCGATAAGCGCGCGAGCGCGCTTGGTCGTGGCTGAAATAATCCCAGGCGTCGCCGCTTTCGCTATAGTCTTCCCGAACCGTGCCCCACTGGCGTTCGCTCAGGTAGGGACCCCATTTTTTCCATGGTGCTTTGTGTTGGCGTGCCTCGTCGAGTCGTTTCTGTTCCGCGGTCATAGGCATCTCACCGTTTATGGGAATGGCAAATCGAGTAAGTGTTTATAGTGCCCAGGAACGAGTTCCAATGCCGTCTCCTCGGTCGGAAAGATGGGCTGCCGATGTTCCCAAGCATTTTCGACGTTCGGCAATACCCAAAAAAGGCCTTCGGTATCCAGCACGACCCATTGTTGGTTGGCTCGGTCCACATAGAGCGTCACGCGCGAGGTCCGCACTTCCTTCATCTCCGGCTCCTCCGGTTCGGATAGCGTCTTGAACTTGTCAAGGGTTGGCGAGTTGCTCCAAGCACTCGTTGGTCGGAATAGCGCCCCTCGAAGGCTCCCCCGCAGAGGCATCTATTCATCGCCAAGCTTTGCTGCTTCTAGGCTACAGAGAAGAGCTAACCTGATTCAAGAACGTTTCACAATCGAGCCATAGGTCCGTTCATTACTCAAGGAATACCAGGGCAGGATTCACTCTCGCAGAAAAATGAGCAAATAGAGTGCCACGCAAAAAAATGGCTTGGATGGGCCCTGGCAGGGAACTGAAACCCATTGTGTCTATATAGACCTTTTGAGCAAACCGATCCTCACTGATCAGTCCATTGCCTCCGAGTCGCAGCATCCGGTTTTTGGGACGAGTCACTTCGGGTTCGGCAGGGTTCCCAGGGATGGGGACGGCTGATTGCGCGGGGGGAGCGGGTCGGCGGCGTCTTCGACGCGAACCCGCATGGCGGTGACGCGCGTTTGCCGCTCGATCTCCTCGGCCAGGGCGGCGTAATCCTGCGCCCCCGGGCAAGATGCGGCATAGTCGAAAATCGACACGCCATGGCTGGGGCACTCGGCCAGCTTGATGTTGCGGCGAATCTTGGTCTCGAAGATGACCGCTTTGGCCCAGGGCATGGCGGCGTCGCGGTGCTGTTCGAGATAATCCCGCAGATGCTGCACGACTTCGCTGGCGAGCCGCGTGTTGGCTTCATACATGCAGACGATGATGCCGGTGACCTTGAGCTTGGGGTTGACGCGCTTGGCCACCAGAGCGGTAGTTTCAAACAGCTTGCTCAGGCCGTGCAGGGCCAGGAAATGGGGCTGCAAGGGGATGAAGACTTCCTCGGCGGCGGCCAGGGCGTTGAGGGTGAGCACGCCAAGCGACGGCGCGCAGTCCATGATGAGGTAATCAAAAGAGCCGGAGTCGGCAGCCAGGGCGTCGCGCAGAATGAGTTCCCGGCCGACTTCGCTGGCCAGTTCCACCTCGGCGGCGGCCAGGTTGATGTCCGACCCCGCGAGCCAAAGGTTGGCGCCCACGGGGCGGCGAACTTCGGCCAGCGCGCGGCGATTCAACAGCACGTCGTAGATCGAGGGCTGCTGGCCGTCCGGGGCGAGTCCCCAATGCGTCGTCGCATGGGCCTGCGGGTCCAGGTCGAGCTGCAACACGCTCGAACCCTTGCGGGCCAAGGCCGCGGCGAGGTTGACGGCGGTGGTCGTTTTGCCCACGCCGCCTTTTTGATTGAGGATCGCGATCCGTCGCATCGTTGACTCCTTGCTGATGGATTCAAACTAAGCCGCTTCGGCCCGAGGGTCGTTGGCTGTACTGACGACCACGGGCACGGGCCCTTCGGGTCGCAGATGCAGCGTGCGCTGCGGGAACGGAATTTCGATCTTGAGCTTGTCGAACCGCTTTTTGATGCGGCGCAGCATCTCGCGCTTGACGTTGCCCTGCATGAGGGGCTTGGTCTTGATGTGGAACTTGATGATGACGGCGGAGTCGGCGAAGGCGTCCATGCCGAGCATCACGGCGTCTTCGAGGATCATGGGGCCGAAGTGGTCGTCCCGGCGCAGCTCCGCGGCCAGGTCGCTGAGGATTTTGACGACAAAGTCCGTGTCTTCCTTGTAGGAGACGCCGATCTCGATCCAGGCCCGCGACCAGGTGTGGCTGTAATTGCTGACGGCGGTGATCGTGCCGTGCGGGATGAAATGGGCGATGCCCTGGGCGTCGCGGAGCGTCGTGACGCGGAGGGTGATGCGCTCGACGAGGCCCTCGATCTGGCCGATTTTGACGTAATCGTTGATGCCGTATTGATCCTCGAGCAGGACCATGAACCCGGAGAAATAATCGCGAATGAGATTCTGCGCGCCGAAGGCGACGGCCAGCCCGAAGAGCGCCGCCCCGCCCATCAGGGGAACGATGGGAATGCCCACTTCCTCGAGAAGCATCATCGTGCCGCCGATCAAGATGAGCAAGGAAGCGGTGCTGCTGAAGACGCCGACCAGGGTCTTGGCCCGGTTCTCCCGATCCTGAAAGGAGCCGCGCCGCCCATGGGCCGCCATGAATTGGGCGATGCGCTGGCTCGATAATTTCACGATGCGGTACAGCCCCCACATGACGATGAGGATCAACAGGATGACCGGTCCATGCCGCAAGGACCATTCGATGACGTTGGGCAGGGAGAAGGGATTCTGCAGCGAGGCGACGCGCTGCTCGGCCGACTCGGCTTCCTGGCGGGCCGCCGCCTCTTGCTGCAGCACGGCGATTTGCTCCGATTGCAGCAGCGTCAACTCCGCGTACAGTTCATCCAGCCGGCGCATGCTGGAAGCCTGGTCGAGCTGATTGATTTTGTAATCCTGCGTCAAATCGTCGATGCGGCGCAGCAGCTCGCGGCGCTCCTGCTCGCTGGCCCCGTCCTGCTGGCGCTTCTTATTCTCGGCCTCGAATTGGGCCAGCAATTCCTTGATGGCCTGGCTTTTCTGCACGGCCGTGTCCTGGAGCTGCTTTTCCAACTGGATGTTCTGCTGCAGCGCCTGGACGCGCTCATTGATGGCCTTGGATTTATCCCGGGCCGCATCGAGCGCGGCCTGCCTTTGGTCGGCTTCCTTCCGCGCCCGGAGGAGCGCTTCATCGCTGGGCGTTTGCGGTTTCGTCGCCGCCGGTTCCTTGGGTTCGCCGGGCGGCGTCGTGGCGGAAACCAAGGGAACGGGGGTTAAGGGCGTGCCGGCCGCGGGGGGAGCGGTTTTGGCGCCGGTCGCGGCGGGGACGGTTGCCGTCGCCGCCGGGGCGGTCGTGGTCGGCAGCGACGCCGTGCTGACCGGTCCCGTGCCTTTCGTTTTATCATCCGTGGTTTTGGCCGCGGAGTCCTGCCCTTGCTTGAGCTGTTCCAGGGCCGCTTCCTCTTGCTGGATCCGCTGGGTCAGGGCCGCCACTTTTTCTTGCAGGGTTTTCTGTTCGACGATGGCCAGGTCGAAGCGCTTGCGGAGCAGCTCCCATTTCTTTTGCAGATCGGGCAGTTCCTTCTCTAGTTCCTCCAGCTTCGCTTGCTCATGGGGCAACCGCTGATCGGCGGGCTTTTTGCGCAGTTGCTCCAAGCGTTCCTTCTTGGCCTGATACTCCAAATCCACGGTGCTGAATTCTTCCTCGGCCTCCTGGTACTCATTCTGCGGGGACTCCAGTTTGGCTTTCATCTCGGCCAGGGTCTTGCGGTTGTTGTCGAGGTTGCGTTGGGCGCGGATGATGCGTTCGGCCATGGAGAGCGTGGCCGTCGGCGCGGGGGGCGTCGCCGCGCGGACGGGCGCAGTGGAAGTCGGGGCGGGCGGCGTCGGCGTCTGGGACGTCGGCCGGGGCGTCGTCGCCAACAACGAGGTTTCATAGCTAAACAGGCAACCCCAAAGCGTCAGCCCATGGAGGCAAAGCCAGGCAATCATCATGGATTGGTTTCTCTCGGTTGACCGATGGCGCGGACCCCCGCACGACCCGGCGGCGCGCGCCGTGCACACGGACGTAAACCATCGACCGTAGCTAACCCGATCACGCCGCTCTCGACAAGATCGACTCGGCAACCGGGGCAGATCAGGCATGCCGGACAAGCCATTTGCCCTTGACAAAAAAATCCATGAAGGGCATCTCTCTCCGCTTGCGAACAGGAGAGATCATTGACTTGCCTGGAAACTTACCGCCTTTAGGTCCTAATCAAGGGGAGAAGATGCGCTTCTCGCCCAGCCTGCCTTGCCTGCTTTGGCTGCTGTTGTCGATGGCGACGTCCGGATGCGGCACGACCCGCGTCTCGGACACGGCGCGCACCGCCACGGAGCAGCTCTTGCTGACGCAGGCCATCGACGAAACCATGGCTCAGGTGAATTTTCTGCCGCTGTCGGGGCGCACCGTCTTTCTGGAGACGCAGTATCTGGAGGGCGTGTCGGACAAGGGATATCTGATCAGCGCGATTCGGCAGCACTTGTTGGCCAACGGCGCCTTGATTCAGGAGGACCGGTCCAAGGCGCAATTCGTGGTGGAAGCCCGGGCCGGCGCGGTCGGGACGGATCGTCATTCGCTCCTCGTGGGCGTGCCGCAGTTGACCGTGCCCGTTTTCATTCCGGGCCAGCCCAGTCAGATTCCGGAAATCCCCGTGGCCAAATCCACGGATCAAAAGGCTTATGCCAAGATCGCCATTTACGCTTACAATCGGGTCACGGGCCGGCCCTTGATGCAAACGGGCAACATGCAAGCCCATGCCTGGTCCAAGGATACCTGGATCCTGGGCATGGGCCCCTTCCAGCGCGGCACGGTCCGCGACCGCACGGAATTTGCCGGGGAGCCGATCCGCATTCCCTTCTTGGAGCGCGACGATCATGACATCGCTTCCGAGGAGGCCATGCGGGTGAAAATCACGCAGGCGGCCACCTGGAAGGATGAACCCGCGGTCAAGGAAGCCCCCGCGCCCTCGCCGGAAACGCCGAAGCACGGAGCCGCGGATGGATTTGCCTCTGACCGGGACGTCCCCGTGCTCAAGGCGCCGCCTGCCGCGCAACCGCCGCCGCCCATCGCCCCGCCTCCCTTGCTGCCGCCCTCGCCGAGTCCATCAGCAGGAAAGAAATCTGCCCGAGGGTCTTTCTGGTTCTTTGGCGGGTGATCCGTCTCGGCTGCCCTGGACCGGGATGAAACCTCAGAGGTCCATGAACGGTCGCGTTGCTGCCCCTACTTTCGCTGGCCCAGCGAACCTTCCGCTGTTACGCTAACGATATGAACAGCATCGCGCACTTCGTGACGCCGGAAAGCCCATGCGGTTACCTCGCCGATCAGCAGTGGCGTCTGGAGTATGATTGGTACAACGAGCTGAATGCCAGCGAATACGCCGACCTGATGCTCAAGGGTTGGCGGCGCTTCGGCCATGCCGTCTTTCGGCCGCGCTGCCGCTCTTGCCAAGCCTGCCAATCCCTGCGGATCGACGTGCAGCGGTTCCAACCGAATCGCAGCCAGACCCGCAATCGCCGCCGCAACGAAGGCGCGATCCGTCTGGTCATCGGCGCGCCGCACATCAATGCGACCCGGCTGGCCCTCTATGACCGCTATCACCGCTTTCAAACGGAGCACGTCGGTTGGCGGGCCCACGATCCCAAGGACCCCGGCTCCTACATCGAGTCCTTCGTCAACAACCCCTTCCCAACGGAAGAATGGCGTTATTTTTTCAACAAGGAGCTGATCGGCATCGGCTATGTGGACGTCCTGCCCGTCGGACTGTCCGCCATCTATTTTTACCACGCCCCCGAACACCGCAAGCGCGGCCTGGGCATCTGGAACATCCTCTGTTTATTGGATCGCTCCAGGCAACTGGGCAACGACCATTTGTATCTGGGCTATTTCGTCAAGGGCTGCCGATCCCTGGAATACAAGGCCGACTTTCGACCGAATCAAATCTTCACGGCCGGCCAGGGGTGGCGCGACTTTCGCCACGCCGACGGCACAATGGCGACTTAATCCAACATCAGTTGAACCTTGCCGCCGGCGGGCTTGAGGACGCCGGCTAACTCTTCCTTGCTTTGCTCCGCAACTTGAGCATGCAGCGATTGGCCGTGCGCATCCATGGTGACGATGGCGGGGAAATCCTTAACGACCAAATGCCACACCGCTTCGGGGCTGCCGAACTTTTCCTTGAGATCGACCCCCTTGACCTCCTGGACGCATTGGGCGTAGACCTGAGCGGCGCCGCCAATGGCGTGCAGATAGACGCAGCCGTGCCGCTGGCAGGCTTCGAGCGTCTTGGCCCCCATGCCGCCCTTGCCGATGACGGCCTTGATGCCGTAGCGGCCGATGATGTCCGCCTGATAGGGTTCCTCGCGGATGGAGGTCGTCGGCCCAGCAGCGAGGACGCGATACGCTCCATTCTCTTCCAGCACGACCGGGCCACAGTGATAAATCACGCCCCCCTGGAGCACGGGCAGGTCGCCGCCTTTGAACAGATATTTGTGGACCTCATCCCGGCCGGTGTAGACCACGCCATTGAGGAGGACGACGTCGCCGGCCTGCAATCGCTGGATTTCATCGGGCTGCAAGGGAGTATCCAGCGCGATGACGCCCCGGCCGCGCTCAAACCGCACCTCCATGGGCCGGACGTCGCGTTCGCCGTCAAACTCATGCTCTCCGGTGTAGAGCCATTCTTGGATCGATCCCTCCTGGTCGAGGATCATGCCCCGGCGGCGATAGGCCCAGCACATGTAAGCGACGGTCACGAAAAACGACGCCGGCAGCCGGTTCCGCGCGCCGATCTTGACGCCGCCCACGGTCAGCTTGCCGCCGAACCCCATGGGGCCGATGTTGAGTTCATTGCATTCCTTCATGAGGCGGGCTTCAAGCTGAGCCAACTCGGGGACGGGATTCACGTCCTCGACGGTGCGCAGCAATTGTTCCTTGGCGAATTCGTAGCCCATGGCCCGGTCGCCGCCGATGCACACGCCGAGAAACCCCGGCCCGCAGCCCTTGCCCTGCGCCTGCCACACCGAGTCGAGGACGACGCCGCGAACGCCTTCGAGGTCGCGATCGAACCGCTTCCCCTGGATCGTGGTGGGCAAAGAATACTGAGCGGACATGTTTTCGCAGCCGCCGCCCTTGAGGATCAGGCGCACGTCGACGTGCTCCTGGCGATGCTGATGAAAATGGAAGGCGGGGCTGCCCGCTCCCAGGTTGTTGCCCGTGTTGCGTCCGGTCAGGCTGTCCACGGAGTTTTGCCGCAGGTAACCGAGCCGGGTCGCCTCCACGACGGCGTCGCAGCCGATCTCTTGCAAGGCAAGTTGATCGAACCCGATGGGCGTCTTGATGAAGAAATTGATCGTGCCCGTGTCCTGGCAGATGGGAGCGGATAACTTCTTGGCCAGGCCGATGTTCTGTAGCACAAGCCGCAGCGCCAGGTCCGCCTTGGACCCTTCCGCTTCCATCGTTTGCTTGGCCGCCAGCACGCCTTCCACGTCGGGCGGCAAGTAGGCCGACGTTCGCCGAATCAGCTCTAACATCGCGGCCATCATTTTTTCACGATTCATGTCGGCCCCCTGGGGATCGTGGTCGAAGGAGAAGGGATCCTGCGCGGCTAAGCAGCGCCCATGGATTGAGCCTGTTGGGTTCATCTCCGCTTTCTATTTTAGCAATTGGGCGAAGGGTTGGGTAAAGAGTTGCGGTCATCACCAAACGTGCATGGAGCCTCGACCGGCGGGCCGCTGCCAAACGGCTGGGAACTTGAATTCCTTGTTCCCTGGACCGGCCAGTTCGTAAAACAATCCCCGCGATCCCATCGAGAACCATACTCCCTTGAGCGAGAGGTGATGCACATGAAAAGCTTTTGCGGCATGGCGAGCGTGGCCTGGCTGGCCTTGGGGTTGACCCTGCCCCTGGCGGCGGACGACAAGGGCACCCTCGTCGGCTTCGACGGCCTGTCGTCGCGAACCCCCGCGGACTGGAAGGAAGAAAAACCTGGCAGCCGCATGCAATTCAAGGTGTTTTCCCTGCCCAAGGCGGAAGGGGACAGCGAAGACGCCGTGCTGACCATCTTTTTCTTCGGACCCGGCGGGGGCGGCGGCGTGAAGGATAACCTTGCACGGTGGAAGGGCATGTTCGCTCCTCCCGAAGGCAAAACTATCGACGAGGCGAGCAAGGTCAAGGAATTCAAAGCCGGCCAGGTCCCGGTGACGCTGCTCGACGTTTCAGGAACCTACAAGTCCCGGCTGCAGCCGTTCAACCCCGATTCGCCGGTGAAGGAGTTCGCTGGTTATCGCATGTTGGCCGTCGTCTTTGAGAGCGAAAACGGCCCCTATTTCATGCGGCTCGTCGGACCGGCCAAGACCGTGGCCAAGCATCAGGAAAGCTTCGAAACGTGGCTGAAGAATTTCAAATAAGCGATTTCGACTATCCACTTCCCGCTGAACTCATCGCGCAGGAGCCGAGCCGGGTCCGTGATCAGGCTCGGCTCTTGGTCCTTCAGCGGACGCTGGAAGAACTGCACGATCGGCTGGTCGCTGATCTGCCGCAGTGGCTGCGGCCCGGCGACCTCCTCGTTCTGAATGATACCCGCGTGCTCCCGGCCCGGCTCTTTGGCCGCCGCGCCCGCACCCAGGGCAAGTGGGAAGGGCTGTACCTGCGGACCTTGGCCGATGGCGTCTGGGAATTGCTGAACCAAACCCGCGGCCGATTGCAGCCGGGGGAAATCATCGAGGTTGAAGGCGGCCTTCGACTGGAAGTCGTCCAGCCGCCTCAGGGGCGACAGGGATGGTTTCGCCCCTTGGCTCCGGGATCGGCCGTCGACCTCCTGCAGCAATTTGGCCGCGTGCCCATCCCGCCCTACATTCGCCAGGGGCAGGATCAGCCGATGGATCGGGAGCGTTATCAAACGGTCTTCGCCCGGGTGCCGGGTTCAGTGGCCGCCCCCACGGCGGGTTTGCATTTCACGCCGGAGCTACTGCGGCAATTGACCGCTCGCGGCATCGACCAGGCTGCCGTGACCTTGCACGTCGGCCTGGGAACCTTTCTGCCCTTGAGCGATGAGCAACTGCAAACGGGTCGGCTGCACCAGGAAGAGGCGATGATGCCCGCGGCGGCCTGTGCCGCCGTGGCGGCTTGCAAGCAGCGCGGCGGGCGCGTCGTGGCGGTCGGCACGACGACGGTGCGGACGCTGGAGACGGCGGCGCAGGCGGCGGGCGGAACGGACCTTCGGCCCTGGACCGGTCAAACCGAATTGTTCATCCGGCCCGGTTTTCGCTTTCAAGTCGTGGATGCCCTTCTAACCAACTTCCACCTGCCGCGCAGCAGCTTGCTTATGCTCGCGGCCGCCTTCGCGGGCAGGGAACGCATCCTCCGAGCTTATGCCCACGCCGTCCAGCAGCGTTACCGCTTTTTCAGCTACGGTGATGCGATGCTGATTCTATAGGATGTCCTTGGAACTCTTGGACCGCATGGGAGACGGGCATGTTGCCGCTGCAAATCGCCCTGACGCGATGGAACCCGGCCGAGGCGGAAATCACCTTCAGTCTCGTGCCCGATGATCCGTCCCGCAACGTCGAGCTGCGCGGCAAACTGCATGGGCCGCATTGTCTCTTCTCCGAGACCATCGAGGTGGCCTACCCGATCAAGCCTTTGCCGCGCTCCGGCGAACTGGTGCGCAGCCAGGTCTATCTTCCCGATCCCTGCCCCTGGTCGCCGGCCGCGCCCTTCCTGTACACCGCTCATTATGAGCTATGGGTGGACAACGAACGCATCGTGCAGGAGCAGCGGAGCCTGGGCCTCAAGGACTTGCTTCTCCACCCGCGCAAGGGGCTGAAGCTCAACCAGCAGCCACTTGAACTGCGCGGCCTCGCCCAGCGGTCCGCCGAGCTGGACTTTGAACCGATGCGCAAGCTGGGGGTCAATCTCGTCATGGCGCCCGTCAACGAAGCCACGCTCCCCGTCTGGACCGCGGGTGATCGGCATGGCTTTTTCGTTCTGGGCGAGATCGATCCGGAGGATGAACCCACCATCTGGCTCGCCCATGAGACCTTGAGCCAGCACGTCTCCGCCCTGGGTTGGGTGGTTCCGCACGACACGATCCATAAGCCGCAGCATTGGCACAACATCGTTTCGCTGTTGCACGGACTGCGTCCGGATTTGTATCTCGGCTTGCGCTATGAAGAGCCTGCCGAGGGCCAGGTCCCAGGACAAGTGAGCTTCGTGGTGGGTTATGACGTGGACGTGGCCGACCTGGCCGCCGTGCATCTGCCGCAGATCATCCTGCGGCGCCGAGGCACGGGTTGGGCCAAGGATGAGGCGAAGGAACCCGTCTCGGCGACTGTTCCGCCCGAGGAAGAAAAAGCCCTTCGTTCGTCGGGAGAGAAACCCGTGCTCCTGGGGTCGATCCTGCGGCAACTGCCCGCGAGTTGAACCGCGCCTTGACCTGATTAGATCAGGATAAACCAAGGAATTCCTTCATGTAGGAATCATACATGGTTTGCGAGCGCTCATCGCTCAGATCGAGCCGCATCTCGTTGATGACCTTGATGCCCATGCCGAGCCATTCCTTCCAACAAGCAGCACAGACCTTTTCAAAAACGAGCTGACCTAATTCGTCGTTCATCGGCGGCTTGGGAAGCGGCTGCGCGTACGGCCCCGCGGGGCAGCCAGGCCGGGCACAGACAAAGCCGGTCGCCTCTCCCCCCGCGGCGGCAGCAGCCTCAGCCGCGACCTCGGGCGGTTCGACGCCCAGACCGCGGAGCAGTTGGCCCATCTCGTCTCGAGGCATGCGATCTCCGCGGGCATGCGCCACGGTGAAGCCGCGCCGCAGCACCTCAATCGCTGCCTCCGCTTGCCCCGCCTTTTGCAAGCACGTGCCTTGAAGCTGATAGGCCTTGGAAAAGTCCGGGTTCAAGTCGACGGCCTTGGCGAAGGACTGGGCGGCCTCGCTCCATTGCTGATCCTCCATCAGCGCCTTGGCCAGGCTGAAATGGGCCAAATCGTTGGCGGGATCATCGGTCGCCATCTTGCGAAATTGGGCAATGCGTTCGCTCAAACTGGTCATCGCTGGCTCCTCTTCTCGACGAAACGGCCGGCTCATGCGCGGTGGACGAAACCACCGGCGAAGGGCCGGGTTATTTTATAAAGTCCGGCCCATCGCCCATCGAAATGAAAAAGAAACCGGCGGGGGTGAGCCGCCGGCGGAGATGGTCAAGATGACTTTACAGGTTCGGGGAAAGACGAACTTAATTCTCTTCGGGCTTGGCGAACTTCTTGGCGTCGAGGCTCTTGTGCAGTTTCTGGTTCGACAGTTCCTCTTCGAGCATGAGTTCGCCGTCGCGGAGGATGCGCATGCGCGATGGAAACTGCACGCCTTCCACGGATCGATAGTTTTCGAAGTAGATTTCCTCGTTCACTTCCGCCCAATCCTTAAATTCGTCCATGACTTTCGTCGACAGCTTGACGAGATGGCCCGTCTTGGCATCGAACCCCAATGTGATGTCTGGGTGCTTTTCGCGCTTGACCAGCACGCAATGCAAGGTTTGCTCGTTGAGCTTGTCTTCCTTGGCGATGGACAGCGTGACCTGCTTGCTATTGAGCAGCGGGAAGAGCGCGCAAACGTTCATGATGTGGGCCTGGTTCAGCATGTACTCGCGCTTCTTGTCCTCCACCGTCTCGACGCGATCCGCCGCGGCCTGATAGGCTTCCTCGCCGTTGACGCCGATGATGAACTTCATTTTTTGGCCGCTGATGTCCATTTCCATGTTCAGCCGATACTGGTTGGGCGACTGGAACAGACCTTCGCCGCTGAAGGTGAAGGCTTGTCCCCCCATGTGAAACTTGCCCGTGAGGTTCCATGTTTCGGCCAGCATGGGCTTTTCCACGGACAGGCCGCGCGCGGCGATCGCCTTTTGAATCAGCGCTTCAGCCGCCTTTTGATCCGCCGCCCGCACCAAAGGCAGGCTCGACAACGCCAAGAACAAGCTGAAGATCGTGAACCAATAAATCTTGCGCATGTGAGTGTCTCCTTAAAGGAAATGATCGTTGGTTAAAGCCTAACCATTTCGATCCTGAAGAAAAGCATTAAAATGACGTCCGGGGACCATCGGCGGCAGACCGGGGCGTGTGTCCCGGTCGTTTGGCCAATTCATCGCATGCGGTTGTTCGACCGTTTCATTGTAGAATGGAAGCCACATGCACGTCAGCCATTTGGAAAGCGCCATCGACGGCACGCGGTTCGCACCGGGGTTGATTCACACGTTGCATAAGGGACGTCCGTTATGGGTCCGCTATGACCTCGCCGCCATCGGCCGCTCCCTGAAGCCGGAACAACTCCGCGAGCGCCCGCCCGACCTTTGGCGTTATCGAGAACTGTTGCCGCTGCCCAAGGATGCGCGGGTCGTCTCCTTGGGCGAAGGCCTGTCTCCCCTGGTGGATTGTCCGCGGCTCGCTCGGGACCTGGGCTTGCAGCAACTATGGATCAAGGATGAAAGCTCGCAGCCCACGGGCAGCTTCAAAAGCCGCGGCATGGCCGTGGCCGTGAGCATGGCTTTGCACTTGGGCGTGCAGCGGCTGGCGGTTCCCTCGGCGGGGAATGCCGGCGGGGCGCTCGCCGCCTATGCCGCCCGCGCGGGGCTTCGGGCGGACGTGTTCATGCCCGACGATACGCCGGAGATCAACGTCCTTGAAGCCAGCCTTTACGGCGCCAGGGTCCATCTGGTGAACGGCCTCATCTCCGATTGCGGGGCGATCGTGAACGAAGGCGCGGCCCGCGTCGGCTGGTTCAACATGGCCACGCTGCGGGAACCTTATCGCCTGGAAGGCAAGAAAACGATGGGGTTGGAACTGGCCGAGCAGTTCGCCTGGGACCTGCCCGAGGTCATCCTCTATCCCGCGGGCGGCGGCACCGGCTTGATCGGCATGGCGAAGGCCTTTGAAGAGCTGGCCCAACTCGGTTGGCTCAAGGCAACGCACCGTCCAAGAATGATCCTGTGTCAAAGCGATGGCTGCGCCCCCATGGTGCGGGCGTTCGAGGAAGGGAAGCGGTTTGCCGAACCCTGGCCCGACGCCGCCACCGCCGCCAGCGGCTTGCGGGTGCCCAGTGCGATCGGGGATTTCATGATGCTGGACGTCGTGCGCGGCAGCGGCGGTTCGGCGCAGCGCGGACGAGAGAGCCGCATCGGCGAATGGATGCAGCGGGTCGCCGAGACGGAGGGAATTAGTCTCTGCCCCGAAGCGGCCATCTGCTTCGATGTTTTGCATGAGTTGCGGCGGCAAGGCGCGATTCAGCCGCGCGAGCGGGTCGTCGTCTTCAACACGGGCGCCGCCCAGAAGTACGTTGAAGTCTTGCGGCATCTCCCCCGCCGGCCTGCCGCCTCCGACCGCTGCGACCGCCTGCAACCCATCGACTGGACGAAATTTTTGTAGGATAATGGCACCGATGGATCGGGGCATGCGCCATTCCTGGCCGACGTTTATCCGCAAGCGGGACGGGCAGCTTGTCCCATTCGATCCGGATCGGGTCACGCAAACGCTCTTCCTGGCCATGGAGCGTCTGGGCCAGCCCGACGCTTTCCTGGCCCGCGAACTCACCGACGGCATCCTCCACTTTCTCCGCGAACAGGACCTCGATCAACCGCTGACGACGCCGCAGTTCATGGGCTGGGTGCAGCACGTGCTCCGCGAATTGGGGCAAGCGAACCTGGCCTTGGAAGTCGGCCGCGGGTCTGCGGCCAAGCGGTGCGGCTCGGCTCAAGGCAGCCCTGCTGGGCCTAACGGAACCCCGCTCTCGGGAGCCTGGTTTCCCATCGCCATGGCCGACGCCGGCCCTCCCGCTTGGTCCACCCTCAGGCAGCAGCATCCGCAAGCGGTGCGGCGGTTCGCCTTGGAGCAAGTCTTCAGCCGGCATCTCCGAGCCGCTCATCAGGAAGAACTTTTGGAGCTGCATGACTTGACGTCTCCGGCTGAACTGATCCGCCATGCGACGCGGCTGGTGCCGGGCTGCGGGGCGCTCGAGTGGCTGCAGACCTTGCGCGGCTACGTGGGCCAAACCGTGATCCTGGACGCCGTGGAGGAAGATTTGTTGCTGGCGGGGCATACGCCGCAGACGGCGCAGGCTTGGTTGGAGGAGTTGACCTGGGCTGCCCACGCCACGGGCCTGCAGATCATTCTGCACTTGAACGTGGGGATGCCGCCGCATTGGGCGGAACCGGCCCGCGGTCCGCTGTTCCAAAGGGCCACCCAGCGGCTGTTGTTTGACGACGAGCGGCATCATTTACGGCAGATCGTGCTGCACGCCGCCGCGGAGCATCCCCAGACCTGGCCCTATTTGCAAATCGCCTGGCACATCGCGGGTTCGGAGGCGAACGATGACCGCGTGGTGCCGAGCGAGTGGATGACGCTAGCGCGGTGGGCCATCCAGGGCATGCCCCTGCGGATGATCTTCGAACGACCCCGCCAGCCTATCCCCCTGGCTGACGGCGTGGATCGGCGCTCATCCACGTTGCTGCAGCACGTCGGTCTGCGGCTCGATCGCCTCTGGGAACGGCATCAGCGGCCGCTCAGCGAAGCGGCCTTCCAGGGCAAGGTCCTTAGCCTCGTGCGCTTGGCCTTGAGCGCGGGTCCGTGCAAGCGGGAATGGCTGCGGCGCGTTCCTTGCGCGGATCGGCCCGCGTTCCTCATCGACCGCGCCCACGTCCAACTTTCCCTGGCCGGGGTGGAGCGCTGGCTGGACCTGCAAGGCGTGCCCCGGACCGAGCGGGAGAGCGTGCGGTGCGCCTGGATGCAGTCCCTGGCCCGCCGGCTTGGCCCCGTCCTGGCCGAAGAGGCTCGGCAATCGTCCCTGCCCGCCTGGCTGTATCCTCAGGCTTCATGCGCCGCCTTGCCGATGTCCCGCGCCGCCTGGAAAGATTTGGGCCGCGAGCAAGCCTGCTGGGGCCGCGGCACCATCGTCTTGTGTTTGGATGGTTATGATCCGCCCGACCTGGTCGAGCTGTGGCATTTCCTGCAAAGGCAAACTTCCCTTGGGCAATTGGTCTGTCTTCGTGCTCCCTCCCTCACCGAATCGGCCCCCAGCCTATAAATTAAAGCTTCGGACCATCGGCCTTCAGACAAGGGGTGCCCAGGCATGCCGCCCAAGAAAGAAAAGCCAGCAAAGACTGCTCCCGCTTCCTCTTCGACCCCGTCCAAGGGTCGAAGCAAGAAAGCCCCGGCCAAGGCACCCGTGAAACGCCAGGCTGATGCGCCGGGCCAACTGTATCAACTCAAGGTGACGATCAGGAATTCCAAGCCGCCCATCTGGCGGCGCGTCCTGGTGCCCGCGGATGTGCGCCTGTATGACCTCCATTTCGTCATGCAGTCGCTCTTCGATTGGTCCGACTGCCATCTGCATGGCTTTCTGATCGACAAGCAACTGTACAGCCAGCGTGAATTCGAACTGGACGATGCCATCGATGAGTTTTGGGTCGTTCTGAAAGACGTCGTCAAGAAACCCGGCCAAACGTTCGCCTACATTTATGACTTTGGCGATGACTGGATCCACGACGTCCTCGTCGAGAGCATCCAACCCGCCAAGCCGGGGGAGCCGCGCTTTTGGTGCCTGGAGGGCGAACGCGCCGGACCGCCCGAGGACTCCGGCGGCATCTTCGGCTATTACCACTGGCTTGACGTGATCAAAGACAAGAAGCACGAGCAATACCGCCATATCAAATCCTTGATGGGCGCCTCCTTCAATCCAGACCACTTCGACTTGCAGGCGATCAACGATAGGCTCAAAGTGCTGAGGTGATAGCCATGATGCGCTGGGTCCTGAGCGGCGGCATGATCTTGGGTCTCTGCGGTTTAAGTCAGGGCGGGGACTGGCCCGGCTGGCTTGGGCCGAAGCGCGACAATCACGCTCCCGTTTCCCTTAAGCCTTGGTCCGAACCGCTGACCGTGGCCTGGCGCGTCCCCGTCGGGGAAGGCCATGGCGGACCGATCGCGGCCGATGGCAAGGTCTTCCTTCACTACAAAATCCGCGACGCCGAAAAAGAGGAAGTCCTGTGCCTCGATGCCCAGACCGGCACCGAACGGTGGCGGCAAAGCTATGACCGCCCTCCCTTCGTCAATCAATTCGGCAATGGGCCGCGCTCCACCCCGCTGTGGCACGACGGCCGGCTCTACACGCTCGGCGTCACCGGACTCGTCACCGCCTGGGACGCCCATTCGGGTCATCGCTTCTGGCAAACCGATCTCCTCGCCCAACTCCAAGCCAAGAATCTCTTCTTCGGCATCTCCACGTCGCCCCTCATGGTCGATGGCCAACTGATCGTCATGGTCGGCGGCGCGGGCTGCTGCCTGGTCGCTCTCGATCCCCAGACCGGCCGGATCACTCGGCAAACAGGCGATGACGCCGCTTCCTACTCCTCCCCCGTCGCCTGGTCGCTCGATGGGGCCGGCAAACAAATCCTCCTCCTCACCGCCGCCGGGCTGCATGGCTTCGAACCCCGCTCCCTCAAGTCGCTGTGGTTTGTTCCCTTCAAGGATCGGCTCAACGAAAGCTCGAGCACGCCGGTTTGGTTCGCCAATCGCCTTTTCATCAGCTCCGTGACGGCGGGCATGCTCGCCATTGACATTGCCGCTCCCAAAGGGGATGCGGCCTGGGAGCCGAAGGTGAGCTGGAAGAATCCCGCACTCTCCTGCTATTTCGGAACGCCCGTCGGGTTTAATCAACACCTCTACGTCGTCACCGGCAGCTTGCCTCCCCTGGCGTCCGCGAACCTGCACTGCGTGGACCCCGCCACCGGCCAGGTGCTGTGGACGAAACGCAAGGTGGGTACCTATCATGCCACCTTGATGCGGACTCGGGAACATCTGCTCATGCTCGAGGAGACCGGCGACCTGGTGCTCATTCAGCCCGACCCGAAGGAATACCGTGAACTCTGCCGGGGCAAGGTGTGTCGCAACACCTGGGCGCACCCCGCGCTGGCCCAGGGCCAATTGTTCCTGCGGGATGGGCAGGAGTTGCTGGCGGTGACGCTGCCGGCGGCGGGCCGATGAGCCGCGGCGGAGATGCGACCTCGGAGGGAGGAGCACAAGACCCGGGTTCGCCCCGCGGCTAGAATGAAGAGAAGTTCGGAGGGATGGCCGAGCGGTTTAAGGCGACGGTCTTGAAAACCGTTGTAAGGGAGACCTTACCGTGGGTTCGAATCCCACTCCCTCCGCTGAAGATGCATGCCGTTACGAACAAACCCTATCGCTGTCTTTTGCTTCCGGTGAATCACCGGGGGCAGCATATCATCCCCATGATTCACCCCGTGAAGCGTTGAGAATCCGTTTGCTCCTGCCAACCGTCCTAATTAAAGTGCAAAGGTTGGTGGTGCGATGGCGAGCCGAATGCCGTCAGGCGTCGGATACCGCAATCCGGCCCCTTACGGGGCTCGGCGCGCTAGGCCAACGACGAGGTGTTCACACCGCCGGAGTTCGCCAACCGGATGCTGGACACGCATCCAAATCTAATCCATTAGAAAGCTAGCCAAAGGTTTTCCGCAACGATAGTGTCTGCTAGGATGTCAGAATGAGCGAGCGCGAACGAAAAGAGCGGGAAGGGATAGCAGCCGAGGTGACGTTCGCTGCCAGCCTAACGGATGCCGACCGGATTCGCATCCTGCGCGATCTGCTCCGTACCGCGGATGCCATACACAACTCGAAATCCGCCGAAGAACAGAGTCGCGACGAGGAGATTCGCCGGCATCTCGAAGAACCGGGCCGCCAGCGTTATATCGCACTTTGCGAAAGACTCGAATGAACCTTTCCGGACTGATCGACGTCATCCATTGGCTCGAGGAGGTGTTCGAACGGCTTGGGCTGCGCCGTTCCTATGGCGGCGCCATCGCTTACAACTATTATGCCCCACCGCGGTTGACGCAAGACGTCGATGTCTTGGCGCTGGTCCCGGACACCAAAATCCCCGAACTTGTGAATGAATTCGCCTCTGCCGGCTGCCAGCATTTGCGCCCCGAACCGCACCCGCTGGACCTGGAAGCCGTGTTAGCGGACTTTCGCGGCAAAGGCCATTTGGCCGCGTTCGCCTGCCGAGGCGTTCGAACCGAACTATTCCTTCCCTGGCACCCTTTTCATTTCCAGGTTCTTGACCGCAGCCCCAAGCGCGATCTGGAGGGCCGCGCGATCCGTATTCACGCCCCCGAAGACTTGATCGTGTTCAAAAAAGTCTTTGACCGGCCCAAGGACATCGGCGACATCAAAGCCATGCTCATGGCCCTGAAGGGCAAGCTCGACATCGACCGGCTCCTGAGAGACGCCCGGCCATTACTGACCGAGGAAAGCTATCGGGAGCTTGAATCTATCATATCCCAGTTCGCTTGAGGGTGGTTCAAGTGCGGCAGCGGGGAATGATACATCTGGGTCATGAACCGGCTGATGGGTGACGCTTGCTTGAGTGCCAACAAGGTTCACAAGAACTCCCTCAAGGCGGAATAAACCGTACGACAGGTGGACCTCAACCTACACCTTCCACCTGCTCGTGCGGCTCAAGGTGTTCAACACCGAGCAGATGAACCAGGCCGTGTTCGCGTTTCGCCGCTACGAGGACGCCTCGCTGCGCTATACCGGCATCGACAGCCATCCGGGGCTGACCCATTACGGCCTGTACGACACGGTGGTGGCGAGGGAGTGATGAACGGCTAGCCGGCGTCTACCGCAGGCCGACGGCTTGGCGGACGGCGGTCATCGTTGCCTGGGCTTCCAATCGGGCCTTGGCCGCGCCCTCGAGCAGCACCTGCTCGACGTAATCCATGTTCTTGGCCAGTTCTTTCCGCCGCTCCCGCGCCGGGCCAAAGTAAGCATCGATCTTCTCGAGCAGCATCGTCTTGGCGGTGCCATACCCCATGCCTCCGGCCCGATACTTCTCGGCCAGAGCCGCCTGCTCCTGTGCGTTGGCGAACAGGGAATAGAGCTTGAACACGTTGCACTGCGCGGGGTCCTTCGGCGCCTCCAGGGGCGTGCTGTCCGTGACGATGCTCATCACGGTCTTCTTCAGGGGTTTGCCCTCGGCGAACAGGTCGATGGTATTGCCATAGGATTTGCTCATCTTCTTGCCATCCAGCCCGGGGACGACCGCGGCTTCGTTCAGCCTGGCTTCGGGCAAGGGAAAAAGCGACACGCCGTAGGTTTGATGAAAATGGCCGGCCATGTCGCGGGTCATCTCGATGTGCTGCACCTGATCCTGGCCGACGGGGACGAGGTGGGAGCGGTAGATCAAAATATCCGCGGCCATGAGGACGGGATAGGTGAACAGGCCGACGCTGGGAGCGATCCCCCGAGCCAGCTTGTCCTTGTAAGAGTGGGCCCGCTCGAGCAGTCCCATGCCCGTGACCGTGGAAAGAATCCAGGCCAGTTCCGTCACCTCGGGAATGTCGCATTGGCGAAAGAAAGCGACCTTCCGGGGATCCAGCCCCAGGGCCAGATAATCGAGGGCGACGTCGAGGACGTGCTCGTGCAGGGTCTTGGCGTCGCGGATCGTGGTCAGGGAATGGTAGTCGGCGATGAAGAAGAAGCACTCAAACTGCTCTTGCAGGGCGATGTGCTGCTTGATGGCGCCGAAGTAGTTGCCCAGATGCAGCTTGCCCGAGGGTTGCACGCCGCTCAAAACGCGGCGCTTCGATGGGGTGGTTGTGGTCATGATCGCGGAGATCCTTCCGAACGAAGCCGGCTCGGGGCGAACGCGGCCGGCGGCGTCCTCCGCCGCGCGGGCAGGCCGATCAGCCTCGGCTTGGCGTCGTCAGGTCCATCAAAAAAGCAACCCCACCCGCAAGCGAGTGGGGAAACGGTACGGCGCGGCCTACTCATCATTGACGATGCTGGCGGGGAACGATCCCAGGACCGTCACCTTTTCACAGCGTTTGTGCAGGGCCTCAATCGTGCGTTTGCTCTTCGGCTCATCCATGTGGCCTTCGAAGTCGAGAAAGAAGACCGACTCATCCTTGCCCGACCGGGCCATATAGGATTCAATGACGCCGATGTTGACTTTGTTTTGCTTGAAGATGTTCAGAGCGTCGGCAAGGCTGCCGGGGTGCTTGCCCAGGTGGATGAGCAGGGCGGTCTTGTCCTTGCCGCCGCGGGGAGCGGGATGGTTGCCGACGACGGCAAAGCGCGAGATGCCCACCAGGGAATCCTCGATCTGTTCGAATAGAATCTTGAGTCCAAACCGCTGGGCCACGTGGCGGCTGGCGACGGCGGCGGCGCCCGGCTCGCGCTGCGCCAATTCCCCCGCCACGCCCGTGCTGGTCACTTCCACGATCTGGGCGTGGGGCACGTTCTTGCTCAGCCAATTGCGGCATTGCGACAGGATTTGCGACCGGCTGTAGATGCGTCGAATCTCCTGCTGCGTCACGTTCGCCATGAGATGATGATGGATGCGGAAGCGCACCTCGGAGGTGATGTGGATTTGCGGCAGGCGGAGAAACATCTCCAACGTGTCGCTCAAGCGTCCATCGATGGAATTCTCGAGGGGCACGATGCCAAAGTCGGCATGGCCGCGGTTGACTTCCTCGAACACGGCCGGGATGCTGCCGACGCCGATGAAGTCGATGCTGGTGCCGAAGCGTTCGATGACGGCCAGGTGGCAGTTGCTGTACTCCGGCCCCAAGTAGGCGACCTTGAGCACTTTCTGCAGCGCCCGCGAGCCGCTCATCAATTCGCGGAAGATGGCACGGATCGTTTGGACGTCGAGCGGCCCCTTGTGGCTGTGAAGCAGATTTTGCAGGATTTCTTCCTCGCGGGCCGGAGCGAAGATTTCGTTCGCCTGCTCGGATTTGATCTGGCCCGCTTCGGCGGCACGGGCGGCCCGTTCGTTCAACATTTTCAGGATTTGGTGGTCCAGCTTATCGATCTGGGATCGTAAGGCTTTCAGTTGAGCGGCGGCTTTGGCGGCGGAGGCCGGGTGACTGTCCGATTTGCGCGTCATGTCCCATCTCGTGGCGAAAAATCTTGATAATTTCGTAACATGTTATGGGGCTACTAGACACACGTCAATCAGAAACTTGATGAGGACAACAGGTTCCGGTGAAAAATCCAAATCGTCATGCCATTTTGGCAACAGCTATTGCTGCAGCCAAACTCTGACTAAGCCATTTTGGCTGACGTGTTCATTTTGGCAGTCAAAAATTCCGAGACGGACTTATAAATTATTTCGTAAACTCTATTATATCAATTACTTACGCAAAATAATTATTCTTAGTTCATGCGGCACATTGATTGCTTTAATCCTGGCATTAATGGGCAAGTCAACGCGAAATCATCACGTGTAGGCGAGGCACCCGACGTTTGCACGACTCAATTCAAGGAGAATAGAACGTGGCTGAAGAGAAAATCATAGGCATCGACCTGGGCACGACCAATTCGGTCGTTTCGGTCATGGAAGGAAACGAAGTCAAGGTCATCCCCAACCAGGAAGGCAATCGCCTCACCCCCAGCGTGGTCGCGTTCACCGACAAGGGGGACATCCTGGTCGGCGATCCGGCCAAGCGGCAGGCCATCACCAACCCCAAGCGCACCATTTACTCCATCAAGCGCTTCATGGGCCGGCGCCATCATGAAGTCGAGGCGGAGGAGAAATTGGTCCCCTATCAAATCGTCGGCGCGCCCGGCGATCTGGTCAAGGTCAAGATCGGCGACAAGGAATATACGCCGCCCGAAATCTCGGCGATGATCCTGCGCAAGCTGAAGGAAGCCGCCGAAAACTATTTGGGCCACAAGGTCCGCAAGGCGGTCATTACCGTGCCCGCTTATTTCAACGACGCGCAGCGGCAAGCGACCATCGACGCCGCCAAGATCGCCGGCTTCGATCCCGAATGGGAACTCGAAGACCCCAAAACCGCCAAGACGATCAAGCAGCGCATGCGGATCATCAACGAACCGACGGCGGCGTCGCTGGCCTATGGCCTGGAAAAGATGAAAAACGAAAAGATCGCCGTCTTCGATTTGGGCGGCGGCACTTTCGACATCTCCGTGCTCGACGTGGGCGACGGCCTGTTCGAGGTGAAGGCGGTCAACGGCGACACGCACCTGGGCGGCGATGATTGGGACGACGCCCTCATCAACCATCTGGCCGATGAGTTCAAGAAGGAACATGGCATCGACCTCCGCAAGGATCAAATGGCGATGCAGCGTCTCAAGGAAGCCGCCGAGCGAGCCAAGAAGGACCTGTCGCAGCAGATGACGACCGAGATCAATCTGCCCTTCATCACGGCCGACGCCTCGGGGGCGAAGCACCTGGTCACCTCGATCACCCGGGCCAAGTTCGAGCAGCTCACGGAAGACCTCGTCGAGCGCTGCCGAGGGCCGGTCATGCGGGCCCTCAAGGACGCAGGCTATTCGCCCAAGGAGATCGACGAAGTGGTCATGGTCGGCGGCATGACCCGCGTTCCCCGGGTGCAGGCCCTGGTGCGTGAAATTTTCGGCAAGGAAGGCCACAAGGGCGTCAATCCCGACGAAGTGGTAGCCATTGGCGCCGCCATTCAGGGCGCCCAGCTCCTCTTGGGAGCCAAGTCGGAGGTTTTGCTGCTCGACGTGACGCCGCTGTCCCTGGGCATCGAAACGCTGGGCGGCATCATGACCAAGCTGATCGAGCGGAACACGACCATTCCACACACGAAGAAGCAGGTCTTTTCGACGGCCGACGACAATCAGCCCGCCGTCACCGTGCGGGTGTTTCAAGGGGAGCGCGAGATGGCGGCGGACAATCGGCTGCTGGGCCAGTTCAACCTGGACGGCATCCCCCCCGCTCCGCGCGGCATGCCGCAGATCGAGGTCACGTTCGACATCGATCACAACGGCATCCTCAACGTCTCCGCCAAGGACCTGGGCACGGGCAAGGAGCAGAAGATCCGCATCGAAAGCTCGAGCGGGCTGAGCCAGTCGGACGTGGAGCAGATGCGCCGCGACGCCGAGTCTCATGCCGAGGAGGACAAGCGGAAGCGCGAGTTGATCGAGGCCCGCAACCATGCCGATCAGGTCATCTACCAGATCGAAAAGAGCCTCAAGGAGCATGGGGACAAGCTGGCCGAGAGCGACAAGGCGCCCATCACGTCGGCGATCAACAACCTGAAGGAAAAGGTGAAGGGCGACGACGCGGCGGCGATCAAGGCGGGCATCGAGCAGTTGAGCCAGGCCTCGCACGCCATGGCGCAGCACTTGTACAAGCAAGCCTCCACGGCCGGCGCGGGAGGCGAGGCTGGACCGGCCCCTGGCGGCCCCACTCCCAGCGAGCCTGGCAAGAAGGACGACGTCATCGACGCCGAGTTCGAAGTAAAGAAATAAGCGTCTTGCTCAACCACCGATCAGCCCGCGGCGCCTTCGCCGCGGGCTTTTTTGTTGAGCTTTGCAAGCTTTAACGATCTTGCCGGACAGGGAAAGCCGAACGATCCAGCAAGTTGGGTTGCGGCAGGGTGCCCCGCCAGCTAAACTTGGCTTGGCAGTGAACAGGTAACGGCGAAGCACAACCTCCCGCTGTTGGCTCTTCACTGCCCTCTCTGTTTTCTTGGTGAATGCCCCGCGCATCCGGCTCTGGCTGAAGGAAGCCCCGATGGAATGGCCTGTCGAGGCGGATCGTCCCCTCAAAATCCTGCTGGCCGCCGCCGAGGCGGCCCCCTTCGCCAAGACGGGCGGCCTGGGGGATGTGTGCGGCGCCCTGCCCCAAGCCCTCGCGCGGCGCGGCCATGACGTGGCGGTCATGATGCCGCTGTTTCGCTCCTGCCGCCAGGCGGGTCAGCCCATCGAACCGCTCGACGTTTGCGTCGAAGCCCGCGTGGCGCACCACTCGGAGTACGGCCGGCTCTGGCGCGGCCGCATGCCTGGCTCCAACGTGCCGATCTATTTCCTCGAACACAATGTCTATTACGACCGCGACGACGCCCGCGCCGGCCACACGATCTATCAGTACAAGGGCGGCGACGGCCAGATGCGCGATTACGAGGACAATCTCGCGCGCTTCAGCTTCTTCTGCCGAGCGGTGCTCAACAGTTGCCCGCTGCTCAACTTCTGGCCCGACGTCGTTCACGTCAATGATTGGCATGCGTCCCTGATCCCGGTCATGCTGCGCGCGCAATACGCCGGGGATCCCCGCTTTCGGCGGATGAAGTCGCTGCTGACCATTCACAACATGGCCTACCAGGGGCGCTTCCCCAAGGAGCAACTCGGCGTCACCGGCCTGGGGTGGGAGCTGTTCAAATTTGAATACCTCGAATTCCATGACATGATCAACCTCCTCAAGGGCGGAATCGTGTTCGCCGACGCGGTCAATGCCGTCAGCCTGCGCTACGCCCACGAGATCGCCACCTATGAGGGTGGCTACGGTTTGGATTCGGTCATTCGCGATCACGGCTATAAAGTGACCGGCATCATGAACGGCGTCGATTACGCCGTCTGGAACCCGGCCACCGATGGCTACCTGCCCGCAACTTACGACGTGGGCAACGTTCATTGGGGCAAGGCGATTTGCAAGGAGCATCTTCAGCGGCTGTCCGGCTTGCCGACGCGCCCCGACGTTCCCGTCCTGGGCATCGTCAGCCGGCTGGTCAAGCAGAAAGGGATCGAACTGATCCAGGGATGCGCCTGGGACCTGATGAACCATGACGTGCAACTGGTCGTCGTCGGCACCGGCGAACCGGCTTATGAAGGCTTCCTCCGCTACCTGGCCAACACGTTCCCGCACAAAGTGGCTGTCGCTTTGGAGTTCAACGAACGGCTGGCCCATCAGGTCGTGGCCGGGGCGGACATGTACCTCATGCCCAGTCTTTACGAACCGTCCGGCTTGAATCAGCTTTACAGCTTGAAATACGGCACGATCCCCATCGTCCGCCACGTCGGCGGGTTGGCCGACAGCGTCACCGATCTCACCGAAGGCAGCCTTCGGCACGGCATCGCCACCGGCTTTTCCTTCAGCGATTATCATCCCATGGCCCTGCTCTGGGCCATTCGCAGAGCCATCGGCTGCTTCCGCCACACCCCCCAGGTCTGGGAGCAGTTGCAGCGCAACGCCATGCTCCAGGATTGGTCCTGGGACCATGGGGCCGCCAATTACGAAACGCTGTATCGCAAAATGTTAGAAGTGCCCGCCTGAGCCGCTCAGTGGGGAAAGGCGTTCTTGAACGTGCGGTAGGCGTGCTTGAAGCGGGGGAGCGCATCGGCGATGGGCTTTTTCTTGATCTCGACGGGCCAACCGAACATGCGGTGCAAATGGGCGGCGGCGTGAAACAGCTTGACCCCCGCAATTTCATCGACCAGATCATCGCAGAGATCGATCAACTCGCCATCCCAGGTCCGCAAAGCCAAGAACAGGGACGCGCCTTCATCCTCGAAGGCCAGTTGCACGGCCACGATTTGCGTCGTGCTGTACACCTTGCCCGGCACGGCCGGGTCGCGGCTCAGATCGATCCGATCCTGGGCGCGGTCGAAGATCACGCGCTGCGGATAGCGGCTCTCCTGCATGCTGGGGTCCAGTTCATGCAGGATGGACTTGGCCCCCAGCTTGTTTAGTGCTTCCAGTTCGAGCCGATCCGAGCGGCACACCTTGACCTTGTACTGGCTGACCTTGACCCCCTTGTGCAACTGGTATTCATCGGGCAAGAGCACGATCTCGGGCTTATCGCGGACCAGGATCGGCCGCATCACCTGAGGCGGTTCATCTTCGATCACGATGGCGGGCATGGCCGCGTCATCGACCAATTCCACGTCATCGATGACGTCCCCCTCGTCCACGTTACCGGCCTGAACGACGGTCGGCGCCGCGGGTATGGCAGGGATGGCAGGGACGGCAGGCACCGGCTTCGGCGTCAGGGGAATGGCGGGCAGCGCGGTTTCGGACTTGCCGGCTTGAACGGGGGCGGCCGGTTTCGGTTTCGCGGGCAAAGGAATGGCCGGGAGCGGCTTTTCAGGTTTGACCGCTTTCACTGGCACGGCCGGGGATTGCGCCGGCGTATTGACCTTGGGCTTCGGCAAGGCCTTGGAAGGCGGTTCGATCACTGGAGCAGACGGGGCGGCCTTGGGCGGGGTTGCTGGCCGCACGGGCGTCGGTCGCGGCGCTGCCGGTTTCACAGCCTCGACTGCCGCTGGCGGCGATGAGAGCTTCGGCAAAACTGGCTGTGATGCGGGCTTCGGCGGAGCTGCCGCCGGTGTGGGCGTCATTTTCAGCGGCATCAAGTCGATGGGTTCATCGTCATCATCCTCTGGGATGGCCCCCAGCGTGGACGCGGCTCCAGCCGGCGCGGCCGCCCCGGCTGACTGACGCTGCAACCGCTCGATGGCCTGCATGGTCAGGGCATGCTTGGGCCGCAGCTTCAAGGCGGTCTGGTAAGCGGCTTCCGCTTCCTTGAAACGCTTCAGTTCCTCCAGGACCAACCCATGATAATAACGCAGCGAGGCGGAGTTGGGATAAGCGAGCGTGAGCCGATCGAAATCCCCGAGCGCCTCGAGATGCTTGCCCAAGCGATGTTTGGCCATGGCCAGCACGGTGCCGGCTTCATAGTCCTCGGGATGTTCCTGGAGGTAGCCTGGCAAAGCGGCGACGACTTGCTCCCAGGCGCCGGCCTTGAAGGCGGCCATCCCTTGTTCGCGATCGGCTGCAAAAGACATCGACGCGTTCCCCGCTCCCTTCCCTTCGCCGTGAACGTTTCCTTATTGAGAATGTCGGGCGGCGCGGCGACTGTCAAGGGCGATTCATGAATAGATGCTTTTGCCGCGGCGCGCGGCTTGTGTTATAATCCCCACTCGTGACTCTTGGCAGCAATCGCATTCTCGTGTAGCAAGTGAAGATGGCGAATGTAGCCCTGGCCTTCCTGTGGCATCAGCACCAACCTTATTATCCCGATGACCTCACCGGCGAGAATCCCATGCCCTGGGTGCGCCTGCATGCCGTGAAGGATTACTACGGCATGGCCCTGCATCTGCTCGAGGTCCCTGAGATGCAGTGCACGATCAATCTGGTCCCCAGCCTGGTCATGCAACTGCTGGCCTACGTTGAAAACAACGCCAGCGACCGCTTCCTCGACCTGTCGCGCCTGCCAGCCGAGAGCCTGACGGCCGAGCAGGCCTATTTCGTCATCGACAACTTTTTCATGGCGCAGTTCGAAAACTTCATCCGGCCGCGGCCGCGCTACCTCGAACTGTTTCTCAAACGCGACCTCGCCCACCAGACCGCCCCGGAAGCCTTGCGGCGCTTCAACGTTCGCGACCTCCGCGACTTGCAGGTCTGGTTCAATCTGGCCTGGATTCATCCGCTGGCCTTCGAGCGCGACGCGGACCTCGCGGAGCTTCGGCTCAAAGGTAAAATGTACACCGAGGAGGAAAAACTCCTCGTCCTGGACAAGCACCGGGACATCATGGCCAAAATCCTTCCCTTGCACAAGCAGCTCGTGGACCGCGGCCAGGTCGAGCTGACCACGACGCCGTTTTACCATCCGATCCTGCCGCTGCTCATCGACAAGAAGCTGGCCCGGGAGGCGATGCCCGACGTGCGCTTGCCCCGCTTCTTGCAAGGTTATCCCGAGGACGCCGCGTTCCATGTCCGCGAGGCGGTCGCCTATCACGCGCAGGTCTTCGGACAGGCGCCCAAGGGCATGTGGCCCGCCGAGGGGTCGGTGTGCCAGCCGATGATTCCCCTCCTCGCCGACCATGGCATCAAGTGGATCGCCACCGACGAGGAAATCCTCAGTCAATCCACCAAGGGCTACGTCAGCCGGGACCAGCGCGGCCACGTGCGCAATCCGCAGGCGCTTTACCAACCGAGCCGGGTCAGCGAGCACGGCAAGGAACTGAGCATCGTGTTCCGCGATCATGCCCTGAGCGACTTGATCGGCTTTCACTATCAGCGCAGCGACAGCGTCTCGGCGGCGGAAGACTTCATCAGCAAGCTGCGCGGCATCGGCTCGAGCGTCAGCGGGTCGGAGCCGGCCCTCGTCCCGGTCATCCTCGACGGCGAAAATTGCTGGGAGCACTATCCGGGCAACGGCGTGGCCTTTCTGCGCACCCTCTATCAACGCTGCGTCTCCAGCGTGGACGTCAAGCCCGTGCGGATCATGGATTATTTGGAGATGCACCCGCCGCGGACGTCGCTCCCCTACCTCGCCGCGGGCAGTTGGATCAATCATAATTTCGACATCTGGATCGGCCACCACGAGGATAACACGGCCTGGGACCTGCTCCATCGCACCCGCGACCATCTGGTCCGAAGGCAAGGCGAACGGCCGCTCGACGCCAAGCTCGTCGAGCGGGCCTGGCGGGAAATCTACATCGCCGAGGGCAGCGATTGGAATTGGTGGTACGGGCCGCAGCATTCGAGCGCCCAGGACGGCTTATTCGACTTCCTGTTCCGCCGCCATTTGCAAAACGTTTATCATCTCCTGGGCGAAGCGCCGCCGGACGATCTCCATCTGCCGATCGCCGCCCGGGCGCCCCGCCCGACCTACACGCAGCCCCGCTCTTTCCTGGAGGTGAGGGTGGATGGCCGCCGGCGGCCCATCGAATGGATGGGGGCCGGGGTTTACCTGCCCGGCAACGAGCGCGGCACCATGGCGATGGCCACGGCGGGATGGATTCACGAACTGCATTTCGGCTTCACGCCCCAGCGGCTGCTCATTCGCCTCGACTTCGAGGGTTCCGCCAAGGCGGCCCTGGCGAACGTGGATGAGATTCGCGTCTTGTTGCCGATGGACCCGCCGATGGAAGTGGTCATCGAACAGCCTGGCGGCGCGCCCCGCGTCTCCTGGTACGAAGGCAGCGAACGGCATCCGGATAAGGCCCAGGCCGTGGAAGTGGGCATCGACCAGGTCGCCACCATCGCCATTCCCTTCGACCTGATGCACGTGCCCGTCGATGGCGAGCTGCGCTTTTGCGTGGATTTAAGGCAAGGCGGGCAGAGCCGCGAACGGGCGCCGCGCGAGGAGTATCTGGCCACGATTCGACCTTCCCCCGATTTCGAACGTATTAATTGGGACGTGTAACCGCCGATAGAGGAGAGGCACGCGCATGGATCAACCGCCCGAATCCACCTTGAGCCAAGCCTTGGTGTTGCCCGGGTTCACGGTCCGCGGCCTGACCATGCCGGAGCTGCGCAAGGACCCGATCGTGGGCCGCTGGGTCATCATCGCCACCGATCGGGCCAAACGGCCGCTCATGCGCCGCAAGGAATCCTGCGTCGACGCCCTGCCCGGTTCGCTCTGCCCCTTTTGCGAGGGCAATGAAGACAAGACGCCCGCCGAGATTCTCGCCTACCGCGCCAGGGAGTCGCAGGCCAACCAGCGCGGCTGGCGCGTCCGCGTCGTCCCCAATCGCTTCCCCGCCCTGCAGGTGGACGGCCACCTCAACAAGCGCGGCGACGGCATCTACGACCGCATGGACGGCATTGGCGCCCACGAAGTCATCATCGAATGCCCGCAGCACAAGGAATCCCTCACCGAACTCAGCGAGGACAACCTCCGCGAAATGATCTGGGTCTACCGGGACCGCCTCGTCGATCTCAAGAAGGACGCCCGGCTCGTCTACGGCATGCTGTTCAAGAACGTCGGCTCTCAGGCGGGCGCTTCCCTCGAACACACCCACTCGCAGCTCATCGTCACGCCCATCGTCCCCATCAACGTGCAGGAGGAGATGAACGGCTCCAAGGCGTTTTATCAATATCGGGGCCGCTGCATCTACTGCGACATCATCCAGCAGGAATTGCACGCGGCGAAGCGCATCGTTCTGGAATCCTCGCACTTCGCGGCCATCTGTCCCTACGCCAGCCGCTTTCCCTTCGAAACCTGGATCATCCCGAAGCGGCATGGCAGCCACTTCGAGAACATTCACAAATTGGAGGTGGAGGATTTGGCGGGCGTGCTGAAGACCGTCTTGTGTAAAATCGAAACGGCGCTGGATCGCCCGTCCTACAACTACATCGTGCACACCGCGCCCTTCGACGCCCAGTCCCTGCCTCATTATCACTGGCACATCGAAATCATCCCGCGCCTGACCCGCATCGCCGGGTTCGAATGGGGCACCGGTTTTTACATCAACCCCGTGCCGCCCGAGCAAGCCGCCGAGTATTTGCAAGAGACCGAAGTCCGTTGCTCCAGTTAACGCCGCTCAATGATCGTGGGAGTGGCCGGAGTGGTCGTGGCCATGACCGCCGCCGCCCATGGACTGCGCCCGGAGGGCGCGCTGCAACAGGGCGGCCTGATTCATCACGATGACGTTGCCCACCGTGATGCCGCCGTCGTTGGCCAGGACCATGTTTTGCCCGTCATCGAACAAGAGATGCACCGGCCGGCGCACGAGCAGATCGCCATTCACTCGAAAGACCCAGGTCTCCAAGCCCTCGCGAACCACGGCGGCAGAGGGCAAAACAAACACGCCTTCGATCGGCTCTTCCGGCACGCCGATGCGGACCCGCTGCCCCTGGCGAAACCGCCACAGCCGCTTGGGCTTCCCCGAGGGGTCGGTCATTTCCCGATACTGATTCGTGATGGGCAGGTAAAAGGAAAACATCCGCGTCGCCGGGTCGACGTGATTGGCGACGAAGCGGATGCGCAGCTCGGGCATCGAAGCCGGCCACAGCGCCTCGGCGGCGTCGCTCGACAGCCAGGCCAGGGTGCGTCCCTCCAGCGCGGCCCGCCGCAATAACGCGGCCTCATGCTCGAAGGCATGGCCTTCGATCTCCAACTGATCGTGCGAGGCGATAAGGGCCAAGGTCTGCCCCGGCTGCACCAGTTCCCCCATTTGCACTTTCATCTCTTCCAGCTCATACGCCGTGACGTCGTTCTCCTGGCTCCGCCGCGGAATGCGGATGGTGATTTCGGTGACGAATTGCCCCTTGAGCACGTTCTGGATTTGTTCCTCATCGAGACTGCGGGCGATCAGGTCCTGGCGATAGGTGTCCAGACTCGCGGCCAGCCGCTGCCGTTCATAGCCCAGCTCAATGAGTCGGCTGCGAAAGAGCTTGTCGGCGTCGGGGGTGGTTTGCAGGCGGGCCTGCTCGGCGGCGTTGATCTCCAGGTCCCGAGCGGTTTTGTACAGTTGCGCCTGGCTGGTCTGCAGGGTTTCACTGATGACCCGGAGGGTGAAGAGGGGATCGCCGGGCTTGAGCGGGTCGCCGGGGATGGCCATGATGCGCGTCACGACGCCGGCCAAAGGAGCGGCGATGCCCCGGTGGCTGAAGCCGGGCCGTTCGACGACGGTGCCGGGGATTTCCACCGTCCGCCAATAGGTCGACAGGACCGCCGGCGCCGTTTGCAGTTTCAGGTTGGCCCGGGCTGAGTCGGACAGATTGAGCACGTTGGTGGCGCGGTCGTCATGCTCTTCGTGATCGTGCTCATCATGATCCGCTTGGCTGGACGAGGGTAAAAGCCAGGGTTTCCAAAGTTCTTGAGTCCACCACCCCAGCCACGCCAGGCCGCCCACGATCGCCGCGGGAACGACCCACGTCAACAGCACCCGCAACAAGCCTTTCATCGTTCGCCACCTCCGGAAGCAACCGCCGGTTCTCTTGCTCTTTCCCTCATCATACCAGGGAAGGCGGCCAGGGATAGACGAACGAGGCCGTCAGAGTCGGCAATAAAAAAATCCCCGCCAGGAAGGAAACCCTGGCGGGGAGCCATGGCATGGCGATGCCGCACGATGCTAGAGGCAGCGCAAGAAGGCGACCAGGTCCTTCTTTTCTTCCGCCGTCAGCTTCAAGCCCAGGACCAGGTTGAAGAACTCCACCGTGTCCTCCAGGGTGAGGAGCCGATCATCGTGCAGATACGGGGGCGAATCCTTGATGCCCCGCAAGGGGAAGGTCTTGATGGGGCCGTCCGCCGACGCCTTGCGGCCGTTGATCATCTTTTCCTTGAAGAACCGCTCCACCTGGAGATTATGCATCAGATTGTCGGTGTAGTAAGGCGGGATGTGGCAGGTGGCGCATTGCCCCTTGCCGAAGAAAATCTCTTGGCCGCGCATCTCGCTGGCAGTGGCCTTGGCGGGGTCGAGCTTGCCGAAGACATTCAACTTCGGCGCGGGGGGAAAGTCGAGCAGGGCTTGGAATTCCGCCATGAAGTGGACCTGGCTGCCGCGTTCGAGGACATTTGTTCCTTTGCGGGTGGCATCGGCGGGGATGCCGTCGAAATAGGCGGCCCGCTGCTCGAACTCCGTGAAATCCTCGATGGTCTTGAGGGCCCGCTGCGAGCCAAAGAGCCGCTGCACATTGACGCCGCGCAGCGTGGGCGTGTCGATGCGGTGGCGGTGCTCGTTGGGCCGAATATCGCCGACGGTGTGCGTGGCGGCGTTCGTGTGGCCGTTGGCATGGCAGTCGAAGCAGGCCACGCCCTGATGGGCTTTTAAGCTGCGGCGATCCTCGGTGGCATTGAATTGCTGCTGCGGAAACGGCGTCACGAGCAGCCGCAAGCCTTCGAGCTGCTTGGGATTGAGGACGTCCTTGAACAGGTCGTTAAAATTGCTCAGCGTGACCAATTGGCCCTTGGAGACGTCGCCCAGATCGGGCCGCGTGGTCAGGTAGATCGGCGCGGGGAATTCGGGCAGCAAGTGATCGGGCAGGTCGAAGTCGAGGTCGAAGCGGGTCAGATCGCGGTCGGTCTGTTTCTTGGTTTCATCGATCAAAAACTTGGGAAACACCATCCCGCCGGCCTCGTGATGCGGATGGGGCAGCGGATAAAACCCGGCGGGCCACAGGTTTTTCTCGCGGATTTCCTCGGGGGACATGGCCGCCAATTTCTCCCAGGTCATACCCTCGGGCAGCTTCACCCGCACGCCTTCCTGAACGGGCTTGCCGCGCGACATGGTCGCGCCGGCAGCGGCTCGATTCGCCAGGTCATATCGCTCCTTGAGCAGCGCCATGTGCCGCTCGGCGAACTTGCCTTTTTCCCCTTGCAGCCGGCGCACCAGGCTATCGAACGTTTCCTCGGCGGCGGCCGTGGAGAGGGAAATCCCCACCGCGGCCAATACGCACAGTGCGGCAAGACACCAACGCAAGCGTGTCTGGTTGTTCATCTGAGTCTCCTTGTGCCAACGTGGTCATGTGAAACCATGATCGTTCCGGCACGGGCTGCGCCTTTCTGATGCAGCACGTCCAGTCCTTCCCTGTCTTGGGTCAAGTTTAATCATGGTGCAAGGCATGGGAAAGGATGATGCCTGGAAATTCAGTCGAATAATGGCAGCAGCGATCGGAGGGCGTTTGGCACCGATGAGTTGCCTTCGCGGTCGATGAGCACGGCGGGCAGGCCGACGGCCCGCGCCCCAGCCAGGTCATGCTCCGGATGATCGCCGACCATGAGCAGGTCGGCCAGGGGAAGCTGCAAGCGTTCGCGGATGGCCAGGAAAAACGCGGCCGCCGGCTTGGACCAGCCCAGGTCGGAGGAGACGAAACAGCCGGCGAGGCGGCGGAGCTCGGGCAGGCCGCGAACCAGGCCGTGCAGCCGATCGTCGAAATTGGAAGCGAGGTAGACTGGCAGCCCCAGCGCCGCGCAGCGCTCCAGCGCGGGGACGACGTCGGGGTAAACCTGCCAGGCGCTCGGCTCGGCAAAGGCTTCCCACAGGGCCTCGAAGAGATGGCTGGGTTCGGCGGGCACTTCAAAGACCTCGGCCACAATCGCCTGCCAGCGTTGCCGTTCCCGGCGGGCATCGGTGCGCCGGCCGCAGACGTCGTCAAGATGAGCTTGCTGCTGAAACGCCAGGCGGAACCGCTGGGCGATGAGTTCGATGGGCAGTGCGTGGCCGAAGCGCTGCCCCACCTCGGCGTACAGTTCCGCCACGGGACGGATCGGATGGATCGTGGTCCCCACGGCATCCAAGAGGAGCGCTTTCACATGCGGCGTGATCATGTGGGCCTGTTATAGTGGAATCCTTGGAGGAATTCTCGGCACTGCGCCGTGGCGAGCGGACGACAAACCATAAAATAGCCGAACGAACCGATGTCCACGTTAACCTATTCCTATGATGTCGTCGTCGTTGGCGCGGGCCACAGCGGCTGCGAAGCCGCCCTGGCCGCCGCGCGGCTCGGACGGCGCACCGCCCTGTTGACCATGAACTGCGACACCGTCGGACAGATGAGCTGCAACCCGGCCATCGGCGGCGTGGGCAAGGGGCATCTCGTCCGCGAGATCGACGCCCTGGGCGGCGAAATGGGCCGCGTCACGGACCGCGCGGGTTTGCAGTTCCGCGTTCTCAATCGCAAGAAAGGCCCTGCCATGCAGGGGCCGCGCGCTCAGTGCGATAAGAAACTCTATCAGTTCACGATGAAGCACGTCATTGAGCAGCAAGAGAACCTCACCCTGCGGCAAGAGACGGTCGAAAGGATCCTCATCGCCGATCAACCCCCCGGCGGATCCAGCGCGGCGCCCTACCGCGTGCTCGGCGTCGAGGGCCGGGGCGAAACGATGTACCGCGCGCCCTGCGTCATTCTCACGACCGGCACCTTTCTGCAAGCCATCATGCACACCGGCGAGGCCAAGGCGAAGGGCGGCCGCGCGGGCGACCAGGCCGCCGAACAACTCAGCGGCAGCCTCGCCGCGGCAGGTTTCGAATTGGCCCGCTTCAAAACCGGCACCCCGTGCCGGCTCAATGGCCGGACCATCGACTTCTCGCGCCTTGACGTGCAACCCGGCGATGACGACCCGCAGCCCTTCAGCTTCGCCACCGACGCCCTCCCGCAGCCGCAATTGAACTGTTACATCACCTACACCAACGATGCCATCCATGAACTGATTCGTCGGAACCTGCACCGCGCCCCGATGTACAGCGGTCAGATTCAAAGCCGCGGGCCGCGCTATTGCCCCTCCATCGAGGACAAGATCGTCCGTTTCGCTGACAAGAGCCGGCATCTGCTTTTTCTGGAGCCGGAGGGGTACAACACGCTGGAATACTACGTCAACGGCATCAGCACCAGCTTGCCCATGGACGTGCAGGAGCGGATGATCCAGATGGTGCCCGGATTGGAGCGGGCGGAGATCATGCGCTTTGGCTACGCCGTGGAGTATGATTACGCACCGCCGACGCAGCTCAAGCCGACACTGGAGACCAAACAAGTCGATGGACTGTATTTTGCCGGCCAGATCAACGGCACCACGGGCTACGAGGAGGCCGCCGGCCAGGGGCTGCTCGCGGGGATCAACGCCGCCCTCAAGATCAAGGGGCAAGAGCCGCTCATCTTGGATCGCAGCCAGGCCTACCTGGGCGTTTTGATCGACGACCTGGTCACTCGCGGCGTCGAGGAGCCTTACCGCATGTTCACTTCCCGGGCCGAGTATCGCCTCATGCTCCGGCACGACAACGCCGACCGCCGGCTCTCCCCCATCGGCCGGCGCATCGGTTTGGTGAACGATCTGGCCTGGCAGCGGCTGCAGACCAAGGAACAGGCGATACAACGGCTGCAAGCGCTCCTGCGGCAACAGCGGCACGAAGGCCGCACCCTCGAAGAATGGCTGCGCCGGCCTGAGACCACATGGGAACAACTGCTCGCCATGCATTCGCCCCTGGCCGAAGCGGCGGGAGGCCATCGTCAAGCGGTCGAACAGGTCGTCCTGGAAGCCAAATACTCCGGCTATCTGCAGCGGCAAATGCAATACGTCGAACGGCTGGGCCAGATCGAACACAAACGCATCCCGGCCCATTTTGATTTCAGCGGCTTGCCCCAATTGCGGATGGAAGCCCGCGAGCAATGGTCCAAGGTGCGGCCGACAACGGTCGGCCAGGCGAGCCGGGTCAGCGGCATCACCGCCGCCGACGTGGCCCTGCTGTTGATGTATCTGGAAGGTTGATCCATGAGCCCGGAAGAATTTCGTCAGCTCGGCCATCGCATGATCGATTGGATCGCGGACTATCGATCGACCCTGGAAAGCCGCCCCATTCTGCCCGCCGTGGAGCCGGGCGAGTTGAAGGCCAAGCTGCCGAGCGCGCCGCCGGAGGAGCCGGAAGGATTTGATGCGATCTTCACCGATCTGGACAGCATCCTGCTGCCGGGCGTGTTTCATTGGCAGCATCCGCGCTTCTTCGGCTATTTTCCCTCGAACGGTTCGCTCTCCAGCGTCTTGGGCGATTTCCTCAGCACGGGACTGGGCACGCTGGGATTGTCGTGGCAATCCAGCCCCGCGCTTACGGAACTGGAGGAGGTGGTCACGGATTGGCTGCGCGGCATGCTCGGCCTGTCGGCCGATTGGCAAGGCGTGATCCAGGATACCGCCTCGACCTGCACCCTGGTGGCCCTGCTTTGTGCCCGGGAGCGAGCGTCCAACTTCAGCTTGGCTCGGGGCGGGCTGCAAGGGCATGAACCGCCGCTCACGGTTTACGTCTCCACGCACAGCCACAGTTCGGTCCTCAAGGCGGCCCTCTTGGCGGGCTTCGGTCAGGAGTTCGTGCGGCAGATTCCCGTGGATGCTAACTTTGCCCTGGACGCTAACGCCCTGGCCGAAGCCGTGCGGGAGGATCGTGCCGCGGGCCGGGTCCCGGCGGCCGTCGTCGCCACCATCGGCACGACCACGACCACGGCCATTGATCCGCTTGCGGCGATCACGGCATTGAAGCGCGACCACTCCCTGTGGGTGCACGTCGACGCCGCCATGGGAGGTTCGGCCATGATCCTGCCCGAATGCAGGTCCCTGTGGTCCGGCATCGAGGAGGCCGATTCCCTCGTCATCAACGCTCATAAATGGCTGGGCGCGGCCTTCGATTGCTCCCTCTATTACGTTCGCGATCCCGATCATCTCGTCCGGGTCATGTCGACGAATCCCAGTTATCTGCGCTCCTCGGTGGACGGTCGAGTCAAGAACTACCGGGATTGGGGCATCCCCCTGGGCCGGCGCTTCCGGGCGCTCAAGCTCTGGTGCTTGCTGCGGAGCGAAGGCGTCCGCGGCTTGCAGCGGCGGCTGCGGCGCGATCTGGCCAACGCGCATTGGTTCGCGGAGCAGGTTCGACAAACGCCGCGGTGGCGGCTCCTCGCCCCCATCCCGCTGCAAACTGTTTGCGTGCGCCACGAGCCGACGGGGTTAAGCGGCGCGGAACTGGACCGCCACACGCTGAAGTGGGTTGACCAACTGAACCGATCAGGGCATGCTTATCTGACAACGGCTCGGCTCGATGAGCGCTGGATAGTCCGCGTCTCCATCGGCGCGGAACTCACGGAACAACGCCACGTCGCCGACCTCTGGCAACGGATGCGGCAACATGCGGAGGCCTGTGCGGACTGATGCGAACCCTCGCCCTGGGTGACATTCACGGCTGCTCGAAGGCCTTGCTCGCGCTGGCGGCCTACGTCCCCTTTCAGCCTGACGACCTGATCATCTCTCTGGGGGATTACGTCGACCGCGGCCCCGACTCCAAGGGCGTCCTGGATTGGCTGATCCAGCGCTACCAGACGCAAAAACTGATCCCGCTCCGAGGCAATCATGAGATCATGATGCTGCAAGCCCGGGATTCGGCGCAGGCCTTCACCTATTGGCGCATCTATGGCGGCGACGCGACCCTGGCCTCCTATGCCGGGGGCGGCGAGGTCACCCTCGCGGACATCCCGGAAGAACATTGGGATTTCATCGACCTCGAACTCTTCGACTGGTATGAAACCGACCGCCATTTTTTCGTGCACGCCAACGCCGTCTCCGACCTGTCCCTCGACGCCCAGCCCGACCTCCGGCTCTTTTGGGAACCCTTCGACTTTGCCCCACCCCATTGCTCGGGCAAAATCATGATCTGCGGCCACACGGCTCAGAAGACCGGCGAACCGCTCAACATCGGCCACGCCGTGTGCATTGATACCTGGGTCTACGGCGCCGGTTGGCTCACCTGCCTGGACATCGACACTGGCACTTATTGGCAAGCCAACCAGCAAGGCCAAACCCGCACCGGCCAATTGCCCCCCAGCGAACCGCGGTGACGCGGACCGACTCCATCAGATCCATGGCCGTATGGGGGGCGGCGATAGGGCTGCCGCCATCGGGGCAGCGCGATGCGGATGGCTAACCTTTTTGGAACTCCCCTTCGGTCATAGCCATATCGACGGCGATTTGATAAACTTCACACGCCGTCGACCTGCATGGAGCCGTCCATGCTGACATGGCTGCGCGTTCTTGTTAACGAAAATGAAGCCCTATGACTGCCTCGGTTCGCTACAACGGATCCTCGCTTCTGAATTTGCGCTCCTTGCAGCGCGGCTCCTTGGTCCTTTTGGGGCAAACCGCCAATCCCGACCAAATCACCTTCGAGGAATTGGCCAGCGCACTATGGTTCATTGAAACGGCGGTCCTGTCCCGGAAGCTTTATTTCGACGGCTCCGTGCCCGGCAAGGACGTCGACGTCATGGAGCTGACGGCGGGCAAATTGGGCGTTATTGTGGATGATGCCCGCTTTTCGATTCAAGCCGTGCGGCCTGGCCAGCCGGATCAATTGGTGCGTTTGATCGAGGAAGCGCTGCAGCAGGCTGAGCCATTGCTCGAGCACTTTCAGTTTGACCCAGCCGTCGATCGGCCGCTGACTCCCGACGAGCATGAAGCCTTCTACCAGGTTTTGCAGCAGGCCCAAACACAAACCACAAATGAGCGGGCCAGCCGCGCCCCGGAGTTGCTCGACAGCCCCATCCGCGGCGGCAAATTGCTGGCGGGCCTATTGGCGGGACCTCCCCATTGGTTCGATCGCGTCTGGCAGCTTTATCACAAGCTGCCCGAGGAAGGCCCGCGTCTGTCCGGAGGCCTGATCAACCGCTTCCGCTTGATGCTGCTCAATCTCATCGCGGAAGAGGTAGCCGGGGCCTATGTGCCCGATCCCCACTTCGAATCGGTGACCATGTACCATGCCCGGCTCTTCAAGGATTATCTGTTGAAGCGTCTCTTGGAACAGCTACCCCATGGTTCGTCCGCGCCACACCTATTGAGCGATAACTTACGCAGCGAAACGCCGCTACCCCCCATTGGTTTGTACGTTTTGATGTCGTCCACTCCCCATCAACATCCGGTGGAGCTTCTCAATACGGCATTCAGCAAATTTCAAGACGCTGATGCGCTTCGTGCTTATCTTTGGCAACATTCGCAAAAAGGAGCCCATATCCCAACCGACCCCGCAGCGGCGGCAAAACATCATCAAGAACTGGAAGCCTATTTTGCGGATCAGTTTCGCGTCATGGATCAAGCTGCGGAAGGCATTCGCTCCTTGACGGGAAGAACGCGAACGGTGGCTTCCTATGTACTCCCGGCCATGATGGGCACCGTCGGCGGCACCCTCGGCACCGCGGGTTTGGGCGCCCTGGCGGGGCTCTTGGTCGGCGTCGGCGTCACGGTGGCCGCCGAGGTCATTGGCGATCGGCTCAAATCGGAAGGCCATCGCTCGCTGCTCACACAGTACAAAAAAATCAAATGGTCGCTGGCCCATGAGCCAAATCTGCGTCAACCCTTGTCCATGCTTGGCGACCGCGTGGCCAAGGTCTTTGGCAAAAAGCTGGTTGATGCAAAATAAGAAGGAGCGGCCAGGCACGCGCCTTTTGACCGGGTTCACTATTGACCGGCGTGCCAGGAGCCGGATAATTTCTTTATCGAAACCAGCGGCGGAACCATTCGCCATGGCAGAACCTCCAGGACGCATCGGAATGGAATCGCCACTCGCGCTCAACACCATCCACCCAGGCGATTGTCTCAAGGGACTGGCTCAACTGGAGCCGGGCCGCATCGACCTGGCCTTCGCCGACCCGCCCTTCAACATCGGCTATGAGTACGACGTTTACCAGGACAACCGCGACTATCACGACTATCTGGCCTGGACGAAGCAATGGATGGCGGCAGTCGTCCGCGCCCTCAAGGACGACGGCACCTTCTGGGTGGCCATCGGCGATGAGTTCGCGGCCGAGTTCAAGCTGATCGCCCAGAACGACCTGAAGCTCACCTGCCGCAGTTGGGTCATCTGGTATTACACCTTTGGCGTCAACTGCAAGAAAAAATTCACGCGGTCCCACGCCCATTTGTTCCATTTCGTCAAGAACCCCCAGCGGTTCACCTTCAACGAAAACGAGATCGCGGTCCCCTCGGCCCGGCAACTCGTCTATGCCGACAGCAGGGCGAATCCCTCCGGCCGCTTGCCCGATGACACCTGGATCTTGCGGCCGCAGGACGTGCCCGGCGGGTTCACCCCCGAACAGCAGACCTGGTATTTTCCCCGCGTGGCGGGAACGTTCAAGGAGCGGGCGGGCTTTCATGGCTGCCAGATGCCCGAACAGTTGCTCGGACGCATCATCCGCACTTCCTCCAACCCCGGCGACGTGGTGCTCGATCCCTTCGCCGGTTCGGGGACGACTCTGGCCGTCGCTAAAAAGCTGGGCCGGCGCTGGATCGGTTTCGAACTCTCACAGAAATACCAAAGGCAGGCCACAAGGCGAATCGCCCAGGCCGCGGAAGGCGACCCTTTGAACGGCGGGCTGGAGCCGATCTTGAGCGCGCCGCGAACGCCGGAGCAAACCTCCAAGGCGTGGCTCAAATCGCTGATCACACGGGTCATCCTCGAAGCCTTCACTAGGGCCAGCCAGGGAGCCTCGACCGACCGGGTGCTGGCCGATCCGGAGTTAAACCAGCGTTTCTGCGACGAGTGTGCCGAGATGGGCCTACCCGGCCAACCGGCTGACTGGAACCGCTTGCTGCTTAAGTTGCAGGACGAGGGCAAGTTGACTTGCCCGTCCTTCCCGAACGGCAAAGGCCGAACGGCTGAGCACATTCCGCGCAAGACCACCACGGACAAACGACCCGTCGCAACGCTCTTTGACCCTTCCCTGTGAAATCCATCGGGATCACCATCTCCATGCGGTCGCTTTCGCGCTGGCCGGGGTTTATGATTCACGACCGATTGATCGCTGCCCCTTGCTCCGAGATCGAACCATGAAACGAGCCTTTGTCCTCTTGGGACTGCTGTTCGCCTGGTCGCTCCTGGCTTTGGATTCGCCGCGGGTAAAGTACGATCCGCTGACCACGGAGCCGGGCACGATCGAACACAAGGACGTAACCTTGCACGATGCGAAGCGATCGCGGGACATCCCCTTGCGCGTCTATTTGCCCATGAGCCAAACGCCCGCGGCCGTGATCCTCTTCAGCCACGGGCTGGGCGGCAGCCGCGAGGGCAACGTCTTCACCAGCCGCCACTGGGCCGGCCGAGGCTATGTCGTCATCCAGGTGCAGCATCCCGGGAGCGATGAATCGGTGTGGAAGGACAAGCCGGTCGCCCAGCGCCTGGCCGCCATGCAGCGGGCCGCCAACGCCGAGAATTTGCTCCTGCGGGTGGCGGACGTCAAGGCGGTGCTCGATCAGCTTGAACCATGGCACCAGCAGCCGGGCCATTTCCTGCACGGCAGGCTGGACCTGAAGCGAATCGGCATGTCGGGGCATTCCTTCGGAGCAGGCACGACCCAGGCCGTTTGTGGCCAGCGGTTTCCCATCGGCCCCTCCATGAAGGATGAACGGATCAAAGCGGCGGTGATCATGAGCCCCAGCTCGGCGCGGCAATCCAGCGATCAGAAGGCCGCCTTCGGTGACATGAAGCTCCCCTGCCTGCTGCTCACGGGCACGAACGACGGCGGCGTCATCGGCGGCCAGACGCCGCAAACGCGGCTGCTCGTCTTCCCCGCGCTGCCGGAGGGCGGGAAGTATCAACTGGTGCTGCACAAGGCCGAGCATTCCGCTTTCAACGATCGTGGTCTGCCTTTCGAGAGAGAGAAGCGCAACCCGAATCATCACAAGGCCATCTTGGCCGTCTCGTCCGCCTTTTGGGACGCCTATCTCCGGGACGATGCGGAAGCTCGCCAATGGATCGATGGGCCAGCCGTGCGGTCGGTCCTGGAGCAGGAGGATCAATGGCAGAAGAAATGACGCACCGAGAGGCGCGGCGATTCTATATCGTGAAAAGCCACCACAGGGTCGCCACGCTGACCGGTCCCGGCAGACAGTAAAGCAGTTTGCCAAGGAAGGAGATGCGGCCCGTCATCATGTCCTTGAGGTGGCCTTCATAGAGCACGTTGAACGTCGGACGTAGAGCGCGATACAAAACGGAAACCTCCGCCTCGGCTGGCTCGCCTCGTTTCTTCCTTACATTCACTTCCTTGGAGACCGCAATGACGGATTGGCCGTCGGCGTCGAAGGTGTAGTGCGTCATCGCCTTGGCCAATTCACGGATGGAAGCGACCGTGATCTTCGCGTTGGGGTCAAGGACGGGGATCGATGCAGCGATCCGCCGTGCCATGGCCGTTTGACCATGCTTGAGCAACCGCGTGGTTTGCCAATTATTCCAATACATCAGAAGCAGTCCAAAGGCCAACAAGGCGACCACGATCAGGGGCACCAGGCCATACCACCAGGTAAAGCTGGCGGCTCGAGCGCCCTCCAGGCGAGCGGCTTCGGGTTGCTCGCTGGCGTAAACGAGAGACACCTGATCCCCTTCCTGGTGTTGTCTGCCGCGTTTGACGCTGGTGCTGCGGTAGTTCCGTCCATCGATCTCATACTTCACATCATACTCGTAGAGGGGGATCGACCATTCCCTTTGATCCAAACGGCGCACGTTCACCACCGTGCCCATGGCGGCGCCATCGAGCGGCTGGCCCTGGAATAGCTCGTGGAACTGGCTGGGTCCATCGAAGATGATAAACACAAACGCGAAGCCAACCAGAAAGGGCCAGGCCATCTGCGCATTCGGCGGCCCCGCCATCAGGACCACCCTTTCGAGCAGCGAAACCGCACGCGGCGGATCAGCGGGCTGATCACCCCAGCCGCGATCAACGTTCCGCTGCCGCGGTTCGCCCTTGGGAATGCCAAACAGCCACGACAAGAGTAAAAACGACAGGCAGACGCCGGCGGCGAGGAAGGGAAAGGACAGCAGCGTCAGGTTGCGTAATTTCGCGGCTCCATGATCGCGGTCGAGCACGGCGTCCGTGTGATCGTCGGGATTGACGTAGCAGACAGCTTGCGATCCCTGAGGATGCTGTTCGGCGAGCTGTTTTTCCCAGGCGTCGTCATCGCCCATGCTCCCGGGCAAGAGATCGAGTTGATCGCTGCGATGCGTTTGACCACCGATCTCATAGCTGAACACTATATGGAGTCTGCGGGCATGACTTTCTCGCCTGGTTTGCTCGAAGCGGCTCTTCTCGATGACGCAGGGAATTTCCAGCCAATGCTGCGCTGCTTCCGTGCGCTGTTGCGTGTAGAGGCGTAAGCCGAAAATCACGCAGCCCACGGCGAGCGTGGCCGCGGCCAGGAAACCGATCCCGAGCACGCCCTTGCGTTCCATGAGGGAAGCCGTTTCGATCATGGCCACCTCGTTGGGTGAAGGCGAAAGCCGCCGCATCGGCCCAAGGCTCTCCTATGGAAACCGGTCATGAGCAGCGTCCACCGGCTGAGCCGAGGCCGTGTGGATTATGATCACACGAGGGGCGTTTTCCAAGCTTTTTTGATTTCGCTCAAGGACAGATCGACGAGCAGCCCGCCATGCCTGGAACCGAAGATCGTCAGCCGGGGCGTGTCAGTGACCTTGCCGAGATGAATGAGGGGCAATCCTTCGAAGAGCTGGGTGCAAACGCGGTCCCAGGCGAATGGCACCTCAACAAGAAAACGGCTATTGCTTTCACTGAAGAGGATCGACTCGGCGGACAGTTGCCCGTCCTCAATGATCTGGCTGATGTCGATGACCGCGCCCAACTCCCCCGCCAGGCACATTTCGGCAAGGGCGACGGCCAGTCCCCCCTCGCTGAGGTCGTGGCAAGCGGCCAAGTAGCCATTGCGGATGGCTTGATGGAGCCGGGCGAAAAGCCGCGGGGCTTGTTCGAAATCCACCCTTGGCACTAGGCCGCCAGTCCGCTGGTGAAGCCGATGCCACTGTGAGCCGCCCAATTCATGGCGCGTGGTGCCGATGAGATACAGATGCTGTCCCGGTTTCTTCAGGTCCATGGTCACGCATTGGGTGACGTCGTGGACCTGCCCCAAGGCGCTGATGAGCAGCGTGGGCGGGATGGAGAGGTGCACGTCGCCGCCGCGGTATTCATTCTTGAGGCTGTCCTTGCCGCTGATGAACGGCGTGCCATAGGCGAGGGCTGTGTCCCGGCAACCTTCGGCGGCGCGGACCAGGCTGCCCAACTGCTCGGGGCGGTCGGTGTTGCCCCAACAGAAATTATCGAGAATGGCGATGCGGGCCGGGTCCGCGCCCACGGCGACGACGTTCCGCACCGCTTCATCGATCACGCTGGCGGCCATCCAATAGGGGTCCCAGTCGCCATAGGAGGGGTTGATCCCGCAGCCGATGGCGATGCCGCGGGTGGAGCCGAGCTTGGGCGTCAAGACGGCGGCGTCGCCGGGGCCATCTTCCTCCTTGCCGACAAGGGGCTTGATGACCGTGCGGCCTTGAACCTCGTGGTCGTATTGGCGGACGATCCATTCCTTGCTGCGAATGTTGGGGGCCGCGAGCAGGTCGAGCAGACCCTCGTTGAAGCTGGGGAGCGGCGTCGAGGCGGGGGCGTTGATCGAAGGGTCCGAGAAGATCTGCTGCAGGGCCTTTTGCGCGGAACCATTGCCCGGACGCGCCGGCGCGGGTGCGGCTGACGGTGTGAGCGTCGGGTTTGGCTCGGGAGGCTGCCAATGAGCCTTGCGGATCACCGGCGGTCGGCCCTCATGGAGGAAGTGCATCTCCAGATCGGCCACCGGATGCCCCTGATAGCGTAAAACAAGTCGGCCATGATCGGCGAAGCGTCCCAGCACGGTGGCCTCAACGTCTTCTGCTTGACAAAGCCGTTCCACGGTTGGCCAATGTTCCGGCGGGACGGCGGCGATCATCCTCTCCTGCGCCTCGGAGATCCAGATTTCGGTGTAGCTCAGTCCCGCATATTTGAGCGGTGCTTTCTCCAGGTCCACTTCCGCGCCCCGCTCGGCGGCCATCTCGCCGATGGCGCTGCTGAAGCCGCCCGCGCCGCAATCGGTCACGGCATGCAGCAGCCCGCGATCCCGAGCTTGCAGGAGCACGTCCAGCACTTTCTTTTCGGTGATCGCGTTGCCGATCTGCACCGCGCCGCCGCTGGTTTGCTCCGACTGATCGGACAGCTCCGCCGAGGAGAAGGTCGCTCCATGGATGCCGTCCCGGCCGGTGCGGCCGCCGATGGCGACGATCAGGTCGCCCGGCTTGGCTTCCTTGTGCTCCATCCCCTTGGGCAGCAGGCCGACCGTGCCGCAATAGACGAGGGGATTGGCCAGAAAGCGCTCATCGAAGCAGACCGCGCCGTTGACCGTGGGGATGCCCATGCGGTTGCCATAATCCCGGACCCCGGCGACGACGCCGCGGATCACCCGCTCCGGAGCGAGCACGCCGGGGGGAAGTTTCTCTCCCCGGGGTCGAGGCGGGGCAAAACAGAAGACGTCCGTGTTGGCGATCGGCTTGGCGCCCAGACCTGTGCCCAGAATGTCGCGGATGACGCCGCCCACGCCGGTGTTGGCGCCGCCATAGGGTTCAATGGCCGAGGGATGGTTATGCGTTTCCACTTTGAAGCAAATGTTCATCTCGTCATCAAAGGCGACGACCCCGGCATTGTCGGCGAAGACGCTGACGCACCAATCTGCCTGGCCCCATTGTTGCCGGAGCTGCTGCGTCGCCTGAAAGATCGTCTCTTTGAGCATGTTTTCATAAAACCGCTGCCCATCCGGCCCGGTGTAGTCGATCCGCCCTTTCAGCGTTTTGTGCGAGCAGTGCTCGGACCAGGTTTGCGCCAGCGTTTCCAGTTCCACGTCGGTTGGCTCCCGGCCCAGGCCGCGATAGTGCGCCTGGATCGTCCGCATCTCTTCGAGGGAAAGGGCCAGCTGCCCGTCGCGGCTGATCTGCTGCAACCGCTCATCGCTGGCGTCGCGCAATGGGACCTCGATTTTGGCGAATACATAAGTGGAGCCGGCCGGAGCAAAGGCCCACGCGGGAAGGGTTCCCCAATGGCATTCCTCGATGGCGTCGTTGGCCAGGTGCTCCCAGGCCAGGCGTTCACGCTCGGCTTGGGGCATGGTATCGGGAAAGACATAGCGCCGGCCCGTTCGCACCCGGGGCGCCGCCGCGCCGGTTGGACTGGCGCGGAGCAATTGCTGGATCGTCTCCGCGACCGGGTCCATGACGCCTGGCTTGGGAAGGACGGTGAGCACATGGTTTGGCCAAACGGCTTCGGAAGAAGAAGCGGGATAAACCAGCGCCTGCTCCACGGGATCATCGACGAGCAGTTGAGCCACGAGGCGCTGAACGCCGTCCGCCGGCCATTCCCCCGCCAGCAGAAACACCCGGCCCGTCCGGATGGGCGCTGGGGTCCGGTCCGCGTCCGAGGCGAAGGTCTGCGTGAGCCGCTGCCCATCGAGATCCCACTCAAACGTTCGCGGCTGAATGACGATGGCCCACGACATGATTGGCATCCTGACGAAAAAAGGATGGCGAATACACTCGATCCCAGCGATAGTATAGAGCTAGGTCTATCAAGTTGCTTCGATCCCGCCGAGTCCGGCTGGCGTGAAACCGGCCAGAGGACGGCGGGCTGCCTGAACGGGATTCGCTTACCAATGCCGTTTCCAATCAGAGGAGAGTGCTTCATGCAGCGTTTACGTGGCCTTTTGATCGTGATGGGCTGGCTGGCCTGCGCAGCCGCGGCGTCAGCGGACGTCGAATTGAAATGGAAGCTGAAGGCCGGCGATACGTTTTTTGCCGAGGAAAAAACGGAAACCAAGATGGAAATCAACACCATGGGGCAAAACATGCCCATGGAGATGACCAACGTCACGAAATCGCAATACACGGTCAAGGAAGTGAAGGCCGACGGCGGTATCGTGATCGAACGGGTCATCCAGGACATCACCAACGAAATGTCCGGCCCCATGGCCGGGATGGACACGGACGCCATGAGCAAGGCCATGCAGGGACTTAAATTCACCATCACCTTCGACAAGGATTGGAAAATCACGCAATTCAAGGGCTATGACGAACTGCTCGACCGCATGCGGAGCGAGGATGAAATGTCCGCCACCATGCTCAAGCAAATGATGCCCGAGGAAACCTTCCGCAAATCCGTCGAGGAACTATTTGGCATGGTCCCGCAACAGTCGGTCAAGATCGGCGATACCTGGGATCGCAAAACGAGCATGTCGCTGGGACCTCTCGGCAAGCTCACCGTCGACGTGCAGTACAAGCTCGACAAAGCCGACGGCGATCACGCCCACATCGGCTACACGATGAAAATGAAACACGATCCCTCGAAGAAAAACGACGAAGACTCCGCGATCCCCTTCAACATCACCAAAATGGACGTGCAGACCAGCAAGTGCAAGGGCGAGGTGGTCTTCAATCGCGAACGCGGCCGCCTGGACAGGACCACGACCGAGATGAACATGACCATCAAGATGACCGGGGAGGTCCAAGGCCAGGAAATCGAAATGGAGATTCATCAGGAAATTAAATCCTCCATGAAGGTGCATGACAAAAGCCCTAGCAAGTAAGCTGTTCCGCGATCCTCCCGCGAAGCCCACGGCAGGCTTGCCTCCGTGGGCTTCCCGTTCATGGCCATTCATCCACCCATGCCATCCGCCAAGCGCAAACTCCTCGTCATCCTGCACGGCAAGGCTGCCGGTCATCCGGCATTTCGCGAGGCCGTCCAGGTCATTCGGGGCTGGGGGCACGATCTCCAGGTTCGCGTCACGTGGGAAAAAGGGGACGCGGCCCAGTTTGCCGGGGAAGCTGATCGCCTGGGCGTGGACATCCTCGTCGCCGCCGGCGGCGATGGCACGTTGAATGAAGTGGTCAACGGCCTGGCTGCAGTGGGGTTGCCGCCGCGCTGCAGCTTGGGAGTCATTCCCCTGGGCACCGCCAACGACTTCGCCGTCGGCCTGGGTATTCCCACCACCGACCCCCTGGAAGCGTTTCAACTCATCCTGGAGAACGAACCGCAGCCCATCGACCTGGGCCGCGTCAACGATCGCTACTTCATCAATGTCGCCAGCGGCGGCACCGCCACGCAAATCACGCATGACACGCCGGAGACGATCAAGGCCGTGCTCGGCGGCGTCGCCTATTTTCTCACCGGCCTGGCCGCTTTGCCCAGCCTGTCGCCCGTGCCCGTGCAACTTCGCTCCGGCGCATGGGAATGGCAAGGCAAGGTCCACGTTCTCGCCATCGGCAACGGCAAGCAGGCGGGCGGCGGCATTCCCTTGTGTTCGCAAGCGTCGCTCACCGATGGTTTGCTCGATCTGATGATCCTCCCGGAAAACCAAGAAACCGATCTCATCAGCCTATTTACCAGCCTGCTGCGGCTGCATCTCCCCGCTACGGGGCATCAGACCATCTACCGGCAAGTTCCTCATTTGACCCTGGAAGCCCGCGAGCCGATTCAGATCAATCTCGACGGCGAACCGCTGCTGGGATCGCACTTCCGTTTTGACGTACTGCAGCATGCCCTGCGGTTCCATCTCCCCGGCCACGTGCGCATTGAACCCAGCATGTCCGAACTTCCCGAAGTGGAAGCGGATCGGGTACAATAGCAAGTTCATGACGCCGCATCCCCGCGCCGCGGCCATGGGGGTCAGCGGCCAAGCGAACGGGCCAAGCGAACGGAAAGGGTCGACCATGCAAGTGCACTTCACCTGCCGCCATTGCGGCAAAAAACTGCGGGCGGACCCCGAGCGGGCCGGCAAACGCGCCGTGTGCACGCGCTGCCAAATGCCCGTCGACATCCCCGGCATGCCGGAACGCTCCACTACGCCCGATCCGTTGGCCGATGAATTAGTCGCCTCCGGCTCGCCTCTGTCCCAGCCGGAAGGCCTGGCTGCCTTGGGAACCGCCGATCGGCCGCGCCGCGGTTCGGTGGACGCCGCCTTGTTGGAGGAAATGGAAGAGGAACTGCCGGATGTTCCCCCGCCCACGCCGGAGGAATTGCAGCCGAAGCGTTTTGGCAAGGGTTTCCTCGATGCAGCTCCCTCCGCCAGTACCGCTCCGGCAGATGACAGCTATGGCATCGCTTCGATGTACCTGGCAGGGGTGAGCTTTATGCTGTTTCTAGCGCCCACGATCATGGGCGGCTATTTGCAGGCCATCTTAGGCTTGTTCGCGCTTTTGTTCTTTGCCTTGATCAATGCGGGATGCCTGTACGTCGCATGGCGGGGGCTGCAGTTGGCCAAGGAAGCGCGGGTGCAAGCCGACGCTTCGGGCAAGGGCCACGCTTTTGCCTTGGCTGGCCGGCTGGCCAACGGGATGATGCTTTTCCTGAACCTGGCCATGATCGTCGTGCTCATCATCGCCATGGTGATGTTCCAACAGGGCGGATCGAATCCGCTGGGCGGCGGGGGATTGGGCGGCATGAACCCCGGCGGCATTCTGAAAGTCTTCGAGGAGTACAAAAAAGCCCTCGACGACATCAATCCCTGAGCGCTCCGCGGCCGTGTGCCACGCACAGCTCCCTGGCCGCGTCGAGGCAAGCGAACTTCCCCCCGGCGCGCCGCATCGCTAGAATGTCGGTTGATTGCCGCTCTGTTTCGCCAAGTCAGGAGACGCCCGTGCGCTGGACGCATACCTTCATCCCCACGTTGAAAGAAGACCCGGCCGACGCTCAAATCCCCAGCCACAAGCTGATGGTTCGGGCGGGGCTGATTCGCCAACTCGTCGCCGGAGCCTATTGCTATCTGCCGCTGGGGCTGCGCGCCCTCAACAAGGCGATTCAGATCGTCCGCGAGGAGATGGACAAGGCCGGCGCCGTCGAGGTCCACCTGCCGGTCATCCACCCGGCCGAACTGTGGCAGGAAACCGGACGCTACAGCGACTACGGCGACAACCTCATGAAGGTCAAGGATCGCAAGGGAGCGATGCTCGTTTTGGGTCCGACGCACGAGGAAGTGATGACCGACCTGATTCGGCATCACGTCAACTCCTACCGTCAACTGCCGCTCACGCTGTATCAGATTCAGACCAAGTTCCGCGATGAAGCCCGGCCCCGGTTCGGCGTGCTGCGCACCCGCGAATTTCTGATGAAGGACGCCTACAGCTTCGACGTGGACCTCGCCGGTCTCAACAAAAGCTACGACGCCATGTATCAGGCTTATTGCCGCATCTTCGACCGCTGCGGCCTCAAGTACGTGGCCGTCGAGGCGGAGTCGGGGCCGATCGGCGGGGATGCCTCGCATGAATTCATGGTGCCTTCGGAGAACGGCGAGGACACGGTCGTCGAGTCCGAAGATGGCCAATACGCCGCCAACGTCGAGCGGGCCGAGATTGGACCGTTCCTGGGGGACGTGCCGCCGGAAAGCCAGGCGCCGCTGGCCAAGGTCGCCACGCCGGGCCACAGCACCATCGAGCAAGTGAGCAGCTTCCTCCACTGTTCACCCGCGCAGATGATCAAGACGCTGATCTACGTGGCCGACGGCAACCCGGTGGCGGCCCTGGTGCGGGGCGATCACGAGGTCAACGAGAACAAACTCAAGCGGCATCTCGGCGCGAGCCAGCTTGAGTTGGCCGACCCGGCGACGATCGAAAAAGTCACTGGCGCGCCGGTGGGGTTTGCCGGGCCGGTGGGGCTGAAGGCGCGGGTTATTGCCGATGCGTCGGTCATGCGCGTCCGCGACGGCGTCACCGGGGCCAACGAGGCCGACATGCACCTGACGGGCGTGCAGCCGGGCCGCGATTTCCATCCCGACAAGATCACCGACATCCGCAACGCCGTGGCCGGCGATCCCAGCCCGCGGGGCAACGGCGTCCTGCGCATCCGCAAGGGCATCGAGGTAGGCCACGTCTTCAAGCTCGGCACCAAGTATTCCGCCAAGATGCGCGCCCATTATCTCGACGAAAAAGGCAAGGAGCATCCGATCATCATGGGCTGTTACGGCATCGGCGTGACCCGCATCTTGTCCGCCCTGATCGAAACCAACCACGACGCCGGCGGCATTCTCTGGTCCATGGGCTTGGCCCCCTATCAGGTTCTGCTCGTGCCGCTCAACGTCACCCATGGCCCCATCATGGAAGCCGCGAATCAGCTCTATCAGCAACTCCAGGATCAGGGCGTCGACGTCCTGCTCGATGATCGCGACGCCCGTCCGGGATTCAAATTCAAGGACGGCGACTTGATCGGCATTCCGCTCCGGGTCGTCATCGGCGAAAAGGGCTTGGCCCAGGGCCAGATCGAGCTGAAATGGAGACACGAACCGCAAAGCTGGAACGTGCCCCTGGAGCAGGCCAAGGCGCGCATCCTCGAAGCCCTGGCGTCCCGTACAGCGCATTGACTCCCTTGATGAGGTGCTTTCATGCCGACCCGTTTTGTCACCGAAGAGAACATGATCGTCGAGGAACTGCCCTGGGGGCCGCACCATTGGCTCTGCAAGCCCGGCCTGGTCGAAGCGGACAAGCTGCTGCTCGTCCGCGTCCACATGCCTCCGGGCAAAGGGCACGCCTTTCACCGCCATCCAGAGATGGAAGAGATCATTTACGTTCAGTCCGGCACTTGCGAACAATGGGTGGATCGGGAGAAGCGCATCCTCACGGCAGGTCAATCCGCCCACATTCCCATGAACATGGTGCATGGCTCTTACAACATTGGGCAGGACACCCTCGTTCTCCTGGCGATTCTGTCCCCGGCCAAGATTCAAGGGCCGCCGCTCGTCGACGTCAGCATGGACGAGCCTTGGAAGTCCCTGCGGTCCTGACCCGATGCGCGGTTCACCGCCCTGCTCCGTTGTGCTAGGATGGAGCGATGAACGAAGTCACGCAGCTCATCGAGGCAGCTTACCGCGGGGATCGCCAGGCAGCGGCGGCGCTGCTGCCCCTGGTCTATGACGAACTCCGCCGGCTCGCGGCTCAGAAACTCGCTCATGAACGGCCAGGGCAAACCCTCGAAGCCACGGCCCTGGTGCACGAAGCTTTCCTCCGCATGATCGGCCCCGAAAGCAGCGCGGCGGCCCCGGAGGCCAGCTTCGCCAATCGCCGGCATTTCTACGCGGCGGCTGCCGAGGCCATGCGGCGCATCCTCATCGATCAAGCGCGGCGCAAACGCCGGCACAAACGCGGCGGCTCCTGGCAGCGCACCGACCTCGACCTCGACCTCCTGCCCGCTCCTTCCTCGGGCGATCATCTGCTGGCGCTTGATGAAGCTCTGAAGAAGCTGGCCGAGAAACATCCGCAAAAGGCCAAGCTGGTGGAACTGCGGTTCTTCGCGGGGTTGACCGGTGAACAGGCCGCCGAGGTCCTTGGCATCTCGCCCAGTTCCGCCGACCGGCAATGGGTTTATGCGCGCGCCTGGCTGCGGCGCGAGCTGGCGCTCGGCGAGTCGGCTTGCTCGTGATCACCCATCTTTGAAGCGGTTGCCGCCGTCCCGTCACCGATCGGCCGTTTCGCCTTGCCCCATGAACCAGGAGCGGGTGAAGGGATCCTTCTTGTAGAAATCCAACATCAGCTTGGCGACTTTTTGTCTCCCGGTTGGAGAGGGATGGACGCCATCCTGGGCCAGATCGTCCCGAGTGTTGGTCAACCCATCGCTCTGCCGCGGCGTGGATGGCGTCGCCCAAGTCTGGGATGGCGCGACGGGTCAGGCCATCGGTCTCCCCCTTCGCCACCAGCTTGCGGTTTACTTTGCGGCCTTCAGCCCCGATGGCCATTCCGTGGCCACCGCCAGTCGCGATGACACGGCCCGGATTTGGAACGCCGCCACGGGCGAACCCTGCACGCCCCTTTTGCGCCATGATGCCGCCATCGGACACGTCGCCTTCAGTCCCGACGGCCAGCGGCTGGCCACGGCCAGCCAGGATCACACGGCACGCGTCTGGGATGCCGCCACGGGGAAACCCATCACGCCACCCATGCAACACAATTATTACGTCCATCGCGCGGCCTTCAGCCCCGATGGCCGACTGGTCGCCACCAGCTCCTCCGACGGCACGGCCCGCCTTTGGGACGCCGCCAAGGGCATTC
>JAANMY010000131.1_pt1 | contig 99930 bp, 87 predicted proteins | sample 7279691 | NCBI WGS metagenome assembly JAANMY01 (sample SAMN14094543, study PRJNA606508) | bioreactor metagenome | isolation source: A lab-scale SPAN reactor treating ammonium-rich wastewater day 388 | place: Ireland: Galway | collected 2018-02-07 | reverse complement strand
AGGCTCCAGCGCGGGGCACGCCGCCCACGCCCCGGGCTCCTCAGGAGCGCACCCAGCCCAGGGCTGAGACGCCACCCCAGCAGCAGAGCCAGCCCAGGCAGGCGGCCGAGCGCAGCCAGGCACAGGCTCCAGCGCGGGGCACGCCCGCCACGCCCCGGGCTCCTCAAGAGCGCGCTCAGACGTCGCCCCAGCACCAGAGCCAGCCCAGGCAGGCGGCCGAGCGCAGCCAGGCACAGGCTCCTCCACGCGGGTCGGCTCACCTGCCCCAACGCCAGGGCCGTACCGAGTTTCAGGCCCTCGCTCAGGGCCAGCCCCGCTCATCGCAGCAGACCGGCAAAGCTGGCTCGGGAGGTGGGACAGCGCAACTCGGCTCTTCTGGGCCCGGGCCTCAGGGGGCCAGGGGAGCGGTTTCCTCGGGTGGCAGCGGCGGCTCGGGTAGCGGCTCAGGCACAGTGTCTGGAATGCCCGCCCGCGGCGGCGAGGGTGTCGACCATCAGGCTGCAGCGCCCGGGGTGCGCCAGTTCGGAGGTCGCAACGTCATCTTTACCCCGGGTCTGCCCGGCGGTCACGCTGGCTCGGCACAGGCCCGGCCGGCTCCCAGCAATGCCCAGGACGCTCAGTCGCATCAACCTGGCGAGAACGAGGACCTGCACGAGCTGCACTCGCGCGCCCAGGCCTTCGGCCTGCAGCTGCCCGACGACGTGGGCGAGGAGGATGTCGACTGGACCGGCATTCGCAAGTCGACCGGCCTGAAGCTGGTGCGCGATGCCGAGAAGCATCGCGTGCAGCCGACCGGCGAGCAGCAGTGGAACCCCGACCCGCATCAGCAAAGAAGCCGTGGTCAGGAGGACGCCGAGCTGCCCCAGAACCGCAAGTGCCCCACCTGCGGCACCGACTTGCCTCAAGAGGGCTCGTGCCCGGTTTGCATTGCCGAGAAGAAGCCGGATGTGGCCATGGTCAGCTCAGTGAATTACCGGGCCGGAGGCGAGAAGTTCATCGCGGTGGCCGATTCGATCACGACTTCGGAAGGGGCCCGCAGCCTGCTCGCCGAGAGCGAGCAGCCCGAGGTGGCCAGTTTGAAATACGCCGCGCCTATCGTGAACGAGCAGGAGCTGCGTAAAGTGCGCCAGGGCAAGCCCAAGCGCTGAGTTTCGATTCGCCTTCGGGGGCGTCTTCAGACAAGCAAATCCTTCTCTAGCTCCAGTTGGCCCGGTCGCCCTTGAGCTTGCCCACGCTCAGAGCCCGGGCAGTCGGGCTATCCTTCATGGGAAGCGTGCGGCGGCGCACGCCGTCGAAACGCTCCAGCGCTCCAGCCACGGCCGCGGCCGTGGGCACCAGTCCGATCTCCCCCACGCCCTTGGCACCGAAGGGCCCCTCCGGCTCGGGATCCTCTACCAGGATCACTTCCACCACTGGCATGTCCCGGGCCCGCAGCACGCCCAGAGTGCGCAGGTCTTGGGGCACCGGGTGCCCGTCCTGGCAGGGCAGCTCCTCGCTCAGCGCATAACCCAGCCCCATGTGGACCGAGCCCTCGATCTGGCCCTCGCAGAGGGCGGGGTTGATGGCCCGGCCCACATCGTGGGCGGCTACCACCCGCTCGAGTCGCCCCTCGCCGTCGAGCAGCACCACCTGGGTGGCATAGCCGAAGGTGGTGTGGGTCTTGATGGGGCCCAGGGCTCCGGGTCGGGTGGTATCCTCGGTCAGCACGTCTCCCACGTAGACGCGCCCTACCAGCTCCGTGAGAGCGAGCCCCGCCTCCAGGTCGGCTTTCAGCTTCTCGGCCGCGGCCACCACGGCCCGGCCCCCGAACAGGGTGGCTCGCGACCCGGTGGTCTGGCCGCAACCCAGCGCAAAGGTGGTATCGACCTTCGGTCGGAACAGGGCGGCCGAGAGGCCGGTCACCTCCACGGCGCACTGCACCAGGACGGTCAGCAGGCCCTGGCCCATCTCGGTGTAGCCGTTGTAAATCGAGATGGAGCCATCGGGCTCCACTACGAGCCGGGCCTTGCCCCACTCGCGGGCTCCATTGCCCAGCCCGGAGTTCTTCAATCCGCAGGCGATGCCCACCGCCTGGCCGGCGGTCAGGGCCTCGTAGTAGGCTTTCCTGACGGCCTGCAGGGTGGCCTTGATGCCCACCGATTTGGTCAGTACCTGGCCGGTGGAGAAGGTATCCCCGACCTGCAGGGCGTTGCGCCAGCGGATCTCCCAGCCGTCCAGCCCGACTCGGGCGGCCAGCTCGTCCAGGCAGCCCTCGATGGCGAAGGCGGTCTGGTTGACTCCGAAACCGCGCATGGCTCCACAGGGCGGGTTGTTGGTGTAGACGGCGCGCGATTGAACTTCCACATTGGCTACGCGATAGGGCCCGCAGGCGTGGCCAGCGGCCCGCTCGAGCACCTTCATGCCCACCGAGGCATAGGCCCCGCTATCTCCCAGCAGATCGGCCTCTACGAACGTCAGATGCCCCTGGCTGTCACATCCCACGGCGTAGCGCATCCGAATGGGATGGCGCTTGGGATGGAGTCGGATCGACTCGAGACGGCTCAAAGTCAGCTTGACGGGCCTTCCGGTCAATACGGCCAGCAGGGCGGTCTGGGCCTGCACCGACATGTCCTCCTTGCCCCCGAAGGCTCCGCCGTTGGGCACGAGCTCCACCTCGACCTGCTCCTCGGTCCATCCCAGGAGGGCCGCGACCTGGCGCCGGTCGTCGAAGATGCCCTGGCCCTGGGTGTAGAGCTTCACTCCGCCTTCGAGCGGCACGGCCACGGCGCTCTCGGGCTCGAGATAGCAGTGCTCGATGCGCTGGGTGGTCCAGACGCCTTCCACCACGTGGGCACTGGCGGCCCGGGCGGCGACCACATCGCCCCGGGTCACCCGGGTGTGGGAGAGAACGTTGCCGCCGGGGTGGCCCGAGTTGACCGGCGAAGCGGTCAGGGCGTCCTCGGCCTGCAGCACCGGCTCGAGCGGCTCGTAATCCACCTCGATGAGAGCCGCAGCCGCCCGGGCGGTGGCCTCGTCCACGGCGGCCACGGCGGCCAGCACGTCCCCCACGCAGCGCACCTCCTCTCCCTCGGCCACGAAGGCGGGCCAGTCGGACAGCACCAGCCCATACCAGCGCTCGCCGGGGACGTCGGCTGCGGTGGCCACCGCCACCACTCCGGGAAGCGCGCGGGCGGAATCGACGCGGATCTGCTTTACCCGCGCCCGGGCGTGGGGAGAGAACACCAGCACTGCGCGCAGCATGCCGGGAAAGCTCAGGTCGTCCACGTAAGGCCGATCTCCCAGGGCCTGGCGCAGACCGTCGTAGCGGCCCAGCGGGCAGCCGACCCGGCCGTCCAGGCAGGGCTCGGCGCCCCGGACCATGGCCTCCACGGCCTGGAAGATCTTCAGGTAACCCGTGCAACGGCAAAGATGGCCGTCCAGAGCGCGGGCCATGTCGGCTCGGGTGGGGGAGGGGGTCTTCTCGAGCAGCGCGTGGGCCCTCAGCACCATGCCGGGAATGCAGAAACCGCATTGCATGCCGGCCGTGGCCACGAAGGCGCGGGCGTAGCGCTCGCGCAGCTCGCAGGAGAGGCCCTCCAGGGTCTGGACGCTGCGCCCCTGAGCCTTTTCAGCCTTGATGGCGCAACTTGTCAGGGGACGCCCGTCCACCAGCACCAGGCAGCAGCCGCACTGGCCCATCGGGGCGCAGCCGTTCTTGACCGACCAGATGCCCAGTGATTCACGCAAGATATCGAGCAGGCTGGCCTCGGGAGGGCACTCGACCGATACACGTTGGCCGTTGAGCTCAAAGTTGAGTTCCATTGCTCCAGCGTTCTCCGCTTTCAGGCTTCTTTCCGCCCCGGCCGGCATACTCGCCATGCATGCAAGTCACCCCGCTGGCCACGGCTATGTCCTGGACCCCCCGCCCCCGGGCGGCCGCGGGTCCTGTGCCCGCGAGCGGCCGGGATATCTTCTACCCCACGTCGATGCCGCTCTTTTGCGTGTCGGCTCTGTTGCGCTCGGCCATCGCCCCGGTCACGCTGCCGCTGGCCGGAACCCCCATCCTGTTGACCCTTGATGACCTGAACTGGCCCCGAGCGGCTCAGCGCGAGGCCGAGGCCCACTTTGCCAGCCGGGGCCTGGCTCTGGATGAGCCCCTGGGAAAGCTGGCCCGCACCGAGCTGCTCATCGCCCGCGAGCTGGATGCCCGCGTCCAGACCAGCGACATGGTGCGTGCCATTGATCGCGCCGAGAGCGCTCAGCGGCTCAAGCCAGCTCCGACCGAGGCTCTCTTTGGCTTCACCCGCCTGACTGACGCCAAGTTCCCGCTGACCCCGAGGCTGCTCGAGCAGATGCGCCTGAGCGATGGGGCCGAGCCGGTCGTGGTGGAGGGTCTCTCGGCCGCCCTGAACGGCCAGGGCGCCTCCGAGCAGCTCAACCTGGATGCCCGTGCCGCCGACTGGTTGACCCGCACCCTGCGCCATCAGATGGTTTTCACCAGCCAGGCCATGGGTGGAGCCGGTGCCTTCTGCGCCAATCTGGCCGCCATGCAGCCCAACGTGCGAGCCGCCTTCTGGGCCCTGGGCGGTCTACCCCCCACGGTGGCGGTCGGAATGCACCCGGAGGTGGCCGTGGTCGACGAGCAGGGGCGCCAGCGCACACCCCGGCAGGCGGTGGATCCCGCCCAGCACGACCGGGTCAATTACATCGCCGAGTATTCAAGCAAGGCGGGAGGGCCCAGCGGGCGAGTGATCCTGAGCACGCCCGGGAATCAGGAGATCGGCTTTGGGACAGCCTCCGATGAGGTGCTGCGGCAGACCATCCAGGGCAAGCAGCTCTTCTTCTTTGCGGGAACGCACTATCTGACCAGAGGAGATTTGACCCTGGCAGCCGAGCTGGCGCGCGATCTGTCGGTGATGAAGCAGGCCAACGCCGACTGCCTTTTCCACCTGCAGTACGTCAAGCCCAAGGACCCGGCCAATGAGAAGGCGGTGATGGATCAGGTAGCCCCCTTCGTGGATTCCATGTCGCTCAACTCGGTGGAGGTCCCTGCCCTGCTCGAGCATCTCGAGCCCGCCTCCAGTGGACCGGCCAGCGGCTCCGACCGGGAGATCTTGGAGAAACCGGTCAATCTGCTGGCCGGCGCCCTGCAGCTCAAGCAAGCCATGGGGCTCGAGCGCGTTCACGTGCACGGCCGCGAGGGCGACCTGGTGGTCGCTCGCACCCCCAAAGACAAGGAGCGGACCGTGCTGGCTCTCATGCGAGCCCGCCAACTGGCCAGCATGAAGGCCACCAACGAGTCCGGCCAGATCGCCAAGAATGGCGAGATGTGGCCGGTGCTGCCGCTGGTAGAGGGCAAGTGCCTGGCGGCGGTGCAGAAGTTTGCCGACGCCGTGCAAGCGCGCTATGGCCTGACCGAGAGCGAGCGGGCCCGAGTTGCCCGCGACTGGTACTTCGAGGACGGGCAGGGCAACACGATTTTCTTCGTGCCCAGCCGGGGGATCCACGATCGCACGGGCGGAACGGTCAGCCTGGGCGATACCATCGATTGCACGGCCCTGCTCTATTCGCTGGAATAGCGCGAGCGCGCAGGAGGGAGCGCTGGCATCAGCCGGTCCAGCCAGCGCAGCGGATCTTCGTGTCCCCAGCGGGGCCGACGTTCGGGAGCCCTGCGCGTGAGGGCTACCAGCAGCTCCAAAAAAGGCTCGCTCACGCCCTCGGGCAGCACGCGGCTCTCAGGATCACCGCCCAGCGCGCTCAGAACCGACAGGCCCAGCGAGTAGAGGTCGGACTCGGGCAGCGGGGGACGCCCCTCGACCACCTCGGGAGCGGCGAACACGTCCGAGAAGCCCGGAGCCGAAGAGCTGGCCCGGGGGCGAACGGTGGAGACCCCGAAGTCGACCAGCACCACCCCGTGGCGGTCGGGCTCGAGCACGATGTTGGCCGGCTTGACGTCGTTGTGCACGATCCCGCGGTGATGCAGCACCCGCAGGGCTCGCAGCAGTCGCCCCAGCACCTGGACGGCGGTGGCCAGATCGATGGGAGTGGCCAACTCCAGCGACTGGCCCTCCACGAAGCGCATCACCAGGGTGAGCCGTCCGGCCGGGTCGCGCAACACGTCGCGCAGCGTGGGCAGCGAGGGGTGATGCAGGTCCCACAGAATGCGCGCCTCCTCCAGCATCAGGTCTTCGTCGCTGGCCTGACGGCAAACCTTGAGACAGGCTCGGGTGCCCAGCAGCGTGTGGCGGGCCTCATAGGTGGTCGCAAAGCCCCCCTCGCCCAGCTCGCGCAACACCTCGTAGGAGCCGATCCTCATCGCAACTGGTCTCCGAACTCGCGCACCAGTCGCTCCACCAGGGCGTTGCTCTTGAGGTAGATGGCCACCACCGCCGGAACCAGCTCCTCCCAGTCCTCGCCACGGGCCATTGCCCGTCGCACCATGGTGGCATCCACGGCCACCCGTCGGTGGGGGGGGACCAGAGTGACCGGATGCACGACCGGGTAGTCCTGCTCGAGCAGTCCTTTGACGTAGCCGTTGGCGGTCACGAAAAGGTCGAGTGGGCCCAGCATCTCGGTTACCATGGCCCTCCAGCGGGGGCCGTGGCCCAGGTCGGGCACTTCCAGCAGGCGGTAGTTGGAGGCGCCGGGCAGCACCAGCCCGATCATCTCGGCCGACTCGGCGGGCGTGAAGGGATTGGCGGCGTCATACTTGTTGGAGCTGCCGATGCCAATGAGCACCTCCTGGGCCTGCTCCACCAGGGCCTGCAGCACGGCCGCGTGGCCCAGGTGAACCGGCTTCCAGCGGGCGATCATGGCCAGACGGCGCACATTAAGCCCCGTTGGTAAAGAGCCGGCTCTCCATGACGATCACGGCCGAGCCAGTCAGCTCCACCCGGTCGTCGAACAGCTCCACGTCCAGCCATCCGCCACGCGGCGAGGCCTGGTAGGCGTGCATGCGGCGCAGGCCCAGCTTGCGCGACCAGTAGGGGGCAAGCAAGGTGTGGGCGGAGCCGGTGACCGGGTCTTCATTGATGCCCACCCCGGGGCCGAAGAAGCGGGACATGAAGTGGGTCTCACCAGCCCCCTCGCAGGTAACGATGATCCCGCTTAGCTCCAGGCGCCGCTCCAACTCGGCCAGCAGGCCGAAATTGGGGCTCAGCGGCACCAATTCGGCCGGGTTGTCCAGTCGCACCAGCAGTTTGCGGGTCTCGCGGCCCAGCCTCAACTCGGAGACGGTGTGAGCTCCCAGCGCCTCGTTGAGCCCGATGGGATGGGGAACCGGCTCGGGTGAATCGACCGGCAGCGCCATGGTGAGCTGCTCTCCCTGGCGGCTGACGCTGAGCTCGCCGCTCAGGGTGCGAAAGCTGACCTGGCTCAGCGAAGTCTTTTCGAACAGTACTCGTGCGGTGGCCAGGGTGGCGTGCCCGCACAGCTTGACCTCGCACACCGGGGTGAACCAGCGCAGGTGGTAGTGCTGGTCACCTCCATCGGGAACGGCGAAGGCGGTTTCGGAGAGGTTCAGCTCGGCGGCGATCTGCTGCATCATGGCCTCGCTCAGGGGCTGCTCGGTAATGCAAACGCCGGCCGGGTTGCCCCGGAAGGGCTGATGGGTAAAAGCGTCGACCTGGTAGATGGCAAGGGCTGAGGCCACGCTGGGAGGTTCCCGGCATTTTTGATTCCCCCTTCAGAGTCACTGGCAGGAGGTCAATAGAGGTCGAGCTCAGCTCTTACCGGTCGGTGATCCGACCAGGTCACCCGCAGCGGACTCGCTTGCCTGACGCCAAAGTGGTGGCTGGCATAGATGTAGTCGATACGCCAGAGTGGGAAAAAGCTGGGAAAGGTCTGCCCCAACCCGCGCCCGGACAGGGCAAAGGCGTCCTGCAGGCGGGTCCTCAGCCGGGTGGGAGTGTCCGAGTCGGGCGGGCTGTTGAAGTCGCCGGCCAGGATGATCGGTCCGTCCCAACGGCTCAACTCGGCTTCCAACTGGCTGGTCTGCTTGAATCGGGCCACGGCCGTCTCGCGCAGCAGCTTCCGTAGCCCGCTCGTGCGCAGCTGGTCGAAGTGATCGTAGTGCACGTTGTAGACGCGCACGACCTCGTTGCCCATCTCGACGTCCGCCCACAGTCCCGGTCGGCTGCAGCCCAGCTCGAATTCCTGCCACTGGCGGACCGGAAAGCGTGAGAAGATGACCAGCTCACCGACTCTGCCGCCGCGCACCAGATGGTAGCCTCCCAGCGCATTCTGGATGGGCGGGAGCGGATCGGCCCTGAAGGCTGCCGCGTAGACCTCCTGGAGCAGAATCAGGTCGCAGTTCTGGCGCTCGAGAAACCGGGAGAGCTCGTCCGACTCCTGCAGGCGACCGGCCAGGATGTTGTAGGTCAGAACCTTCAGCTGGCCGCGGCCTGGTGAGCTCAGATTGAGCACGGGGCTGGCATAGAGGGCCAGCACAACAAGTGCGGATGCCACCAGGGGGAGACGAGGAACCGGCTTCTTGGTGACCAGGCCAAGCCCCAGCAGAAGGACCAGGGGGAGCAAATAGCAGAGGGCAGGCGAGTAGCGCAACAGGGCCAGCAGCCACTGGCGCTCCCCGCGCCAGGCCCAGACCACCGGAAGAAGGAGCAGACATCCCAGGTAGCCCCAGCAAGCAAGCGAGAGGAAACGTTGCAGGCTTATCACAGGAGAAACTTTCTACCTCAGAACACTTTGTCCTGCAAACCAACCTGAATTGTCGTAGGCTAAGCTCTGGCGGCTACGGCGTGCTCGTGAATGCGGACGATGGCCCGAGCGATCTTCTCGATCAGCCCCTCCTCCATCTCGGACCAGAGGGGCAGGCTGAGCGCCGCCTTCTCAAGCCGTTCGGTGTGGGGCAGTGCCTGGCCGGTGTAGAGCTTCCGGTAGGCGGTCTGGTGATGGGCAGCCGGGTCGAAGTAGTGTCGAGTGCCGATGTTCTCGGCCTGGAGGGCCTCACTGAGCTGATCACGACTCACACCGAAACGCTCGCTATCCACCATAATGCAAAAGTCCTTGTAAGAGCATCGGTTCCCGCTGGCCACGGCCTGGAAGCTGAGGCCCGGAAGCTGATGAAGCAGCTGGCGGTAGATCTCCACGTATTCGTTGCGACGGCGAGCCGCCTGGTCGAGCATACTCAGGCTGGCAAGGCCCAGCACGGCGTTGAATTCGCCCATGCGGGCATTCATCCCGGCGAAGGCGCTGTCGTACTCGCCGTCGTTGCCATACTCGCGACCCAGACGCACGTACTCGGCCACATCGTCCAGGTTGGTGGCCACGATCCCCCCTTCGCCCGCGATTACCAGCTTGCTGGGGCTCAGACTGTAGGCCTGCACGTCTCCGAAGCGACCCAGGGTCTTTCCCTGGTAGAGCGAGCCAAAACCGTGGGCGGCGTCATACACCACCTTGAGATCGTGCTTGCGGGCCACTGCCTCAATGGCTCCGATCTGAGCCGGGTTCCCAAAGGTGTGTACCGCCACGATGGCGCGAGTTCGAGGGGTGATGGCCGCCTCCAGAGAAGCCGGGTCGACAGTGGCCGACTGGTAGTCGATGTCCACGAACACCGGGATCATCTGGTTCCAAACCATCGAGCTGACGCTGGCCATGAAAGTAAAGCTGGGAACCAGAACCTCGCAGCCGGCCAGGCCGATGGCCGGGTAGGCCAGCATCAAGCCGGAGGTGCAGCTTGAGACGCCCACCGCGTGCTTGACGCCCAGGTGCTCGGCGCAGGCTTCCTCGAATCGTTTCAGGTGAACGCCCTTGGTGACCATGCCGGTGCTCAAGAAGTCCTGGATGTCGGGCGCCAGCGTCTCCAGCCGGGGTAAGACCGGTCGAACGAACTTGACCCTCTGCTCGAACATCGGCTTTCCGCCGTGAATCGCGGGTTTATCCATCCTCTCCGTCTGCCTTTCTCTTGATCACGCGAGCCGGGACGCCGACCGCCGTGACGTGGTCAGGCAGGTCGCGCACGACGGCCGCGCCAGCTCCTACGGTGGTCCAGCAGCCAATCGTCCGCCCCTGAATGACGTTGGCTCCCATCCCGATGTCGCTTCCCTGTCCGACCCGGACATTCCCCGCCAGACGAGCTCCCGGGTTCAACAGGCAACACTCGCCCACCACCGAGTCGTGACTCACCGTCGCGCCCACGTTGAGGGTGGTGCAGGCCCCGATGCGCGCATTGGCGTTGACGATCGAGCCAGCAAAGAGGATCACTCCCGGACCCAACTCGGCCGTGGGAGAGACGAGGGCGGCAGGTGAGACAGCCTGCGCAAAGTCCAGACCCATGGCCCTCATCTCAGCCACCACCCGGTGCAGCACGAGCGGATTGCCAAGGGCCACCACCACCGCCAGGTCGAGACGATTTCGCAGCCAGCTGGAATCTCCCAGGACCGGGAGCCCGTTGATGGTCCTGCCCAGCAATTCGGGGGCATGGTCGATGAAGCCAATGGGACGATAGCAGCCCCCGGCGGCCGCGCTGGCGGCCAGGATCTCGGCCGTCTCGCGCCCGTGCCCACCAGCGCCGACGATGACGACGTCTCTCATCGTGTAAATTCCGGAGAAGTCTCGTTGCCAGGAGACGAGATTCCCTCTCGAACGGCCACCTTCAGGGCTGTCCTGAGAAGAATGCTGCAGTCGAGCCAGAAGCTCTGGTGGTCGACATAAAAAACGTCCAGGCGGAACTTCTCCTCCCAGGCCAGCAGGTTACGGCCGCTGACCTGCGTCAGGCCGGTGATGCCAGGCAGCACCTCGTGACGTCTCCACTGCTCCGGGCTGTAGCGGTCTCGATATTGCACCAGCAGGGGCCTGGGACCGACCAGGCTCATCTCCCCTGCCAGCACGTTATAAAGCTCGGGCAGCTCATCCAGACTGGAGGAGCGCAGGAATCGGCCGAATCGGGTCAACCGCTGCGAATCTGGTAGCAACTGCCCGTTGGCGTCACGCTCGTCGGTCATGGTCCGAAACTTGTAGAGGGTGAACACCCGACCGTCCTTGCCCAGTCGGGGTTGAGCAAAGAGCGCCGGCGAGCCTAAATTGCGCCGCACCAGAATGTGGAGGAGAAGGAGCAGCGGCCACACGAGACCCAGCACGATCGAGCTCAGAGTCAGATCCAGCAAACGTTTGCCGAGCTTTCTATACAGCACGGCTGGCGAGCACCGTGGCCCGATACCATTCGTGGAAGCGTGCCACGCCCTCTTCGATGCCGACCCTGGGCTCATAGCCGAGGAGCTCTCGGGCCCGACTGATATCAGCATAGGTGTAAGGCATGTCGGCGTCCATCATGGGGGCTTCCTGCAGAGTCGCCCTTTTCCCGGCCTGCCTCTCCATGATCTTGACGAACTCTGACACCAGGATCGGCTCGCCTCGACCCAGGTTGAGGATGGCGTAGCCCAGTTCGCGGCCGGTGGCGGATACCACCCCCGCAACGATGTCGCTGACCGCGGTCCAGTCGCGGTGCATCTCTCCCCCGCGGTAGAGGGGGGTCTTGCGGCCAAAGTAGATGTTGTCAAGCACCCGGTGGGCCATCATGTCCGGCCGACCGCGTGGTCCGTAGACCGTGAAGAATCGCAGTATGGTGAAGTTCAGGCCGTAAAGATGGTGGTAGCTGTAACCGAGCATCTCGGCCGCTCGTTTGGTGGCCGGGTAGGGGGAAAGAGGGCGATCGCAGGGGTCGGTCTCAACGAAGGGGATCACCCGGGTTGCTCCATAGACCGACGAAGTGGAGGCGAAGACGAAGCAGCGCACTTTATGGTCGCGAGCGGCATCAAGCAAATAAAGGGTGGCATTCAAGTTGCAGTCGATGTAGAGGGCCGGATCCTCGATCGAGTTGCGCACCCCGGCCATGGCGGCCAGGTGGACGATCCGGTCGACGCGATGCTCCTGAAAGATCTGCTCGATGCGCCCTTTGTCCCTCAGGTCTGCTTGCAGGAACTCGAACCGCTCCGGGTGGGCGGTCTCCTGGCAGACCTCGGCCAGGTTGGCCCTCTTGCGGTCGGGGCAGTAATAGTCGTTCAGGTTGTCAAGACCAAGCACCCGGTAACCCGAGTCGAGCAAGCTCACTGTCGTATGACTTCCGATGAACCCGGCGCATCCGGTCAGCAGAACGGTCTCAAGCCCGCGCAAAGCTCTCACCTCGCGCGAGCAGCCCCCGGGCCTCCAACAGGCGCAGATACTCGTCTTGCACTTTCCTGAACACCAGCCTTTCGTCGAAACGCTCCTCGGCCAAACGCCGCGCTTCCACGCTGTAACGGCCGTGCCGCTCGGGGCTGGTCAAGATGGCCTCGATAGCTTGCGCCAGAGCAAAGGGATCTTGGACCCGGACGGCCAGACCGTTGCGATCCGACTCCAGCACCTCCCGACAACCTCGGATGTCACTCACCACGATCGGAACTCCCATGGCGCACGCTTCCATCGGGACGCGAGGAAAGCCTTCGCGGTGCGAAGGCAAAACGCAGACGTCCATGGCGGAATAAAGCTCGGGAAGGTCGTGGCGCAGTCCCAGAAAGGCGCAGATGTCCTCCACCTGGTAGTCTCGAGCCTGTCGAGGAGAGAGGGTATCGGATTTTTCTTCGTCGCTGGGGCCGATCAGCAGGAAACGGCATGCGGGCAGTCGCTGGCGGAGGATGTGGGCGGCCTGCAGGATCTCCAGAATCCCTTTCTCGCGGACCAGCCGGCCGACGAAGCCGATCACCCTGTGCTCGCTCTGGTAGCCCAGTCGCTGACGACTCAAGGCCCTGTCAGCGGGAGGGGATGGACCACCAAATCGCTTCAGATCGATTCCGTTACCCAGATACCTGATTTTCTCAGGTCCACAGATTCCCTCCGCCAAAGCCGTCTGGATGTCCTCTTTGTTTTGCGACAAGATCACGTCGGCACAGCGGGCCGCCACCGTCTCCATCTGGATGAAGAGTCGGCGAAGCACAGGATGGGTGCGCTCGTGAAAGTAGAAACCGTGCAGTGTATTGACCACGAGCGGCACGCCGGCCAGACGAGCAGCAATCTGGCCGTAGAAGGTGGGCTTGGGATTGTGGGTGTGGACCAGGGTAAACCTCTCCCGGCTGAGGGTGCGCCACAGCCCGGCGAAGGAGTTGAGGTCCCGCAGAGGACTGAAAGGACGGCGGGTCATCGCAACCTCCAGGTGGCGAATGCCGGCCTGCTCGATGACTGGAACATCAGGCCCTCGGGCCGAGATGCCGGTGACTGCGAAACCCGCCTTCTGAAGGTAGCGCATCTGGTTCAGCAGCAGATAGCGCAGACCCATGTCCACGGTGGTGATATGGGCCACCCGAACCGGACCCATCGCCCTATCGGTGGGGCCGAGCCGGAGCTGGTGCAGGGACTCTGGCTCTCTTGGTTGCATGGTAGATGTTCCGGACGACCTGTTGTAAAGTGCAAGACCAAAGGCCTTGCACTTTACAACGCGCCGGAACGCAGGTCCGGCGCGTTCGTTCGTCAGATTGTGCTAATGTGCAAGACCAAAGTGCGAGCACATTAGCCCCCCTGGTAGCCGAGTCCTGCTGGCAGGTACCTGCATTCCGGTGTGCAGGGAGGAGGAGAGCTGGCCGGTAGCCAACCGTAGTGCCCTTATGAACGTTGCGATCATTGGGGCGGGCTATGTAGGCCTGCCAACTGGATTGGCGCTGGCCTACCTGGGTCACCGTATCACTATCATTGAGAAAGACGAGCGCAAGCTCGAGCTTCTGCGAGCAGGCACCCTCCCCATTCACGAGCACGGCCTCGAGCCTCTGTTGCACGAGTGCGCGGATCGGATACGACTGGCCGACGAGGCCAGTGGCGTGGTGGGAGATGCCGACATCATCATCATCGCCGTGGGCACACCCCAGATGGGCAACGGCAAAGCCGACACGCAGTATGTCGAGTCGGCCGCCGGAGAGGTGGCCCAGGGGCTGCAGAGCGGGCGACGCTACGCGGTGGTGGTCAAGTCCACCGTCCCGGTGGGCACCAACCGCCGCGTGGCCAACGTGGTCCATCGGGTGCTACGCGAGCGCGAAGCACAGGTAACAGTGGGATTTGCCTCCAATCCTGAGTTCTTGCGTGAGGGCAACGCCCTGCGCGATACGCTTTATCCGGACCGCATCGTGGTGGGCTCAGAGAGCGAGGAAACCCTGGAGATGCTCCACCAGCTCTACCGCCCATTACTCGAACAGACTTTTGAGCCGCCCACCTTCATGCCCCGGCCCGAAGGCTTCCGCCTGCCCCCGATGATCACCACCGACCCCACCAGCGCCGAGATGATCAAGTACGCCGCCAATGCTTTCCTGGCCACCAAAATCAGCTTCATCAACGATATCGCTTGCCTGTGCGAGCGGATCGGCGCCGATGTCAGTGAGGTTGCCCGAGGGATCGGGTTGGATGCGCGTATCGGCCACCGCATGCTGGGAGCCGGAATTGGCTGGGGAGGAAGCTGCTTTCCCAAAGACACGGCTGCGATCCTGGCAGTCGCCTCGGAGTATGGCGAAGCCATGCCGATGATTCTGGCCGCCCGCCAGGTGAATTTCAGCCAGCGCCGACGGGCCGTTGACCGCCTGCAGGACGCCCTCAAGGTGCTGCGCGGACAGGTGGTGGGAGTGCTGGGGCTGGCCTTCAAGCCGGATACCGACGACGTGCGCGATTCACCGGCCATGGACATCATTCGCCTTCTGCTCGAGCGAGGGGCGCATGTGCGTGCCCACGACCCCATTTCGATTCCGTCCGCCCAGAAGGAGCTGGAGGGTCTGGATGTCGAGTTTTTGACCAGTCCCTACGCGGTGGCTGAGGGGGCTGACGCCCTGCTGATAGCGACCGACTGGGAGGAATACCGCAAGCTCGATTTTGGGAAGCTTGCCGGCGTGATGCGGCAGCCAATCCTGCTGGACGGGCGGAACATCATTCGCCCCGGTGACGTGCGGGAGCACGGTTTTACCTATCTGGGCATGGGACGTTGAGGAAGGACTCGCGGCGGTCTGGCATGAGTCTCGTCTTCTCGGGGATTCAGCCCACCGGTGCCATTCATGTCGGCAACTTCGCTGGAGCCATCTCCAACTGGGTGCGCCTGCAGCAAGAAATGGACTGCATCTTCTGCATCGTCGACTACCATTCCCTCACGGTGGCCTATGAGGCCAGCGAGATGCCCCGCAGAGTGATGGATGCGGCGCTGGACATCCTGGCTTGCGGCATCGACCCCGAACGCTCGCGGCTGTTCGTGCAATCACACGTTCCCGAGCACACCGAGCTGGCCTGGGTGCTCAGCTGCGTGGCCCCGATGGGGGAGCTCAATCGCATGACCCAGTTCAAGGAGAAGAGCGAGAGGGTGGATTGGGTCAACCTCGGCCTTTACGCCTACCCGGTCTTGCAGGCCGCCGACATCCTGCTCTACAAAGCAGACGTCGTACCGGTGGGTGAGGACCAGGTGCAGCACCTGGAAGTGACTCGCGAGATCGCACGGCGCTTCAATCATCAGTTCGGGGACACGTTCCCCGAGCCGAAGCCCCGTCTCACCAGGGCCGCCCGTATCATGACCTTGTCCGACCCGACCCGCAAGATGTCCAAGTCGATCGAGGGCTCGGCCATCATGCTGACCGACTCGGAGGAGTCCATTCGCAAGCAGATCAAGCGAGCGGTGACTGACGTCGGGCCGCCCCTCGAGCCTGGCACCATGTCGCCCGGGGTGGCTAATCTTTACTCCCTGCTGGAGGTGTTCGCCCCGGCCGAGGTTTATGCGCGTTTCAAAGGGGATTATGAGCGCGGCGAGCTTCGCTACAAGGATCTCAAGGAGAGCCTGACCGAAGAGATGCTGCGGGTGCTTGCTCCCATTCGCGAGCGCCGGCGGGAGCTGGCCGCCAGGCCCGGAGAGGTCTGTCGCATTCTGAAGGAAAGCGCGGCTGACCTGCGGGCCAGGGCCCGAATGACGATGGGCGAGGTTCGCGAGAAGCTCGGCCTGACGGCTTGCCAGTAATTTTTTTGCTATACTTCAGTCATGCGAGCAAAGCGCCGCGCCATTGTTCTGATCTCCACCATGCTCTTGTTGATCATCATCACCATGGTGGTCACGGCCGGCCTGGCGCTCATCCCCGGGGGCCTGGGCCTTAGCGTCAACTATCACGACAAGAGAATGGCCCTGCTGGCCGCTGATGCCGGCCAGCAGTATGCGCTCACCCGCCTGCAGCAAGATAGCAAGTGGCGTGGAAACGGCATTCCGGATCGAGGGGCAAGTGGGGCAGCGGTCACCGAGGTGGACGCGCCCGGAATGGTGGTGGTGGAGGACCGTGGCAACGTGGTGGGCTACCTGCGCGGTCCCTACAACGATGTGGGCCAGTTCCGCATTCGGTTCAACTTTCAGGACGGAAGTGGCAGCGGAACCGACAACCTGAGCAATCCAGCCACCTACACGATCCGCCATCAGTACGTGTCCGTCAACAATCTTGCTGGAGCGGGCGCGCGCGACGTGCCCCGGGCCAATCAGGGCGGCTCGTGGGCCGTCAGCGCCACCCCGCCCGTTCCCTACGAAGTGGCCCCCTTCACGGCTTGCATCATCGTGGAGGGTCGGGCAGGACCGGGCCTCCGGGACATCAGCGCGGCCGACCCCAACTACGATCCTCCCGGACGGGTCGCCAGCTTCGTCTCGGAGACGCAGTTTGTGCCCGACCTGGCCGATGCCACCATCTATTCTCGGGATAGCGTGGTGGCTCAGACGAGTCCGGGCGAGAAGTTCGAGCTCAAAAGTGAAATCCCTGACAAGGTGCCCCGCATCCGCAGTCTGGGCGACGTCCTGATTGAAGCCGTGGGGTCCGGCCTGACCAACTATCTACCCGACTCGGGGACGACCGTTCACGTGGATTCGCTCTCCAGCAAGGTGTTCCGTGTCAACGGAAACGTCGAGACAAGCGACCCCAACGTGGGAGAGCTTCCCCAGATGAGCTGGGGCGACATTCGCAAGGCGGACGCAAGCAAAGCCACCCTGCGAGCCGGACTCTATGTGTGGAGAATGAGCCCGACCGAGCGCTACCTGGAATACTATCCAGCCGACTTTGACCCGGCCGTGGACGCGGTGCCCGCACAGGGCGCCTCCTTTGCAGGTCACCTGCCTACCCGCATCGATACCCCCGCTCAAATCGATACCTCGGGTCGCGAGGCCATCCGCCCGGATGGCGAGCCCTTCGAGATACAGTTCACGGAGGATACCCTGGTGCAGCCAAGCGGAACCGCGATGGGCCTGGCGGTGGTCCCGGACCCGGCCGTGACGGCCAGCAAGAATCGCCCCACCGTGGTGATGGATGTACTGGATACCACGGGCGCCGAAGCCGCTCCGGTGCTGACGTCCCCGGGAGACGTCGTCCTGGTGGGCGAGCTGACCGGTGAAGGTGCGGTGACCAGCGAAGGCTCCATCACCTTCCAGGGTCCGAGCGCTCTGGAAGCTCAACAGTGGCATGGGGTGGCCGTCTATGCCAAGGGAGACATCAATCTCACGGCTATCCCCGATGAGGTGGCGCAGGGTATCGAGGAGGAGGCCAGCTCCGGCGGTGGGGGATGGGGCAAGGGCAAAGGCAAAGGCAAGGGCAAGGGCTGGGGCCACTGGCACGACGATGACGACGACCCACCACCAACACCTACGCCAACCCCCACGCCGCCGGCCGGTGCTTCGGCCCAGGACGTAACCCTGAAAGGTGTGGTGTACACCCAGCGCAGCTTCAACATCGACCTCAGGACCGGGGTCACGGAGCCCGGCTTCTTCGACTTCACCGGAGTGCTGGTGGCCTTCGGCGGAGATCCCGCCACCGGCACTCCCACGCCGGGCACAGGAGGCGTCAATATGAACGTGCGCGGGGCGCGCATCACTTACTCGGACAAGTGGCTCAACCACTTCCAACTGCCCAACACGCCGATGGTTCGCAAGATGTGGGCTAACCACTGACCCTTGAGCTTGCGCTGGCCCCTCTTTCTGGCGGGCTTCAATCTGATGCTTCTTCAGCTCCTCTACGTTCGGGAGCTGTCCTCCACCTTGTGGTCGTGCGAGCTGGCCATCCTGTTTGTCCTGCTGGCTTACTTTGCAGGGCTCTCCCTGGGCTATCTGGTGGGCGAGCGCCTGACCTCCTCCCAGGTGGCTCTGGGGTGGCTGGTCGCCGTCAGCCTGCACTTGCCCTTGCTCTTTGGCATTCGACTCCTGGCCGGCTGGCTGCGATCGACCGGGTTGACCTGGGCCATTCTTCCGATGGTGTTTCTGTCGACCGCGCTCTTGCTCACCGGCTTCTACTCGATTCTGCTTCCGCGGGCCCTGGTCGGCCGGCCCGAGTGCCTGCCCCTGAGCTACTCCCTGGAATTGCTCGGGGCGCTGGTCGCCCTGGGTGCGACCGTGCTCGTCCCGGGAGTGACCAGCGCCGCCCCTGTGGTCTACGAAGGGTGCTTGCTGGCCATCGGGCTGAGCCTGGGCCCGGGTCGACCGATGCTGGTCGGGGGATTGTCGGTGGCGATCGTGGTTCTGGCCCTGCTCGGCCCCATGGATCGAGTCAGCACCCTGTACTACTACGGTCAGTCCTTCCCTGAGCTGAGACCCTGGCAAGATTGCCGAGTGCTGGCCACGCGCCGCTCGCCGTATCAAAAGATCGAGGTGCTGGAGAGCCCGAAAGGCGGTCGCGCTCTGTTTCTGAACGGCCTGATGTACTACAACGAGGCCGATCTCCGCTGGTACAACACCTACGTGACTCTCCTTCCGGCCCGGCTGCGGCCAGCAGGGCGCGTGCTGGTCGTGGGGAGCGGCTCGCTGGACGCTGTGGCCCGGCTCTCGCAGAGCGCGGGCAGCATCACGACGGTTGAGATCGATGCCGAAGTCGCCAGGGTCGGACAAGAGCTCTTTCACCCCCGGCGGGAGCTCGGGGCTCCCTGGACCCTGGTCATCGATGATGCCAAGCACTACCTTGCCACCACCAGCGAGCAGTTCGATCTCATCGTGATGGACGTTCCCGCCCCGTTCTACCTCCAGACCGGCCTTCTATGCACTCGCGAGTTCTACCAGCTGTGTCGAGGGAGACTGTCCCCCGGAGGCATTCTTTCGGTCTGCCTGGCCGAGGACTTCGTGCCCGATCGTCCCAACCGTGCCGCTGGCCCCATCTTGAAGGCCCTGCAGGGGGTGTTCGCGGCTGTGGTGGTGGTCAATGGACCCGAGTCCGGGCTCTCCTTTGCCTACGCCAGCGACCAACCGATCTCCGAGCCCTCCCTCCGGGAGGCGGCCCTGGCTGTGAAAGCAAACCAGGTCGAGCTGGTAGCCCCGGAAGAGCTCTCTGACAGCCTGCAGGGCCATACTCCCGCGACCCTGGATGATCTGCGCCTGGTGTGGGTCTTGAATCGCTGGAATCTGGAACCCTGATGGCCCCTTTGTATGCTTTCCTGGTGGGTTTCTGGTTGGCCGGGCTTCAGGTCAGCCTCTTTATGGCCCTGCAGGTGCGCTGTACTGCCGCCTTTCCAAGTTTTCTGGCAACCACGGCGGGGTGGTTGGTGGGCAGCCTGGCCGGTCTCTGGCTGCCCCGGCGAGGGGCTCCCCTGGCTCTTAGCCTGGCCTGCCTGGCCCCCTATCTCCTGCTCGGGTGGCTCGAGCGCGCGAGCTTCCGGCCCGATCTGCTGCCATTCTTCACCCTCCTGGTCGCCCTCACAGGGCTCTACGCAGGCAGCTTTTTCCGCTCTCAACTGCCCGCCTTCTCCAGCCCCGGTCTGCTTTTCTTTTGGGAGAACAACGGCTTTCTTCTCGGGCTTGGCGCCTCCAGCCTGGCCATTTTGCTCTGGGGGATTCGGGTGGCCTGGCTCTGGCCGGTGGGAGCAATCCTGCTGATCGCTCTGGGACTGACTCGAAAGGGCCCCGGAAGTCTGCTATAGTCTACGAGAGTGGCATTGGAGACGACCCGACGTAGGCGATTCGCCTTCAGCCTGATAGAGTTGCTGCTAGCATTCTCTATCATCGCTACTGCATTATTGATGATAATCGGCATTTTTACCAATGTCATTCAATCGAGTCAAAAGACTGTCGACCTGACGGCTGGAACCATCCTTGCCGAATATTTGATGGACGCGGAAATGCACGAGATCTTGACGGACAAGACCCGTCGAGACAATTTCTTTGACAATGATTACCCGATGAGCGGGGGCAGCGCATACGCCATGGGAACGGCGGCCACCCTGAACCAGACGGTCTTTTCCTACGTCATTTACAACGAGCGAGTCGAGCCCTTCACCACACCCGGAAACCGGTTGAAGAAAGTGGACGTCGTCGTCTGGTGGTGGCGTCCCGGGGAAGCCGGCGAGTTCACGATGGCGCGACAGGGGTACGGCTTTCTCCGAACCCAGATGTCACGACTGGTCAACGAGCGCAGCAGGAATTGATGACTCGGCGCGGTGCGACCCTGTTTGAGGTCATCATCACCACCGGAGTCTACAGCCTGATGGTGATCGCCGTGTTCTTGATCTTGCGCGGAGGACTGCGAGCCTGGCACAACGTCGAGAGTCGCCAGAAGGCCCAGCGCGACTTGCGGCGGGTTCATCTGCAGGTGCTCGAGGACCTCAAGGCAGCCTCCTCGAGCGGATTGGACTTCAAACCGTGGGGTCAGGGCAAGTTCGGGGCAGCCAACGGAGACGCGCTCTGGTTCTTGAGCAGCAAGGTCCCCGAGACCTATCCGGCCCCCTATGCCCGAGCTTTCGCCCGCAATCCCTCCAACGGGGAGCCCTTGTGGCAGGTCAACGTGCTCTATTACGCCGTCGTTCCCGACAACCACACCACCTGCGCAGGGTTTCGCGGTTCTGACGGATACGACACCGCCTGCCCCCACAAATACCTGATCAAGAAGGTCATCGACCTCAACGACCAGTCATCCGACCCCAACAACCCCGACCAGGTCGAGCCGTTGCTGACCAAGGCCGAAGTGGATACCTATCTGACAGTGCCCCCGACCCCTTACGCCCTGTCCGGCATGGTGACCGGAGCGGTTGTCCCGGGAAGCGTCCAGGTCATCGCCGATGCCTTGCTCTCGTTTCGAATCCAACGTCCGGCCGGTAGGCCGCTGGTGGGACTGACCACCCGAGCCGTGCGCCTGGTGGAGGCCTCGCACGCCCGCTCGGGACCCATCAAGCTTGGCCAGGCCGACATGGCGGGCGACCCCTTCACGCTCGAATACAAGACCTGGGTCGTGCCGGGAAACCGGTAGAATGGAGTCTTGCAGGAATTTGCTTCAGCAAAGAACGCCCAACACTTGAAACGCAAGAAGCCCGGCAGGCAGCCGGGCTCTTCTGGAGCAGCGGTGAGCTCGGCTCTAAGGCTGGGCCAGGCTCTTGAGGGCCGCCCGCACGACCGCAGCCCGAGGGCGAGGATAGCTGGGGAACTTGTCCATGACCTCCAGGGCTCGCTCGGCAATCGAACGCTGGCCGGCGTCAGCCCTGTCGAGCACGGCCCTGAGGACGACCCGGCCCACGGCCGACTGCTCGTCGGCGCTGGCGAGTTGCTCCACCACGCGTACTCCATAGCTGGCCAGTTGCTTGGCGCTGGCGCCCTGACGCACCAGGCTCTGAATCTCTGCCAGGATATCCACGATATCCACCTCCGATGCTCCTTGTGGCTCCACTTTACCCCTCACTCATGACAAATGTCTGAAAGGATTGGCCTTCTGGCAGGCGAACCGCCCCCGAGCCCGCAGGCTCCGGCCTTGCGTTCAACCTGGAGGTTCTTTGCCCGATCAAGCAGTTCTGGCACCTGGCCTGCGCGGCCGCAGCCTGGTTTCGATCCGTGACTTTAGCCGCCTGGAGATCGAGGAGGTGCTGGCCACTGCCAGCCACCTCGAGGGCCACCGGGGCGACGAGCTGGCCGGTCGCCAGATCGCCCTGCTTTTCTACGAGAACAGCACTCGCACCCGCAACAGCTTCGTAACCGCCGTGCATCACCTGGGGGGCGCGTTGTGCGGCTTCGACAGCGCCGAGGGCACCTCGGTGCAAAAGGGCGAGACGCTCTACGACACCATCCAGATGTTCTCAGCTTACTCCGACGCCATCGTTCTGCGCCATCCGCGGGATGGCTCGGCTCGCTGGGCGGCCGATTCGGCCAGCGTACCGGTCATCAACGCCGGAGACGGTAAGAACCAGCATCCTACCCAGACTTTGCTGGACCTCTACGCCATTCGGGGAACCCAGGGACGACTGGACAATCTGACCGTGGCCCTGGTGGGCGACCTGAAGTATGGGCGTACCGTCCACTCGCTGTCCGACGCCCTCTCGATGTATCCTGGTAACAAGCTGCGCTACGTCTCCCCGCCCAGTCTGCGCATGCCCTCTGAGCAACTGTCCAGCCTGCGGCAGGCAGGGGTCGAGTGGAGCGAGCACGATTGCCTGGAAGCGGTGCTGGACGAGGCCGACGTGCTCTACGTGACCCGCATCCAACGAGAGCGCATGCCCGACGAGACCGAATATGAGAAGGTGCGGGGGGCCTTCCGCCTCACCGCAGGCATGCTACGCAAGGTGCGCTCCAGTCTGCGCATCCTGCACCCTCTCCCGCGGGTGGATGAGATCGCCCCTGACGTGGACCACACTCCTTACGCATTTTACTTCCAGCAGGCCGCCGGAGGCGTGCCCGTACGCAAGGCGCTGCTCTGGCTGCTGCTGGGGATTGGAGAGCGAGCGTGAGCAAGACCGCCGAGCGTGAATATAAAGTCTATCGCATCGAGAACGGAACTGTGATCGATCACATGCCTCACTGGGCGGCAGTGCAGGTACTGGAGCTGTTGGGACTGCGGGGCTCAGATTCCATGGTCACGGTGGGCTTCGGCCTGCAGAGCGCCAAACTGGGAAAAAAGGACCTGCTCAAGGTGGAGAACCGCGAGCTGACCGAGCAAGAAATGAATCGTATCGCCCTGGTGGCCCCCCTGGCCACCATCAACCTGATCCGCAACGGCGAGCGGACGCAGAAATTCACTGTCAAACTGCCAGACGAATTCGAGGGTCTGGCCCGGTGCGGCAATCTCGGCTGCATCACTCGTCACGAGGCGGTTCCGACCCGTTTCACCACCCTCAGCCGCGAGAACGTCGCCTTGCGTTGCCACTATTGCTGCTTCGTGACCTCCGGGGCTGACCTGGAGCTTTTGTGAAGCTGCTGGTGGAAGGGGCTCTGGTGGACGCCGATGGGGTTCGCCGGGGCCAGGTGTTGGTCCAGGACGGCGTCATCGCCCGGGTGGGGGACGGCCTTGGCCGGCCCGACCTGTCTTTCGGCGAGGGATTTCTGGTGTTTCCCGGGTTTGGCGACCTGCACGTGCACCTGCGCGAGGGCCAGCCCCACAAAGAAACCTATCGGACCGGCGTGGAGGCGGCTCTCAACGGCGGGGTCTGCTTCATGCTCGACATGCCCAACAACCCCGAGCCTCCGGTCACCGCCGAGCAACTCGAGGCCAAGCGGGCTCGAGCAGGCGACTGGCCGGTGGATCTGGACTTTTACGCCGGCGTGGGTCCGGGCACCCGACCTTTCCATCATCGCTTCTACAAGGCTTACGTAGGACCCAGCATCGGGCCGCTCTTCTTTCACGACGACAGCGATCTCGAGGACACGCTGCAGCATTACGGCGCTCGTCGCATCACCTTCCACTGCGAAGATCCGGTCATGCTCCGCGAGGCGGCCGCAGCGGCCGAGCACGAGGACCGCCGCCCCCCGGAGGCCGAGCTGAAGGCGGTGGAGACGGTGATGAAACTGGGTCAAAAGTACGGTTTCCAGGCGCACGTGGCTCACCTGAGCGCAGTCGGCTCGCTCGACCTCCTGGACGGGGCGCTGAGCGAGGTGGCTCCCCACCATCTCTATTTCGACCGTGAGAACCGGCGCCAGGCGGCTCGCAACTCCTTTCTGAAGATGAACCCGCCCCTGCGCAGCCGCGAGAACCGCCTGGCCCTGCTGGAGGCTTTCCGCCAGGGGCGCATCGACTTTCTGGCCACCGACCACGCTCCCCACACCGTGGCCGAGAAGGAGAGCGAGAACCCTTCGGGCGTCCCCCTGCTTGACACCTACGGCGCCTTCGTGGCCTGGCTGCTCCACCAGGGCTTCACCCCGGAGCAGTTGGCCCGCCACTGCTGCCACCTGCCGGGTCAGTTCGTGGACCGCAACCTCGGGCGTATCGCCGAAGGATACAAGGGCCACCTGGCCGTGCTCAACCTGAAGCATCCCTGGACGGTTCGGGCCGAGGATTGCCGCACGGGCTGCGGTTGGTCCCCCTTCGAGGGGGAGACCCTTCCCGGCCGGGTCGAGTTGACGGTGGCTTCGGGCCGGGTCTTTCGCCAGGGGCGTGAGGTCACCTGAGTTACCGGCTGCTCAGGCGACTCTTGTTCTCGTTCGAGCCCGAAACGGCCCATGAGCTGGCCGTTTCCCTGGGCGGGTCGGTGCTGGGCTGGGGCCCCCTGAGAAGGCTACTGCAGAGCGTGACCCGGTCCGACGACCCGGTGGAGCTCTTCGGAGTGCGCTTTCCCAACCGCATCGGTCTGGCCGCCGGCTTCGACAAGGACGCCAGGTTCTATTCGGCGGCGGCGGCGCTGGGATTCGGGCACGTCGAGGTAGGTACGGTCACCCCTCTGCCCCAGTCGGGGCACCCGCGCCCGCGCATCTGGCGATTGCCCGAGCAAGAGTGCCTGCGCAACAAGATGGGCTTCCCCAACGATGGCTCCCAGGCTATTTTGAGACGCTTGCGACGCCCCTTCCCCCTGGTGCTGGGGGTCAATGTGGGCAAGCAGGCCAGCACTCCCCTCGGGCGAGCCCACGAGGACTATGCCGCTGGAGCGCGCCTCTTTGGTCCGGTAGCCGACTACCTGGCTCTCAACGTCAGCTCACCCAATACGGCTGGCCTGCGGACCCTGGCCGGCGAAAAAGAGTTGCGCACGATGCTGGAAGCGGTCCTGACCGTCCGGGGAAACTGCCCTCTACTGGTCAAGCTGAGCCCGGACATGAGCCGCGAAGAGCTGGCCGACGCCGCTCGCGTGGCGCTGGACCTGAAGCTGGACGGGCTGATCGCCACCAATACGACGGCTCGCCGCGATCCTCCCTTTCAAGAGTTGAGCCCGGAGGGCGGGCTGAGCGGCAGGGTGCTGACCGAGCGCTCACGCGAGGTGGTGGCCTTCCTGGCCGATCAGACCGGGGGCGCCCTCCCTCTGATCGGGGTGGGCGGGGTGCACGACGAGGAGAGCGCCCGGCGCATGCTGGCGGCCGGGGCCTCGCTGGTGCAGGTTTACACCGGTCTCATCTTCGAGGGGCCGGGGCTGGCACGACGGCTGGGGGCGGCCCTCGAGAAGGCGGCGCGGGAAGCTCAGCGGGCCCGCTGATCTCCCTGCTCGGAACCCAGAAATTCGCCGTAAGAGCCCTCGAAGACCCGCAGCTTGCGATCGGTCACGTGGAAGACCCGGTTGGAGATGGCCCTGAGGAAGTGCCGGTCGTGGCTGACCAGCACCAGCGTGCCCTGGAACTCTTGCAGGGCACGCAGCAGAATCTCTCGCGAGCGCATGTCCAGGTGATTGGTGGGCTCGTCCAGCACCAGGAAATTGACAGGACGGGCCAGGATCAGGGCCAGCACGACGCGGCTTTTCTCCCCCCCCGAAAGCACGCCGATCTTTTTGTCTACCTCGTATCCGGTGAAGAGAAAGCCTCCGAGCAAACCGCGCACCTGAGCGATGGAGGCTGTGGGCATGGCCTCGTAGACTTGCTCGAACACGGTCCGAGTCGGGTCGAGCAGGTCCAGCGAGTTCTGGCTGAAGTAGCCCACCTCCACGCTGGCGCCCAGGGCCAGCTGGCCCTGGTCGGCCTCGGTCTGGCCGGATAGCATCTTGAGCAGGGTGGACTTGCCCGCTCCGTTCACCCCCACGACCGCAATGCGGTTGAGTCGGCGCACCATCGCCGTCACGTCCTCGAAGACCTGGACGTGGCGCCCGTCGGCGTGGGTCCAGCGCTTGCTGACCCCGCGCAGGTTAAACACCTCCTCCCCCGAGCGGGGCGGCACCGGGAACTGCAGCTTGACCGCTCGAGCCTCCTCGGGCAGCTGGATGCGGTCGATCTTCTCCAGCTTCTTGACCCGCGACTGCACCTGGGAAGCGTGCGAGGCCCGGGCCGCGAAGCGCGCAATGAAGGCCTCCTCTTTGGCCAGTGTGTCCTGTTGGCGTTTGTAGCTGGCGATCTGTTGCTCGTTGCGCAGCTCACGCTCGGACTCGTAGCGGTCATAGTTCCCCGCGTAGCTGGTCAGGTCGCCAAGGTAGACCTCCACGATGCGGGTGACCAGTCGATTGAGGAACTCGCGGTCGTGGCTGGTCAGGATCATCGTGCCCTGGTAGCCGCGCAGCCAATCCTCCAGCCAGACAATCGACTCCAGATCGAGGTGGTTGGTGGGCTCGTCCATCAAGAGCAGGTCGGGCTGCAGGGTCAAGATGCGGGCCAGGGCGATGCGCATCTTCCAACCACCCGAATAGCTCTCCACCGGGCGGTGATGGTCCTCCACCGGAAAGCCCAGCCCGGTCAGCACCGTCTGGGCTCGCACTTCCACGTCGTAGCCCCCCAGGGCCTCGAAGTCGTGGCGCAGGTCACCGTATTGCTCGAGCAGGCGCGTCATTTCGTCCTCCTCGAGCTCGTGAGCGAGCCGCTCCTCGAGGGCAGCGATCTGCTCGGACAGGTGGGCCACCCGGCCGGCCCCGGCCAGAACCTCCTGCAGCACGGTGCGGCCGCTCATCTCGGCAACGTCCTGCGAGAAGTAGCCGATCACGGTGCGGCTGGGCACGGCCACCTCGCCGTCGTCGTAACCCTCCTGGCCGGCCAGGATGCGGAAGATGGTGCTCTTGCCGGCGCCGTTGGGGCCGACCAGGCCGATGCGCTCGCCGGGATTTGCCTGCATGGAAGCCTCGGCCAGCAGGGTGCGTCCCCCCAGGTGTTTGGTGATGCCAGTCAAGCGAACCATAGAGGGCGAGGTTAGCGCCTGGGGGGCTCTGCGTCAAGAGTCTTGCGGGCGATTCCGTGGCGCACCGGGTCGGGACAGACTCTGGCCACCAGCTCGGCCCAGGCCCGCCGGCCAGCCGCGTCCACGCAAAAGAGGACCCAGGTCACCTCGCCGTCCTGCTCGGGATCGAAGAACCAGCCCAACATCCGGATCCAGATCACCTGATAGGTGAGCGCGGCCGACCCGGAAAGGCAGACCGAGAGCAGGCCCACGCCAGGACGCATCGCAGGTCAGATTCCGTCCTGGAGCTGGATGTCCTGGGGGGAGAACTCCCACAGCCCGTCCAGCACCAGGTCGTGGCGGTGGCGGTGGCGTGCGAGCAGGGCGGCGAATCGATAGGCCGGGTGCTGGACGGACAGCTCTTCCAGGCGACGGTAATCTCGCTCCCACAGAGCGGTGGGCCAGAGCCAGGCCTGCTCCCCGGCGATGGCCAGGCAGTGGCTTCTGGTGTAGAGCAGCTTGCGGGCGCCCGGAGCGCTCAGGCGCAGGCTCTGGCGGCGATCGGTCAGAGCCTCCACCACCAGCTCGTCCTCTTCCAGCCAGGCCAGCCAGTGTCCGTCGGGCGAGAGGGTGGCATCGCGCGGGGGAGTGGGGAAGGCCCGCAAGGTCCCTTCTGCATCGCGCAGCTCATTCTTAGAGAGCACCAGCAGACGATCGTCGGGGGTGAAGAGAAGGCTGCGGGCCAGGCCGGGGGGCAGGAACCGGGTTTCCGGCCCGGTCAGGAGCACGCGGGTGCGGGTGGCCACCGCCAGCCGCTCCCCCGACTTCGAGACCGCCCAGGGGAGGGCCAGCGTGGTCTCGCCCCGAGTGGGGAGATCTTGCACCAGGCCCCGGTCGAGCATCTGGATCTGCTCGTGGTTGAACCAGGCCAGCAACTCGGCCTCGACGGCGAAGGACAGCCCCAGCAGACCCGAGGGCACGGCCTGGTTGCGGAGGATGCTCAGCTCGGGCAGGGTGCGCCAGGCCAGCCATCCACCGGCCGCCAAGGCCACCTCCCCCCGGTTGGACCAGGCCATCGCTTCCACTGCGATGCTCTGGAGGCTCACCTGTCCATTGCGGGCGTCCAGAATCCAGAGCATGCCGGGCTCGTGATCGTGCCACTCGAACGACAGACGGGCCAACTCGTGCAGGGCCAGGAAGCTTCCATCGCTCGAGAGGCTGAGGCGAGCCGGGTTGCGCGGCCAGGGGCGGGCCACGCGCCAGAGCAACGAGCCATCCAGGGCGTAAGCCCAGAGCTCGGTATCGGTCAGCTCCACCAGGCGGTCGGGGCCCAGGGCCAGCTCGCCCCCACCTTCCAGGGTGATCTCGACCGGCTCGGGCGTCTGGTAAGGCAGCAGGGCCAACAATTCGGACCAGAGCCCCTCGTCCTGCTCAGGTACGAAGCCCGCCGCGCGCAGGGTCTCGAGCAGCTCGCCGGCCCGGGCCGGGGGAAGGTGGAAGGCCAGCTCCCACAGGTCCTGGTAGCGGCCTTCCACCAGCAGAGCCGAGAGCACCTCCTGGAAGCTCCGCCGCGAGCGCGCCCCCAGCACTTGCATGGCTTGCAGCGTGCGCCCCCGCGTGCGCAGGCGGGAAAGCACCTCCAGCCGCAGAGAGTCGTCGGCTTCCTGGCAGGCCCGGGCCAGCAGCAAGCCGTCCGGATCGAGCAGCTCAGCTTCTTCGTGTTGATCGCGCAGGAGCAGCAGCACGGCCCGCCGACCAGGGTGAGCGGGCAGTCGCGGGTCGCCCACCACGAGTCGGCGGGCATCCTGAGGGGCGTTGGCCTTCAGCACCTCGGCCGCCAGCAGCTCGAACCAGGGGCAGTCAGGCAGGGCAAGGGCGGCGGCGCCAGCCAGATCGGGGTCGCCGCAGGCCTCGACCAGCTCGCGCGCGACCAGGGGGTGCAGACGCTCGGGCAGCGTCCAGAGTTGCTCGTGTCGCGCACAATTCAGGGCCGTCAGCACAGTCAGGCGGATGCCTGTCTCGACCCGCATGCCCATTCGATGGTCGGCCACGTAGCCTTGCCGCGCCAGAATCTCGCCCGCGAACGGGTCGCGATGCTCGGCCCAGAAGCGGGCCAGCGGCTCAAGCTGCTGCAGGTCGGCCAGAGCCCTTACGGCCCGCTGGCGCAGCTCGGGCATGGAGAGCAGCTCGATCAATCCGGCCAGTGATTCAGGATTGCCGCCCCGGGCGCTGGTCAGCAGCCGCCCGAAGGCCGCCTGATCGTAAGGTGATTGGCGCAGACGCTCGAGGTCGCTGGGCATGTTCTATCGGATCGGCTTCGCTCCGGGTCGGGTCACTCCCCTTTGAGCGGAGCGGGAGACGAGGGCGGGGATCAACCGACCAATGGCGTATGACCCGGCTATGGATGGCTTACCAGAGTTTCTCAAGGAAAGCGGCGTGTTGCGACTGGGCGAGTTCCGCCTCAAGAGCGGTCGGCTTTCTCCCTACTTCCTGAACTTCGGCGAGGTGGCCAGCGGAGCCCATCTGGCGGCCCTGGGTGGCTTTTTCGCCCGCGGCGTGCGCCAGCATTTTCCCCGCGCCACCTTGCTTTACGGACCGGCCTACAAAGGCTTGCCCCTGGCCCTGGCGACCTGCCAGGCGCTCTTCCATGAGCACCAGGTCGATCTGGCCTACTTCAGCCTGCGCAAGGAGGGCAAGGAGCACGGCGAGGGCGGCCGGGTGCTCGGTCGTGCTCCCGGGCCTCATGATCACATTGTGATCCTGGATGACGTGATGACCACGAGCGGCACCAAGCGCGAGGCGCTGGACGACCTTGCCACCCTGGGCGGCAAGGTGGAAGGGGTGCTGGTGGGGGTGGACCGGCAGGAGGGAGGCGCCTCGGCCGCTTTCGAGGCCGAGACCGGAGTCAGGGTGCGGTCTCTGCTCACGGTGGACGATCTGTTCGCGCGCCTGGGTCTCGACCCCGAGCTGCTCTCGCGCTACCGGGCGGGCGTATGACCTACCTCGAGAAGCTGGCCAGAGCCGAGAGCCTGCTCTGCCTGGGGCTCGATCCCGACCCCGCACGGATGGGTGCGGGTGAAACTCCCGAGAGCTTTCTCAACCGCCTGCTCGAAGGGCTTGAGGAGGCGGGCGAGTTGCCCTCCACCCTCAAGCCGAACCTGGCCTACTTCGAGCAATACGGCTCCAGGGGTCTTGGCATGCTGGAGCGGCTGCTCGAGCGCTGGCGCTCCAAAGCCCTGATCATCCTGGACGCCAAGCGAGGCGACATCGGCCCTTCCAGCCAGGCCTACGCTCGGGCACTGTTCGATGTGTGGGGGGCAGATGCGGTGACCGTTTCCCCCTGGATGGGCCGCGACTCATTGGAGCCCTTTCTGGAGCGCTGTCCCGAGCGCGGAGTCTACGTGCTGCTGCGCACCTCCAACCCGGGCGCGGCCGACCTGCAGCTGGCTCAGGGCACCTGGCGGCGGCTGGCGACCCTGCTCACTGCCGATTGGTTTCGCCCCGGTCTGGGCGCGGTCATGGGCGCCACCGGGCCCGAGGAGCTGGCCGAGCTCGTGGGCGGTGCGCCGCCCAACTTTCCTCTGCTCATTCCGGGGGTGGGCAGCCAGGGCGGGGACGCGGCTTCGGTGCTGCAAGCCCTGGGCGACAGCGCCCCCATCCACCGGGTCAACGTCAGCTCAGGAATCCTCTATGCTCCCGAAGGGGCGCTGGAGGCCACCCGCCGCTACGCTGCCTCGCTGGCCCCGCACTCGGGGCAGAAGCGGTAGGTCTCGGACACGGCCGCCTTGCACTCGGAGCAGCGCCGCACGGGCAGGAGCTTGAGCCCGCAGCCGGGGCAAAAGCTCATGCCGGCTATCAGTCGCTGCTGACAGGCCTTGCAGGCAGGCCGGCCCACCAGCACTGAGCCCAGACTGCGGCCCTGACGGCCCTGAATCAAGACCTCGACCAGGGCCCCAAGCAGTAACAGGGCGGCACCCGCCAGAGCGAGGTAAAGCCCCGAGCCCACGTAGCTCCAGCCGCTCTGACCTGGCTCGAAGAGCTCGAGACGGGGAAGCTGGAAGGTGCCCAGCGTCTCGTTGAGCCCGCTCAGCTTGAGCTGCAGGCGGGCCAGCTCGTATCCGGTGCGGGTTACGATGCCGTGAAGATCGAGCCCCGTCAGGGCCAGGGCGGCCAGCGCGCAGGCCAGCTGCAGTCCGGGGGCGCGGGGGCGCAGCAGCCAGAAGCCCAGGGCCAGCAGTCCCAGTCCCAGCACCAGCCCGCCCCTCAGGAACAGGCCTGGAACGGGCAGGGTGAGAGCGCCGAGCGGGAGGCAGACCCAGGTGAGGAAAGGGGAAGAGACCAGCAGCAGAACCCCCACCCCCGTCAGCGTGCGGGCGACCTTCAGCTGCCTAGAACCACCCCGGTGAGGATGACAAGCAGGGGAAGATCGCCGCCCAGGGCGTGCAGGAGGGTGCAGGGCATCAGGGCCTGGCGGCGCCGCTCGTAGAGTGAGGCCATGGCCAGCCCGAAGAAGATGACCGCCAGCGTCCCCAGCCACCACATAGAGGGCAGCAGGGGAATCAGCACCAGGGCGTGCCATGCGCCGAACAGCAGACTGGAGAGAACAGCGGCCCGGCCGGGAGTGATTTCCTGGCGCAGTCCCTGGTACAGGGTGGCCCGCCAGAAAGCCTCTTCGGCGAAGGGATGCACCAGCAGAAAGTAAGCGATCAGCAGCGGCAGGTGCCAGCTCTCAAAGCCGAACCCTGCCAGAACACTCAGAATGAGGGCGGGCTGCACGAACAGACCCACGGTTTTCACCGCCGGCAGCAAGAAGACCAGAGCTGCCAGGAGATACCACAGCAGGTGCCGATCCAGGCGCACCCGGCCCTGGCCCCACAGGGCGTAGGCTCCCAGACAGAGAGTATGGTAGGCCAGAAGAGCCAGCCAATACTGGTGGAAGCCGTACAGTGCCGCCCCCACCAGCGGCCAGGGCAGCAGGCCCAGAATGAGCAGCCGTTTCACTCGCTCAGTATAGTGGGCGATAGGGTCGCTGGCAACGGGCCGTTTGTCCCGGGCAAAGGAGCCGCTCCCTGGCTCCAAGAACTCAAATCAGAGAGTAAAACGTGAACGAGCGCCTCACCCGAGCCTTTGAAGGCCTGCAGCGCGGACTGGCCGCGCTGACCGACCCCCGTCGCCCCGAGGTCGACCGCACGCCCCGCGACCAGGTGCTGGGTACCGGCAAGCTGCGTCTGCTGCGCTACCGCCGGGACAGCCCGCCCCGGCACGCCACGCCGCTGCTGCTCGTGCCTCCGTTTCTGGTGCGCCCCTACATCTTCGATCTGCACCCCGGACGCAGCATGGTTGCCTTCCTGCTCTCCGAGGGCTTCGACGTTTTCCTGGTCGACTTTGGCGTGCCCGACCTGCTCGATCAGCATCTCAAGATGGACGATTACGTGCTCGACTTTCTGCCCAGCGCCGTCGACGGCGTGCGCCTGGCTTCAGGTCAGCAGCTCGTCACCCCGGTAGGCTACTGCGTGGGAGGGCTGTTCTCGCTCCTCTTCGCCGCCACCGCCGGACGCGAGCGGGTGCGGAACCTGGCCTTGCTCGCGGTTCCGGTCGACTACCAGAAGATGGGACTCATCAGCGTGCTGGTCCACGCCGCTCATCGCGAGCTCGACTATGCCATCGACAAGATTGGCAACATTCCTGGAGTCATCCCCGCACTGGGGATGCAGCTGGCCAATCCGCTGGCAGCCGTGTCGCGTTACGCCGACCTTTTGACCAACGCCACCAACCGCGAGTATGTCCAGAACTGGCAATCGCTCTCCACCTGGATGAAGGAGTTCATTCCCGGCCCCAAGGACGCTTATCGCGACTTCTTCAACGACTACGTGGTCGACAACGCCCTGCTGACCGGGCAGGCCGTCATCGGAGGCGAGAGCGTCGATCTCAAGCAGATCACCTGCCCGCTGCTGGCCGTCGCCGGGGAGGGCGATCCGGTGGCCACCACCGAGTCGGCTCGGGCCATCATCGAACTGGTAGGCAGCTCGGATCGCGAGTTTTTCTCGGTGCCCGGAGGCCACATCGGAGTGGTGGCCGGGGGACGCGCCCCGAAGTTCAGTTGGCGCAAGCTGTCCGACTGGCTGGCCGAGCGCTCGTGAGGAGGACGTTGGCTCTCCACCGTGATGTCACAGAAGCTGCTCGCCTCGGGCACGGCCGGCGCGATGACCAGGCAGACCAGGATTGCCAGAAGGATGGCTCTCAATGTCTTTCCTCTCCTTGCTGAGAAACTCCAAGGCTTCCCGCGGCTCAGCGCATGTAGTAACCCGCAACCCTCCAGATGCCGTCCTTCTCTTTCATCGGGGTGACCACTTCGGTGACCCCCCTCTGGTTGGCGAAATCCGTGGTAAACTCGAAGACCACATACTCACCTTTGGGCGCCCCCGGCAGCTCGGTAGCCGGAGTGGCCTTCTTCAGCTTGCGTGACTTCACGGCTCCGAGTTTGGTGCGGGTGCTGCTGATCGGGCCGGTAAAGGACTTCTCGTCCACGGCTGACTTGATGGCCTCGGCCGAGCTCTTGTAAGCCTGGGAATATTTTCCGGCGTCGACCTGGGCCAGAAATGCCCGGGCTGAAGCCTGAGCGGCCTTCGTATCGATAGCGGCCACGGGCATCCAGAGCATCAGCAGAAGGATAGCGGCAATGAGTCGGTTGGTCATCTCTTCCGATTTGACCCGGCCGTGAGGTTCCCTCCATCGGTTCCATGGACACGAGCGGGCTAAGGCGCCGCGCCTTGACCTGCTCAGAATCAGAACACGCGGGACTGTAGCGCGCAAACCGTTCGGAAATCAGCTCATCAGGGCCAGACGGGTCCCGTTCCATCCAGGGAAGAGCGTCTGATTGGCCGACACCTTGAGGTGCCGGGCAGCGACCTCGCTGAAGACGGCCCGGAAGTCGGTGGTGACGGGCAGGTCGCGCTGATCCTCCAGGTTCTCGCGGGCCAGGGTGGGCACCTGTCCGTAGACCTGGCGCCCCTTTACTTTGTTGCCCAGAATGAACATGCATGAGCCCCGTCCGTGGTCAGTGCCGCCCGAGCCATTCTCCCCGCAGGTGCGGCCGAACTCGGTCATGGTCATGATGCACACGTGATCTTGATGGGCTGAGCCCAGATCGGTCCAGAAGGCGGATATCGAGTTGGCCAGCTCACTGGCTCGCTGGAAGAAGGTGCCCTGGCCGGTGCCCTGGTTGACGTGAGTATCCCAGCCGGCTGACTCGGTAAAGGCGATCTCCAGGCCCAATCCCGCCTTGATCAGGTAAGCGATTTGCTTGAGGCTCTGGCCCAGGTTACCATTGGGATAGGCGGCCCCATTGGCGGGTCGATAGGTGCGCACAGCCTCGCGACTGAGCTGCTTGACGGCCTGGAAGCTGTCCTGGCCGGCCCCCTTGAGCAGGTCCTGGGTGGTGTTGTTGTAGAGCGCCTCCAGGCTCTGGCCAGCGCTCACCTTGCTGGCCGGCGCCTCCTGCACGCCGAAGCTGGCCAGGTCGCTCACCGCCAGAGCGGGGAAGTCGCCGTAAAGAGAGCGCGGCATGGCCGAGGTCAGCGAGACGCAAGAGAAGGGGGTGTGGTCGTGACCCAGGAGACCGGCTGCCCGATTCAGCCAGCCGGAGCGGGTACCCTTGCGGCCCGGGGTGCCGGTCTCCATGTAGTCCTGGGCGTCAAAGTGCGAGCGAGTGTTGTCGGGTGAGCCCATGCCATGCACGATGGCGAGTCGCCCTTCGCGAAAGAAGCTCTCCAGACCAGCAAAGCCAGGATGCAATCCGAAGCGGCCATCCAGGTCGATCAACTGGCCCGGGCCCACGTTCATGGCGATGCGGGGACGCAGGGTGCGCAGATTGGGATCGTTGAAGGGGGTCACCGCCATCAGCCCGTCCATGGCCCCTCGTTGAAAGATGCACACCAGCGTCTGCGGCTTCTTGCTGGTGGCCGCCATGGCCGCCCGGCCCAGGAAGGCGGGTGTGCCACCCAGCGTGAGCGAGAACATTCCCACCGCTCCGGCTTTGAGAAAAGCACGACGAGTCCACATGTTGACCTCCTCCTACTGTCTCTGGAACTCGGGCGAGCCGAGAATGATGCCCACGACCTGGGCCACCGGCTCCACCGGGCCCGTGAGCACTCTGCGTGGCCGGCGAGGAGCCCCCTCATCGATCACGGGCGGCTCGCTGGACGGCTTGTCGGCCCGAGCCAACTTGTGAGCAAACTCTGGATCCTTGACCCTGGGTCTGAGCAAGGCGACCACGCTCTTGTGGTCCCGCTCGGGCAAGAGCACGCGGGCGTAGCTCTCCAGGGCCTGGTTGAGGCTGGTGGGCTTCTTGCCACCGTTCAGTCGGGCCAGGTCGAACTTGACCCCGGGCACCTGGCGCGAGGCCAGGCTGAGGGCAAAGTTCATCCTGGTCAAGAGGAGCCCGGGGTTCACCCAGTTCTCACTGCGGTCGGGAAAGCCGGTAGGAGCCTGGTAGGCGTAGAGGGGCTGGCCCATGTCGGTGATCCAGTCGTAGAGCTCGCGCGAGGGAGCCACCTCAGCGTCCAGCGCCCGTAGCGAGCTGACGGCCAGCTCGAAGGGCGACTTGATCTTCGAGCGGCGAGCCTCGGCGCTCCAGAACTCGGGCGAGTAGATGAGCGTGCGCATCACCTGGCGCAGGTCGCCCTGGCTGGACTGGAAGGTGGTCGCCAGGCGCTTTTCCAGCGCGGCGGGCGGGTTGTCGGAGACGAACCAGCGGGCCAGCTTGCCGGTCACAAAACGGGCGGTAGAGGGGTGGCTGGCCAGCAGGTCAAGGGCTTGCTCACCTTCCTCCAGGCCCCGGCCGGCCGGGAAGGCGCGTCCCAGCACGACCTTGGAAGTAGAGTCGTGGGCGTCAGGCCGGAACAGGAAGCTGCCGTCGATCACGGCGCCCACCTTCTTGGCCCGCTCGAGTTGGGGCAGCTTGCGCCCGATGACGGCCGGATTGACGGTCCACCCGGTCAGGATCCGGGCCAGCTCCTGAACGTCTTTCTGGGTGTAGCCGCCGTCCACACCCAGGGTATGCAGCTCCATCAGCTCGCGGGCATAGTTCTCATTGATGCCCTGGACTCGACGCTTCTTGAGCTGCTCGGCCTTCTGGCGGGCCTCGGCCTGCAATTGTGGGGGTAGCTGCTCCATCTTGTCGTCCAGAGTGGTGGTGACCCCTTCGGAGGCGGTGGACTGGGCGTTGTCGAGGTAGAGCAGCATCGCCGGGTGCTTGGCGGTCGCGCCCAGCAGGCCGCGAAAGCTGCCCAGCACGCGGGGGCGAATGGCGTCGCGCTCGTAGCTGAAGATCTGCAGGCGGCACTGATTGTCGGTCAGTGAGACGTTGAAATGATTGAACCAGAAGTCGGTCAGCACCTCGCTGAGCTGGTTTTGTCCATAAACGGCCCGAAGGATCTTTTGGCCCACCAGTTGTTGATTGAGCTCGCGGGCCGGTCGGTAGCCGCGTTCAATTCCAAAGCGGATCAACTTCTGGCGATAGGCCTTGTTGCCCAGATCTTCCTTGTCATCTTTCGTGATCACACCTGCCTGCATGGCCTCCTGGCGAACCTTGGGGAGCGGGGGATACCTCTCGACGAGTTGCTCGGCCGTCAGGGCCAGGGCCGGCATGGACGGCAGTCGGCTCGTCAGGGATTGATTCTCCGGCAGATTGCCGGCGAGTTGTTGGTCCACCCAGCGCTCCAGGCCCATCTTGACCACCCGGTCAATGTCCCCCGGACGGGGGCCGTAGGCCAGCCGGTCGAGCAGGTGGGCGGCCGCCTGGCGCTCGGTCAGGCCGGCCTGCCGATAAGGCAGCTGCTGGCGTTGGGGCGGGGGCTGGGCCGGTGCCTGCAGTCCCAGCAGCAGGACGAGCAGGCAGGCGAGGGTGGCGGAGTAGCGCTTCACGTTGGAGTTCCTCCCCTGGGTAATGGCTGATAGGACAGGCCCAACCCCGAAAAGTTTCTGGCCCCGAGCCCGGTATCCTGGAGCCACGCCGGCGCATCAAAAAAGGCCCCCGCCTCAGCGAGGGCCTTTGCGCCCCGATGCGATTCCCGAGTTGGCGCAGCCGACTCCCCCTTCAGCTGACAGCATCAGGATCCCGGGCCCGATTGAGCGAGAAGCCGACCGCACCCCTGTGGTGCGCTCTTAGAGGTCCAGCCGGAAGACCGTGTCAAGGGGTCCGGCTGCGCTCCTAGGTTGAGCTACTATCGCCCCCGCGGCCCGCACCGCCCTGGCGGCGCACGTAGTCTTCCACCAGCAGCAGGCTGTTGCCAGCGTGCTTGATGATCTGGAGAAGGTTGCTCATGGAGCTGACCTCCTCCACCTGCTCGGTCACGAACCACTGCAGGAACGTGTGGGTGGTGTAATCCGACTTCTCAATGGCCAGTCGCACCAGGTCATTGATCTGCTCGGTTACTTTCAGCTCCTGGTCAAGAGCGAACTTGACCGCCTCGGAGGCCGAGCTGAAATCGTTTTTGATGTCGGGAATGCCGCTGATGGTGGGTCGGGCCCCAGCGTCCAGGATGTAGCGCACGAACTTCATGGCATGAGCGCGCTCTTCTTCCGACTGTTTGTAGAAATGGCCCGCCAGCTCAGGCAGACCCTGATCGTCGAAGTAGGTGGCGATAGCAACATACTGCGTGTGGGCGTGGAACTCGTTGGTGACCTGCCGGTTGAGGGGCTCGAGCAGGCCGTCTTTCAAAAGCATTTCGATATCTGACTCCTTCGTGAACTTCATAAGGCAGCCGCGCGTTTCTGCACCCCGTTGACCGGTTCCTCTCCTCTGGAGGTGGCGCGCCGACCACCACACAGCTCGAATGGTATGCCCCACTTCACCACTCGAGCAGCGCCAGCTCGACAGCCCCTAAATCCTGGCCATTTTGCGCTGCAGATACTGGCCCAGCAGAGCCGTGAGCAGCTCAGGCACCACTTGCATCCGCTCAGGCGTTTCCACGTAGGCCACGCGCATCTGGGTGCGCCCGGGATTGGGCTCCACTGAATAGAACCCGTCCATAGGAGCGGTCAACAGGGTGAGCTTCTTGCCGTTCAGCTCGACATAGCCCTCGGTAGCGCAGTAGAGAACGAAATCCTGGGCATCGAAGTTGGGGTCCACCCGCCGTACCTCCACGATGCTATAGAGTGCTGCGTCGGGGCGGGATACGATCAGCTCGGGCTTGAGATCGTGCGTGCGCCGCGTGAATTCCTGCATCATCTTAAAGTAATAGGCCCGCTGGAGGCTGAACCAGTCTTGCAGGGCGGAATGGTCGACCCTGGCCAGAGCTCCGAAAATGTGTTGTCCCAGTGAATTGGAGCAGAGGCTGGCGGTGTTCTCGGCTACGCACTGAGTGTGGAACTCCAGGTTGTCGGTCACCAGAGCCCCGATCCTCAGTCCGCAGGCGTTCCAGACCTTGGAAGCCGTTTCCAGGCTGATGCGCCTGCCGGTGATGCCGCTGACCTCGTTTTCGGTGATGGCCCAAACGCTGGAGGTGCGAGCTCCGGTGTAGTGCAACTCGCGATAGGCCTCATCGGAGATCAGCCACAGGTCGTGTTTGACGCACAGTCGGGCCAGCTCAACCAGCGTTTCCTGGTCATAAAAGTGACCGGTGGGATTATCGTAGGGGATCACCACCAGGGCTCCGGGGCGGGTCTCAAGGATGCGCTGCTCGATGGCGGCCGGCTCGGGCAAACTGAGGCGGCCGTCGTCATCCAGCTGCCGGCAGATGGAGACGGTGGCCCGCCCCAAGCGGCTGGCGAAGGCGATGTAGTTGGTGTAGGCAGCCTCAATCAGGAGCAGCGGTCGCTCGGAGCTGCCGGCCGGCCCACAAACGCCCAGGGTGACCAGCTCCATGGCCTGGCTGCCCCCATCGGTCACCTGCACGTGCAAGCCCTCGGTCGGGCAGCCGCTGGCGGCGATCACGTTGAGAAAAGCCTGACGGCATTCGTCGGTGCCCACCGTGGCGGTGTACTTGACCACTCCATCCGAGAAGGTGCGACCGAGTTGATGCAGGCGTTCGATCATGGCCGGGTGCATCGGCAAGCAGACATTGCCGATGGCCACGTTGACGGCCTGAGTGCCGTCCTGGCGGGCGGCAAATTTGATGGAGGCGAGCCGGATGGACGAGGGCTGGCGGCTCTTGAAGTGGTCGGACAGTCGCGGCATAAGGTTTCTCCTTCAGGCAGGCTGTCGGATGCGCACGCGAGAAAAGCTGCTGATGAGCACCACGACCCTGTATCCATGCTACATCGGAGCCGATGCGGTCAAGACCGACTCGGTCGCTTCCGTGGTCAATCCTTACAACCGCCAGGAATTCGCTCGGGTTTGCCAGGCCGGTCCCGAGGAGCTTTCTCGAGCCGCCGCCCTGGCCGAGTCCGCCTGGCGCCAGGGGGCGACTCGCCAGCAGCGCTCGGCCTGGCTGCAGGCCATCGCGCAGGGCATCACCGCCAGGGCCGACGAGTTCACCCGCCTGATCGTAGCCGAAGCCGGCAAGCCGGTGCAGTACGCTCGGGCCGAGGTGCAGCGGGCCATCGCAACTTTCTCGCTGGCGGCCGCCGAGGTCCTGGCCTTTGCGGGGGAGGAGGTCCCTCTGGACGCGACTGCGGCTGGCCAGGGCTACCTGGGCTTCAGCCGGAGGGTTCCGGCCGGCCCGGTGGCGGCCATCTCACCCTTCAACTTTCCTCTCAACCTCGTGGCGCACAAGGTGGCTCCTGGCCTGGCCGCAGGTTGCCCGGTGGTGGCAAAGCCGGCTCCCGCCACGCCTCTGACCGCCCTCAAACTGGCTGAGGTGGTCCGGGCCGTCGGGGTGCCTTCGGGCTGGCTGTCAGTACTGCCAATGGACAACGTCCATGCTCACCTCATGCTGGAGGATGAACGTCTGCGGGTGCTCAGTTTCACCGGCTCGGACAAAGTCGGCTGGCAGCTCAAAGCCCGCGCCGGCGCCCGAAAAGTGTTGTTGGAGCTGGGTGGTAACGCTCCTGTGGTCGTTCACTCCGATGCCGACCTGGACTTTGCCGTCCCCCGCCTGGCTGTCGGTGGCTATTCTTACGCCGGGCAGGTCTGCATCTCGGTCCAGCGGGTTCTGGTGCATCGCCCGATCTACAGCGAGTTCCTCGAGCGCTATCGACACTCGGTGGAGGAACTGCCGGTCGGCGACCCGAGCGAGGAGCGCACCGTGTGCGGCCCTCTCATTCATCCCCGGGAGGTGGAGCGCATTGCCGATTGGGTCGACAAGGCCCGGGCGGGCGGAGCCCGGGTGGTGTGCGGGGGAGTGGCCGATTCCCCTTTCTATCGCTCCACCGTGCTCGAGAACGTGCCCCCGGAAGCCGAAGTGAGCCGCTGCGAGGTGTTCGGTCCCGTCACCGTGGTGGCCCCCTACGAGGATTTCGACGAGGCGCTGGACCGGGCCAATGATTCGCCCTTCGGCCTGCAGGTCGGGGTGTTCACCCGCGATCTCGAACGAGCTCTGCAATCGTTTGATCGGCTCGAGTTCGGAGGGATCGTGGTCAACGACTACCCCACCTTCCGGGTGGACAACATGCCATACGGAGGCGTGAAAGCCAGTGGTTTCGGGCGTGAAGGCGTACGCTACGCCATGGAGGAGATGAGCGAAGTTCGCCTGCTGGCTATCCGACGCTGAACTGGCGTTCGGAAAGGCGCCGCCGAGTGAGCGTCGAAGCGAGAGCCCCATGTACGAGGAAGCTGTTCAGGAAAAAATCGGTCTGATCCGTTCGCGATTGCACCGGGCCCATGTGGCTACCGGCAAGTCCACTCAAGAGCTGGCTGCCGAGATCGGCTGCAGTCCGCAAGAAGTGGGGGAATATCTCACCGGTCGCCGAGAGTTGACCGTGGCCATGCTGCTCCGCCTGACCCGGGTGCTGGAGAAGCCTCTGTGGTGGTTCTTTGGCGAACGGCCCGAGGGCATCAGCCTGGAAGAGGCCGAGGCCAGCCTGAAGAACCTCGAGCGAATGCGCATGCTGGTGGAGGCGGTCTCAAGCCAGTTCCTGCGCGTCACCGGAGGCCCGGCCAGCTCCCACGAGCTAACCCGCCAGGAAGGTTCGGTGACGACCGGCGAGGCTCAGGGCCAGGCCCGGGTGGCCGACGTGGTCGATCTGGGCTTCTACCGAGCCCGCGCGCGGGCCATTCTGGCCCGCGAGAACAAGGTCTCCAACGAGCTCGACGAGGAGTCCATCGAGATGATCGCTCATGGGCTCTACAACGCTGAACGGCGAGCTTCCCAGGAAGACTCTCGCTAATGTGCTCGCCCCTGGTCTTGCCCGTCAGCACAACCTGACGAAAGCACCTTAAAGGTGGTTGAGCAATTGCACCGTGGGCAGCACCGCAGCCAGCACCACGAAGCCGACCACCAGGCCCATGCCGATCAAGATAGCCGGCTCGAGCATGGCCGCCAGGTCGAGCAAGGCCAGCTCCACATCATCTTCATACACCTGAGCCACCCGCGAGATCATCTCGGAAAGGTGGGCCGCTTCCTCGCCCACGGCGATCATCTGGATGGCCCCGCTGGGGAAAACCTGGGCCTGGCCCAGGCATTCGGCGGCCGAGCAACCTTCGACCAGCAACTCGCGGGCCTTGCGCAGCCTCCAGGCGACCTCGGCATTGCCAGCCACCTTCTCGCACTTCTCGAGGGTGGCGTTGAGGGCGTAGCCGGAATCGAGCAAGGTAGCCATGGAGAAGAGAATGCGGGCCGTGATGACCTTCTCGATCATCCTCCCCACATGGGGAATATCCAGCGGAATGCGGTGCAAGCTTCGTAGTCGAGCCGGATTGCTGAGCAGTATGGTGTTGATGAACGGCCAGGCCATCCACATGACGATCGGGGCAGCAATGGCGGCTGTCAGAAAAGCGGGGTGCTTGATCACCTCACTGAGGGTGAGCAGCATCCGAGTGGGCAAAGGGAGCTCCACCGCGAGCGTGCTGAAGAGCGGCACCATCATGGGCAGCACGAAATAGAGGAAGGCCAGCACGCACATGAACGAAACCGCCAGCAGCACCACGGGATAGGTGAGGGTGGACCAGACCTTCTTGCGAATCCGCTGGTTCTTCTCAGACAGATCGGCCAGTTTGCTGAGCACGGGGGCGAGCATGCCGGTCGACTCGCCGGCCGCGATCAGCCCGATGTAAACCTCCGAGAAGATATCCGGAAAGCGGCTCATGGAGTGCGAGAGCGTGTTGCCCTCGCCCACCCGATCGGCCACCTCCCCGATCACCTTGGCCAGGGGGTGGTCGGGCTCGCTCTCGGCATAGAAGTAAAGCGACTGGTGCAGTTGCAGGCCTGAGGTCACCATGGCGCAGAACTGGCGAGTGAAGATCACCACGTCGTCCTGGCTGATCCGCTGGCGCGGGTCGAAGGTCTTGCCCAGTCGCTTCATCTGGAGGGCCAGGAAGGTCGGAGGCGGCGCCGGACCGGCCCTTTCTCGGCGGGGGCGAGAAGCGGCTCGCACGGGGGCAGCCGGGCTGTTTCCGGCCTTCACCACGGCACCGACCTTGTAGGACCCGACCGGCCCGGAGGCTGGTGGATTCTCGTCGGGGATCTTCTGAGTGGGTCTTCCCCACTGCGGCCCACCGCGCTTCTCAGCCTCCCGACGCAGGTCCTCCCGGTTCATTTTCTGAGTCGTGTTGGCGTCGGACAAAGTTGTGATGCGTCGGGTGGTGCCCGAATCGGGTGGGGTCGACTGCTTGGGCTGGCTGGTATCGGCCTCGGGAATGGACTTCGTGCGCAACGTGGGCGTGGACTCAGAGCCGCTCGCCGGCTTGGGCCCGGTCGGCGAGGAAGAAGGAAGCTCGGGGAGCTGCATGCGCCGGGTGGTGCCAGCATCGGGCGGGGAAGGCGCGGGGACCCGGGGGCTTTGCGCGGGTCGCGCTGCCTCAGGTGGAGGGAATTCGGGAAGCTGCATGCGCCGGGTGGTGCCCGCGTCGGGCGGCGGGGCGGGGACCCGGGGGCTTTGCGCAGGTCGCGCTGCCTCAGGTGGGGGGGCAGCGGGAAATTCGGGAAGTTGCATGCGCCGGGTGGTGCCCGCGTCGGGCGGCGGGGCGGAGAGTTGGGGGCTTTGCACAGGCCGCGCTGCCTCAGGTGGCGGGGCAGCGGGAAATTCGGGAAGCGGCATGGGCCGGGTGGTGCCCGCCTCGGCTCGAGGCGGTGCCGGCTGCGGGAGAGCCTGCATTCGCTGGGTGATGTTCTGGTCAGGAGCTCTCGGCCCGAGCGGCTGATTGCCCAGGCCAAGCGGGTCAAGAGAGCCTGTACGGGGCGGACGCTGCGGCGGGGGCGGCGGAGGAGCCGGGGGGGCCTCGGCCGCGGCCAGCAACTGATTGGCCAGAGTTAGTGGATCCAGCGGTGGTTTGCTCAGGCCGAGCGGGTCGAGGGCCTGACCTTTCGGCCGCGGAGGCTCGCTGCCTCCCCCCAGTCCCAGAGGATCGAGGCTGGACCGCCGCGGTTTCGGTTTGTTTTCCGGGCCGAATGCCCCGGGCAGAGCGCCTGAATCGGGCGTCTCTCCCGAACCGGGTCTGAGGGGCGAATCGGGCAAAAGCAGACCTCCGACGGCAGTCCCGTCAGCAGAACTTAGCCTTCCCGGGCAGATTTCCCTGCCAGCGCTATGGTCCGTCCGGCCACTTGAGCAGCGCGGCGATGTCCCCTGCGAGGGTCATCGGGTCAAATGGCTTGGCGATGACCCCGGCCACACCCAGGTCGGCGAAGCGTTGCCGATCGGCAGCCTGTACTTTGGCGGTCAGGAAGATCACTGGGATGGCTCGAGTCCCTTCCTCCGCCTGGAGCTTCTGAAAGGTGGTCGGCCCATCCATTCCGGGCATCATCACGTCCAGCAAGATGGCGTCTGGCTGGTCAGAAGCCGCCCGCTCGATTCCCTGGATGCCCGAGGAGGCGGTCAGGACGTTCCAACCCCCCAGCGCCTCCAGGCTGACCTGGGCGACCTCGCGGATGTCGTCCTCGTCGTCGATCACCAGCACGGTTCGCATGGAATCGGCTTCTTGTTCGCCAGATCGGTTCCTCCCGAAAAATCCCTGAAAGGCCGGCGAGGCGGCAACAACTGGCTAACAAAAGGGCAAACACTGTCTGTTGTGCTCCTCGCGTTGGTGAGTATGATGCCCGCACAAACCAAAGAACAGCTTGCGAAAGGGGACCCACCAATGACCATCACCACCAGCGCTCCCAGCTATACCCGCGCCACCAGCGCCGCCGCCCCCAGCCTCTCCAGCCTGGGCAAGAGCATCTCCGACAATCTTTCACTGAGCTCCAACTCGGACAGCAAGCCCAGCTACTACAGCCCGGGACGAGTCCTCACCCGGGCCGCCACCGGTGCCATCGGTGGAGCCATCACCCTGGCCATTTCCGGCGGCGGAGTCCTGGCCACCGCGGGCGTGGGCGCCGCGGTGCACGGGATCATCGGCGCCGTCGTGGGCGGCGTGATGGGCGCCGTGGCCGGCGCAGCCGCCGGTGAGGGCAAGGGCGCTCTGGCCGGCGCCGCAATCGGGGCCGTGGCCGTGGGTGGAGCAGGTGCCGTCACCGGCGCCATCAAGGGCGCTGCTCTTGGCTTCCTGGCCGGCGCAATCGGCGGCGGGCCGATGGCGGGTGCTATCGCCGGCGGTCTCATGGGCGCTGCCTTCGGCTAGGAAGTCCGGCCGCCCCCCCCCTGTGGCGGCGGAAGAGCTACGATCTCGGGGGCCCCTGCCCCGCCTCTGCCACCACAAGAGATTTGCAGGCGGCTTGACCTCCAGCACAATATGTTCGAAATCACGTCGGTGGAGAGCGGCTCGTCCCAAAAGGCGAGCCGCTTCTCCTCTGCCCCAACTCACACCCCAAGGGCCTGCCGGACGGCCTCCTCGAGTGCTTCCGGACAGTCGGCCGCAAGGTCGGGGTTGGCCGCCAGCACCCGGGCGGGTGACTGCCAGCCATAGGTGGCGGCCACGGTCTTGAGCCCGTGATGGGCGGCCGCCTCGACATCCAGCCGGGTATCGCCCACCATCACCCCCTGCCGCAGACCGAGCCGAGAGAGGGTGAAATCGATTTTCTCCACCTTCTCGCTCGAGCCGTCCTCACCACCGGTGACCAGTCGAAAGAGTCCCTCCAAACCTTCCGGGGCCAGACGTTTGCGGATGATGGCCGAGGGCGTGGTCGAGACGATGGCCATGGGCCATTCGGCGGCCAGACGCCTGAGCATGGCGGGGACGGGTGCGAAAAGCTGTACCCGGGAATAATCGAGCCAGTTGATGGCCCACTCCAGGGCGGCCGGCAGCTCCTCGGCGCTGAAGCCCATCTCGTAGTAGTTCTCTTCCCAGCGTGGCTCGTACCAGTCACGGAACTCCTGGGGAGAACGAATCGGGAGGGGTTTTTTGAAGTGACGGCTGACGGCCTGATAAAGCTCGAAATAGTGGGTCAGGGAGTCGACCAGCACGCCGTCCCAGTCGAACAAGATGCACTTCACGGGCGGGAGCTTCCAGCCCCGGGGCGAAACTGCCTGCGTGAAGATCGTTCAAGTTACCCGTCTGGACGTCCGCTATGCCGAAACGGACCAGATGGGTGTGGTCCACCACTCCCACTTTCCGGTCTATTTCGAGGTGGGTCGCAGCGAGTTTTTCCAGCAGTATCTGTGCCATTACGCCGAGCTCGAGCGCCAGGGCCTGCGGGCCCCGGTCATCGAGGTCAGCTATCGCCTGCACTCAGGTGCCCGATACGGTGACGTGCTCGTGCTTCAGACCCGCCCTGAGTGGTTGAGGGGGCTGCGCATCGAAATGAGCTACCGGATGACCCGCAACCAGTCCGAGGGAGAGCTGATCGCCACCGGATTCACGCGGCACGCCCTGCTCGGGCCCGACCTGCGTCCGGCCCGCAAGGAGCGTCTGGGAGGGCTCTACCAGAGAGTGCAGGAAGTGTTTGGCGATGGCGAATCTGGCTGAAGACGAGTTCTATTTCGAGAACGGGCTGCTGGTTCTCACGGAGCTCTTCCACTTGCGTCGTGGCGCTTGCTGCGGATCTGGCTGCCGTCACTGCCCCTACCATCACCAGAAGGTGCCCCCCGAGAGACGAGCCGACCTGGCCCCGCCGCGACCTTACTTTGCCGCTCTTCTGGTGCTGCTGCTTCTGGCACTGCTCGGTCCTGCTCAAGCCGATTCCATCGAACTGTTCGTGCGTAACCGTCCCTTTGAGGGCCCGGTGCGCACCGTGGGGAGCGAGCTCTACGCCCCCCTGGACGATCTGTTGCGGGCTCTGGGCTGCAGCTGGGAGCAAGACGAGGCGGCAATCTCCATTCGGCTTGGAGGGAACGGGTCAAATCCCCGCCTGGTCGAGTCTCTGCCCATCTTTTTCGAGGGCCGCCAGATCGACCCTCGAGGGGGGATGGTTCAGGGTCGTCTCTACGTCAGCGTTTCCGAATTGGCCCGAGCGGTCAATTCCGACTATCGCCTCAATCGTCAGCTTGGCACTGCCGATTTCTATGCTCCCACGGCTCCGCCCGGCGCCTCAACCGCGGGGCGTCCCGTGGTCAAAGCTGGTGGGCAGGGCTCCAGGGTCGAGCTGCTCAGGGTATCGTTTGCTCTGGCCAGCGACGTCGCCCGTCCCGACCTGCAATCATTGCGGGGCTATGCCCTGATCAAGAACGGGGGGCCGACAGTGGAGGGAGTGACCGTGACCGTGGAGGTTCTGGACGGGGCCGGGACCGTCGTGGGTCGCTACGGGGAGAAGGTTGGACGCCTGGAGGCCGGGCAGACGCTCTCGGTGCAGCTTCCCACCTGGCTGAACTTCAATCGAGCTGAGGGAGTGAAGCCCAGGGTGGAGGTCCTGCACCTTCGGGCTCAGTAGGGAAGCACATCTCGGCCGAGAAGGGCGGCCCATGCCGATTCGGGTCGCCCTCAACCACAAGACCACCTACCGTTACGACCGCTACCTGCAACTGCAGCCCCACGTCATCCGCCTGCGGCCCGCGCCGCATTGCCGTACCCCCGTCACCAGCTACAGCCTTCGGGTCCACCCCAAACAGCACTTTCTGAACTGGCAGCAGGATCCGTACAACAACTACCTGGCCCGGCTGGTTTTCCCCGAGCTGACCGACGAGCTGACCATCGAGGTTGACCTGGTGGCCGAGCTGACGGTGATCAATCCCTTTGACTTCTTTCTCGAAGATTACGCAGAGCGCTATCCTTTCGAGTATCCGCCCGAGTTGGCCAAGGAGCTCACTCCTTATCTCGCGGCCGAGCCGGCTGGCCCCCGATTGCAGATTCTGATCGAAGAGCTACATCGCGGCGAGATGCGCATTGTGGACTACCTGGTCGAGCTCAATCAGGCTCTTCAGAAACGGCTCAAGTACGATATCCGCATGGAGCCGGGGGTGCAGACTCCCGAAGAGACCCTGACGAAGGGTGGGGGCTCGTGTCGCGATTTCGCCTGGCTCCTGGTGCAGCTCCTGCGTCACTTCAAGCTGGCGGCCCGCTTCGTGAGCGGCTATTCGATCCAGCTCAAGGCCGATGTCAAGCCTCTGGATGGTCCCGCCGGGGTGGAGGAGGACTTTGCCGACCTGCACGCCTGGACGGAGGTCTACCTGCCCGGAGCCGGCTGGGTGGGACTCGACTCCACTTCGGGCCTGCTGGCCGGCGAGGGCCACCTGCCGCTGGCATGCGCAGCCGAGCCGGTGACGGCCGCCCCGGTCACTGGCTCATTTGGCTTCACCGGCGAGCCCCCTCGTGAGGAATTCTCTTACCAGATGCGGGTCACCCGTATCCGTGAGGCCCCCCGGGTCACCCTGCCTTACTCCGAGGCCGCCTGGGAGCGGCTGCTGGTGCTTGGAGACCGGGTCGACCAGGAGCTGGCGGCCGGGGACGTGCGCCTGACCATGGGCGGCGAGCCGACTTTCGTCTCGGTGGACGACATGGATGGCGATGAGTGGAACTTGACCGCTCTGGGCGAAGCCAAGCGCAAGCTGGCTGGGCAGCTGATGCTGCGGCTGGAGAAAGCTTTTGCCAGCGGAGCCGTACGTCATTATGGCCAGGGCAAGCTCTATCCGGGAGAGTCGCTGCCCCGCTGGGCCTTGAGCGTGATCTGGCGACACGATGGCCTCCCCCTCTGGCGCGATCCCCGCTGGATGGCCGACGAGGAGAAGGACTACGGCTACGGGCCCGAGGAGGCCCGGCGTTTCATGCTGGCTCTGGCGCAAGAGCTGGGGGTCTCCCCCGACCACGTTTCTCCCGGCTATGAGGACATCGCATACTTCCTGTGGCGCGAGTCCCGCTTGCCGGTCAACGTCAATCCCCTGGAGTCAAACCTCGACGACCCGGAGGAGCGGGCCCGCCTGGCCCGGGTCTTCAGCGGGGGCCTCGGCAACGTGATCGGATACTCTCTCCCCCTGCGGCTCCAGCAGAGTCATAGCGGCGCGGTCTGGCAGTCCGAGCAGGTGCAAATTCGGCGAGAGCCGATGCGACTGATGCCCGGCGACTCGCCCATGGGCTATCGGCTTCCGCTCGACTCACTGCCCTGGGTCAGCAAGGAAGAATTTCCCTGGCCAGCCATGCCCGACAGTTTTGAGGAGCGCCTGCCTTTGCCCGAGCAGCGCACCGTGCGGGCCGCCGCCTCGGTGACCGCCATGCAACGCCAGGGCGAGCACCCTTACGCGAACGTCGCCCCTCCCGCACCGGCCCGGGTGATTCGAACCTTTGCCTGCGTCGAGCCCCGCCACGGTCGTCTCTACGTCTTCATGCCCCCATTTTCCACGGCGGACGACTACTTCGAGTTGCTGCAGGCCGTCGAGGATACCGCTGCCAGGCTCATGATGCCGGTGCTCCTCGAGGGCTACGCCCCGCCCGAAGACCCGCGTCTCGTCGCTTTCAGCGTCACCCCGGACCCCGGCGTGATCGAGGTCAACCTCCATCCTTCCGCCAACTGGCGCGAGCTGGTCGACAAGACCCGCACCCTTTATGATCTGGCTCGCCAGACCCGGTTGGGGGCCGAGAAGTTCATGCTCGACGGTCGCCACTGTGGCACCGGAGGGGGCAACCATCTCATTCTGGGCGGGTCCACGCCGTCCGACAGCCCCTTCTTGCGTCGCCCCCACCTGTTGCGGAGCATGCTTGCCTACTGGATCAACCATCCTTCCTTGAGCTACCTCTTCTCAGGACTCTTCATCGGCCCAACCAGTCAGGCCCCGCGCCTGGACGAGGCCCGTCACGACAGTCTCTATGAGCTGGAGATCGCTTTTGAGCAAATTCTCAGCGGCGATAGCAGCGGTCGAAATGCTCACGACGAGGCGCCCTACTGGCTGGTGGACCGGGTCTTTCGCCATCTCCTCACCGATGCAACCGGCAACACCCACCGGGCCGAGTTCTGCATCGATAAGCTCTATTCGCCCGATGGGCCCGGTGGCCGTCGCGGGCTGGTCGAGTTTCGCAACTTCGAGATGCCTCCCGACTACCGGATGAGCCTGGCCCAGCAGCTCGTGCTGCGAGCCCTCACGGCCTGGCTCTGGCGCGAGCCGTATCGCGCCCCCCTGGTGCGCTGGGGCACCGACCTCCATGATCGCTTTATGCTGAGCCACTTCGTGCGTCGGGACTTTTATGAGGTGCTTTCCGACCTCGAGCAGGCTGGCTTCCCCTTCGATCGGGAATGGTTCGAGGCCCACTTTGAGTTCCGCTTCCCCCGTCTGGGCGCGGTCCTTCACCGGGGGGTTGAGTTGGAGCTGCGGGTCGCCCTGGAGCCCTGGCACGTGCTGGGCGAGACCCCCGGTCTGGGCGGTCAGGTGCGCTACGTCGACTCCTCTCTCGAGCGAGTCGAAGTCACCGTGCGGGGAATGACCGATTCACGCCACGCGGTGACCTGCAACGGACGCCGCCTGCCCCTGACTCCCACCGGGGTGCGGGGGGAGTTCGTGGCCGGGGTGCGTTATCGGGCCTGGCAGCCGCCTCACTGCCTGCACCCCACCATCGAGGTGCACGCCCCGCTGGTGCTGGATCTGGTGGATACCTGGTCGAACCGCTCCATCGGAGGCTGCACCTATCACGTGGCCCATCCAGGCGGGCGCAGCTACGACACCTTCCCGGTCAACGCCTACGAGGCCGAGGCCCGACGCACGGCGAGATTTTTCTCGATCGGCCACTCACCCGGTCAGGTTGAGGCTCCGCCGCTGGAGCTCAATCCCGAGTTCCCGGTCACTCTCGACCTCCGTCGCTAATTTAGAAGTCCGGCCGCAAACCCCCATGTGGTGTCGGGGGTTTCCGGCTGCGCTCCTGATGGCAATGCTCAGGGATGTCTTGCCGGACGGCTCTCCGAGGTCATGCGCGGATAGTCGGGAGTGAGCCCCGGCACGCTTACCTGGCTGCGGCAGATCAAGGTATAGCGGCTCACTGTGCCAGGCTGTACTTCGTAGACGTAGCTCCAACCCGGAGGACACTCTGGCAGAATGGAAACGTAGGGCTCCTGGCGGGCGGGGCCACAAGCTGTCAGTTGCTCGAGTCGGTCCGGGTACTGTCCGTGGTGGTCGGTCATGTAGAACTCCATCGGCTCCCACAGACCCTGCAGATTGGTCATGCACTGCTCGGCTTTCTCGGCCTCGACGGGCCCCTGGGCAGAGCACCCGCAGAGCAGGATCGCCAGGGCCAGGGCACCCCATCTCATGGCTTTTTCTGCCTCTCCTTCGCCTGGATTGTCTGCCATCGTTTCAGCTGCACGGGGCTCAGGATCCCCTCCACCTTGCTCGAGGTCTCCAGGTCCAGAAGGCGCATCTGGTACTGCAGGTCGGAGGCCAGCTTCAAGTTGGCCTTGATGGCAGCCAGATCTCCGCGCCGCTCCACCAGGTTGGCCGTCTCGCGCTCGGCCACGTTCAGCTTGAAACGCAGAGTGGCATTTTCCTCTTGAAAGCGCTGCAAAGTGCTGGTGATCGCCTCCACCTGCTGGCCTGATAGCTTCAGTTCCTGGCGAAAGTCCACCAGGCTTCGGGGCCCGGGCTCGGCCCCGGCCCAGGCCAGCAACAGGAGTAGCAACACAAGAACGCGCATCTACGGGGCTTGTCCCCGTTTCTTCTGCTGAATCTCCCGCCACCTGGCCATCTGGTCCGGGCTCAGGATGGCCTCGACCTTGCGTGAGGTCACTACGTCCAGGTAACGCAATTGAAAGTGCAGGTCCGAGCTTTTGCGGAGATCGGCCTTGATCTCCTCGGCCGGGCCGCCGGCTCTGACCCGGGCCGCCAGGCTCCGCTCGGTCTTGACCAGCTCGGACTGATAGGCCCTGATCTCGGACTTGAACAGATCGAGGGTGCGCGTCACGTCAGCCACCTGAGTGTCGCTCAGTCCCAGCTCGCTCTGGTAGTCAACCAGAGTCTTTGACTTCTGCGCTGGCTTCGGGGTCTGGGCCGAAGCCAGCAGGCTCAGGGCGACCAGAATGAGCAGCGTGACGGCCCGCATGGCCAGCCTTTTAGACACGCTCGAGTCCCCTCCTCCGGCGCTGGCGCCAGGATTTCCTCCACGTCGCTGGAACTTGATCACAATTCATGCAGACCGTGGCCGCCGGCTACGAGCCGATCCCGCTCACGTTTGACGAGATGCACGCCCAGCCGGGGGGAGTGCGGCCGCACTGGTCCTCGTTTTTACGCTCCTTTGAGGCCATGGGGGCCGCGACTCTGGCTCGCAGGTGGGCCGAGGTACGCCGCCTCATGCGCGAGAACGGGGTCACCTTCAACGTTCATGGCGGCCCCGGTGGTCTGGAGCGGCCCTGGGAGCTCGACCCACTCCCTCTGCTCCTGGGCGAGAGCGAGTGGAGCAGCCTTTCGGCCGGCCTGGTGCAGCGAGCTCAGCTGCTTGACATGGTGCTGGAGGACATCTATGGCTCCCAGGACCTTCTCCGCGAAGGCCTCCTGCCTCCCGAGCTGGTCTTTGCCCACCCGGGTTTCCTGCGCCCCTGTCACGGGTTGCCAGTGGCCAGTCAGAGCCGGCTCTTGCTCTACAGCACCGATCTGGTAAGAACTCCCGAAGGCCAGTGGATGATCCTGCGCGATCGCACCCAGGCCCCGGTCGGGGCAGGCTATGCCCTGGAGAACCGGCTGGTGCTGAGCCGCCTACTTCCCGAGCTGTTCCGCGAGTGTCGCTCGGCCCGGCTGGGGCCCTTCTTCGAAGGGTTGCGAGCCTCGCTCGAGGGTCTGGCCGCGCTCAATCCCAACAATCCTCGCATCGTCTTGCTGACCTCGGGGCCCGAAAGCCCGGTTTACTTCGAGCACGCTTACCTGGCCCAGTATCTCGGCTGCGCCCTGGTGGAAGGGGACGACCTGACGGTGCGAGACAACGCCGTTTATCTCAAGCAGCTCGAGGGCCTGCAACCGGTGGACGTGATCTGGCGCCGACTCGACGACGCCTTCTGCGACCCGTTGGAGCTGCGGGGCGATTCCTGGTGGGGAGTGCCTGGCCTGGTTCAGGCCGTTCGCTCAGGCAACGTGGTAGTGGCCAACTCGCTGGGCAGCGGCTGGCTGGAAACGCCCGCCCTGGGGCCTTTCCTACCGGCCCTGTGCCGCCACTTCCTGGGTCAGGAGCTGGAGGTCCCCGGGGTCCCGAGCTGGTGGTGCGGCGATCCCGGCGCCTGTCAGCACGTTCTGAGCCACCTCGATAAGCTGGTGGTGCGCACCGCCTTCCCCCAGCAGACCTTTCTGGGAGGGCGGCGGGCCGTTTTCGGAGCTGAGCTCTCTCGCGCCGAGCGTGAAGACCTGGGCCTACGCATCCGAGCTCGTCCGTATGCCTGGGTGGCCCAGGACCAGGTCTCCATGTCGACCTCGCCGGTCTGGAGCGGCCAGCGCCTGGAGCCCCGCCACATGGTGCTGCGCGCCTTCTTGTCCAGTCGCGAGGAGGGCTTCGAGGTCTTGCCCGGGGGGTTGGCCCGGGTGGCCCGCACGGCGGACTCACTGGTGGTGACCCTGTCGGCCTCGGGAGGGAGCAAGGACACCTGGGTCATCTCCTCGGAGGAGCCATCTTCTGGCTCGCACCCGGTAGTCCGTCCGGGTGCCCAGGTAGGTCTCTCGCGGGGGGGCAACGACCTGCCCAGCCGGGTGGCCGACAGTCTGTTCTGGCTGGGCCGCTACGTCGAGCGGGCCGAGGGAATGGTGCGCTTGATTCGAGGCTGCCTCGAGCTGCTCGGAGACCCCGAGGACGCCGCCGCGGTGCCGCGCCTGCTTGACGTCATGCACCCGGAAGAGGGCGAGGACTGGCCTCGCATCAGAGAGCTGGCTCTGGAGTCGAAGAAATTCGGGCTGGCCTTTCTGCTGCGCCAGGTGCATCGGCTCAGCACCAGCGTGCGCGACCGGGTATCGGTGGATTGTTGGCGCATTCTGACCGGCCTCACGATCGGGCCGGCCGAGCACGAGCGAGTGCTGATGGATCAACTTGAGGAGCTGATCACCGAGTTGTGGGCGTTTTGCGGCATGGCCACCGAGAGCATGTCGCGGGGCTACGGCTGGCGTTTCCTGGACCTGGGCCGGCGGCTGGAGCGTGCCGTGCGCACCGTGGAGCTGGTCCAGGGAACTCTGGTGGAGTCTCGAGCCCAGGAGGACGCCCTCCTCGAAGCCGTGCTGCGCATCTGTGACTCGGGCCGCACCTATCGGCGACGCTATCCGGCTGGCCTGCAAATGGCCCCGGTACTCGATCTCATTCTTTGCGACGAGTCCAATCCCCGCTCGATTGCCTTCCAGCTGGTCCAGGTCGAGGAGCACCTGAGCCATCTGCCTGATCAGCAGGCCCTGCGCAGCCCTGAGCAGCGGCTTGCCCTGGCCCTCTTGACCGACCTGCGCCTGCTGGACGTGGCCCACCTGGCCGCCGATCCCGGGCGATGCAAGCTCTTCTTGGAAAGTTGCCAGCAGCGCCTTCCCCAACTTGGCGATGCTTTGAGCCGACATTACCTGGTGCATGTGGCTCCCGCACGCCAGCGCCCTCCTCTGCCTCTCGAGGAGCGTCACGAATGAAGTATCGGGTGCGCCACACCACCCACTACGGCTACCAGGATCCGGTTTCGCTGGGCCACAACCAGGTCGTGGGCGCCCCTCGCCCCCACCCCGGCCAGCAGGTGAGCGAGGCGCACCTGGAGATTGACCCCATCCCCGCGGTGATCGCGCGTCGTCGCGATTACTTCGGCAACTCGGTCACCTTCTTCGAGGTCCACGAGCCCCACACCGAGCTCACCGTGACCATTCGTTTTCTGGTCGAGGTACGCCCGGCTCAGGAGTACACGGCCTCGCCCCCCTGGGAGCGAGTGATGGAGCAACTGGTGGGGAATCGGGCCTACCTGGCCGAGCGAGCGTTCTGCTTCGACTCGCCCTACGTGGAGGCAGGGGAAGACCTGGCTGACTATGCCCGCGCCTGCCTGACACCCGGGCGGCCTCTGGTGGAGGGAGTGCTCGACCTGATGGACCGCATCCACCGCGAGTTCCGTTACGACCCCGAGGCCACCGACCTGTCCACCGGCTTGAAGGAGGTTCTCAGCAACCGCCGCGGGGTGTGTCAGGATTTTGCCCACCTGCAGATCGGCATGCTGCGCTCGCTGGGATTGGCGGCCCGCTATGTGAGTGGATATCTGCTCACCACCCCGCCTCCGGGCCAGCCCCGGCTTGTGGGGGCCGACGCCTCCCACGCCTGGTTATCGGTTTTCTGTCCTCCCTACGGTTGGGTGGACTTTGACCCCACCAACAACCTGATTCCCTGCGACAGTCACATCACCATGGCCTGGGGACGCGACTACGACGACGTCTCCCCGGTTAAGGGCGTGGTCCTCGGCGGCGGGGAGCAGAAAGTTTCCGTGGCGGTGGACGTTCTGCCGGTGTGAAGGGGTTGCCCTCACTCGTCCGAAGGGCGTAGCATGACGCTTGATTTTGCTTTCCTCTGCGACTACGCTGACGCCACCGGGAAGGTGAACGCCCTCGGTATCGGGGTGGACAGCATCTATGCTCCCCAGGTCCCGGCCCGGCACCCCCAGTTCTTCGTGGTGGTGCAGATGCGTGCCAGCGTGGTGGAGGCTGGAGCCCGTAGCTTTACGGTCTGCCTGATCGACGCTGATGGCCGGTCGCTACTCGAGCAAAACGGTCAATTCGAGCTGGCTCGTCCGGTAGGAGGCACCGAGACCAACGCTCGCCTGGTTATGGGCTTCTACAACGTCGAGTTCCCACGCTTCGGACGTTACTCGTTCCATATCGCCGTGGATAGGACCGAGCTGGTGCGCATTCCTCTGAACGTCTTGCCTATCCCCGGCGCAGGGTGATCAGCCCCACCTCGGGGGGCACCCGGAACCGCACCGGCAACACCGTCAGCCCCACGCCGCGCGAGACCACGACCGGCCAGGCCGGGCCCTGCACCCGTCCACCCGCGTAGCGCGGACCATAAGCGCTGGGCACCATGGGGGTGCCAAGCCCCGGAAAACTGACCTGGCCTCCGTGAGTGTGGCCACTGAGCTGAAGATCGAACCGCAACCCGGGGAAGCGTCCGGGTAAGAGCTCGGCCACGTCGGGATTATGGCTCAAGAGCAGGCGCGGGCAGTCTGCAGGAACATCCTGCAGGGCTTTCTCGGGGTCCACGCTATCCTCCCACAGGTCGCCCACTCCGCAAATCGCCAGGCAGGGCCCGACGGGCTGATCGTTCAGTCCCTGCGCGCTTACAAAGACGCGCCGGTTATCGATCAAAGGCAGACCGTGGCGGGCGAACTCGGCCCGGCAGGCCTCGGCGCCCTCCCAGTGGTCGTGATTACCGAGCACCGCCAGGCTTCCCAGGCGGGATTTCAGCTCGGTCAGCACAGCGATGCCGTCTCGAATCGCGGACGGAGTCTGGTGCACGTAGTCGCCCGTCAAGAGCACCAGGTCGGGTTGCTCGGCGTTGAGCATCGCGATGGCCCTGCGGATGTGCATGAGTCCCACCAGGGGGCCGAAGTGACTGTCGGAGAAATGAGCGAGCTTGAGGCCATCGAGCTCAGGCGGAAGTCCGGCGAGCTCCACCTCATAGCGGCGCAGCTTGAGCCAGGCGGGCTCGACCAGAACGCTGTACAGGGCGGGGCCCAGGATGGGAGTCAGCAGCAGGCCTGCCAGCATCTTGCGGCGCTTGCCATCGAATGGCTGCCCGCGCAAAGCCCTCAGCAGACGGGCCACTTCGCGCACCAGCCCCAGCGCGGTGACGGAGCCGAAGCCACCCAAAAGGCTGCGGGCCAGGTAGTAGCCCGGGCTGGGATGGTGGTCGTGGACCGGGAACATCATCTGGGCCACGATGGAAAAGGGAGTGAGGGCCAGCTCGGCCAGGTTGGTGACGGGCCTGAGCGGCCAGAGGTGCAGACCGGCGTCGCCACAGAGCCAGAAGAAGGCTGACAGGCCGAGGCCGCCCAGCAGCCATGTCACGGATGCAGAACCACCCAGACCAGCAAGGTGACCACGAACCATTTCAGCTTCCCTTAAGCCGTTTCAGGCAATCTGAGGGCAGCCCTCCAGGGCCAGAGAGGACCAGGCCGATGAACGAGCACGAAAACAGCAACGCCGCCTCTGGCGAATACAGTCTCGGGCCCTTCGTGAGTCGACTCAAGGACAATCTAGGACAGTTCTGCGGCTATCCCGAACCTCCCGTTCAAAGCGGCAACAACGGTTACCTCCAGCCCCCCCGGTTCAAGCGGCGAGGGGCCCCGGACTTCCACCTCAAAGCCCACTTCTACCTCGACGAGAATGCCAGTGCCGAAGATTGGCTCGATTGGGCCTCGGCTGTCGGATAAAAAAGGCCCCGCTCAGACGGGGCCTTTTTGATCCGACAGGCTCGGCTCAGCGCGAGGCTTTGGCCATCAGCGCCTCCCAGTTGGCGCAGGGTTTGTTGTGCTGCTTGGACTTGGCCTTGTCGATAAGAAACTTGGACATGGTGTGCACGGCCCAGCCGAAGTGGGCGTCACGAAGCGACTTATAGTCCATGTCGCAAACATAGTTGGTGATATCGATGGCGTAGAGCTTGTCGCCCTTGATGGCGAACTCCATGGCGTTCATGTCGTAGCCGATGACCTTGTTGAAGCGAATGGAATACTCTTCGGCCAGCTTGGCGTGCTTGGGATTGAGCACCGACAGGTCCTGCACGTACTCGCCCATCCCGTGGGGACGGGGGATGTAGCGGATGGACCGGGCGTGCTTGGCGCCGATGCACAGGCAGCGAATGTAGTCATCCCACTCGATGAACTCCTGCAGCATCATGGTGAGCTGACCGGACTCCTCGTAGTGCTTGATGGCCTCTTCGATGGAGGTAATCTTGTGCACATTCTTCCAGCCGCCACCGAAAGCAGGCTTCATGATACAGGGCAGGCCGACCTGTTGGAGCCGAAACTCCCAATCGATGGGCCACAGGTTGCGCAGCGACTGGGCATTGATGTCGTCGATATACTCCTTGTTGGGCAGCACCGAGGTGCGGGGCACCGGGATGCCCATCTTCTCCGCCAGACTGTAGCCCAGGAACTTGTCATCCACATGCACCCAGAACGGATTATTGATGACGTAGGTGCCCTGGAGCGAGGCTTGCTTGAGATACACCTGGTAGTAGGGGACCTCGTGGGAAATGCGATCAAGGATGACGCGATAAGGGCAGGGCTCGCCCATGGCGGTGCCGCCCAGACCGATCCACTCGGCCTCAACCCCTTCGTTCATCGAGTTGATCGTGGCGATCAGCGCCTCGGGGAAGGAATTCTCCCGTCCGCGCAAGATACCGATTTTCAGCATGGTTCAACCTCCACTCGTCCGGAATGCTCGACCGGACTTGTTGCAAACGTGAGGGGAAAGACGCGCACAACCGTGATCGGGTGGGGGGCCCGCCCCTGGACGGGCTGGAAATTACGGTGCGACGCGAAAGAATCCTGTCGGCAGCGGGCAAAAAGTAAAAATTTGTTCGACTTTACTCAGGGAGGCGATAGTAGCTGGCCGCCGCCACGGTAACTGTGGAGACCACCCCGGGCTCGTTGCACTGCTGGTAGCGGTGCAGAACGCCCGGTTGGCCTCCGAGGCAATGGAGCATGGTGTAGATGGCCGAGGTGCCGCAATAGTTCCGCTCACCCCGATCAGCCTGGTGGGTGGCGAAGAATGCGTCGTAGTCGCCCTGCTCGCAGTATCGCAGGGACTCCAGGTCGGCCAACTCCAGCTGGCTCAAGAAGTCCCGATCCAGGGGAGGTTCGCCAAAACGCACGCCCTTGTGGGCCAGGTCGGCGCCGGCGATGAGGCAGACCCTTCCTGGCCTTCTTTGCACGGCCGACTTCAGGGCTGCCAAGAAACTGGCCACGCCCGGAATCTCAAGCGGGCTTTTTCGCTCCTGGATGGCTTCGTGGAAAGAGCCGCACAAAATGGGCACGGTCTTCAGCCGTCGCCCGGAGAGTTGTTCGAGGTAGGCCAGAAAGACGTTCTGGAACTCGACCGAGTGCTCGCCCAGATGGTTGTACTCATCCTGGAAGGGGTCAAAGTCGCACCCCTGCACCAGTTCTTCGATCAGGTCCAGGTCCGGCTGGAGATAGCCAAAGGGGGTTTCGAAGGGCTTCCTGGTCAGAATGAAGGGTTGGCGACATGGGGCGTGGGAAATTCCCAGTATCACAAAGGTATCGTTCTCACCCAGGCCGTTGATCAAGCTGTTGTAGGCCATGGCGTAGCTCTCTGCGCCCCGGCGCAGATCGATATGAGGAGTCAGCAACCCGCTCAGAGGGGCAGGCGGCTCCGACGGGCGCTCGCGAGCGAGCAGCGCCTCGAGGAATTGGGCCAACTCATCTGCCTCGGCTGGATAGGCGCTGCCAGCGTGAGCGGCAGGGCGCTCGGACATCGATGCCAGGGCCTGCCGGGCCCGGGGGCCGTCCATGATCAAGGCCTGCTCGAGTTGCTCGATCAGCGCATCCAGCGTTGCCAGGTCAACCCTGGCCCCCGTGCGCACGGCGAACTCGGCCAGAGCTTCTTGCTTGGTGCGTGTGCCATCGAGCAGGCTCACCAGGACGTAAGCGGCCGGACGCACCATGACCACGCCGCTCACCAGGCCGGCACTGTCGCGGAAGGCGATAAGGCGCTCTCCCTCGTGGTCGATGGGCACTGGCTCCAGGGGGCGAAGGCTGACGAGATGCATGGAGTTGGTTTTTCGACTGTCGAGAAGGGCGTCCTGCCCGCTGCAGGCAGAAGGACCCCCGTTCCCACGGGCAGCGACAGACTCACCGGGCTCGAAAATAGAAATTCATTCAAGGCCGCCCCCGAGACAAGGGCCGCCGGTCAGGCCCCGCTCCCCCTCTTCGGCTCCTGCGTAATCCATACAACGGCGGGTTTTTTTGAGGTGAAGGGAAATCAAGCCAGGTTGGGAGGAACTGGGGGTGAGTGCGCGAATACCGTGGCCAAGTGACTACCTGTAAGTTCTCAGGTGGCGCATTTGATTCAAGGAAGGAGGTGAATCGAGTGAAGATTCGCAACCTGGTTTGCACTGCGGTTCTGGCGGCGGCTATGATGGTGAGCGGAGCGGGGGTGGCAAACGCTGAACACACCAACGATATTCCGCCCAACCAAGAGATGGCGCCTGGATCGTGGTATTATCAGTACATCGGTCCTTATTACAGCGAGTTCGGCACCCCTGATCGGGGAGTCGTCTGGCAGAAGGACTTCGAGGGTCAGGTAACCTACGTCGACCCGTACTTTATCCAGATAAAGGCGGACGGCAGTGGGGACAAAATGATGTTCTACACCTACCCCGGACAGACGTACTACACCCCCAGCTATGAGGGTATCCGCGAAGGTTCGCACCTCAAGATTCGCTCCGACGCTCGCCATCGTGTGCGTTGGGTCACTGTGGTTCCGTTCTATCGTTGGCTGGCTGGCCAGACCAAGTAAGACGGTTCCCTCTGACAAACGGTTAAGGCTCCCCGGTTCGCCGGGGAGTTTTTGTTTTCTCGGCAGGAAGGTGCTTTGCGGCTTGCTGGGAACCTACTTGAAGCAGGCTTCAGGCCAGAAATCCTGGGCCGGACGTGAGCGATGTTTATCAGATTCTTTCGTGAAGCCGATTTCGAGCCGGTGAGCACTCTGCTCAACCAGGTCCATGTCAACCCCACTCGTACGGCCTGGATGACGCCGGAGCGCTTGCGGAGCGAGCTGGCAAATCGGTCTAACAACCCGCACGAGAACTTTCTGATCCTGGAGGGGCCGGAAGGCCGTGTTCTGGGCTTTTGCGGTTACGATCCCATGCCCGCAGGCCGTGCCCTGCTCGATGGACCCGTGGTGGAAGCAGCCTATCGTCGTCAGGGCTGGGGAAAACGCTTGTTTGAGGAGCTTTCCGCCGTCATGAGCGCCCGGGGGATCCGCCGGGTTGCGGTCGTTCTGGGGGACGAGAACGAAGCCGGGGAGAAATTCGTGGCCAGCCTGGGCTTCGAGTTGGAGAAGACCGACGTGATCGTCGTCTGCCAGCGGCCTTTGCACCCCGAAGCCGCCCCACCCGAGGGGATCACGATCGAATTGGCCGGACCCGAGCTCGACCTGTCGGCCTACGAAGACCTGCATGCCAGCCTGTTTACCCGGCGCAGCGTCAATTACGTCGCCTTGCTCGCTCGCTCGCCCAACTATCGAATCTTTGTGGCTCGAGCTGGTGAGCAACTGGTAGGCCATCTCGAGCTTGAGTTTCTGGACGAGGTGGCCACCCTGGAGGCCTATGGGGTATTGCCCGAGTATCGTCGCCGAGGAGTCGGTAAAGCCCTGTTGGCGGCCGCTCTCAAGACCGCCTGGGGCACTCCGGGAGTCACCCTGGTCCGCCAGATCTGGAATACGACCGAGCCTGGCTACATCAAGGTCTACCTGGAGATGGGCTTTGAGCTGAAGTATGCCATCCGAGGCATGGTACGCCCGCTGACACCGATGGAGGCGAAGGCCGGCTGAGGAGAATCCTGCACGTCGACATGGATGCCTTTTACGCGTCCGTCGAGCAGCGGGACGCCCCCGAGCTCAGGGGAAAGCCGGTCATCGTGGCCGGAAGCGAGCAGGGTCGTGGAGTGGTGGCCGCTGCCTCCTACGAAGCGCGACGATTCGGAGTGCGTTCGGCCATGCCCACGCGCACCGCCCTGCGACTCTGCCCGGAAGTGATCCGGATACGCCCTCGACACGAGCACTACGCGCAGGTCTCTCAGAAGATTCGCTCGATCTTCCTGAGCTACACTCCCCTGGTCGAGCCGCTGGCCCTGGATGAGTGCTACCTTGACTTGACCGAGTATTGCCAGCGAAAGGGCGAGCGTCTGGCAGTGGTGGCTCGAGCCATCAAGGCCGAGCTGGCTCGGGCCGTGAGCTTGAGCTCGTCGGCCGGCGGAGCTCCCTGTAAGTTCGTGGCCAAAGTGGCCTCCGATCTGCGCAAACCGAACGGGCTCGTGATCGTGCCGCCCGAGCAGGTGGAAGACTTTCTCGAGCCACTCCCGGTCGAGCGTCTCTGGGGGGTCGGCCCGGTTACGGCAGCGCGATTTCACCAGTTGGGCCTGACTTGCATCGGCCAGGTCGCCGCCTGCCAGCCCGAGTGGCTCCGGGCGCGGTTCGGTCGGGCTGGCTACGAGTTCTGGATGCTGGCTCACGGCCGGGACGAGCGGCCGGTGGAGCCTGACCGGGACGCCAGGTCGATCTCCGCAGAGAGGACCTTTGCCCTCGATCAGAATGCACCCGAGCCGGTGCTCCAGGAGTTGGCCGCTCAATCGGCCGAGGTGGCCGAACGGCTCGCTCGTTTGGGCGCACAGGCTCGCACGGTGGTCTTGAAGCTTCGTTACGACGACTTCGCCACGGTGACCCGGAGCCATACCCCGGGCCGTCCGGTCCGCGAGGCGGAAGAGATCTTCTCCCTGGCCAGTCGTTTGCTCGAAAGTCGCACCGAGTTCCCAGACCGCGCAGTCCGGCTCGTCGGGGTCGGCGTATCCGGGCTGACCGACCCCAACGCTCCCGTGCAACTCGAGCTCTTTTCCCGAGAGGACTGAATTCAAGGTTGCGACTTGTGTTTCTCGGAGCGCAGCCGGAAACGCCCCTGACACGGTTTTCCGGCTGCGCGACGCCAAGATTCTGTGGAGGTCCGGCCGACCATGCAACATTCTTGCGGTGGCGGAGGCGGGGGGGGCCCGAGAGCGTAGCACCTCCGCCAGTTTGCGGCTGGACCTCCAGCATACCTGGCGCAAAACACAAAAGCCACCTCAAGGGTGGCTCTGCGGTCCGGCTCCACCACACCGGACTCTCCTGGTTCGACTCAAGTCGCGGAGGTGACTTCCCATCACGCTCACCCTCGCGGTTCCGCAACCGGTCCCAGGCCCGCCTCGAGGTTGTCGCGGTCGAGACACCGCGGCGTAGCTGTGGTCGGCACGCTACCCCTGCCAGGTTTCGGTCTCTGGCAGCCCGCCGAGAGTAGAACCTCTCGGTGTTCCGGCTTTCACGCTTGCCGGAGCGGCTGAGCATCTCTGCTGCAGCACCTACCCGAACCCTTCATGAGGACCTCTCACGGGTGCCTCCAGCCGGGTGCGTCGGCTTCTTAACGCAGCCGTCGCTCTGCGACGTGCTCTGGTCTGCACGTTACCCCTGTCGGGTATCGGTCTCCGACAGACCGCCGGTTCTCTCGCTTCCCGGTGCGCTGTCGATCACGCTCGACAGGGCGGCCAACCGTCAGGTTGGCGACCGGCTCCATCCTCACCGGCCATTCCTGGTGCAACTACGGCGGGGGTGGTTTCATCCACTGCTTACCCTCGCGGTCCCACGTTCGTTCCCAGGCCCACCTCGGTGTTCTCGCAACCGAGACACTGCGACGTATCTGAGGTTTGCACGCTACCCCTGCCAGGTCACGGTTTCTGACAGCCCGCCGAGTTTGACGCCACTCAGAGCGCCGGTTCTTTCGCTTCCCGGTGCGGCTGAGGCAGCCTGGCTGCCCAGCGTCGTTCGGCTCCAACCACACCGAACCACCCTGGTTCGACTACGCCGGGGCACGATCAGATCGTGCTTGACACCTCGCGGTCCCGTTCTTCGTCCCAGGCCCACCTCGGGGTTCTCGCAACCGAGGCATTGCGGCGTCCTGTGGTCTGCACGCTACCCCTGTCAGATTACGGTCCCTGACAGCCCGCCGGGTCTAACGCCTCCCCGATGCGCCGGCTCTCTCGCTCACCGGGGCGGTCGGGCTCGCGCCCAACAGGTCTCGACTCCATCCTCATCGAGCTTTACCCGACTCTTCCCTCTCCGGAGAACGACCGTCGTCGTTTCTTCTTCTCGCGATTCCGGAAGGGCCTCGGGCCCACCTCGGTTTTCACCGCAGCCGAGATACTGCGACGTCACTGTGGTCAGGAACGTTACCCCTGCCAGGTCTCGGTTTCTGGCAGCCCGCCGGTTGTATCGCTACGCCGGAGCGCCGGTTGTCTCGCCCACCGGCTCGGCCGACGTTGCCGTCGACGGGGCTCAATATAGCCCGACCCCAAAGGAGTGTCAACCCCAAATTTTTGTTCGAGCGACAGGTGCAGAATTCGATAGAATCAATCTTTCAGACCTGTTCCGTGCGTTTGGGCCGACGTTTACAACTCATTCACCCACCTGCTCGCCCGCAACGGCATAATGTCCCTCAGAGAAAAAAGAGCAAATTCAGCTAGCGAAGGGAACCACCAGACGATGCAGGTTACTCCCCTCCCCGCCGCCGCCACCGGCACCGCCAAGCCTCAGCAGAAGAAGGCCCTGACCGTGCTTTACTTCATAGACGGCAAGAACAACCTCTCCTCGATGGCCAGGCACTCCTTCAATTCGCTCGACAAGGTCGGCTCGGACGACAACGTCAACATCGTGGCCGAGCTCGGCTTGATGAAAGAGGACGTGGTTCGCGGCCTGGTTACGACGGGAGCCAGCACGAGCTCGTTTGAGAACCGCGGCAACGTCGACATGGGCAGCCCCCAGTCGGTGCAAGACTTTGTGGAGTGGGGCATGCGCACCTATCCAGCCGAGAAAACCGTGCTGGTGCTGTGGAACCACGGGGCAGGCTTCAAAGGCATCCTGACCGATGACGAGGCCGGCTCGATCTGTCAGAACAAGGACCTGGCGGCCGCGCTCGAGCGCGCCCAGCAGAACACCGGACAGAAGTTGGACGTCATCAACTTCAACGCCTGCTTGATGAACCAGGCCGAGGTGGCCTATGAGTATCGCAACGTGGCCAAATACATGGTCGGCTCAGAGGAAGTGGAGGCAGGCCTGCGCATTCCCATTCCGGGTCTATTCGGAACCACTCCCCAGCACAAGGTGATCGAAGACTGCCAGCAGGCCTACCAGAAAGGCCGCGATTTGAGCGCCGAAGAGCTCGCACAACTGTTCGTCTACGAGTCCAAGCATCAGTTCGGAGCCTCACTCTTCACCCCCACCCAGGCGGCCGTGGACCTCTCTCAGGCCGAGGGAATCCGCAACGCGTGCGAGGACTTCGCCGGCAAGATGCTCACCGCGATTGGCCAGGATGCCTCGCTGGTGGACGTGTTGCGCAAGGATATCAAGCAGGCCCAACACTATGCCAACATCGAGGCCCACATCGAGCCCTACGTCGACTACCGCGACCTGGGAGACTTCGCCAAGGTTGTGGCGAAGGACGATCACTTCCCCGCCGATGTGCGCCAGGCGGCTGAGACCATCAAGCAGCATCTTGGGAACGCCGTTGTGGCCGAGCACCATGCGGTGACGAACGGGATGGTGGGTCGCTCGATGGAGGGCTCCACGGGCCTGTCGGCCTACCTGCCCACCGACTATGGCTTTGACCGCGAAGGCAAGAGCCCGGTGGAAGGCGTTCCCGTGGGCGGCACCCACGGCTACGAGAACACCACCTGGGCCGGCGGCTCGAACAACTCCAACTGGGAGAAGATGCTCAAGTCGATCGCCAAGGATGACGACCTGCTCGGCCGCTATCCCAAGCTATCGCGCAGCATGATGAGCTTCGGGCAGATCTCCCGTTTCTACGGCTATGAGTTTGCCCTGGACGCGGCTGCGGGCGCCACTGCAGCCGCAGGCCTGAACTGGTATCCGCTGATGAGCTTCCCGTATCTCTTGCCCATTCCCGGCGTGGTGGCCGTGGCTGCCGGAGCCGTGGGAGCGGCGCTGCGTACCCACTCGGGGGTCAGCAAGATCGTCGAAGGCATCCGCCGCGACGATTCACCGACTGCCAATCGGCGTCATCTCATCGTAGACGGGGCCATCGACACGGCCATCGGCGTGGGCACCGCCCTGACCTGCGGCGCTCTGCTCACAGGCACGATGAACCCGGCTCTTCAGGTCGTTTCGCAAGGCGTGCTGGCCCTGGCGCTGGGTCGCATCGCCGTGAACACCGGGAAAGCCATCGTCAACAGTCACCAGAACCGCAATCGCACGGTGGATGAGAAGCTGGCCGCTGCAGCCACATACAAACCGGCCTTGCCGCCGCCCCAGGCGGCGCCTCCGGCCGCACCGCCGACCGCTCAGCCTCAACCCCAACAGGCCATCGCGGCCTGACCCTTCAAGGCAGAAGCCCCCGGCCCGGGTCGGGGGCTTCCTCTTTGGTGCGCCAGGCATGGCGCGAAGCGACAGGCGTGGCGCACCAACGCCGCCCTGAAGAAACGGTCAGGCCGATACCAGAGCGGGGAGAGGAGTTCGCGGCTCGTAGGTCCCTGACGTTCCGCGACGTCGCAGGTTCACCCCGGGCCCCTGACGAACGCCCCGCAATGCTCAAACCCGGTGCGATCAGCGGATTTCCTGAATGGCTTCCGGCCCAGCGCCTGAAGGAGCTGGAGGTGCTGGATACCATTCGCCGCGTCTACGAGCTCCATGGCTACGCCTCGCTGGAGACAGCGGCGGTGGAACGGGTCGAGGTGCTTCAAACCAAGGGGGTGGAGGGCAAGGAGATCTATGCCCTGGAGCGCTTGGCGGCCGAGTCCGGGGCGGATAAACGCGAGCTGGCGCTACACTTTGACCTGACCGTGCCTCTAGCCCGCTACGTGGCCCAGAACTACCCCCAGCTAAGCTTTCCCTACAAGCGCTATCAGATTCAGAAGGTCTGGCGGGGCGAGCGGCCCGCCCAGGGCCGTTTCCGAGAGTTTTATCAAGCCGACATTGACGTCATCTCCGAAGACACTCTGGCGCTCCACTTTGATGCCGAAATGGCGGCGATCATCGCCGAGATCTTCCAGCGTCTTGGTATCCAGGTCCGCATCCGGATCAACAATCGCAAGGTCTTGCTCGGCTTCTACCGGGCCCTGGGCCTGGAGGGCGAGCAGGTGGTCTCGGCCCTGCGCGAAGTGGACAAACTTGAGAAGGTGGGACCCGAGGTGGTGGCCCGCACTCTGGGTGAGCAGGGCTTGAGCCCCAAGCAGGTGGAGCGCTGCCTGGCCCTGGCCCAGGTCCGCGGGATGGACGGCTGCCGGGACGTGACCTGCGGACTGAACGAGGCCCAATTGCAGGAGGGTCTTGCCGAGCTCGAGTTCGTGGCCGCGCAACTGGCCCACCTGGGCCAGACCCTGGAGGTCGATCTGGGCATTGTGCGCGGCCTGGATTACTACACCGGCAGCATTTACGAGGCCGTCTTGCCCGACTACCCGGCGCTGGGCAGCGTTTGCTCGGGCGGGCGCTATGAGAACCTGGCCAGCGAGTTCATCAAGCGCAAGCTTCCCGGAGTGGGCATTTCCATCGGGGTCTCGCGCTTACTCTCCTATCTCTTCAGCAAGGGAGGCTGGAACCCCACCCGGTCGAGCCCCACCGAGGTTCTGGTTGTCCTCCCTGGCGAAGAGCATCGCGGTGCGGCCAACGAAATCGCTCGCCAGTTGCGAGCCGCCAACGTCCCGGCCGAGGTGTTCCACGAGCCTTCCAAGCTGGACAAACAGATTCGCTATGCTGACCGCAAGGAGATCCCGCACGTGATATTCCCCTACCTGTGGCCCGCCCAGGTCGAGGTGAAAGCCCTGGCCACCGGCCATCAGGTCACGCTCGGCCTGCAAGACTGGCTGACCGGGCGGGAGAAGGTGCCAGCGTGAGCCGCCCACGCGACCAGCATTATCAATTTGCGCATCGGGTTCTGCCCCATCTGGCGCTCAGCTCCCCCGCCAAGTTCCTGCTGGCGGCTGAAGACCCGGGCTGGATCGGCTTGATCTGGGAACGGGTAGGGGATGACAACCCCCGCCCGATCTCTCCCAGGGGTTTGAGCACCGAGTTGCGCGAGGTGGGCCAGGACAAGGTCGTGCTGATCACCATGCCCCCGGCCCGCTTTCCCCCCGAGGCCATCCTGGCTGCGGCCGTTGTGCGAGGGGACCAGGTACGGTACTTCGTGCTGGAATTGGGTGAAGACCTGGATGGAAATCCTACCATGATGCATTGCGAGTGGTCCACCCACGGCGAGCACAGCAATTTTGGGGAGTTCGGCTCGGGCCGCGAGCCCGACCCTGAGGCCTTCCTGAAGGCCTGCCTCGCATTACTCTAGTGTGTTGAGCGTTACGTTCTGAAGGTTTTGCCTCTCCTTCGGGGTCGCCTCCATACTAATGCGCTCGCACTTTGGTCTTGCACATTGGCACAATCTAACGAACGCGCCGGAACTGCGTTCCAGCGCGTTGTAAAGTGCAAGAGCAAAGGCCTTGCACTTTAGATTAACTGCCGGTTAACATCGGGTTTACATCGTTTAGGATTCCGAAACAATAGCCGCGTTAATACCGGGCAGCCGGATGCTATCCTGAGGCTGATGACGACCCGATTGCAGATGCTGGCCTCCGAATCCCAGGCTCTCAAGGCTCTGATGGGTCTTTTCTGCAACCGCATGGTGGGGCTCGGTGCGCTGCTGGGAGCGCTGCTGGGCGGGCTGGGATTCGTGCTGACCGGTGAGAGCCTGGGCCCCCAGCTCCCCCTGTTGATGCTTGTGGGTCTCAACTGGGGGGTCGTAGGGGCCGTCGTTTACGTTGGCTTTCTCCAGGACCTCGAGATCACGCTTCCTTCACTGGCCTGGTTCGATCGCTACGAGTGGGTCGATCATGAGGGCTTGGAGATGGAGGTGGAGCCGGAGCCGATAGAAGAGGCCCCTCCCCCTCCGCCACCGCCTTCGGCGCGCCGCCGACCTGCCGCCACCACGGCCAGTCGCCCCGCGCCGGCCCCAGCCCAGACGGCCGCCCCGGCCGCAGCCGAGGCAGCCGAGTCGGCGCACGACGCCGAGCTGATCACCGGGTAATCATCGAATCGGTCCCAGGAGAGCAAGAACAGAACAGAAACATTGCAGGCCCGCCAGAGCGGGCCTGCAATGACTTAGCGATCCAGCGTTGCGTGCTGAAAGAAAGTCTACTGGCGAAAAATTACGGCCAGACCTTCATTTCATGCAGCACGTCACTTTCAACGGACTCGATTCGAGCTGACCTACCAGCTGGTGCTGGGATTCGAGTTCCACTTGATCTCGCTGAACTTGCGCTCCTCGGTCACCTTGGCGCCTTCGATCTTCTGAGTCTGCACGATGTCGCCATCGTCGGTGGCCCAGATCTTGTATGTGCCACCCGCGCCCACGTTGAACTCGAACAGCGTGGTGGCTTTCCCCTTCATGGTCTCACCTGCGCTCACCTTGGGGGTGGCGCCCTTCACGTTGCTGAGCACCAGGGTGTAAACGCCCTGATAGAAAGCGGTGCCGGTCACGTCTTTGTGGTCGAGGCTGCGCTTGAGCTGCGAAGAGCCCACTCGGTAGGCCACCGTGTTGGCGTCCTTATCCTTGTCGTAAACCGTAACGGTTCCGACATTGCGGTCGCTGCCACGGAGAATCTTGGTGCGGATCTTCATGGGAGACGCGACAAAGACATACTCGAAATTGAACTTGCCCTTGGGGCCGACGTAGCCATAGGTCAAAGAGTAGTCCTTGCAGCCTTCGATCTTCTTTTTCACCGCGTCCCAGGTGGTGGCGGCCTGACTCGAAGAGGCGTTGAGCAAGATAGCGCTCAGGACCCCTAAGGCCACCGCTACGAACTTCGTGCGGAATTTCATTCTGGTTTCTCCTCCAAGTCACGTGCGCAAATTGCACTGGCAAAATGCCGCTGCAGATTCTACGACCGGATAGGAGTTCCTCTGCAGGGAGTCAGACCCCCTTGAGCAGCCCTGTCCGAAACTGCTCCACGCCCTCGTGCACGTCCATCAAGTGGCGCACCAGCTCAGGGAAGGAGCGGATGGCGAACCGGAACCGCGAGCCCCGTCTCTCCAGAATTCCGCAGAAGCAGAGATTTTCCAGGCTTTCCAGCAGCTCTGGCATGGCCAGATCGACCTTGAAATCCAGCTCGAGCCGGCCGTGCAGATCCTGGGCGGTCAATTCCTCGTCCGGCTCGATTGCCAGTGAGACGAGTCTTTCCTTCGTTCCACTCGAGCCCCACAGGGTCGCCAGATACTCTTCCCCGAAGCGATTGTCCTTGAGAACCTCTTCCAGAAGGTCGCGGTCGACCTGTCGCGTTTTGGACCGGCTCAGACTGGCCACCAGAGCGCGGCAGGCTCTCTGGATCAGGTTGGGGTGCCCTGCGGTCACGAAAAGCAGCAGGTCGAGCGCCTCCTGGCGGTTCTCAAAGCGGACCTGCATCTGCTCGAGCGGCTCCAGAATGAGTGCCGAGGCCTCGCTGGGCGGCAAGAAAGCAAGTCTCACCGGATAGGCAAGGTTGCAGAAAGCCGAGTCGGCCTGGTGCAGACGCTGGTGCAGAGCCCTATCGCCGCACAAGAGGAAGCGGGCCTTTCCCTCGCTGGCTGCCTGGCGGAACGCCCGAGCGAGAAATTCGGAGTTGACCTGGTCGTTCGTGAGCAGAGGGTCGATCTCGTCGAGGATCAAAAGGACCTGGCGTCCACCGAAGCGATGCTGAAGCTCCATCAGGATGGCCGGGAAGCTCATCCGGGGCTCCCAGTCACTCAGGTGCTCGGCGGCCAGACCCAGCAAGAAGTCCGAGCCTCGGGCCAGCGAGTGGCAGTCAAGATAGAAAACGGCCAGCTCGCCACGCTGCAGGACTTCGAGCGCTCGGTGCAAGAGGGAGGTCTTACCGATAGAACGCGGTCCCACCAGGGCCAGACTGCTGTGCTCGAGTCGGTGGAGGACGTCCTTGAGCTCGCCCTCCCGGCCGAAGAACATCGAGGGCGGCACGGGACCTTCGGTGACGAAGGGCGAGATGGCCATCAGGTCAAGCTGCTCGAGCATTCTTGCGACCAGGCTGAACAGAGGATTCTCGCTGCCAGCCATTCTTACGAGGTCTTCAGGAGTCAGCAGAATCAGGGTGGTGGGGAGGAGGCCGCTGAGTCCCTCGGCCAGGATGGCGCGGTTGGACGCGGGCTCACCTGTATTGATCAGGATGCAAAAACGACTCACCTGGCCGAGTTGCTCGAGCAACAAACGGAGGTTGGCAACGTCCTGGTGGCTCAGAGCTCCTCTCTGGCAGGCCAGGAATGGCAGGGGAGAGGGGATCTTGACCTGCAAACTGTGGGTATGAACGAGTTTTCCCCAGACGGAGCTAAAACCCAGGGCCCGGTCAGAAGACCAGCCGAGGACCTGGCAAAAGGAGTCGGCCAGATCACCGACCGCCTGTGCGAATCTTTCCTGATCCGCCGTCTGGCTCTCCACAAGTCGCCTGCAGGCAGCCTCGAGATGGGCTCGATCGCCGGCTTGGCGAACCTCGAGTGCTCCCGTTGCCGCCTGGAAGGTCACCCTGTCGGCGGGGTGGACCTGCTGGAACCGGCTCATGGCCCAGGCTCGGAATCCTGCCGGGATCTCGACCAGATCGGCCTCGGTCACAGTTGGAGAGTGGCTCAGGTAGCCGGCGATAACCGCTTCCCACTCCGCCCAGCATCCTTCCATTTGCTGGCGCAGGCGAGAGGCAGCCCTTCGCAGAGGCTCGTGCAACTCGCGACCTAGCAGAGTCTGGTCGTCTGGGATCTCCAACTGCCCGAGGAATGCCTCCACGCCCTGGTCTTCGATCCACTCTTGCTGCCAACGCCCCAATCCCTTTAGCAGATTGCCCTCTGTCAGCAATCCCTCTTCCACTTCGTCATAGAGGGCCTGACAGGCCAGGACCGAGGTCAGATCCGGGCAGCGAGGGCTGTTGAGGAAGTCTCCTGTCTCCAGGTGGCCCAGGCGGACGGCCACGGCCAGGCTCTCCCAGAGCCGCTCGACCTCATCACCCGAAGGGCGCGATAGAGCCCTCCAGCGCACGTCGGTGCGGCAATGAGGCGCGATCCTGGAGCCCTGGAGCTCGCTGAGGTAAGCCTGGCGCAAGAAAGTCAGCTCCAGGGCACGAAGCGGAAACCCTCCCACCAGGCGCAAGAAGACCAGCCGATCTCGGCTCAGGAAGGGAACGATGCTGAGGTTGAGTCCCTGTCCCAACAGGAAGGCGGTCAGTTTCTGGTGGGCGGGGCTCTCCTCGCCCGTCCCCGAATGCAGGGCAACGAGAAACGCCTCTTGAGACGTCCAATCCTCGATTTGCCGGCGCGGCTGCAGGGTTGGCCGGGCCCGAGCAAGCAATTGCTCGAGTTGAGCTTCGGCGGCCGGTCCCTGGTAGCACTGATAGAACTTGCCCAACGCATCGATGCCCTCAAGACCCTCGAGTCGCTGTCCCACCGCCAGGATCATCGCCTGAGCCGCCTCGCCGGGCTTGAAATGGTGGGGTAACTCGGGCAATTCGAGTTGAAGGACCTCTCGAACCCACCCGGCCGCCATCTCGACCTGGTCCCCCGCGGCCCGGTCGACGAGGTACTCGTCCACCTCGGACCGACTGATCAGTACCTCGCCCGGCATCGAGAAGATCTGGCCCAGGGCCTGGTTGTGGCGGTCCTTGAGCAAAGTGGACATCTGCTCGAGGTAGTCATAGACGGTGCGAACCTCCGAGCGGAGCCGTTCGACCAGCAGCAGCAGCTCCTGGAAGGCATTCCAGGCCTCGCGGTGGATGTGCAGGTCCAGGCGGCACTGGTAATATCGGTCAGTCAGCTCGGCCAGCGGGCCTGTGGGTGAGCTCGTCCGCTTGCGGCGAAAGACGCGGTCGAGCACGCCCACGGCCTCAGCCTCAGCCTGCCGCAGGAGCTGCTCCTTCTCCTGGGAGAGCCGAAGCTCGTCCAGCTCGAGCTGACTCATTTCTTCATAGAGCGAGCGCAAGCGGTCACCAAGAGCATCAGAGAGCTGTTCGAGATAGGCGGCATATCCCAGCGGTCGATCACTGCGGAAAAAGCTATTCACCTCTTCGGAAAGGGCCTTCGTCCCGCGAGCGACCAGCTCGCTCCCTCGCTCGGTCACCCTGCCAAAAAGGCCATCGGGTTGACCCTCGCCCAAAGTGGTGAGGAAAAGACCCTCGAGGGTGCGCAGGCGTGCCACCAGCGCCGGCCCCTGGGAGGGCTTTCGCTCCAACTCCTCGCGCAAGGTGGCCAGCTCGCGGTTCTGGCGGAAAGCGCCCGGTCCGCCCGCGGCTCGGCCCAGCTCCTCCACGAACACATGGCGGGCCAGCGCCTCCCGGTGGAGGAAGTCGAGAGCGGCCCGGGGCGTCTCGGGCCGCTCCGATTGGCGCGTGATCTGTTGTTGCCAGCGCTCCACCAGTCGAGCCAGGATGCGGGATGCCAGGGCGGTGCGAATCTCATCGAAGGGCAAGGAGAGGGAGGCATTTCCCAGGCTGAAGAAGGCCACCGGGTTCCCGCGCTCGTCGGTCTGGCCCCAGAACGCAGCCTGTCGGCGGCTGACCTCCTCGGCCAGGGCCGTGTAGGCCGGCCACAAGGGCAGGCCCAGACAGGCGGTCACCTGCAGGCTCAAAGCCTCGTGCTCGCGAGCATCCTCAAGGTCTCGACAGCTGAACAGCAAGATCTGCTCGAAGGGCGGGGCCGACCACTCCCAGTCAGCCTCGCCCGGCACTTGCAGCCGGTAGACCGTGTCGGAAGCCTGCCAGTGGTTGAGCTCGATCAGAGTCGCATAGGGGTTGGAGCCCCCCCGCTCATGGCGGGCCGGGCGAGCTGAACCGAGAACCATCGCCTCAATGGTCAGGGGGACCGTGGCAGTGAGCTCCTGGCTCAGGTGGCGAAGCAGGAAGGGAAGCTCACACAACAGCACGCTGGCTGTCCCTCCGGCCAGCGAGCCGACCAGGGTTACCCGGATCGAGCCGGTCTGGCCGAGCTCGAGCAGCACGGGCCCCAGCCACTCGCGCAGCGACCGGTAGTGAGTCAGATAGATCAGACGCCCCAGCATTCGGATCGAGCCACTGCCGACGCGTCTCAACTCCGGCTGGACGCCAGGGGGAACCGACCGCTCCCATTGGCCCGGGTTGAGCAGCAGCTTCTCGGCAGGCTGGGCTCCTAGAAGGTAGGTTTGACAGGGATTTTCCGCCAGGGCATTGAGGGCCGCCTTGTCCGAATCGATCAAGGCCGTGATCAGCCGACCGCTTCCTGACCGACCCGCGAGCAGTTGGCTGGATTGGCCCACCAGTCGCGAGCCCAGCCCTCCCAGGCCCAGCAAGAAGTGGCCGCTCACGGGCGGGCGAAGAGCCTGGTGGCCGAGGCACTGGTCGCCAGAGCCACTTGCTCAGGATCAATGCCGCGTAGCTCGGCCACCTTCGAGGCGATCAGGGGGACGTAGCCGGGCTCATTGCGTTTGCCCCGGAAGGGAACGGGGGCCAGGTAAGGCCCATCGGTCTCCAGCAGCAGCCGGTCGAGCGGGATGCGGCGCGCAACCTCGTGCACCTCGGCCAGCCTGGGAAAGGTGACCATGCCCGTGATGCCGAGAAAGTAGCCCAGATCGAGGAACCGCTCGGCCCAGTCCCAGCTTCCCGTGAAGCAGTGGACCACGCCTCCAGCCGGCAGCTGGGCCCGGCTCAGCTCTTCATAGAGTGCTTCTTCGGCTTCTCGGCAGTGCAAGATGACCGGCCGTGCGCGTTCCCGGGCCAGACCAAGCTGGGCGCGCAAGCAGCCCAACTGCTGATCAGGGGGTGCAAAGTCGTAGTGGAAGTCAAGCCCGATCTCGCCCACGGCCACTGCCCGGTCCACCATCTCGGACAGCTCGTCGAGTTGCTCGTCACGCCAGGAGCCCGCCTCGTGAGGATGAACCCCCACGGCAGCCAGGACGCGCGCATCCTGGCTGGCCATCTCCAGAAGTCGGCGGGCCGACTCCAGGGTGGTCGCGGGGGCGACCACGTGGGCCACCCCGGCCCGCACGGCCCGGTCGAGCACCTCCGTCCAGTCGGAAAAATAGGCCCTGGCATCGAGATGGATGTGGGTATCGATCAACACGCGCTCGCATGTTTCGGGTCGAAGGATGCTTTGCCTTTCTGTACCGCCCCGACTTGAGCGCTTTCCCTCGCTCGAAGGATTTTCTTCAAGTCAAGAAGAAAATTCTTTGACACCTTGACCCGAAAGGAGGAGGGATGTCCTCTCTGCCCCGCCCAAGCGAAGCCAGGTCGTCGGCACGGTGCTTCCTGTCGTATGGGTCGAGCCGTTCGTGAGCACAGCTCGGCAGAGCCGGTCCGCCGGGTGCGACGTAGCGTCGAGGGTCTGGAGAAGAAGACCCGGGCTGCATCCGCTCCCCGGCGCCGCTCGAGTCGAGCCAAGCGTTCTCAGGCCCGCCCGCTCCCCTGGGGATGGTTGCTGCTTCTGGGGGGGGTGCTGATGCTGGGCTCCTTTGTCTGGACCCTGGTCCACGAACGCCCCGCGGCCTCGCCGCCCACCCAACCGATCAAAAGCCAGCGCTGACGAGAAACCTGGCTTGACCTGACCTGTCTGATTCGCGGAAGGAGCGCACATGAGAAAACTGCCGCTGATAGCTTTGCTGGCCCTTTTCGCATTCGGGTTGCAGCTGGCCGCCCTGGCTCAGGACGGCCCGGAGGCCCAGGAAATCACCATCAAGTCCCCTACCCGGCTCAACTTGAAATACCCCCGGGGCAGCCTGACGCTGGACCTGCTGGCCACCAGCCTTCCGGACGAGTTCCTGATTCCCGCATCGGCCCCCGAGCTGGCCGTGCTGGGTCGTTGCTTTGGCGTTTCCCTCAGCTGGGATGGCGAGGCCCTGCTGGCTCGCAAGGGCAGCCTGACCCAGCGCCTGGTGCTGGGTCAGCAGCGCTTCCCCGATGAGCCAACCGGGCGCCAGCTTGAGCTGGTGGCCCAGGAGGTCGAAGGGCAACCCCACCTGCCTCTCTCCATCCTGGAGGACCTGCTGGGGGCCCGGCTGACCGTTCAGGGCAAGAACGCCTGGCTCGAGCCCCTGATTCGCTCGGTCAAGATCGACGCTCAGCGTCTGGTCATCGACTCCACCCTGCCCGTGCGTTGCAAGACCTTCAGCCTGCGCGAGCCCGATCGGTATGTGATCGACATCCCCGGTGCGGTGCTCGACACCGGCTCCAACAAGATCGAGCACCCCCGGCTGGGCACCATCCGCCTGGGGCAGTTCGAGCTCGGGCCCGCAGTGAGCCGGATCGTGGTGCCCACCGCTCCCGGGGTCAGTCTGAGGCCTGCCTCGGGCACGCCCGGGCAGCTGGCCTTCCATCTCAGCCTGCCGGCCGAGCGTCCGACGGCCGCTCCGGCCCAGGCGTTTCCCGGAGAGAAGGTCACCTCGGTGGTCTTCGAGCCCATGGTGGGGGGACACCGCCTGGTTCTGAGCGCTTCCGGGCCAATTCAGTACGAGTGGCGGCGCTACAAGGAGCCGGACAACCGTTTCGTGCTCGACATCCCCAAGACTGCCCTGGTCGGCACCAAGCAAGACTTTGCCGCTCAGGGCAGCTTCCTGCAGAACGTGCGTGTATCTCAATTCTCAGCCGAGCCTGCGGCGGTGGTGCGGGTCGTGATGGAGCTCTCCAGGCCGGCCCAGACGCGCCTGACGCCGGGCGATAACCCCAATAGCCTGGTCATCGAAGTGCTCGACCAGGCTCCTATCGATTCCACCTCCAACCAGGGCTACGGGGCCACGAGCTTTCCCAAGATTGGCGGGGTGATTTGCATCGACGCCGGCCACGGCGGCTCCGACCCCGGGGCCATCAATCGGGCCCTGGGCGTGTGTGAGGCCGACATCACTCTGGACATCTGCTTGCGCCTGACCGAGATCCTCAAACGCGACGGCTGGAATGTCGTGATGACCAGAACACAGGACGTGGATGTCTCCTGGGCCGGGTCCAGCGCCAGCCAGGAGCTGGGAGCGCGGGTCAAAGTCGCTCAGGACTACGGTGCTGATCTCTTCGTCAGCGTCCACTGCAACAGCGCTGCCGGGGCAGGGGCCAACGGCACCTCAGTGCACTACTACAAGTCCAGCGACTATCTGCTGGCCCAGGAGCTTCACGGCAACCTGCTTTCAGCAACCGGACGCGCCAACCGGGGCATTCAGAAGAATCGCTTCTACGTGCTCTCTCACAGCCGTATGCCTTCGGTTTTGATCGAAACTGCCTTCCTCTCCAACACGACCGAGGGCAAACTGCTCAATACCCCTGAGTATCGACAGCGCATCGCCGAGGGGATCGCCCACGGCCTGCGCCAGTATGCCTCGCGCTACCTGAACCGGACGACCGCCAACCGTTGACCCCGCTCCAGCAGGCTGCACTGCTGGGACTGGTCCAGGGTCTGACCGAGTTTCTGCCGGTCTCCTCCTCGGCCCACTTGAGGCTCATCCCCGAGCTGGCCGGCTGGCCCTACCTGGGAAAGGGCTTTGACGTGGCCCTGCACGGGGGTACGCTGGTCGCGCTGGTGGCCTACTTTCGGTCCGACCTGGGACGACTGCTCTCCAGCCTCCTGCCCGGACGCGAGTCGGACCCGGCGGCTCGGCGCCTGCTGGGCCGGCTGGCCCTGGCCAGCCTGCCAGTGGCCAGCTTCGGTTTTCTGCTGGAGCACTTCCTGGAATCGCACTTTCAGGGAGCGCTGTCGGTGGCCTTCTGGCTGACCCTGGTGGGCCTGGCCATGGCACTGGCTGACCGCTCCCCGGGCAGGCTCGAGATGCGGGAGCTGAGCCTGGTCCAGGCTCTGTTGGTGGGCTTGAGCCAGGTCCTGGCGCTCTTTCCAGGAGCCTCGCGATCGGGCACGACCATGGCGGCCGGCCGACAGCTGGGGCTGACCCGGGTGGAGGCGGCCCGCTTCAGCTTCCTGCTTGGTTTCCCGGTGATTCTGGGAGCAACGATCTACAAGCTGCTACGCTGGGAGGGCGGCGACCCGCTGATTCTGCTGGTGGGCATTCTGGCAGCGGCCAGCAGTGGATTTCTGGCGATTCGCCTCTGCCTGGCCCTCCTGCCCCGCTGGGGGCTGCTGCCCTTTGCCCTGTACCGGTTGGCCCTGGCTCTGCTGCTCTGTCTGAGATCTCCTGGGCCTTGATCGTTCCCACGATTTTCCCAGCCAACCTGGGCGCGTCCTCCCTGGAGAGCCTTGAGAAACGTCACCCCGCGGAACTCGAAACGAGAAGTCCGGCCGCTTTTCTCTTCTATTCGGAGGGGAGCTCGAGCACCTCGCGCAAGACCTTCATCCGCTCGACCAGGCTGGTGCGCTCGCGGAACTGCTCGGCCAGGGCAGTCAGGGCCCGCGGGTCGCAGCTGCGGAGCTTCTCGCGCAGGTTGACCAGCCGGGCAAACACCACGTTGACCTCGGACTGCATGGCGTCGAGCGTCTCGCGGGCCTCGACCGAGCTGGCCAGGGCGTGCAGGCGCTCGCGGGTCATCTCCTCGACGTCCTCCTCGCGCTGACGCAGTTTGTCGCGCAGATTCTCGCTGCGCTCTTGCTGCGTTCGCAGCTGCTCGCGCAGGCTGCGCTCAGAATCCGAGGACTGCCATCCCTTCTGGATGGCTTCTTGCATCTCGGCTCGAGTGATGGCCAGTTGGGTCTCCAGGTCGGCCCGCTGGGTATCGAGGCGATCAAGCAGCTCCTGCATGCGCTTTTGTTGCTCTTCGCGCTCGGCCAGCTGCTGCTGCAACTCGGCCGTCTGCCTGATGGCCGCCAGTCGGGCTTGCTCCACCTCCTGGCTCTTGAGCAGGGACTCCCCCTTCTCTTGAGTGACCTTCCCTCGGAGTTTGAGAACCTCGGCCTCCAGCCGCTCTCCCTGGGCATAGGCGTCCAGCAGCTTCAGCCGGATGCCCGAGAGCTCGCTCTCCAGGTGGGAGACTTTCTGGCGAGCCTTGAGCAGCTCGGCCGCGGATTCGTCGGCCGACAACTTCCTCAGGTCTTCGTTGAGGGCTGACTCCAGCTCGTTGGCCAGAGATTCGGCTGCCCTGGCTCGCGAGCGTTCCTCGGCCAGGTCGGCCTCCAGCTGGCGAACCCTCTTGATCAGGGCCTCGGGATCCTGCACCGAGTCGATCAATCTCTGCAAGCCGTCCACCAGTTTGCGGGTTTTCTCCAGCTCTTCCCGGGCCAGGCGCAGCTGCTTCTCCTGCTCGGGGTCGAATTTAGGGCGCTTCTCGATCTCGGCGAGCTGATCGGTGAGCTCGGCCACGAGCTTCTTCTGGGTGGCCGCCTCGGACCCCTGAGTCCGGCTCTCCTGCTCGAGATCGTTGTAGGCCGCCTCCAGAGCCGCCCGATCCTGCTCGAGCTCGCCGTACATGGCTTCCTTTTCGTCCAGCTCGATCCGGAGGGTTTCCAACGCTGCTTTGAGTCCTGCGATCTCTTCTTCCAGCCTGGTGCGAGCCGCGTTCTCCTGCCCGGCCTGGGAAATGAGCTTCTCGCGCTCTGCCCTGAGATCTTCGAGCTGGGCTTGTAGCTTTACCCCCTCGGAGCTGGCCTCGTTCAACCGGGCTTGAAGCTTCTGCTGCTCGGCTGCGGCCTCGTTCAGGCTGGACTGGAGCTTGTCGCGCTCGGCCTGGCTCTGGTCGAGCTTCTTCTGCATTTCCTGACGCAGCTGCTCCAACTCACTGACGGCCGTGCTGGTCTGCTCCAGCCGAGCCAGATCTTCGTTGCGCACCAGGGCGATCTCGCGATGAGCCTGACGCTCCGCCTCGAGAGCCGCCTCCAGGTCGACGGAGCGTTGCTCGAGCTGGGCCAGGCGCTCGTTGGCGAAGGCCAGCCGGGCCTCGCGCTCCTTGAGGTCGGCTTGCCGTTGGGCCAGCTCATGCTGCAGGTGACGCAGCTGAGATTCCCCCCGCGTGATCACGCCCTCGAGCTCGCTGGTGCGCTGGCGGGTCTCGGCCAGGGCGCTGGAGGCCGAGCTGGACGATTTTTCCAGCGTCACCGAGAGCTGGCGCATCTCGCCCAGCTCGCGGTCGGCATCAGCGAGCAGGTTGCCCAGCTCGCGGGCCCGCTCCGACTGCGAGAAGGCGGCCTGCTGAAGCCTCTCGCTCTGAGCCAGCCGGCGCTCGAGCTCGCTGACGCTCGTCTTGGAGCGAGCCAGCTCGGCATCCTGGGCCGCCAGGCGTCGCTGCATCTCCTGGCGCTCATTGCGTAGCTTGAAGGCTTCGCCCCTCAGGCCTTCCAGCTCGCCCTTGAGGCGGATGGGCTCCTCCAGGGCCGTGGCCAGCTCGGCCTCCAACCGTCCGGTGCGGGCCGCGGCCGCCTCCAGCTTGACGCTCAGCTTGCCTTCCTGGGCTCGGGCCTCGGAGAGCCGAGCCGCCAACCGGGTAAGCTCCTCGCGCGCCTCCTGGCCCATCGCCTCCAGGGCCGCAGGAGGCAGGGCCTCATCGTGCAGGCGGCGCTCTTCCTCAAGCTCTTCGATGCGCCGTTGGCGGGCCTCGAGCTCGTCGCTGAGCACTTGCTCGGCCTGTCTGGCGTGCTCGAGGTCCCTTTCCAGCTCGGCCAGCCGGACCAGCCGGGCTCGAGCCTGCTCGAGCTCGTCCTGGCCCTGCAGCTTCTCGAGCTGGGCCTTGAGGCTCTTGCTCTCCTTCTCGCGCCTGGCCAGTCGCTCTTTCAGATCAGCCAGCTCCTGGCGGCTGGCTTCCAGCTCCTGCTGGCGCAACTCGAGCTCTGCCCTGAGCTCCTGTGAGCCACCCCCTCCGGCCTCGAGCTTGGCTTGCAGGGATTTGAGCTTCTTGGCCCGAGCTTTGAGCTGCTCGTTCAGCTCCTTGTTCTGCTGCTCGAGCTTGAGGTTCTGCTCATCGAGCTCGTCGAGCTGGTCCTCGAGCTCGTCGATCTTGTCCTGGTTTGCCTCGAGCTTGTCCTCGAGCTCCTCCACGCGCTCATTAGCGCTGGCCAGGGCCTTCTTGAGGCGAGCTTCGAGCTCTCCGGTTTTGACGGCAGGCGCGGTCGGGCCCTTCTTAACGGCCACCTACCCCCCAAATTCCCGTTATGGGTCGCGCAAGCATGGAGTTGAGAATCACACAATCCCAGCGTAAATTTATTCAAGAGATTCGACCTTTCACTCCCTGGTCCTTTTCAGTCCTTCGAGGATTCCCAAGCATCACGGGAGAAGGCCCGGCCTGCATGTCATTGACGCAATCTTGGAGCCTGTCCAAGGGACAGATGGTCGCCATGAGACCGGCCGACGTGGCCGATCAGGAGGCCGTTCGCGGCCTCTATTTCGCCACCTATGGCGACCGCTACGGGCTGCCCGAGGTGGCCGATCCCGAGGAGACTCGGCGAGCCCTGACCAGTGATCAGGTGATCTGGTTGCTGGCCGAGCACGAGCAAACCGTCGTGGCCTCGCTGATCATCGCCATCGTGCCCGAGCACCGGCTGGCCAAGAGCTTTGGCGGCATCGTCCATCCCGACTACCGGGGCCAGAAAATCATGGAGCACATGCTGCGCCAGGCGCTCGAGCACCTGATGGTGGAGGGCGGCCCTTTCGACATGATCTACGCCGTGGTGCGCACCTTCATCTCGCTCGAGTTCCACAACGACCTCAAGAAGCTCGGCTTCGTGGACGTGGGCATCTTCCCCAATGTTCGCAAGGTGCAGCGTTACGAGACCCATGGCCTCAAGGTCTGTCTGGGAAAGGAGGCTCTGCGGGCCAGAAGGCGTACCCCCCGGCTCATCCCGCAGGCCCACACCCTGTATGAGATCGTGCGCAGCCGACTGGACATCGAGCCCGCGCGGGTCGTTCCGGTGCGCCTTCCTACCGCTCCTCCCGGCCGCATCGAGCTGTCGGTGCGCAACGATGCCAGCGATCTTGAGAAGATCCGCTTTCTGCTCAAGACTACACGCAACATGGTCTACGACTTCTTCCCCCTGCACCAGCCCAATTTGATTCTGGCCGACAGCACCAGCAAGCTGCGCGCCTTCCTGAGCTTCCAGCCCAAAGACGGGCACGCTACCCTGGTGGGCCTGACCACGGGCGAGGCGAACCGGGCTCAGGTGCTCAACGCCGTGGGCGATCAGTGCGAGGCCATGGGCGTGGTTTACCTCGAGTTGCTGGTCAGCGCCTACGAGCCCGAGCTTCAGGCTCAGGCCTATCAGGCCGGGTTTTTACCCTGTGCCTACTTTCCCGCCGCCCTGCTCAACCGGCAGGGCGAGCGGGAAGACTTCCTGGTGACTTCCAAGACTTTCGTGCCCCTGCACTTTCGGGGCCTGCGCCTGACCGAGGACTCCAAGCCCTTCCTGCTCGAGTTCTTCAAGCTTTACACCTCCAGCCTCTGGGAGGAGCTGATGGATGCCTGAGCGTGACCTCGAGCGCGCCGAGGCCCTGCAAAAGCGTCTCAAGGGGTCCACTGCCGCCCTGATCGGTGGCCGGGCCGCCTTCACGCTGCATCCGGGCGCCTCGCGTATGTTTCTGCGGGCTATGCGCGAGGCCTTCGCCCATCACTTCCTGCATTGTCCCCTCTATCGCGAGCACTGCCGGCGTCAGGGCTTCGTCCCCTCGCAGCTACGCCGCCAGGAGGATCTTCCCCGCATCCCCCACCTTTTCGTCAGCGTGCTCAAGGAGTATTCGCTTCTCACCGGACCCCCCGAGGCGGTCAAGCTGACCTTGACCTCGAGCGGTACCGGGGGACGCAAGAGCTCGATCCCCCTCGACGGCGTCACCCTGCGGCGTATCCGCAAGATCGTGGCCCACGTCTACGGAGCGCTGGGCATGCGCAATCGTCGCCGCACGAACTATCTCTGCTTCACTTATGACCCTGCCGTGGCAAGCGATCTGGGCACGGCCTTCTCCGACCAGCTGCTGACCTCGCTGACCCGAGTGCAGCAGGTGCATTACGCCATCCGCCCGGTCGAGCAGGGCTGGGAGCTCGACCGGGACAGTTGCCTGGAGGCCCTGGAGCGCTTCCAACGCACCCGCTACCCCTTGCGCATCCTGGGTTTTCCGGCCCATACCTGGGAAGTGCTGCGAGAGTGTGTCTGGCGCCGCGGAGCGAGCTTCAGCTTCGGTCCCCTCAGCTACGTGCTGACCGGCGGGGGCTGGAAGACGCTGCAAGACCGCGAGATCCCCCGCGACGAGTTCCGTGCCCGGGTGGCCGAGTGGCTGGGGATACCGCGCCAGAACGTGCGCGACCTTTATGGCATGGTCGAGCACGGGGTTCCCTACACCGAGTGCGAAGCGGGCGAAAAGCACATCCCTCGCTATTCCCGCGTCTATGCGCGCCATCCGCGCACCCTCGAGTTGCTCGAGCCGGGCCGGGAGGGCCTGCTGCATTTCCTGACCCCCTATCTGCGCTCGTTCCCGGCCATCTCGCTCTTGACCACCGACCTGGGCCAGGTCGAGCCCGAGTGCGCCTGCGGGCGGCGCTCCCCCATCCTGCGCCTGTCGGGGCGCGGAGGCGTCAACAAGCATAAAGGCTGCGCCATCACCGCCCTGGAAGTGCTGACTTGAGTCACTACCTGTTCGGCGAGATCGTGCGCCAGAGCGAGCCGCTCGACGCCGAGCAACTGGGTGAGGTGATCGAGCGGGCCCGGATAGCACAGGAGCGGCTGGCCGAGGTTCCCTTGCTGGAGATCGTGGAGTTGCTCGACCGGCTCAGCCGTCTCTGGGCCCGCCCCCGCTTCGACGGCCGAAAGCTGGCCCTGGAGCACCTGCCCGGCCTGGTGGGTTTCTCTCCACAGATGGTGGAGCAGGGTCTGGAGACGCTGGTGCAGCTGCTGGCTCGGCCCAACCTGCTGGCCAAGCTTCGCTACGAGCTGGGCCAGCCCGAGGCGCTGGACCGCTGGATCTGGCGTCCCGGCTATCAGGGCTATGTGCGCGCGGCCCCCCTGGGCGTGGTGGTGCACATCTCCCCCGGCAACGTTTTTCTGGGGGCGGTCGATTCCCTGGTGCACGGCCTTCTGACCAAGAACGCCAACATCCTGAAGGCGGCCTCGGTAGATCCGTTCTTTCCGCTGCTCTTCGCCCGCAGCCTGAAGCAACTCGACCCCTCGGGCCAGGTGGCCGGGTCCTTCGCAGTGGTCTCCTTCGACGGTCACGATCCGGCCCTTCAGAAGGTCGTCAAGGAGAAGGCCGACGGATTGCTGGTGTGGGGCGGAGCGAAGGCCCTGGAGGCCTGGAGCGGCGGCCTCGCGCCCGGCCTTCGCCTGGTAGGTTATGGGCCGCGCCTGTCGCTGGCGCTGGTCACCTTCGCCTATCTCGAGAGGGTGGGGGTGGAGGAGGCAGCCAAACGCCTGGCCCGCGACGTGGTGATGTGGGAGCAGCGCGCCTGCGGCTCGCCCCAGTCACTCTTTCTGCAGTTGCCCGATCCGGGCCCACAGGAGGATCGGGTGCAGAGCTTCCTGGCGGCGCTGGGTCAGCACCTGGACGAGCTGGCGCAGGAGTTTCCCCAGCCCGAGCTGAGTCGCGACGAGGAGATCGAGCTGCTCAAGGAGCGCGAGATCGCCTCCTTCGGACAGCTGGTGGGGGATTCGTTCGAACGCCACGGGGCCACCTGGAGCCTGCTCTGGCGCAACAGCCTGGACCGGCTGGGCTCGCCCCTGAACCGCTGCCTGAGCATCCACCCTTTCACCCGCCTGGCGGAGGTCGCCGAGGCGCTGCGTCCCTACAAAGCGGTACTTCAGAGCCTGGGCGTGGGCGCTTTGAGCGTGGAGCTGCGCGAGGTGGCCAATCGCCTCGCTCCGCTGGGGGTGACCCGCTTTACCGAGCTGGGCCGAATGCACACCGGCAAGATGGGATCGCCCCACGACGGCACCTTCCAACTGGCCCAGCTGCTGCGCTGGAGCAGCATCGAGTCGGCCCCCGAGCGCTTCGACGTGGGCCGCCGCCTGGACCCCACCCCGGCCCGGTCCGAAAAGAGCGAGCGCCTGCTGAACCTGCTCGAGTATGCCCGCGACCGCTCGCCCTTTTACCACGAGCGCCTCAAGGAGATCGAGCTGGACCAGCCCGGGGCGCTGCTCGAAATCCCTCTCCTGACCGGGGCCGAGATTCGCGCCAACACGCCTCCGGTGGGCCAGGGGTTGCTGACCGGGCCCTTCGAGGGGGCCTACGTCTTCGCCAGCGGTGGCTCCACCGGGGCCCCCAAGTTCTCGCTTTACACCTACGAGGAATGGAACGAGGTGACCGACATTCTGGCCTCGGTCTACGAGGTGGCCGGGCTATCGAGCTCGGACGTGGTGGCAAATTTGTTCATGGCAGGCAATCTGTGGACCTCCTTTCTGGCCGCCAGCGAGGCGCTGGGCAAGATCGGCGGGGTGACCCTGCCCATCGCGGGGAACGCTGAGCTTGCGCTGGTGATGCGCTACCTGGACATGTTCCGTCCTACCGCCATGGTGGGGTTGCCTTCCGTGCTGATCCAGATCGCCGAGACAGCCGAGCGCCAGGGGCTGCAGCTCAAGATTCCCCGCATTCTCTATGGCGGAGAGCATCTCTACCGGGAGGCGCGCGAATACCTGGGCCGGGTGCTCGGGGCCGAGACGGTGCTCTCGGCCGGCTACGCCTCGGTGGACGGCGGCCCTATCGGTTACCAGTGCCCCCACCTGACCGGAGGGGTGCACCACCTGCTCTACCACTACCAGTATCTCGAGCTGCTCGATCCGGCCTCGGGCCGTCCGGTCGAGCCGGGGGAGGTGGGGGAGGTGGTGATCACCTGCCTCAACCGCCGGCTGCTCCCCTTGATTCGCTATCGCACCGGCGACATGGCACGCCAGGTCGAGCACGATTGCGCCTGCGGCCGACGCACCCCGCTCTTCGAGCTCAAGGGCCGGGCCGACGACGTGGTGCGGGTGGGCACCGTGAGCGTCTACCCCGAGGACGTGGCCGCCGCCCTGGACGCGGTCAGCGGGCTGAGCCACCTGTTCCAGCTGGTGGCTACCCGCGAGGGCGCGGCCGACAGCCTGACGGTGAAGGTGGAGAGCGCCTCGGACGGGGCCGAGCTGGCCTCCAGGGCGCGTGAGAGCCTGCTCTCGCGCTCGGGAGAGCTGGAGGAGGCCCTGCGCGAGGGGTGGCTGCGTCGCCTGGAGGTCGAGCTATTACCCCCCGGCGAGCTGCCCCGCATTCCGCGCACCGGGAAGATCCGGCGGGTGGTGGACCAGCGGGCGTGAGCCGGTAAGATTCTGGCCCGGTTGAGGCTCGCTCCCGCAGGCCCGCCGGGCTGGCTACTTCTTCTTGTCTGCCTTGGCTTTCTTTTGGGCTTCTTTCTGCTTCTGGCTCTTCTCTTTGTCCTTTTTGCCGCCTTTGTCTCCCATGTGAGCTACCTCCCTGAAGTATCTACCTGAAGGATAGCCAACCTTTTCCCTGCTGCCAACCTCGGCCGGAATCTTTCTGATGCCGGCTGGCTCTCTGGGCGAGACGGCCGCTTAGCTGCGGGAGCGGGTTCTCAGGGCCACGTTGCCGACCACCAGGTTCGACCCCAGCCGGGCGATGCCGCCACTCTGCTCGGGAGAGTGCAGTGTGCTGGTCTCGGCGCGAGCGACGGCCTCGCTCACCAGCTGGCGCAGCTCAGCCACCGGGCGGGTGGTCTGGGATTGGAGCAGCGCGTTCAGGCCGATTACCCCCCGGGCGCTGGCCGCTTCCAGGAAACCGATCAGGGCTCCGCCCAGCCAGGCCGGCTAACCGGTCTGCTCGAGCAACTCCCGTCCCACTCCCACCAGCTTGGCCCCGCTCTCAAGCCGTCGAGTGACGAGGTAAGCGCCCACCCGGACGCTCTCCTCGCTCTTCAGGCAGCCCGACCGCAAGAGGCTCTCGGTCAGTTGCCCGGCGCTCAGATGTTCAGATTGAGCGAGCACGGTGGTGGCTACGGCCGGGTTGGCAGGACACAGGTCCTGCAGTTCGCGCGCGGTCTGGCCCTTGGGACTGAGCTGCAGAGCCGGCCACAGCTGCTCCAGAGCCTTCGGCTCCAGCACGGCGAGTCGGGCCAGGGCCAGCGATTCTTCTTCGCTCTCCGCCCGGACCGGACCCGGATTGTGATCCGCCAGGATCTTGAGGGCCACCGGCACCTGGCAGATGGGGAAAGGTTGGCTCAGGAGCTTGTCCACCCGCTCCACGAACTCACTGGTGGAAATCAGGTCGGCGAACAGGGATGCGTCCGCGCTGCGGTCCAATTTCGCCAGAATACCCACTGTCCGGGTCGCCAGCGAGGGCACCTGCGTGCAGGCCCGATGGCAAGCGTCAAGAAGCACGGCCGGGTTGTCCGTCTCGCGCCCTCGCGGCCCCAGCATCCCCTGACAGGCCAGGCGGAGCGTGGCTTCGGGCAGCTCGCTCAATCGCTCCACTCGGGGACCCTGGATCAGCTCGGAGGCGCATTGATAAAGCCAGTTTCGTTGCTCGGGCGTGACCTGCTCGCCGAACAGGCGGCCTTCCCAGCTTTCCACCGCATGGTGCTGGCTCCACACGGCCTGCAGCCCCTCCCGGGCCGGGCGGGTGAGCTCGGGCTGGCTGTAGAGCTCATTGAGCCGCCGTTGCTCTTGATCGAAGGGCCGGGTCGCCTCGTTGCAGTTTCCCCGGCTGGCCAGGGCCCGATCTTCGGCGCTCCGGCGCTGGACCAGGAGCGAGCGGGCCCTCTCCATCAGGGGGCGCCACTCGTCTGGATCAAGATGGCTCAATTGCTCTCGGGCCAAGCCGGTGACCCGCTCGGCATCGTGGCTCGCAAGCAGGCCGAGCGGCGCAGCTGCCAGGAGGTGCTCGACCGCTTCCAGCGTCCGGCCAGGCCGGAGCAACCTGGTCAGGGGCTGGCTCCCCTCCGCCAGGCCGTCCAGACGCATCTCCTCCGTCGGGTTCAGGAGAGATGGGGGAGTTGGGAGATGCCAGGAGATCAAAGGGTTTGCCTGGGGGCCGCGAAGCCGGTCAACCTGGTTAAGGGGAAGACCGGCTGCCGACAGCGCAGTCATGACCCCGGATTTTCTTGACATTCTCACTGGATTTTGGCATGTTGAGGCGACTGTTGTGGCGAGGGGTCGCAGATCGTCATGCCTGGGAGCAGGTGGGATGCCGCTCCTCAGCGAGAGGTGAGCGGATTGAAGGAACATCTCGATTTGGCTCGAGCTCTGGCTCGGGTGGCCCGGGAAGAGGGTCTGGCCGAGATCGATTATCGCAATGAGAACGGGCGTATCCACCTGGTCGTGGATACGGGGGAGGCTCAACCGATAGCGATTCCCGTCCAGGCGTCGCCGACAGTGACGAGCAGACGCTCGCCGGCCCGGCCTGCAGCCGCCGCTGCCGAGCCCGCCAACGAGAACCTGAAGCCGGTTGTCTCCCCTCTGGCGGGTGTTTTCTATCGTTCCCCCAGTCCGGGAGCCCCCCCCTTCGTGCAGATGGGTGACCACGTCAGCGTGGGCCAGACTCTCTGCATCATCGAAGCCATGAAGTTGATGAACGAGATTACCGCGGAGATGCCCGGTCGCATCGCCGGCATTCTGGTCGAGGACGCAGCCGTGGTCGAGTCGGGGCAAAAGATCTTCTTGCTCGAGCCGCTGGGGTAAGCAGGTGGGCGCGGTTCAATCCATGCGGATTTTGGGCCGCATTCTGAGCTATCTGCGGCCCTACTGGAAGTATGTCCTGGGCGGATTGATCATGACCTGCCTTGGAACCGTCACCCAACTGGTCCAGCCCCTCTTCGTCGGCAGGCTGTTCGGGCTGATGACCGAGGAGAGCTTCAATTACCAGGGCCACGATCCGCTGGTCGAGCTAAACCTCATTTGTGGTGGCTTCATGCTCGTCATGCTGGCTGGCGGCGTGGTCGGCTACCTGATGCGCTACCTCGTGGACCTGGCCGGTCAGCTGGCAGTGCGCGACTTTCGCAATGCGATTTTCCGGCATCTTCAGCGCATGAGCGTCCCTTATTTCGACCGCAACAACCAGGGTGACCTGATCTCCCGCCTCTCCAACGACATTCAGACCAGTACTAGCGTGTATCCGCTACTGGCCGACTTCGGCAAGAACCTGTTGATGGTGGCCGGGGCCTTCAGCCTGATGGTCTACTTCGACTGGCAAATGACGCTCATGGTATTGACCTTGAGCCCGCTCCTGGGGATCACCATCTCGCGGATCGGGCAGAAGATCAACTCTGTGACCGAACGCATCCAGGTTCGGCTGGCCGACCTGATTGCCATTCTCCACGAGAGCCTGGGCAACATCAAGGTCGTCAAGGCCTACACCCGCGAAAATCTCGAGATCGAGCGTTTCGAGCGCAAGAACGAAGAGAACTTCGCAGCTCAGCTCAAGCTCATTCAGGTCTCCTCGTTCCAGTTGCCGCTCACCGACATTCTGTGCGCCCTGGCCATCGTGGCCATCATCTGGTTCGGTGCCCTGCGCATTCTGCAGGGCACGGTCACGTTTACGGCCGTCATCCAATACTGGATGCTGATGATCATGACCTCCAATCCCATCAACAAGCTGGCCGACAGCTACGCCCGGTTTCAGGTCGCCACCGCTGCTGGGAAGCGGCTCTTCGAGGTGCTCGACGAAGCGCCAGACATCGCCGACGCGCCCGACGCCCCAGAACTGCCTTCGATCCGGGGTGAGATTCGCCTGGAGGGCGTGGGCTTCGAGTACCAGCCGGGCAAGCCGATTCTGAGCGGTCTAACGCTCACCATCGCGCCCGGTGAGGTGGTGGCCATCGTAGGCCCGAACGGGGCGGGCAAGACCAGCCTGGTCAACCTGATCCCTCGTTTCTACGACCCCACCACTGGAGCGGTGCGGGTAGACGGGCATGACATCCGCCGGGTGACGGCTTCCAGCCTCCGCCGGCAGATCGGGGTCGTGATTCAGGAGTCTTCCCTTTTTACCGGGACGATCGCCGAGAACATCGCCTGCGGCTTCCTGGCCACCCCCGAGCAACTTGAGCAGGCCGCTCGGCTGGCCAACGCCCACGATTTTATCACCCGCCTGCCGGAGGGCTATGCTACCCAGGTGGGCGAGCGTGGCGCCCGCTTGAGTGGCGGCCAGCGCCAGCGGATCGCCATCGCCCGAGCCATGCTGCGCGACCCGAGAGTCCTTATTTTGGATGAGTTCACCTCCTCCATCGACTCCGAATCGGAGGCCCAGATCACCGAGGCCATCGAGCGTGCCATGCGCGGGCGCACCTGCCTGGTGATCGCCCACCGGCTCAACACCATCCGCCATGCCAACCGCATTCTGGTGCTCGAGGGCGGCCAGGTAGTGGAAGAGGGTGAGCATGCCACCTTGCTCGAGCGGGGTGGTTTCTACTCGCGCATCTACGAGTCACAATTGAGGCCACCCGTATTGCTGCCAGAAAGGCGGGGAGCATGAAGCGTTCCCGTGGTGCCGCCTGTCGGCCAGATTCTGGCCCGACTCGGGACGGCTGCAGAGGGAGGCCGTTCCGCTCAAAACCACCCGCCTGGCTTTGCGCAAAGAGACCGAGTGGGTGCTCAGTCACGTTTAAGGATCACGACCGGGCCCGCATCCTGGCTGGCCCGGTGTCGCGTCCTCCGGCCGTCGGCCCCGATCTTTATGGAGACGGCCTCACGGCCGAACGAATTCTGGACGTCCTCGGCCACGAAGCCGTCCCGAGCAATAGAGCAAAGGAGACCGTATGATCCCGATCTTAGAGCTGGCCAGCCAGTACAAGAATATCGGCCAGGAGTTGGAAGAGGCCGTCCTGAGGGCGCTGCGCGGCACCCAATACATACTGGGTCCCGAGGTTCACGCTTTCGAGAGCGAGTTCGCAGCTTATAACCAGGCCGCCTATGGCATCGGCGTGGCCAACGGCACCGACGCCCTGCACCTGGCGGTGCGGGCCCTCGACATCGCCCCTGGCGACGAGGTGGTCTGTCCCTCGTTCACCTTCGTGGCCACGGCCGGAGCGGTGGCATTGGCGGGAGCCAGACCGGTCTTTGCCGACATCGACCCGGTCACTTACTGCCTCGACCCGGCCAGTGTGGAGCGGGCCATCACCTCCCGCACACGGGCCATCGTCGTGGTCCATCTTTACGGCAATGCCGCTCCTATGGATGAGCTGATGGCCCTGGCCACGCGCCACAAGCTGGCCGTCATCGAAGATTGCGCCCAGGCGGCCGGCTGCACTTCCAACGGGCGGAAAGTGGGGACCATCGGCGACCTCGGTTGCTACTCGTTCTTCCCGTCCAAGAACCTGGGCGGGATCGGGGACGGTGGAATGGTCCTGAGCAACCGCCCCGAGCTGGCCGAGAAGGTGCGCAAGCTGCGCGACCACGGCAGCGCGAAGAAGTATCACCACGAGATTCTGGGCACCAACAGCCGCCTGGACGAGATTCAGGCCGCCGCCCTGCGTGTCAAGCTAAAGTGTCTCGACCACTGGAACGCCTGCCGTCGCCAGGTGGCCGAGCGCTACCACAGGCTCTTGAGTGACGTGGTGGAGGTGCCTCAGGCCACCCCGGGCGCCTACCACGTCTATCACCAGTACACGGTTCGCACCGCCCGGCGCGAGGAGCTGCAGGCCCACCTCATGGAGCACGGCGTCGCCAGCGTGGTTCACTATCCCGTCTGCCTGCACCAGCAGCCCCTTTTCGCTTCTCTGCAGATTCCGGCGGGAAGCCTGCCCGAAAGCGAGAAAGCCCAACGTGAGGTACTTTCTCTGCCTATGTTTCCCGAATTGACCGAAGACCAGACGACCACCGTTTCCAAGGTGGTCCATCAGTTCTTCGGCGCGCCCGTGGGCGCCGTCTGAAGGCGGTTTGTTCAAGGGTCTGAAGAAGCGCGTCAAGACTCTGCTGGGCCACCAGGAAGACCTGGAGGCGCGGCTCTCAGAGCATGCCCACGAACGGCTTCCGCTCACGCTGGAGGAGCACGACCTCTACTTCCAGCTCAATCCGCTCACGGCGGCGCTGGAAGAAGCTCGGGCCGCGGCCCGGGCCCAGCGGCTGCATGAGGCCTCCGAGCACCTGCTCGAGCACTTCCACGACCGGATCCGTCCGCTTTTCTTCTTGCACTTCACCGAGTGCGATATGCTGCGGCCCGCTCTGGCCGAGCGGCGCGAAGAGGCCAACCGGCTTCTGGGTGAAGTCGATCGAGCCCTGCACCACACCTTTGGCCCTCTGGGGGTGGAGGAGCAGAGCTTCCAGGGAGCCATCGACTGGTTCTCCGACTTCAAGGGCGGCTCGTGGATGTACGGCTCGGTGGAGGATCTCGAGGAGCAGCTGGCGGGGACCAGCCCCGAGGCGGCCATTCAGGTGACCTGGGAGTTCAACCGCCACGGCCACTTCGTGGACATGGGGCGGGCTTACTGGCTGACCGGCCATGAGCGCTTCGCCAGCGAGTTCATCGTGCAGATGGTGGATTGGAGCGAGCGCAATCCACCACTCTTCGGGGTCAACTGGATGGACCCCGAGACGGTGGCCCACCGCACCCTGAACTGGCTGCTGGCCATGCACTACTTCCTCAAGTCGGCCCAGATGACGGCCGACGTGCTGGGACGTGTGCTGCGCACGCTGCTGTTGCACGGTCTGGCCCTGTCGCGCAGCTTGCACGATCGACCGCGCCTCTGCACAACCTCGGCGCTGCAGGTGCTGGCCCTGACCTTGCCCGAGCTGGTGCTGAGTAAGAAGTGGCTGCGCCAGTCATCGGTGGTTTTCCCGACCTGTATCCAGAACGAGCTGGGCCCGGACGCTCTGCACAAGAGTGGCTCCTCGGCAGCCCAGCGCCAGGCTTGCGAGTGGCTGTTACTGCCCGCAGCTCTGCACCGCCTGAACCAGATGCACACCGGTGATGCCCTGGCCGCCCGGGCCCAGGAGGCCCTGGAGGCCCTCTGCCATCTGCGAGCGCCCAATGCTCTGGTGCCCGAAATCGGGCCTGGCCAGGGGCCGGGCCTGTTGGGCCGCTGTTGTGGCCCCTCCGAGCACACCCAGCGCCTGCTCGCTTTCGGGGCACTGGCCCTGGGACACGGGGCGCTGGCCCGACTGGCGGGGGAGATGCCGATGGAGATGCTCTGGTGGTTCGGCCCTTCCGCTCAGTCGCGCTATGACTCCCTGAGCGACACCGCCCTGCCCCCGGTGGGGGGGTATTATCCCGAGGCCGGTCTGGTGACCGTGCGCGACGGCTGGGAGTCGCGCTCGAGCTGGTGCCTGCTGCGGGGCTTGCCGCTGGAGGCACCCTCCAGGTCCGCGTTCCCGCCCCTGCTTGCCCATGACGATCTGCTCAGCCTGGCCCTGACCCTGGAGGGCGAGCCCGTCCTGGTCGAGCCGGGAGGGCCGGCGGCTCCCGGCTCGGTGGCTCAGGCCTTTGCCAAGCTCTACTGCCACTCTGCCCCGCGCGTGGCCGGAGAGCTCGAGCCTGCGCAGTCGAGTGGGGAGGGGCATCGCCTGACGGTGGAGCAACGCCGTGACGGCCTCTTCATGGGCGGCGGGCGCGATGTCTGGATGGGCTCCGAGCGAGCCTTCCGTCTGCGCCGTGAGGTTTTGTTCCAGCCCGAGAAGAAGCGCCTGGCCGTGCGAGACAGCCTGGAGGGCGAGGGAGAAGTGCAGCTCGAGGAGGTCTTGTTGCTCGCCCCTCACATCGACGTGATGATGCGAGGCGACATGGGTTGCCTGCTCCGGGGGCGCCGCCTGCAGGCCCGCATCCATCCGGTTTTTCCGACCCGCTTTCGCTACGAGATGCACAAGGGTCGAACCCAGCCTTTTGCCGGCTGGGTCTGGTCGGAGAACGGCCGACCGGTAGCCACCCAGCGGTTGCGCTACTACTGCAGGATCACTCTGCCAGCCGTGGTCTATCTCTGGCTCGGTTGGGAGCCCGGCGACCCGGCCGTCCCCCGGGCCGAGGAGCTCGAGCGGCTATTCAATCGCTGACCCGTCGTTTCTTGAGCCGGCTGCCTCCGAATGTCGTGGAGGTGGAATCCTCCCCAATCACCGTGGGCGCGCGTTCCTCACCCGGCTGTCCGCCGAGCAGCCCATTGAGGTCGTAGATCTCCAGGGCGACGAAGTCCAGGGCCTGAGTCAGGCTCTGGCCGCTGGAGAGCAGCTCTTCCAGCCGCCGATAGCCCTTCAGGGTATCCTCCAGAACATGCTCCGAGCCCTGAGCCTGAACCAGGGTCAGCAGGCGCTCCACCCACTCGAAGCGCTGATTGAGGTTGGGCCCGTGTGACTGCACCTCCTGATACAGCGCCAGCACCGCCTGCGGATCGAGCAGCCGGGCGGCCACCGGGGTCACGGCCGGGTAGTAGGTCTGCAGTGCGGTCACCAGGGGTACGCCCCCGCGCCCCATGCTGGCGGCCATCTGCAGCGTCTCCTCGCGCTTCGCCTCGCGCTCGTCGGCTGGCAGCTTCAGGTTGCGCTCGAGCAGACGGTTGCGCAGGCGCGAGACGGCGTAGCGCACTCCTTCGACAGGCACGGTGCTCCATTCTTGCAGCAGGGGCTTACTGTCGGCCAGGAGGCGATCGGCCAGGATCTGATCGCGCTGGGACAGGCGCTCGAGGATCTGGATGGCCGCCCCGGCCTTGGGATTCTCGGGTCCGGCGGCAAACTGGTCCAGCATCTCGGCCACGTGCTGGCGGCCCGCCTTGAGGCTCAGGCTGACGGAGCCGTCCTGAACGGGGGCCACGGTGGGCACCGGCTGTTGGCCGTAGATCCCGTGCCAGAGGTGCATCTCCAATTGCTCGGTCAGGCCGCTCGCCCAGCCGTTCTCAAGGTGGTGCCACTGGCGGTCGGCGTGGGCCCACTTGGACTCCACCAGCAGCTCCACCATGTTGCGCAAGCGTGGAAAGCTCTCTTCCATGCGCCAGTTGCTCTGCAAGGCGCTGGAGCAGGCGCTGGCATTCAGCACCAGCAGGCGGGTCAGCAGCTCGGCCTGCTCGGGATCGCTGTGAGGCCGGCGGAACTCGTCCTCCAGAACGGCCCCGAGCGGACCCATTACAGACTGGTCGTCGGCCTGGGCAACCAGCACCCCGAACACCCGCTGGCCCCGCTCGGAGAGCGCGGCCAGGCTTCCAGCCGACTTCAGCTCGCTGCCAAGCTCAGAGAGCAGAGCCTGGCTGGTTTCCGGGTCGGGAAAGAGCCGCTGGTAGACAAGGCCGGCAAGTCCCCAAGCTTTGCCGGCTTCGCTGTAGAGCGGCAGGCTGGGATCGGCCATCACCCGCTCGAGCAGACGCCGGGCCAACTGCTTGCCCTCCACGAAAGGCGTCAGCGCTAGCAGCTGCTGGCGATGGGCCTCCAGCTCGGGGTCGGGCAGCGCCCGTCCCAGGGGGTGCTCTGCCAGCCTGGTCAGCGACTGCTCCACCCGCGCCTGGAGGTGAGCTCGCAACTCGGCTCCCGGCCGGCTCGAACCGGAAAACTGCTCTTTCAGAAGGGTGCCAAATTCCTGGCCGACCGGTCGCTCCAGGGTGAGCAGGGGAGCCAACCTCTGATTGCGGTCGTAGGGGCCGGCCAGCTCCCACAGGGCCTGCAGGGCTTTGGTCGCTTCCGAGCTTTCGCCGACCCGAGGCCACAACTCGCGCTGCGCGAAACCGGCGTCGGGCAGGTGCTTCTCCTCCAGCAGCTTGAGGTTGAAGGCCATGTTGCCCGTGCTCCAGATTTGCTGCCGATGCGGCTCGAGCAAGCGTTTCAAAGGCTCATCGCCTTGAGCCGCCGCGAGGACGGCTCGCAGGCGGCCCAGACCATCGGCTTGCCCCTTCAGGAGGCCGAGTAGCTCGCTCTGGGCACGCTCCGGCTCGCAGGCGGCCCACTGCCGCAGCTCGGCCACCGTCGGCAGGCGGGCCGACCGCTGCTCGGCCACTGCCTGGACAGGGGCCTCAGCGTCGGCAGCCTGGGGCCGCAGCGCGGGGGAGAAGGTCAATCCGGTGGGCAGGATCTGCACTCTCGGATAGATTCGGCGTCCAGGCCTCGAGTTACTCCGAGGAGGAACCGGGCCGAGCCAGATCGCAACCCGGTGGTATGCCGGAGCTCCCCGACCTGGTGGTTTACCTGGAGGCGCTCGAAGAGCGGATTGGTGGCGCGGTGCTGGAGAATCTCGAGCTGGGCAGCCCTTTTCTGCTGCGCAGCGTGGACCCGCCCGTGTCCGAGCTGATCGGGCGCAGAGTCGTGGGATTCGCCCGTCTGGGAAAGCGTCTGGTCCTCGAGCTCGAGGGCGAGCTGTTCAGCGTGTTGCACCTGATGATCGCGGGCCGCCTGCGCTGGCGCAAGATCGGCCAGAAGGGCCCGGCCCTCAAGCCGATGGCCACCTTCACCTTCTCCACCGGGCTGCTCTATCTGACCGAGGCTGGCACCAGGAGGCGCGCTTCCCTGCACCTGGTGCGCGGCCGAGAGCAGCTGGCAGCCTTCGATCCGGGCGGCCTGGAGGTGCTGGAGGCGGATCTGGCCGCCTTCGAGGCCGCGCTGCAGCGCGAGAACCACACCCTCAAGCGCAGCCTGACCGATCCTCACCTCTTCTCGGGCATCGGCAACGCCTACTCCGATGAGATCCTGCATCGCTCCGGCCTGTCGCCTGTAAAGCTCACTCAGAAGCTCACTGCCGAGGAGGTGGAGCGGCTCTATCAGGCCACCCGGGCCACCCTGGTCGAATGGGTGGAGAGGTTGCGGCGCGAGGCAAAGGAGGGGTTTCCCGAGAAAGTGACCGCCTTCCGTGAGGACATGGCCGTGCACGGTCGCTACCAGTTGCCCTGCCCAGACTGCGGCACGCCGGTGCAGCGCATTCGCTACGCCGAGAACGAGACCAACTACTGCCCAAAGTGCCAGACGCAGGGAAAGCTGCTGGCCGACCGCTCTTTATCGCGTCTGTTGCGCCAGGACTGGCCCCGCACCCTGGAGGAGCTGGAGCAGAGAATGCGGAGGACTTGACATGGCGAGATGGGCAATCTGCCTTTTGCTCTTGACCGGGCTGGCGCTGGCCGCCCCCGGGCGAGATGGTCCAGTACAAAGCGGGCGACGAGACGGTGAGCGGCTATCTGGCATTGCCCACGGGCAAGGGACCCTTTCCGGCCGTGATCCTGATTCACGAATGGTGGGGCCTCAACGACTGGGCCAGGGAGCAGGCCGACGCGTGTGCTCGCAGAGGTTACGCGGCCCTGGCCGTCGACCTTTATCGGGGCAAGGCGACCAGTGACCGCGACCTGGCCCACGAGCTCTCGCGCGGATTGCCGGCCGATCGCGCCCTGTCCGACCTGGAGGCCGCTCTGGCCTACCTCAAGGGCCGCAAAGATGTCAGCAACGACCGGATCGGTTGCATCGGCTGGTGTATGGGTGGTGGTTACGCCCTGGAGCTGGCTCTGCACAAGCCCTTGCAGGCCACCGTGGTGGCCTACGGCCAGGTCAAGACGCGCGCCGATGGGGTGAAGAGCCTGCAGGGGCCTGTTCTGGGCATCTTTGGCGAGAACGACCGGGGCATCCCGCTGGAAACCGTGAAAGCTTTCGAGAGGGCCCTCAGCGAGGCGGGCAAACCGCACAAGATCGTGGTCTTTCCCAGGGTGGGCCACGCCTTCATGAACCCCAACAACCAGGCCGGCTACGACAAGACTCAGGCCCGGGCGGCCTGGACGGCCATCTGGTCCTTCTTCGAGAGCAACCTCAGGCGCTGACGGTCAGTCCTCTTCGTCCGGCTCGTCGTGCAGACTTTCCAGGAAGTCTTGCAGCATACTGGCCATCTCGTCGAGCACCAGCAGCATGGTGGCGCTCTGGGCCTTGTAGAGCAGGGACATCCCCTGGGCGAACTGGCGCACGCTCACCGGCTTGTCGGCATCGCCCTTTTCCAGTGACTTGAGGTACTTCTGAAGAGCCCGGTCGGCCTTCTTGAAAGCTTCCTCGCTGTCTTCCTCGTATTCGTGTTCTTCGGGCTCGGCACGCTTGGCCATGGCGACCTCCTCGTTTCGGTTGCTGAAGGCTGGGCCTTCGGCCCCGCCCGGTAGGGTCCTCGCGACCGGGGCACGAAAGAGCGCGACCTGCCTTTGACACTCGATCTCCACGATCATGCCCGGGCCCGCAAGGTGCCCGTTTGTCTCTATCCCGCGGGCGGCCCGCTGGTGCTGTTCTCTCCCGGCTATGGCGGGGCATGCAACGGCTATGCCTACCTGGCCCGTGCCTGGGCCAGGCAGGGGTTGGCTGTAGCCGTGGTGGAGCACGCCGGCAGCAATCACGAGGCGCTGGCCAGGCTCAAGTCTGAGGTGGGGCGCGACTTTGCTGCCCGGATCGAAGGTCTGGTGGAGCACGACCATCAGGAGTTTCGTCATCGGTTGGAGGACCTGCGCTTTGCTCGGGTTCAGCTGCAGGCGCTTCACCCCGAGCTGGCCGGCGCGCCGGTCGGATTGGCCGGGCACTCCTATGGCTCGGCCACGGTGGCCGCCCTGGCCGCTCAGCAGGGCTGTGAGGGCCTGTTGCTCATGTCTCCCCCCTTCCCGGGCAGCCTCAGCGATGAGGCCTTGCTTTCTCTCCAGGCGCCCACCCTGATGCTCACCGGTACTCGGGACCACTCGCTGACGGCCACCAGAACCTACGAGCAGCGCCTGGAAATTTTCCCCAGGCTGCGGGCCAGACCTCGTTATCTGGCCGTTTTCGAGGAGGCCGAGCACCTGACGTTCGCCGGGCTGGGAATGCGGCTTGAGCGCTGGCTGCCTTCCATCGCCCGATTGACCCGCCGATTCTGGATGAGTTGTCTTGGGGGTCGAGAAGACCTGACTCCGGAAGACCTGGATGCCATCAGCCGCTGGGAGGCCGCATGAAAACCGAGGAGTTCGCAGTCCAACTGCAGGAGGCTCTGCAGCAGAGGGGCTATCAGAACATCAACACACGCGCCACGGAGGCTCCAGGCGTCTCGATGGATTGCTCGTTCGACGGAGTACCCGTGCAGTTTGACCTGGACGTGGGTGGCAAGGCCATCTTGCGGGTGCCCGTGCCCCAGCCGTTTCAGCTCAACCTCTCCCCCGAGAGCACAGTCACCCGCATTCTGGATGAGGTAGGCCAATCGCGCGAGATCAAAACCGGTTTTGCCCAGTTCGACGACAACTATCTGGTGCAGCTGCACCCGCCCACCTTTCCCCTCTTTACCAGCGACTCGCTGCAGGCCATCGCTGGCCTGGAGCCCTTCATCGAGCTGAGTGCCGGTCGGTCGGGCCTGGAGGTGAGCAAGACCTGGGAGGTGGGCAGCTTTGGCCCGGAGGATGCGGCCCGCAGCGTGGACAGCCTGTTGGTGCTGTTTCACCTGGCTCAGTTGGCGGCGCGAAGCTGACTCCTCAGGAACGGACCATCGAGCCCACGCTGCTCCAACTCCGTCGGGGGCGCAGGCGAGCCACGAAGATCATCTCCTGGCCGAGGCCGCTGTAGCGCTCGCCGAAGTAGCCCCCCAGCAACTGCTCCACCTTGAAGCCACTGCGAGAGAGCAGGTGAACCATCTCCCAGCGGAAGAACCACCGCTGGCTGAGGCGCACGAAGCGCCGTTCCAGGATCTGGCCTCCGGGGCCGATCGTCTCGTAAAAGCGCTCCTCGAACAGGCACTGCTGCTCGGGATCGTAGCGCGAGGCCGAGCAGAGCAGCACCTGGCGGCCCTGCTCGTCCAGGTAGTCCCCCCCGGGTTGGCGATAGAGCACCGGGTCGGCCGCCTGGCGGCTGTGCACCAGGGTGACCAGGTCCACGTCGTAGACGTTGATCAGCAGGCGTCCATCGCGACACAGGTGGCGCCTGATGGCATGTAAACATGCAAGCTGCTGGTCCACCCGGGTCAGGTGCATGAACTCGCGGAACGGCAGGTAAATGAGCCCGAACTTGCGGTTGAGCCGGAAGGAGGTCATGTCCTGCTCGACCAGGGTCACCCGCCGGCGGGTCTCCAGCGGTCGTGAGCTCAGTTTGGCCCGGGCCCGCTCGAGCATGGCCGAGCAATTGTCCAGACCCCACATCTCGACTCCATGGTCGGCCAGGGGCAACAGGATGCGCCCGGTCCCGCAGCCCAGCTCAAGCACCGGGGGATGGGCCTTCTGGGCCCACGAGAGATAGAAGGCTACGTCGTCGTCGTAACCAGCGTACTCAGCGTCGTAAATGGCGGCGTAGTCACTGTAATCCATCCGTACAAGCAGAAAGGACGGGGCCTGCCCGTCCAATTCGCGACCTCACGACCGGTTTCCCTCAGCAGAGGAATTGACGCGGCCCGTGGCAGTGACAGGGCGGGATCGGCGGGCGGGGCGGCGGGCACTGCGGAGGCTGCCCGCAGCAGTGTTGCTGGCCCTGCTGGGCGGCCATCTGGCCCATCAAGAAGCCCATCATGAAGATCATCTGCGGGTCCATCTGGCCCGGCATTCCCATCTGGGGCATGCCATACTGGGGCATGCCGTACTGCGGACCATACTGGCCAGGAAGCGCGGGCATCTGAGGCATCGGCATGGCAAACTGGGGCATACACTGATTCATCATGCCGAACTGCTGATTGTTCTGCATCATCATCTGCTGCATGAAGGCTTGCTGCTGCTGAGCTGCCTGATGCTGCATGAACATCATGCTGGCGCCTGAGCCCAACTGGCCGCCCAGGCCAGCGCCCAGCATCGCCCCGATGGGGCCGCCCAGGGCAAAGCCGAGCAGGCCACCACCGACGGTTCCCAGCAGGCCAGCCAGCATCGGGTTGCCCAGGATGCCTTTGGCAATATTGCCAACCATTTTGAGGGGGGCGGTCGCGATGTTGACGACCCCTTTGACCACTCCGCCGACGGCCCGGGCCACTCCCCCGACGACTCGTCCAATGGCGCGTCCTACACCACCCATCTCGATATCCTCCTCAACAACGTCTTCTCTATCTGTGGTCCCTATACCGTGGAGGGTTTTGCTCGTCTAGGGCGTGTCCATCCGGTTACATCGTGGCAACATCTCTAGAAGTCCGGCCGCAAACCCCCTTGTGGGCGGCCGGACTTCTAATGCGCTCGCACTTTGGTCTTGCACATTGGCACAATCTAACGAACGCGCCGGAACTGCGTTCCAGCGCGTTGTAAAGTGCAAGACCAAAGGCCTT
>JAANMY010000130.1_pt1 | contig 100030 bp, 67 predicted proteins | sample 7279691 | NCBI WGS metagenome assembly JAANMY01 (sample SAMN14094543, study PRJNA606508) | bioreactor metagenome | isolation source: A lab-scale SPAN reactor treating ammonium-rich wastewater day 388 | place: Ireland: Galway | collected 2018-02-07 | reverse complement strand
GCCACGCCCCGCAGGTGCTCGCCGAGGCGGCGCGCGTCGCGTTCGCCGCCGTCGGTGAGCGGCAGGTCCGTGAGCCCCGTGTGCTGGCGGGACTCCGTCCAGGCGGTGGCGCCGTGCCGGATGAGGTAGATCGCAGGCAGTTGCTGTGCCATGTTGCCTCCGGGCCGGGCTGGTGCAAGAGCATCACAATTGCTTCAGCAGCTGCGCCACCCTGGCCTCGAAGAGGCGCTGCCATTCCGGGGCGAGCAGGCAGTCGCTGTCCTCCTGGGCTCCGCCGACGTTCTGGAGCTGGCGGGCGGTGGGAGTGTAGTAAATGTAGCCGTTCGTGTAGCCGGCAACGAACGTGTGCCGGTGCGGGGACGCCTTCTTGATGTTCAGCCCAATCTCCACCGTCAGCTCGCCGGGGAACGTCACCAGCACGAACTGACCGACCCGCAGGCCCATCACCTCGACTTCGAGAGGCTTCATCCCGGCTCGCCGGTTCGTCTCCTGGTGCTTCCGCAGCAGCGCCAGGTTCGTCTGCAGCCGCGTCAGCTCCTCCATCGTGTAGATGTTCTGCACGTACTGTTTCATGTTCTGCCGATTCACCTCGTCGAGGCGCGTCAGGTCGTCCCGGCCGAGCTTCTTCTCGTGCAGGTAGCGGTGCGCGTAGTAGGACGGGAACTCGGGCGAGGCGTTGTACTTCACGACCAGCGGAATGAAGGTCCGCAGGTTGAGGCTCGTCCCCTTCAACGACTTCAGCAGCCGCGCCTGTTCCAGGAGCATGGCGTCGATGCGGCGCGAGTGGTCGGCCCGCGGCAGGGCGAGTTTTTCCTGCACCACCTTCAACGGCCCGCTCTCGCCGCAGCGGATCTTCCGCACCGCTCGCAGGGCGCTCAGGCCGAGCAGGTTCCCCAGCGGCTCGGCGTTGCGCGGCTGGTTGACGGCCTTGTACAGGACCGGGTTGATGTCCCCGGCGCACCCCTGCACAAAGAGAGCGACCGTCCCTTCGCTCAGGTTGTCCTCGATCGCCCGGGAAGCGAAACCGACAAGGTCGGCCGTGTGCTCGCCGCTGGGCAGGCCCATGATCGGGTGGCACGCGAAGTTGTAGACGACCGCCAGCGTGGTTCCGTCCTTCCGGTCGAGGCGGAGGAGACCGATGTGCGGGTCGATCGGGCCGACGTCGGCGACCTCCTCGTCCGGCGGCAGGGAGTAGGCATGGCGGACGTCCACCTCCTTGCCGTTCTTCAGCCGGAGCCGGCGGTTCTCGGAGATCCGATCCTCGAACCCGACGCCGGTCCCGACCGTCACGGGGACGAGGTTCGCCGCGGCCGCCTTCACCGCCCGGAACGTCCGGTCTGCCACGTCCGCGCACACCTTGCCGTGGCAGTGGCTGGCGTTCACGATGACGTTTGCGGGGGGAATGTCGAGTTCCTTCCGCAGCCGCGCGCGGACGTTGCCGAGGTAGTCGTTGCCGATCGACCCGATCTCGCCGATGGCGACGGCATCGACCGTCACGACGACGGCCGTCGTCGCACCTTGCCTGAGCACGAGGGCCTTCACGTACAGCGGGTCGTTGACCGGCAGTACCTTGCGGTTCGTGATCTCGACCTTCGCGACCCCCGCCAGGAGCTGCTCCGTCCTGGCGGGTTCGGCCGGTTGTTTGGGTGCCTGGGTGTCGGTCTTCCTGGCCCCCAGGTTCGGTCCACCCTCGTCGGCAAGAGTGGCGAGGACCGCCCACCCGGCGAGCACGACAACGAGAACCACCACCAACTTGCTGCGCAGCATGGCAAAGACCTCGGGCGGCAAGAAACGGGTCGTGCGAGGCACAGGTTCCTGGCGAGCGGCGCGGCGTCAGCCCGCCGGTGGGAGCGCCTTGCCGGCAGGCTGACGCCGCGCCGCTCGCCATTGATCCGGTAGCTCTTACTTCTGCCCTACCGCTCCGAAGCAGTAGAGGTGGCCGGTGGTGCGCAGGTAAATGCGACCGTCGGCGAGCGCCGGAGTCGCGTAAACCGGCTCCTCGAAGTCGCTCGACGACATCACCTCCCAGTCGCGTCCGGCCCGAACCACCGACAGGGTGCCGCTCACGCTCAGGAGGTAGATCTTGCCATCTCCCGCCACCGGGGAGCTGTAGTAACTGCCGTCGCCCGGCAGGCGTCCGAACTTGAGCGGCTTGCCGTTGCGCGGGTCCAGGCAGGCGAGCAGACCGCCGTCCTTGACGGTGTAGACGAGCCCCCCGTGGAACAGGGGCGAGGCGCAGAATGGCACCTGGCGGGTGTTCGCCCACGCGACGTGGGAGGCCGTCACGTCCCCCTTGCCGCCCGGGTTGATGGCGAGAACCGCGTTCCGGCCCTTCTGGAACAGTTCGCGGAAGCGGTCGTACTCGGCCCGGAGGACCGTCGCGTCGCGGTTGGTGTCCACCTGGGTGAAGCGCTCGCCGAACGGATGGCCGGTCAGCTCGTTGCGCTCCAGCCGGCCGTTGCCGTTTTTGTCCCGAGTCTTGACGGCGTCGTCGAACGACTCGACCGCGATCGCCGCGCCGGGGTCGCCGCCCGCGGCCCAGCCGGACACGTACAGCCGGCCGTCCCCGACCGCCGGGGTGGCGCAAATGGTGCGGGCGATGCCGCGGGCCGTCCACACCTCCTTGCCGGTCTGCAGGTCGTACCCGGCCACGCGCAGCGTGCCGGCCACCACCACCTGCTTCCGGCCGCCGCCGTCCCAGATCACCGGCGTGCAGAACCCGCGCAGGAACTCCGACCGATCGGTCTTCCACACTGTCTTGCCGGTCCGCTTCTCGACGGCCAGGAGGAACGAGTCTTCGTCGTGGTCCTGGGAGAGGAGCACCCAGTCACCGACGAGGATGGGGGAGCTGCCGGCCCCGAAGTCGTTGTTGAACGGCCCCAGCGGCAGGTGCCACAGCAGCTTGCCAGCCGTGTCGTGACAGAACAGGCCGGCCGAGCCGAAGAAGCTGACGACGCACTCGCGGTCGGCGGCCGGGGTGGGCTGGGCGCGGCTCCCGATCTTGTGGACCTTCTCCAGCTCGCGGGCGGGCGCCTCCACCTCCCAGAGGATCTTGCCGTTGCGCCGGTCCAGGGCGAGCGTGATGAGCCGCTTCGCGCGGACAGCGGTCAGGTACACCCGGTCGCCGACGACGACGGGAGAGGAGTGCCCCGGCGGCAGGGCGGTTTTCCAGATCACGTTGGTGTTCGGCCCCAGCTCGGCGGGCAGTGGGGCGTCGTCGGCCGGCCGGCCGGACCCGCCCGGGCCGCGGAACTGGGGCCAGTCGGCGGCACGGACGCCGGCGCCAAGAGTGAGGAGGCCGAGTACGACAGATCCGACCACATTGGCTCTTTTCATGACCGCCTTTGTCGTTAATAATGGCGCAGGACCAGCCCGGAGCGCCAGCGACGGGCGTCTGGAAGGGTCCGTCGCTGGCGCTCCGGGCTGGTAAGAAACAACCTACTTCCGCTCGCCGGTCGGGCCGAGGCCCTTCGTCTCGGGCGTGCCGGGGCGGAGCACCTGCCACGATGCTCCCGTTTCGCGCATCGCGGTGAAGTCGTGCGGCTCGTAGGCAATCCGCAGATCCGGCGTGTCGAGCCGGGCGCTCGCCTGCGCCCGCGAACGCATGGCCGCTTCCACGATGCCGGTCGCCAGCAGGGTGCGCTCGACCGGGTACGGCGAGGCGCGATGGACGAAGTGGTGCTGGATCGCGTGGGTCAGCGCCATGAACAGATTGCGGTTGCCCCACGGGCCGACGTAGAAGCGCGTCGCCCGAACGGCGGCCCCACCCGCTGGCCTGACTGCGAACGCCCAGCGCGTGCTGCTCCGGCCGACCTTCAGCACCGTCGCCCGGAACCCGTCCCGGTACGTCAGCAGGATGGCGTGCGGCTCGGCGTCGCCCTCGTTGGGAAACGGGCGGCGCAGGTCCGGCACGTTCTTGCCGAACTCCCCGGCCAGCGCCGCCCGGGCCAGGTCCGGGGACCACTGCCGCTCCTTCGCCGCCCGCCACAGCGCATCGCCGCGCAGGAACTGGACGCTGCGCACGCCCGTCTCGCCGCCCTTGCGCGCCTCGACGAACGACTGCAGCACCTCCAGTCCGTGGAAGTCGTAAGACTCGACCCCGCCGCCGTGGATCGACACGGCCTCCTCCAGCGCGGCCCCGCGCTCCAGGTCGAGAGGCGGGATGCGCTGGGCGAGCGGGACCGAACTGCCGGCCATCAGCGGGATGCCGAGCTTGCGGGCGGTATCGTACATCGCGCGCGCCCAGTCCCAGCGGTACGACAGGTGCTTGTCGTTGAAGTACGGCACGAACCGGCGCGACCGGCGCATCACCGCCACCGACTCATCGAAGAAGCGCTTGCGCGGGTACTCCACCTGCCCCAGCTGGTTCGTCGGGTAGTCGCCGTGCTCGCCAATCGCCAGGACGGCATCGACGGCCAGTTCACGCCCGCCCACGCACAGCGCCTCGGCGATCGTTCGGAACAGCGGGATCTTGTACTGCTTCGCGACCTGCTCGGACATGTCGCCTTCCTTGACGCGCTGATCGGCGTAGAAGGAGACGACCTCGACCGACGGCTCGGTGCGCCTACCGTTGAAGAGATACGGCAGCAGGCAACTCTCCAGGATGTTGAAGGCGTGCGAGCGCCGGCGGAAGACGGTGTAGACGGCCGCCACGCGCGGACGGCGGCGCTCCTGGGCGGCGCTCACCAGTCCGGCGCCCGCCAGCGCGGCGCCCGCGGCCCCGAGGAAATGACGTCGCGACGAGGTGCTGTTCATGAGAACCCTCCTTTGGACCGGGTGATTGTACCCACCCCCCGGGAGCATGAACAGCACCGGGGAGGGGTTTGTCCGTTCCACCAGCTCGCAGCGCCAGTAACGGGTGCTGCGGGCTGGTTGCTGACGCTGCGCCCAACTTGCGGTTGTTTCACTCCCGCGGTTGCCGGTATAGTCTCCAATTCAGTGACGCCCACGCGGCCGGCACCTGAGTTCCACTCTCCCTGCCTCGCCCCTCCCCACCGGCCCGCCGGGGCTCGCCCCCCACTCCCGAGAGCCTCCCCGCTCTCGTGGCTTTGCCGCGGACAGGGACGTTCGCGCGTCCGACCCTCCCCTTCCCCCCGGAGGTTGGCATGAAAGCCGTCGCCTTTCCCCTCTTGCTCGCCGCCCTCGCCGTGCCTGCACTCGTCGGGCTCCCGTCGGCCAGGGCCACCGTCCAGCAGGACTCTTACTGGGAGGTGGAGGACGTCCGGGCCGGGATGAAGGGCCACGGCCTGACCGTCATGAAGGGGGTCAAGATCGACACCTTCCAGGCGGTCGTCCTCGGCGTGCTCAAGAACACCAGCCCCGGCCGCGACCTCGTGCTGTGCCGCCTGTCCGGCCTCGATCTGGAGAAGACCGGGGTCATCGCCGGCATGAGCGGCAGTCCGGTCTACATCGACGGCAAGCTGCTCGGCGCCGTCGCCTACGCCTGGGCGTTCGGCAAGGAGCCGATCGCGGGCGTCACGCCGTTCGCCCAGATGCACCGCTACGTCGAGGCCTACGAGCGCCGCGACCTGGCCGAGCAGCAGCGGCCGACGCGCATCGGCCTCGCCGCCCCGGTGCGGGCCGGCGGGCGGGCGTTCGACACGGTCACCGTCTCGCCCTCGTTCGCCGACGCCGAGCCGACCGCCGCGGACGGTCTGTGGCTGGTGCCGCTGCGTACCCCGCTGGCCGCGACCGGGTTCACCCCGCACAGCCTGTCGCTGCTCCGCGATCGGTTCCGCACGACCGGCATGGTGCCGATGCAGGGCGGGGCGGTGACGGCGAAGGTTGCCGAGGAGGCACGGAACATCAAGCTGGAGCCGGGCGGGGCGCTGAGCGTCGCCCTCGTCACCGGCGACTTCGATCTGTCCGGCATCGGGACGGTGACGCACGTCGCCGGCAAGCGCGTCTACGGCTGGGGCCATCCGTTCTTCGGCCTCGGGGCGTGCGAGTTCCCGCTCATGACCGGGTACGTCCACACGATCTACCCGCGGCAGAGCCTCAGCTTCAAGATGGGGTCGCCGCTGCGTACCGTCGGCGTCATCAACGCTGACGTGAGCACGTGCATCGCCGGCTGGCTGGACCGCCAGCCGGACCTGCTGCCGCTGCGCATGGCGGTGGCTCGCGCCCCCGCCCGGCCGGCGGCCGGCGCCGACGCGCAGGCGGCCCCGGTCGCCGGCCAGGCCAAGACGTTCAACGTCAAGCTGGTCCGCCAGCGCTCCCTGCTGGCGTCGCTGGTCTACACGTCGCTGACCAACTCGGTGGACATGGAAGGCGAGCTGCCGGAAGAGTTGACGGCCGAGCTGAAGGCACGGATCGAGGTCGAGGGCCGCCCGCCGGTGGTGATCCACGACACCTTTTCCGGGTCCAGCTTCTCCGGCGGCCGTGCCCCGCAGGCGCTGTATTCGCAGATCGCGAATGTAGTCAACCTGCTTACCTACAACACGTACCGGCCGGTGCGCATCAACCGGATCGCGTGCGAGACGCGCATCCACGCCGGCCGGCGGACCGCCGAGATCGAGGCGATCGAACTGGACTCCGAGACGCTCGCACCCGGCGAGACGCTCCGGGCGGCGGTGTTCGTCCGGCCGTTCAAGGGGTTGCGGCAGCGCCTCACCGTGTCGCTGAAGTTGCCGCCCGACCTGCCCGAAGGGACGTACACGGCAACCGTGTGCGATGACCTCGCGAACGCCCGTCAGGAGATGCGCGACAACCCGGTCCTGAGCAACCCGCAGAACCTCGACCAGGTGTTCCAGGCACTGAAGGTCCAGACGTCGGCCAAGCGCACGCATCTCGTGGTGCGCGTCCCGGTGAACGCGGTCGGGGTGGCGCTCGGCGGGAAGTCGCTGCCGAACCTGCCGCCGAGCATGGTGCAAATCCTGAGCACGACGCGCCGCACCGGCGCCCAGACAATGGCCGGCGCGCTGGTGTCGCGTCAGACGACCGACTGGGTCGTCCAGGGCACCGAGTCGGTGCGCTTCACCGTCACGAAGAACAAGCGCGTGGTCGCCGAGTAACCTTTGAAAGGGGTCAGCGGTGAGGGGCCAGGAAAGCCCACGGGTCGCGCCCCGTGGGGCAAGTCCCCAGCGCTTCACCCACGGGGCGCGACCCGTGGGCTTTCCTCTGACCCCTGACCCCTTTCCCCCGAGGATCATCTGCTCATGTTCCGAACCCTCCTCCGCGCCACCCTGCTCGGCGCCGCCTGCCTGGGGCTCACCGCTCCCGCCGACGCCGCCAAGGTGAAGACGTGGCAGCACCACACCGCCGCCCACCACGACAAGGCCCGCTTCCGCCACGCCGTCATCAGCAACGAGGGCACTCTGCGTCTGTCGCGCCAGTTCAGGCAACTCGCCAGCCTCGACGCGACCCATGTCTGGGACGTCGTCGAGGATCGGCACGGCAATCTGTTCGTCGCCACCGGGGACGAGGGAAAGCTCTACAAGGTGAGCCCCGACGGCAAGGCCACCGTCGCCTACACCAGCCCCGACTGCCAGATCCTGTGCCTGGCGCTGGCGTCCGACGGCACCGTCTACGCCGGCACCGGCCCGACCGGACTCGTCGTGTGCATCCCGCCTGAGGGCAAGACGAAGGTGCTCGCCCAGGATCTCGACGCCTACGTCTGGTGCCTGGCGCTCGACGAGGAGACGCGGACCGTCTACGCCGGCACTGGCCCGAAGGGGCGCATCTACCAGGTGAGCGCAGACGGCAAGGCTTCCGTCTTCTACGCCACCCGCCAGGAGCACATTCTCTGCCTGGCGCGCGGGCCGGGTAAGATGCTCTACGCCGGCACCGACAAGGGCGGCCTGGTCTACCGGATCGACGCGCGCGGCAAGGGCTTCGTCCTGTACAACGCCCCGCAGGGAGAGGTGCGCACGCTGCTCGTGACCGAGCGCGGCGTCTACGCCGGCACGAGCACCCCGACCCGTCGCCAGGCGGGCGCGGGGAGTTCGGCGCCGGCCGGCGGCAGCTCCGTGCGCCCCGTCGGCGGCGCCTCCGCCGCGCGGATCCAGGGCGGCGGGAAGGGCGGGGAGAAGTCGAAGGCCGGGCCGGACACCGACAAGGGCGGAGGCAAAACCGCGTCATCGAAGACGGGCGACGCCGAGGAGTCCTCGTCCGGCGCGGGGCAGTCCGGGGCAGCGGCTGCCCCGGAGCCGGCGTCCGGCGAGAACTCGCTCTACCGCATCGCTCCCGACGGGACGGTGCGCGAGTTGTTCCGCGAGAAGGCGATGGTTCTGTCCCTGGCCCGCCAGCGCGGGCGGCTACTGGTCGGCACCGGCATGCAGGGCCAGCTGTTCGAGATCGACGAGGCCACGAAGGAGCGCATCGAGATCGCCCGCCTCGACCACGGCCAGATCCACTGCCTGTGCCGCCGCCGGGACGGGACCATCGTCCTGGGCACCGGCGACCCCGGCAAGCTCTACGTCCTCCAGGAGCGGTACGCCTCGAAGGGCACCGTCACGTCCGAGGTGCTCGACGCGAAGCTCATCAGTCGGTGGGGGGCGCTGGGATGGAAGGCGCGCACGCCGCCGGGGACGAAGGTGACCGTCGCGGTGCGCAGCGGCAACGTCGAGGAGCCGGACGACACCTGGAGCGACTGGTCGGTCGAGCAAACCGACCCGGAACACGGCCGGGCCACCGCCCCGCCGGCCCGGTTCCTCCAGTACCGGCTCACCCTGGCGACCGACAACGCGAACGTCACGCCGGTCGTCAGTGCGGTGACCGTCCGCTACGTCACCACCAACCAGGCGCCGGAGGTGACGGCAGTCGAGGTGCCCGACCCGAACGCCGCCGCCCAGGACCGGCCCGGCAAGTTCAAGCTCAGGTGGTCGGCGGTCGATCCGAACGAGGACGAACTGACCTACAGCCTCCACATCCGCAAGGAGGGGTGGAAGAACTGGGTGTGCATCGAGGACGAGCTGAGCAAGCGCGAGTACGAATGGGACACCAGCGGCATCCCGTCCGGCACCTACCAGGTGAAAGTGGTCGCGAGCGATCGCAGGGAGAACGCCCCGGAGGACGTCCTGACGGCCGAGCGGGTCAGCGCGCCGTTCCCGGTGTCGCACACGCCGCCCGCGGTGACGGTGCGCGTGGTCGGGGTCGAGGGCGATCGAGCGGTGCTGGAGGCGACGGCGATCGATCCGCTGGTGCGCCTCACCGAGGCGTCGTTCGCCGTCAACGGCAAGAAGTGGGCGCCGGTCTTCCCAACCGACGGGCTGTTCGACGGCAGGACGGAGACGTTCCGCTTCCGGACCGAGGCGCTGCGGCCGGGGACATACGTTCTGGTCCTGCGCGTGCGTGATGCGGCGGGCAACATCGGCTCGGGGGACGTCGTCTTCACGGTGGAGCCACGCCAGGCCGGGCGCTGATGCAGGATCAAGGAGGAGGGTGTGCAATGGGCTTTCCAAAAATCCATTGCACACCATCGCCTTGACCCTGCCCTAGTTGACCTTCGCCTGGGCGAAGTTCCCCCCGCCCGCCTGCTGCGGACTGCGCAGGAACTGGGCGAACGCGCCTTCGTCGTTGATCCGACCCTCGTCGTATACATTGACGACCTGAATAGTACCGTCCAGCTTCGGCTCCAGGATGACGTACAGCGGCAGTTGCTCAGTGTCGAACACCTTGCGCTGGAACTCCAGGTTGACCGCCGCATCCTCCTCCTGGCGCGCGATGCTGGTCCCGAAACGGGCTCGGTCGGCGGGAGAGTACAGCTCGTTCGGCACCTTGTCGGTGTACAGCTGGACGAGTTCATACGGCTCGAACAGCTTGCGGATGGCGGGCTTGGAGAAGACGTCGCGCTCGTTGATCTTGCAGTTGGTGCAGGTCACGCCGGTGAAATCGACGAACACCCGCTTTGGCTGGCCGGTCTTGCGCAGGTGCTCGCGCGCCTTCGTGACGGCGTACTCCAGGTTCCCCGTCCACTGCCCCTCGCCGCCCCCGTGCGCGTCCGGCAGGAGGAAGGAATCGATCCAGGCGTAGATCATCCCGCCGGGCCGCTGCCGCTCGCCCGTGGCGCTGTGCATGAACAGGGCCGGCGTCAGGTACAGAGCCAGGCCGAGGAACAGCAGGGCGAACATCAGCCGCGGCACCCCCAGGTGCTCCGCCGGTGAGTCGTGCGGCAGGCGGTACAGGTTCAGCAGATACATCCCGCACAGCACGCTCAGGACGACGTAGAGCGCCATCACGAAGTCGTAGGTGAAGATCGTCGGCGCGGCCGTGGAAATCAGCTCCCCCGCCCGGAAGAACTTCAGCGCCGCGGCCAGCTCCAGGAACCCCATGACCACCTTGACGGAGTTCAGCCAGCTCCCGCTCTTGGGCATCTTTTTCAGCAGCGTCGGGAACAGCGCCAGGAAGAAGAACGGGGCCGCGAACGTGATCGAGAACGCGAGCCCGCCCAGGATGCTGTGCCACAGCGGCCGCTGCGTCGTGCCGGCCGTCCCGCCGAACCCGCCCAGAAACGGGGCCACGCACGCGAAGCTGATGATCGTGAACGTTAGCGCCATGAAGATGGTGCCGATCAGCCCGCCCTTGCCCTCGCGCTCGGACGTGAACCGGGCCAGCCCGGACGGCAGCTCGATCTCATACATGCCGAACAGGCTGAGGGCGAAGAAGATGAACAGCGCGCCGAGGGCGAAGTTCATCCACGGATTGATGCTCAGCACGCGGAAGAAGCTGAGCAGGGCGACGGCCGCGACCGTCAGCACGATCACGATGGTGGAGCAGTAGACCACCGCCATCGTGACCGGCCGGTGGTGGTCCTTCTCCGACTGCTTCAGGAAGAAGCTGACGGTGATCGGGATCATCGGAAAGACGCAGGGGGTGATCAGCGAGACGCCGCCCCAGAAGACGCCCGCGAGGATGAAGGCGAGCAGGTCGCTTCCCTCTGTTGCCCCGTCCGCCTTCGCCATCTTCGCGGCCGGGATTTGCGTTTTGAGGGCGGCCATCGACGCCTGGTGGTCCGGCGCGATGAACCCGCCCTCCGGCATCCCGGAGGGGCGTTCGGAGCCACCCTTCACCCCATCGGCGACGCCCTTCGAGGCGGGCGGCGGGTTCTCCGCCACCTTCGTCGGTTCGGCGGTCTTGACCCGGGCGTAGGCCGGCACCTTCTCCTCCTGCCGCTTCTTCAGCTCCGGGGTGAGGGCGAACTCCGGCTCCTTGACCACCTCGACCGCCACCTGCAGCGGGTACTTGAATCGGTCGCAGGTCTTCTTGTCGCACACCTGCGAATCGATCGTGATCTCCAAAGTGTGCTGGCCCGGCTCGGCGGACGGGAGGACCAGCACGTCCTGCGACCACTGGAACGTCCCTTTGTGCTTCCATACGAAGGCGCCGAGTTCATCCACACCCCCTTCCGACTCGGTCTCCTGAACGGGCCACAGGGGCACCAGTCCGGGCGGGGTGGCGTAGATAAGCTTCGGGCCGCCGGATTGCCCGGTGCTCCTGGTCAGGGAATAGGTGTAGAGGGTCGGATCCTTCTCCTTGTAAATCTTGCCGGTGATGGTCAGGCGGAACGTTTCGCCGCGCCGGACCTGCGGGGCCTTGGCCGGTCCGGCCGTGTTCAGCGGGTGGAACGGGTCCGCGGAGGTGACCTGAGCCTGAAAGCTGATCTTCTCCGTGACGCTCTTCGGCACACCCTTCGGCGCCTGCGCCCGGGCGGAAGAGGCGGCGCACAGCCACAGAAGAGCCACGGCCCCCAGGACAGCAGCCCGCTGCCCGCGGTCTCGCGACAGGAACCCGCTACGCTCGGTCATCGCAATCCCCCATCCCGGCAGGATGCCCTCGGTCTGCCAAACTTCCAGCGAAAACCCCTGGTGGGCGCCTCGTCTTTCTTATCGGCCTTTCGCGGCCGTTTCCCGCTTCGGAGCCTCGACGCCCTGCAGCTGCAGCGTCGAGACGGCGTGCGTCTTCATGTCCACGACGCGGATGCGGTGGCCGTTCGTGTCGGCGACGTACAGCTTATCGCCAGCGAAGCTCAGCCCGCCCGGCTCGTTGAACATGCTGCCCGATAGCCACCCAGCCGGCTGGCCCAGCAACGTCTCGCACCGGAGCTGCGTCGGGTCGAGCACCTTGAGCTTGCTGTTGTAGGTATCGGCGACGTACAGCTTGCCGTTGTGGTAGGCGACGCCCAGCGCGTGCTGCAGCCGCACCTGGCGACCGACGCCGTCGATGTCGCCGAACTCGAACAGGCCCGCGCCGACGAGAGTTCGGACCGGCCCGCTGCCGTCGAGCGGCACCGCGCGGATCGAGCTGGTTTCGCTGTCGGCGATGTACAGCCGCTTGCCGTCGGTCGTCAGCCCGCTCGGTTGGGCGAACTCGGCCTCCTTCGGCGGACCGTCGGCGATGTCCTCGCGGCCGTTGCCGGCGAACGGGTCGAGCCGGCGTTGCTTCAGGTCGAGCGTCCAGATCTGGTGGTGGCCGGCCATCGCGATGTAGAGCTTGTTGCCGTGCAGGAGCAGATCCCACGGGCTGTTCATGCCGGTCTTCAGTGCCGGGCCGCCGCGGTTGCGGCCGAGTCGCTCCTGCTCGCCGGTGCCGGCGACGGTCGTCACCTTCTGGTCCTTCAGGTCGAGGGCGCGGATCGTGTGGTTCTTGCGGTCGGCGACGTAGAGCGTCTCGCCGTCGAGGGCCATTCCCTGCGGGTCGCTGAACTGAGCCGCGGCGAACGTTCCGTCGGCGTTCCCTTCCTTGCCGGTGCCGGCGACCGCGATCTTCTTGCCGTCGAGGTCCGTAATGACAATGCGGTGGTGCGTGCTGTCGGCGATGAACAGCCGCTTGCCGGCGGCGTCGGCGAGCACCTTGCCGGGGAAGAACAGCGGGCTCGCGCCGGTCTCGCCGTAGCGGGCCAGCTCGAACCGGATCGGCCGCTCGTTGAGCGTCCTCCTGGCCCGGTACTCCTTGACGAGTTCGCCGATCTTGCGGTCGAGGATCTCGTACTGCCCCTCGCCGCCGCCCATGTAGGTCGCCTTCCCGTCCGGGTCGATGAGGACCAGGGTCGGCCACGACCGCACGCCGTAGCGGCGCCAGATCGCCTGCTTCGCGTCGTTGACGACCGGGTGGGCGACCTCGTAGCGGAGGACGGCCTTGCGGATGCTCTCGGTCTTCTCCTCGTTGGGGAACTTGGGCGTGTGGATGCCGATGACGACGAGGAGGGGTCCGTACTTTGCTTCGAGTTTCGCCAGGTCCGGGAGGGTGTGGATGCAGTTGATGCAGCACAGCGTCCAGAAGTCGAGCAGGACGATGCGCCCGCGCAGATCCTTGAGGCGGATGGCCCCGGCGGAGTTGAGCCAGTCGGTCCCGCCCTCCAGCTCGGGTGCGGGCACGCGCGGCCGCGGCTGGGCGGCGCTGGCGTCGGCGCTCGGCGGGCCGCCCGGCAACAGGGTCATCAGCAGCACCGGCAGAAGCAGGGCGCTCAGGCCGAAGCAGCCGCGCTGCGTTGCACGGCGAACGCCAGGGCGTCCCAGGAGGGTTGCAAACTTGCTCATCGTGTTATTCCTTGACCGGAACCGATTCAGGGCGGCGGGCTATCCGACCATTTTACGACGACTCAGGCAAGTGGGAAACAGCAGAGGCAGCAGCCTGAAAGCCCACGGGTTGCGTCCCGTGGGGTACGTCCCCAGCAGCAGCCCCGCAGGACGCAGCCCGTGGGCTTTCGCCATATCCTCCTACCTCCTGGACGTTCGGGCGACCCAAAGGATTCAGGTTGACCCGCCCAGGACCTCGCCCTACCGTGAAGGCAACACAACCCCCTGACCTCGACCCGGACCTTGCACGTCATGGCAACTCCCGAGATGCCCCAGGGCGACCCGCCCGCCGACACCCCCCTGCCGCCCGAGACTGCCGCCCCCCCGACCACGCCCGAAACTGCCATCCAGGCCGACACCCCTCCCCCTGGCGCCGCGGACGCCGCCGAGACGCCCGCGGCTGAAAGGCCGCGCCGCGCCCGCGCGCCGCTGACGGCCGCGGCGTTCGCGGTCCGCGCGCGCAGGCTCGACTGGGTGCTCGTGGGGCTCGTCCTGGTGCTCGCCTTCTTCCTCGGGTCGTTCGCCGTTGCCAACACCGATTACTGGCTCCACCTGGCCACCGGCCGGCTGATCGCGCACGGCGAGTACACGTTCGGCACCGACCCGTTCGCGGTCGCCACCGACGGCGTTTACTGGGTCAACCACGCCTGGCTGTTCGACCTCGTCCTCTACGCCGTCCACAGCATGGCCGGCGTTCCCGGGACGGTGGTGTTCAAGGCGCTGCTGATCGTCGCCCTCGCGGCCGTCCTCCTCGCCATCCGCCGGCCCGAGCAGGGGCTGTGGCTGCCGGTGGTCTGTACCGTTCTGGCTCTGCTCGCCCTCAGCCCGCGCCTGCCGCTGAGCCCCATCGTCGTGTCGTTCCTGTTTCTGGGGCTGACGGTGTACCTGCTCCACCGCGCGACCGGGGCGGATGCTCCGGTCGCGCTGGCCGGCCTGTCGTTCTCCCCGCTCTGGCTGCTGCCTCCGCTGTTCGCGCTGTGGGCCAACCTCGACTCCTGGTTCGTCCTCGGACCGCTCACCGTTGCCCTGTTCCTGCTCGGAGTCGGCGTGCAGCGGGCGCTCGCGGGCAGACCGGCGGAGCACGAGAAGGGGCAGGCGGATGCGGGGCGGCTGGCGCTGGTGCTGGGCGTTGGGCTGGCCGCCTGCCTGGCGAACCCGCACCTGCAGCGTGTGTTTACCCTGCCGTGGGATCTGGCGATGCTCGAGGTCGCCGGCCCGGACGTGCTGCCGGATCGGATGGTTGGTGGAGCGCTCGCCCTTCAGCGGCTCAGACCGTACCTGAAGGAGCAGATCCCCGCCGCGAAGGACTCGCCGCTGGCGCAGGGTTACTGGACCAGTTCGGCCCGCGGGGGGAACGTGGCGGGCCTGGCGTACTTCCCGCTGTTCTTCCTCGGTTTGTTCTCCTTCGCCCTCCGCGCTTCCCCGGTGCGGAGCGAGGAAACCGGCCCTGTGCGGCGCTTCCCCGCGGGGTTGTGCGCGGTCTGGCTCGTGCTCGCGCTCCTCAGCGCGTGGAACGTCCGCCTGGTGCCGTTCTTCGCCGTCGTCGGCGGCCCGGCCCTGGCCCTGAACCTGCAAGATCTCTTCGGCCGGAGCCGCGCCCGCGCCGGCGAGGGGCTCACGGCGCGGACCCAGGGGTGGTTGCTCGGCGGGCGTGCCCTCACGGCTCTCGGGTGCGTGCTGTTGCTCGCCCTCGCGTGGCCGGGGTGGCTGCACGCGGCCCCCGACAACCCGCGCCGATCCCACCGGGTCGGCTGGGACGCCGAGGTCGATCCGGGGTTGGTGGAACTGGGGCGCCGGGTCAGCGAGTTGCGGGCCGCGGGGAAGCTGCACAATGGGTTCAACGTGACGCTGGAGTCGGGCAACTACCTGCCCTGGTTCGCCGCGCCCGGGATGCGTACCTTCTTCGACACGCGCTTCGATCTGTTCCCCCACACCGCCGACACCTACGGCCAGGTCCGGCAGGCCCTGGCCGAGGAGGCCGACCGGCTCCGGGGCCGTGTCCCGCGCCCGAAGACGATGGAGACGATCCACCGGGCGTTTCGGGACCACGGCATCGACTACCTCGTCTTCACCGGCATGGACCGGGACGCGGGCGCGGGGGTGATCGCGCTGCGCCTGCTGCTGGAGTCGGGCCAGTTCGTGCCGCTCCTCTTCGACGGGCGCAACGCGCTGTTCGGGTGGCGGGATCCGCTGCGGTCGGGGGCCGACCCGTTCGCGGGAGTGGCGGTGGACTTCTACCGGCAGGCGTTCGGCCCGGTGCCGGCGGACCACCAGGCGCCCGCCCAGGGTCCGGCCCCGCCGGAAGGTCCGCCCACGCTCCTCACTCGCTACGCCACCGGGCCAGCTTCGGCCCCGTCCACATTCAGCGCGCGGCTGAACCTCGACTGCTTCCTGTTGCTGGGGCAGGCGTGGCGCGGCCCGTACGCGCGGCTGGTCCAGGGGACCGCCTGGGTGGCGCCCCTGGCGGCGGCGCCGGCGGACCCGCTGCCGATGCTCCGCGGCCTGGTCCCGCTCGCGGTCCCGCACCAGCAGTATTACCTCATGACCGGCACGGCGACGGATCTCGGCCCGCCGCCCTTCCCCGTGCTGGCCGTGCGTAACGCCCGCCGGGCGGTGGCGGAGGCGCCCGATAACGCCGACGCCTGGCGCGCCCTGGCGGACGGGTACGCGATACTCGGCCGCGATCTGGAGCAACACTGGACGCCCCAGCGGGCGGCGGGCTCGCACCACCAGCTGCTCACGCGCCAGACCCTGCGTCACGTCCAGCGCGTCGCCGCGCTGCGCACCGCCCTGCGCCTCCAGCCGGACAACGCCGAGCTGCACGACCAGCTGGCCCGGCTGTTCCTGGAGATGAACTACCTGGACGCTGCCAGGTATCACCTGGAGAAGGTGCTCGAACACCGCGACTCCCTCATCCGGCGCGGCAATCCGAAGGCGGAGGCGGAGCGCGTGAAACGAATCGAGAGGGAGGCGAAGGCGGTGGCGGACGAGGTCAAGCGGCGGAGCGACGAGTACGAACTGCAGGCGGCCGGCCAGCGCTCGCCGATGAACCGGATGGCGCTGGCGCTGCTGGCCCCGACCCGGGTCCGCAATGCCAAGGGGGCGGAGGCGAAGGTCGAGCGCGGGCTGGCGCTGCAGGCGCTGGACGGGCTGCGCGAGGCGTGGGAGCGGATCGGGAGCCTCGACGCCAAGGAGCAGGCCGGGGCGATTGACTGGCGCGTGCGACTGTTGCTGATGCTGGGGGAGACGAAGGAGCTGCACGAGAACTTCGGCCCGGACGTGAAGAAGGTACTCGGCCCGGCCCACGAACTGCTGGTGGCGGTGGCGCTGGGGAACTACGCCGACGCAGACCGCGTCCTCGGCCAGCTGGAAGAGGAAATCGAGAAGGTGTTGCCGGCGAGCAAGGCGTCCGGGCTGATCGCGGCCTGGGAGCGAAAGATGGCGAGGGAGCGGCAGGTAATCGTCGCGTCTTTCCTGCCGTGGGTTCCGGTGGTGCCGGCGCTGCAACCGCTGCCCCTGCCCTCGACGCACCACCTGGCCCCGTTCGCCCTCACGGTGCAGATGCCCCCGGAGGTGCGCGAGGCCCTGGGCGTTCTCGGACAGCGGGCGGAATGGCGGAGTTTCCGCGGCCTGCTCGCGCTGGAGCGGGGCAAGACCCGGCAGGCGGTCGCGTACCTGCGTGGAGCGCAGGAACTGGTCCGGGGCCGGTCCGACTACCCCAACCGGCCGGTGGCGGTTCGCTACCTCACCCTCCTGGAGCGTCAACAAGGAGCCGCCAGCCGTTAGAAGTGGTTGCCAAACTGGCCCTGAGCGTCAGCGCGGGACGACCCCGCTGGCGCTCGGGGCCAGTCGGAAGGTTTTGCGACCGCTTCCTGGCGCGCGGACGCATCTGTCCCGCGTTCGTAAGAAAGCGAGGAGGGGCAGTCGTGAGTTGAGCGCCTGGGAGGGGCGGGCATGACGGTCGCAATCAAGGTGCCTGTAGTCGGCGAGTCAATCACGGAAGGGACGATCGCGCGCTGGCTGAAGAAGGAAGGGACGTACGTCCGCACGGACGAGCCGCTGTTCGAGCTGGAGACCGACAAGGCGACGACGGCGGTGCCGGCTCCGACGTCAGGGACGCTGCACATCGTCGTCCCCGAGGGCGAGACGGTGCAGATTGGCGCCGAGGTCGGCTACGTCGATCCGTCCGGCAAGCCCGCCGCCAATGAGAAGGCGCCACCCGCTCCCGCCCGCCCCGAACCGGCCCCCCCCCAGAAGGCGGCCCCGGCCGCTGCTCCCGCCCCGGCCCAGGAAGTGGCGGCGTCGCCGGCCGCCCGCCACATTGCCGAGAATCGCGGTCTCGACCTGCGCGAGGTGCCGGCCACCGGCCGCGGCGGGCGCGTGACGAAGGAGGATGTCGTCAACTTCACCGAACTCCAACCCGCCCCGGAGGCGCCGCCGTCCGTCACCACAATCCCGCCGACCCCGGGGCGCGAGACGCGCCAGCGCATGAGCGCGATCCGCCAGCGCATCGCCGCGCGCCTCGTCGCGTCGCAGCAAGCGACCGCCACCCTCACCACCTTCAACGAGGCCGACCTGTCGGCGGTCATGGCCCTGCGCACGCGCTACAAGGATCGGTTCAAGGAGAAGCACGACGTCGGCCTCGGGTTCATGTCGTTCTTCGTCAAGGCGGCCGTCGAGGCGCTGAAGGCGTACCCGCTCGTCAACGCCCGCCTCGACGGCAACGAGATCGTGCAGCACCACTACTACCACGTCGGCGTCGCGGTCAGCACCGACAAGGGGCTGATGGTGCCGGTGCTGTGCGATGCGGACCGGCTGACGTTCGCGGAAATCGAGAAGGCGCTCGGCGCGCTGGCCGTCAAGGCGCGCCAGGGCGCGATCACCCCGGGCGACCTGCAAGGCGGAACGTTCACGATCACCAACGGCGGCGTGTTCGGGTCGCTCCTCTCCACGCCGATCCTCAACCCGCCGCAGAGCGCCATCCTCGGGATGCACGCGATCCAGCAGCGGCCGGTGGCGGTGGACGGCCAGGTCGCGATCCGGCCGATGATGTACCTGGCCCTGTCCTACGACCACCGCATCATCGACGGTCGCGAGGCGGTTCTGTTCCTGGTGCGCATCAAGGAGTGCATCGAGGCGCCCGAGCGGCTGCTGCTGGAGATTTGAAGACCGTTTCGCGCAAAGCCGCAAAGAGCGCAAAGACAGACCTCCTTTGCGCTCTTTGCGGCTTTGCGCGAAACACGAGGAGGAGAAGATGGCCGGCGGTTACGATCTGGTGGTGATCGGAGGCGGGCCGGGCGGATACGTCGCGGCGATCCGGGCGGCGCAGCTCGGGCTGAAGGCCGCGTGCGTCGAGAAGCGCGCGGCCCTGGGCGGCACCTGCCTCAACGTCGGCTGCATCCCGAGCAAGGCCCTGCTCGACTCCAGCGAGCTGTATCAGCTCGCCAGATCCCGGTTCGGCCGCCACGGCATCCGCGTCGGAGAGGTCGGCCTCGATCTGCCGGCGATGCTCCGCCGCAAGGACGAGGTGGTCAAGGGTCTGACCGACGGTATCGCCCACCTGCTCAAGAAGAACCGCATCACCTCCGTGCAGGGGACGGGCCGACTGGAAGGGCCGGGCAAGGTGTCGGTCACGGGGCCGGACGGCAAGACGACCACTCTCGAGGGCCGTGCGCTCCTGCTGGCGACCGGGAGCGAGCCGACGCCGCTGCCGTTCCTGCCATTCGACGGCGAACACGTTGTCAGCTCGACCGAGGCGCTCGCCTTTCCGAAGGTTCCCGAACACCTCATTGTTGTCGGCGGCGGGTACATCGGGCTGGAACTCGGGTCGGTGTGGGCCAGGCTCGGAGCGAAGGTGACGGTGCTCGAGTTCCTGCCGCGCATCCTCGCGCTGAGCGACGTCGAGCTGGCCGGCATGGTCCAGAAGGCGCTGCAGAAGCAGGGGCTGACCTTCCACCTGGAAACGAAGGTGACCGGCCATGCCAGGGAAGACGACGGGGTGACGGTCCGGGCCGAGGCGCACGGGAAAGAGCAGACGTTCCGCGGCGACCGGGTGCTGGTCGCGGTCGGGCGCCGGCCGTACAGCGAAGGGCTGGGGCTGGCCGAGGCGGGCGTCGCGCTCGACAGGGGCGGGCGGGTGGTGGTGGACGAGGCGTTCCAGACCAGCGTCCCGGGCGTGTACGCCATCGGCGACCTCATCGCCGGCCCGATGCTCGCGCACAAGGCGTCGGAAGAGGGGATCGCGGTAGCGGAGCGTCTGGCCGGCCAGAAGACGCACGTCAACTACGCGACGATCCCGAGCGTGATTTACACCCACCCGGAGTTGGCAAGCGTTGGACTGACCGAGGAGCAGGTCAAGGCGGACGGGCGCGCGTACAGGGTCGGCAAGTTCCCGTTCGGCGCCAGCGGGCGGGCGCGCTGCCTGGACGAAGCCGAGGGCGTGGTGAAGGTGCTCACCGACGCGCGCACCGACCGGATCCTGGGCGTCCACATCCTCGGGCCGCGCGCCTCGGACCTGATTGCGGAATGTGTGCTGGCGATGGAATACGCCGCCAGCGCCGAAGATATCGCCCGTACCTGTCACGCCCACCCGACGCTGTCGGAGGCGGTGGGCGAGGCGGCGCGGGCTGCCTGGAGCGCCGCCCTGCACTCCTGACCAGGTTCGCCCGGCGGCTGCCGGTACAGCCCCTACCGCGAGCAGTCCTTCGCGCCGCGCGGCAAGGATCCGCGATCGAATGGCCGCCGGGTCATTCCCTTCCCCGACGCCCGCCGCCACAATGGAGGAGTGCAGCGCGGGGAGCCGCGCCGCGGAGCGCCCGGGCCTCCCGGGTGAAGAACCGTACCATGTCCTTCACGCATGCTCCTCAGTATGTCCGGCTGTCTTCCGTCCCCTGCGGGGTGCGCGCCGCCGCGGCGCTGGCGGGCGTTCTCCTGGCCGCCCCCGCCGCGTGGGCAGAGGCTGATGCTGTCCGCGACCTCCGGTGCGAGGTGCTGGCCCGCGAGGTGCTGGGACGCGATCCGGCCCTGGCCCGGTTCAACATCGGCATCCGGGTGCGTAATCGGATCGCGACCCTGGTCGGCCCGATCCCCTCGCGCGACCTGGCCGCGCGTGCGGCGGCCGCGCTGCAAGGTATGCCGGAACTGGCGGCAGTTCACAGCGAATTGTTCGTGGAAAGGCTGGAGGACTTCCCTCTCGCACCGCGCGCGGCACCGCCGCACGTACTGACGAAGGTGCCGGCGAAGCGCTCTCCCCCGCCCGAGCCAGTGGAGTGGGTTCCCACGGTCCCACGACCATCGGCCGAGGAAAAGGATCTCCAGCCGACCGGCCCCGCGAGACCGGCAACGCCCATTTCGCGCAACCCGCAAGCGGTGCCCCGAGAGGCGTCCAACCCAGCCCGACACCCAGCGGCGGGCATCGGCACCGCGGTGCAGCAACTCCTGCGGGGGGACGAGCGTTTCCGGCGAATCCATGCCAGGGTAGAGGCGGGTCATGTGATTCTGAGCGGGACCGCGTACCGCTGGGAAGACCTCCACGAACTGTCGCGAGCGGTGGCGCGCCTCCCCGGAGTTACGGGCGTCACCTTGCAAGCGATTCACGCCTACCCACGTCACCGCTGATCGAGGGGCCATGACGCGGGCGCCGCGTTTTTCACTTTCCCGAACGCTGGACAGGGCGGGGCCGCGTGGATAAAATACGAGTGCTGGTGAGGTAGCTCAGCTGGTAGAGCATGTGACTGAAAATCACAGGGTCGCCGGTTCAACCCCGGCCCTCACCACTACTTACCCCCCAATCTACCGTCTCACAGCTACTCGGCCGCCTCGCCTCCTCTGCGGCCCTTCTTCCCCGGCACCACGCGGAAGTCGAGCAGGCGCCGCGGTACGTCCACGCGCACCACCTCGACGTTGACCCGGTCCCCCAGCCGGTAGCGCCGCTTCGTCTTCCGCCCGGTCAGGCTGTGTGTCGTCTCGTCGTAATAGTAATAGTCGTCCTCCAGCGTACTGATGTGGACCAGCCCCTCGATCGGCAGTTTCGCCGCCTGGGCGTAGAACCCGTAGTCGGCGACGCCAGTGATGATCCCCTCCAGGCGCAGCCCGATCCGGTCTTCGAGGTAGAGCAGCATCTTCAGCTTGATCAACTCGCGCTCGGCGAGGTCGGCCCGGCGCTCCATCTTGCTGCAGTGGACGCCCAGCGCCGCCAGTTCCGTTTCGTCGCTCCGCGCCTTGCCGGTGCGCAGCCAGCGGCCGAGGATGCGGTGGACCGTCAGGTCGGGATACCGCCGGATCGGCGAGGTGAAGTGGCAGTAGTCGTCGATCGCCAGCGCGTAATGGCCCTCCTCGTCTGGGGCGTAGACGGCTTGCTTGAGGCTGCGCAGCAGGGCGTAGTGGACGGCGTAGGCGTCCGGCTTGTCAGCCGACTCTTCCAGGATGCGCTGCAGCGAGAAGCGATCGACATGCCTGGGCACCTTGTACCCGAGGCTGCGCGAGAACTCGCCGAAGGCGCGCAGCTTCTCGTCGTCGGGGGCGGTGTGGACGCGACGCAGGAACGGGACGCCGAGGTCGCCGAGGTGTTCCGCCACGGCCTCGTTCGCCGCCAGCATGAACTCCTCGATGAGCTGGTGGCTGACGTCGTGCCTGGCGAAGTGGGCGCCGGCGACGCGGCCCTGCTCGTCGAAGTCGAGTTCGACCTCCGGCATGTTCAGCTCCAGCGCGCCGCGCTTCATCCGCCGCCTGCGCAGGAGCATCGCCAGGTCGCGCATGCACAGCACCATCGCGACCACTTCGGGCGCGCAGGCGGCGCCTTCCTTTTCCGGGTCGGCGAGGAGGGCCGACACCTCGTCGTAGGTGAAACGCCTGCGGACCTTGATGGCGCCCTCGGCGAAGCGCGTGGCGGTCCGCTGCCCGGCTGGCGTGTAGTCGATCATGGCGCTCTTGACATAGCGCACCCGCCCCTGCTGCAGGCTGGCGAGGCTGTTCGAGATGATCTCCGGGAACATCGGCAGGACGCGCTGCGGCAGGTAGACGCTGGTGGCACGTTTGCGCGCCTCGCGGTCGAGCGGGCCGCCCGGCGGACAGAAATGGGCGACGTCGGCGATGTGAACGCTCAGCTGCCAGTGCTTGCTCTTCGGGTCGATGGCGAGGGAGACAGCGTCGTCGAAGTCGCGGGCGTCGGCCGGGTCGATGGTGATGGTGAGCTGTGCAGTGAAGTCCTCCCGGCCGTTCAACTCCTTCTCGTCGAACGCATCGGCCGCCCGGCGCGCCTCGGCGATGGCGTCGTCGGCGAACTGCTCCGGCAGGCCGAAGGCGCGGATGATCGACAGCGTATCGACCCCGGGTTTGCCGCGCGGGCCGAGTACCTCGATGATGACGCCCTCTCCGCGGCGATTCTCGGCGGTCGGGAAGCGGAGCATCTCCAGCACGACCTTGTCGTCCGGCCGGGCGCCCTTCGCGCCGGGATCGCCGACCCAGATGCTGTGGCTGAAGACGGTCCCATCGACGCGAACGTATCCCTGGCCGTGACGCTCGAAGTAGGTGCCGACGAACGCGCGGGTGGCGCGTGCGGTGACCTGGATGACCTCTCCGCTCGGGCCGTGGACCTTGCCGGCCCGGCGCCGGATGCGGACCAGCACCTCGTCGCCGGTGGCGGCGTCGCCGGCCGCTCCTTCGGGGATGTAAATGTCCGGGCTGACGGCCCCATCGACCATGTGCGGGCGGACGAACCCGAACCCGCTGCTGGTGCCGCGGTACACCCCGCTGGCGGTGCCGTGCTGCTCGACGCCGCGGACGGTGTGGTTCTTCCCCACCTGGATGCGCTTCTGCTGCAGGAGGGCACGCAGGGCGCGGCGGAAGTCGGCGTACAGCTCCGACGGCACGTTGAGCTGCCGCGCCAGCGCCTTGGGCTTGAGCGGGGCGTAGTTCTTGCGCGACAGGTACGTCAGGATCTGCTCGGTGAAGTCGGCCATGAGTCTCTCTTTCCCTCGCGAGCACCTGCAGCCCGGACGATCATCCTCCGGGGGGAAATGTGCCCGATAGACGCACCGTGGACGCGAGAAGTTCGGTGCCAAAGCCGTTGCTGGTCGGGCGATGGCTCCCGCCCGCGGCCCCCGGAGGCAGGCGTCTCGACGCCCGCGACCGCTCGTGGTAGGATTCGGGTGGAATGTCGCGGCCTGCGACGGAGGAGGAACGATGGGATCTGCGAACCGCGTGTTGAACCTTCTCGACTGGGCGGACGACGGCCCGCTCCTCCGATTCAGCTGGGCGGACGACAGAGACTATTTTGGCGAACGCATCTGGGAACACACAACCCCAGGCGAGCCGATTGTCTCCTGGTACAACGAGACGCTGCTCCCCCTGGCCCGGACGCGAAGGAGCGCATTGACAACGGCGGAGGTGATCCGGAGCCTCGCAGGACGAGCCGCTGCGGCGATGATCCCGGCGGCCGGGATAGACTGGCTTGGGTTGGCCCTCTACGCCCACCGATGTCATCGCCAGGCTCTTGGCCAATTGTTCATTCGCGCCCCCGCCGAGTGCCAGGCGGCGTGTCTCGCCACCGACGTTCTGGCCACGACCCTGGAGGGCATCTGGGATCGGGTCGCCAGGGCGGTGGACGCGGAACTGGGCTCGGCGGCCTGAGCCGGCGGGGGCCACCACAAGCGGGGATCGTGAAAGGGACGCCGTGATTGCGCTTACCATCCAGACGGCCCCCGATGCTGCTTTCCCTCGGTTGACTATTGTGAGGCTGCTGGCCGACGGTGCGTTTGAACCGCTGGTGCCGCCCATCGATGGTCGGACGGCGTTCGCCGGAGCGATTGTGGACACCGGCGCGCCTTATGTCATCATCCCTCACATCCTGCACCGCGCCGGCCACATCAAGGTGTACACCGACCTCGGTTCGCAACCGTATCGCGTGCTGTCGATGAGTGGCGCTCCGCTGATGCAGCCGTTCGTGGAAGTAGGGCTCTGCTTCCTCGCGAAGGGGGACGCGGGCGCATTCGCGTACCGACCCGCTCCCTGCGTCCCGGTGAAGGCTTATCTCCTCGAACAGAACGTCAGCCCGATCCGCCGCGTCGTCATCGGGCTCGACGCGATCCGGACGCACTTGCCCCTCTACGCCGACGGGAACCGCGCCTTCTTCCTCGAACCAGGCGAGTCCGCGCAGATCCCGTGAGCGGTCACCCGTCGGCCGCGTCGGCAGCCGCTTCGAGCCCCTCGGTCCCGTTCACGCCGCCCTTGAACAGCCGTCGCTGCAGCGACTGGTTGAACGGCGTCCACGCCGACGCCTGGTTGCGGTCCGCCCGGATGTCGCGCGTGAACGTATGCACCTTGGCGTCGAAGTTGTCCAGGTAGTGCAGCGCGATCGCCTCGGGCGTCATCGGCAGCTTCGGACTGCCGAACTCGTAGGTGCCGTGGTGGCTGACGATCATGTGCTTGAGGCGCAGCAGCAGCTCCGGCGGGAACGGCTCGCCCGTCAGGTCCGGCACCCGGGCCGCCTTCTCGTTGAGCATCTCGACGCCGATCACCAGATGGCCGACCAACTGGCCCTCGTCGGTGTAGCCGAAAACGCGGCCGTAGCTCAGCTCGCGCACCTTGCCAACGTCGTGCAGGAAGATGCCGACGAGCAGCAGGTCGCGGTCCAGCTCCGCGTAGAGCGGCGCGATGCGGTCGGCCGTCTCGGCCAGGCGGACGACGTGTTCGAGCAGCCCGCCGATGTAGGCGTGATGGTTGCGCACCCCCGCCGGCACCTTGCAGAACCCATCGACGAACGCCTCGTCCATCAGGAAGCACTCGACCAGCCCGCGCAGGTGCGGGTTGCCCAGGCGCAGCAGCAGCCCGCGCAGGCGCTCGTACAGTTTGCTGACGTCGTGCTCGGTGTGCGGGAGGAAGTCGGTCAGGTCGATCCGCGTCGAGTCGGCCCGGTCGATGTGGCTGAGGATGATCTGCAGCGAACCCTGGAACAGCTGGACCTTGCCGCGGACGCGCAGGAAGTCGCCCTCCTCGAACGACCGGAACAGGTGCTCGCCGGCATTCCACAGGCGGGCGCTGATCGCGCCGGTGCGGTCGCGCAGCTCCAGCTGGATGTAGAGGTTGCCGTTACGGTTGGCCCGGAGCTGTTTCTCCGTGACGAGGTACACCTCATCGAGGGTCTCGCCGTCGGTCAGCTCCTGTACGTAGCGCCGGCCCATGATCCGTCCGTTACCGAGTGTTGGTTGCAGGTTTGCGCCGCGGCCCTTAACCTTTTCCTACCGACGTCCCCGCTCGCTGTCCATGCGGCGCCGGTGCGGCGGTCCGTGAGACAGGCTCCGGCGGGCGTTACAATAGGGGCATGCTGCCTTCCCCGTTTCAGAATGCACTCGTCCTGACCGGCCCGACCGGCTCCGGCAAGACTCAGCTTGGCATCGAGCTGGCGGAGGAACTCGGGGCGGAGATCGTGTCGATGGACTCGATGGCGCTCTACCGCGGCATGGACGTCGGGACCGCCAAGCCGACCCCCGAGCAGCGCGCCCGCGTGCCGCACCACCTGATCGACGTGCTCGACCCGTGGGAGTCGGCGAGCGTCGCCTGGTGGCGGCAGCGCGCCGCCGCGAACTGCCGCGACATCGAGGGGCGCGGCAAGCGCGTGCTGTTCGTCGGCGGCACGCCGCTGTACCTCAAGGCGCTGCGGTTCGGTCTGTTCGACGGCCCGCCGGCCGACCCGGCGGTACGCGCCCGCCTCGAATTGCAGGCCGGGCAGGAAGGGCCGGCCGCCCTGCACCGTCGCCTGGCAGAGGTCGATCCGGCCAGCGCCGCCCGGCTGCACCCGAACGACGTCCGCCGCGTCGTCCGCGCCCTGGAGGTGTGGGAACTCACCGGCCGGCCGCTCAGCAACTGGCAGGAGCAGTGGCCCCGGCCAGCGGGGAGGGAGGAGGAACAGCCCACGGGTGGCGCCCCGTGGGCACAGCGCTGGGAATCTGACCCGCGGGGCGCCACCCGTGGGCTTTCTTCTCCTCCCTCCCCGCTCCTCTGGCTCGACCTGCCGCGGCCCGAGTTGTACGCGCGCATCAACCGGCGCGTCGAGGAAATGTTCGCGGCGGGGCTGGTGGAGGAGGTGCGCGGGCTGCGCGGCCTGGCGCGGCCGCTTAGCCGCGCGGCGGTCCAGGCGCTGGGGTACAAGGAGGTGTTCGCCCACCTGGACGGGAGGGTTGCGCTGGCGGAAACGGTCGCGCTGGTACAGACGCGCAGCCGGCAGTTCGCCAAGCGCCAGATCACCTGGTTCCGCCACCTCCCCGGATGTCGTCCGGCAACCCGGGAATTGACACGGCAATTCTGGCAGCCCACAATAAGGTAGGGCGGGTTTGTACCAACCCTGGCGGCGCGAGAGGGTGAGCCCCGGTCGGCCGGCCTTTCACGGTTGCTTTTCGTTTCTGGACTGTGTTATAAGTCCCCAGAAGCGCGGTGCCGGGGGTGTGGGCATGGGCAAGGTGACGTTTCAGGTGCTGGAAGGTGTCGATAAGGGACGCACGTTCCGCGACATGATCACGCCCGTGACGATCGGCCGTGAGGAGGGGAACGTCGTCCGCCTCAACGACGAGCGCGTCAGCCGCTACCACGCGAAGGTGCAGCAGGACAGCGAAGACGTCATCCTGACCGACCTCGAAAGCACCAACGGCACTCGCGTCAACGGCACGGTCGTGCAGATCCGCCGGCTGCGCATCGGCGATCGGGTGGCCGTCGGCCGGTCGCTGCTGCTGTTCGGGTCGAACGAGGAAATCGCCAACCGCATCCAGACGCTCACCAGTCAGCCCGGCCTGTCGATCAACCGCGACGCCAGCGCCTCGCTCGGGGCCGACGGACCCGCGACGGTCCAGGCGCGCACCTGCACCGGCCCGTCCGAGAACGATTTCGACTTCGACCTGAACCTGCAGCAGGAGCGCGTCAGCCTCACCAGCGAGGCGCTGTTCATCGGCACTCGTGCCCTGCCGCCTCTGCCCCAGAAGCTGAGCCCGTCCCAGGCCGCCCGCTTCGCCGAGATCCTCGACTTCCTGCACCGCGGCCTGACCTGCGCCACCGAGAACATCCAGGCCAAGGAGGACGGCACGCAGGTCAACCTGTCCTACGCCGACTGGCAGCGCGTGCTGGCCGTGCAGATGTTGCTGGCGCGCTACCTGCGTGCCGTCGCCGAACCGGACAGCCTCGGCGAATAAGCTCACCTCCCCCGCGCGTACAATACGAACATACAGGTAGCGTCCTGCGCCTGCCGCTCGCGTTTCGCGCAAAGACGCCAGGAGCGCAAAGGAAAAATGTCCTGGCTCTTTGCGCTCTCGGCGTCTTTGCGCGAAACGTAAACCTCACGCGCGGGACGGGGCTTTCACCCTCCCGCGTTCTTCCGGGCACTGAATCATGGCGGACCGGCCGTTCGTTCATCTGCACTGCCATACCCACTACAGCCTCCTGGACGGCGCCAGCCGCATCCCCGAGTTAGTCCAGCACGTCAAGACCCTCGGCATGAACGCCGTGGCGATGACCGACCACGGTAATCTGTACGGCGCCATCGAGTTCTACCGCGAGTGCCAGGCGGCCGGCCTGAACCCGGTCATCGGCTACGAGGCGTATGTCGCCCCGAACAGGCGCACCGACCGCGAGCCGCGCCGCGCCAGCACCGAGTCCGACGACGCCATCTACCACCATCTGACCCTCCTGGCGCGCGACCTCACCGGGTTCAAGAACCTGATCAAGATGTCGTCGCTCGCCTTCCTGGAGGGCTACCACTACAAGCCCCGCATCGACAAGGAGTTGCTCGAAGCACACAGCGAGGGCGTCATCTGCCTGAGCGGGTGCGCGGCCGCCGAGTTCAGCGACTACATCCTCAGGGACCGCCTCGACGAGGCCCGCAAGGTCGCCGAGTGGTTCGCGCGGCTGTTCAAGGATCGGTTCTACGTCGAGATCCAGAACAACGGGCTGGAGATCCAGCGCCTCTGCGCCGAGGGGGCAATCGACATCGCCAACCAGCTCGGCCTGCCGCTCGTCGCCACCAGCGACGCCCATTACCTGAAGCAGGACGACTGGGTCGCCCACGACGTCCTGCTGTGCATCAACACCGGCCGGCTGCGGTCCAACCCGAAGCGGTTCCGGTTCGAGGGCAACCAGTTCCACATTCGCGGGCCGGAGGAGATGTACGCCCTCTTTCCGGCCCACCCGGACGCGGTCAAGCGCAGCCAGGAGATCGCCAACCGCGTCGCGATCGAGATCGACTTCAAGAAGCGGCACTTCCCGGTCTTCACCCCGCCCGCCGGCAGGAAGCCGGAGGACTACCTGCGCGAGCTGGCCGAGCAGGGACTGAGGGAGCGCTACCGCGGCAATCCGCCGCCGGCCGCCCGCGCTCGGTTCGAGCACGAGCTAGGCATCATCACCCGCATGGGGTTCGCCAGCTACTTCCTGATCGTCTGGGACTTCGTGCGCTTCGCCCTGGAGAACGGCATCCCGGCCAGCGCCCGCGGGTCCGCGTGCGGCGCCCTGATCAGCTACGTCCTCAAGCTCAGTCACGTCGATCCGCTGGAGTACGATCTGCTGTTCGAGCGCTTCCTCGACCCGAACCGCAGCGAGGCGCCCGACATCGACATCGACTTTTGCCAGGAACGGCGCGAGCAGGTGATCGCCTACGTCAAGCAGAAGTACGGCGAGGAGAGCGTCGCCCAGATCGCGACGTTCGGCACCCTCGGCGCCAAGCAGGTGCTCAAGGACGTCGGCCGCGTCCTCGATGTGCCGCTGGCCCGCGTCACCCAGCTGACGAACTGGGTGCCCAGGGGGCTGCACGTCTCCATCGACGACACGCTCAGGGAGAGCCCGGAGTTCCGCGAGGCATACACCACCGACCCGCAGGTGAAGGAACTGGTGGACATCGCCCAGCGCCTGGAGGGGACGAACCGCCAGGCCGGCATCCATGCGGCGGGGGTGGTGATCGCGAACGGCCCGCTGACCGACTACGTCCCGGTCCACCGGGCGGTGCGCAAGGGCGAGGACACGGGCCGCGGCGGCGAGGTGGCGGTCGCGACGCAGTGGGTCATGGGCGACCTGGAAAAGGTCGGCCTGCTCAAGATGGACTTCCTCGGCCTGCGCACCCTCACCCTCGTCGAGAACGCGCTGCAGCTGATCGCGAAGACGCGCGGCCACAAGATCGACATCCAGAACCTGCCGCTCGACGACCCGGAGACGTTCGCGCTGCTGCAGCGCGGCGACGCCAAGGGGGTGTTTCAGTTCGAGTCGGACGGTATCCGCGAGCTGCTCAAGCGCCTCAGGCCGGACAACATCCGCGACATCATCGCCTGCACGGCCCTGTACCGCCCCGGCCCGCTCGGGGGCGGCATGGTCGATATGTACATCAACTGCAAGCACGGCCGCGAGCAGCCGCACTACGCTCACCCCATCATGGAGGAGGTGCTGGCCGAAACTTACGGGGTTATGTGCTACCAGGAACAGGTAATGCGGATCTTAAATAGGCTTGGAGGAATTGAACTCTCCAGTGCCTATGCCTGCATCAAGGCGATCAGCAAGAAGAAGCAGGAGATCATCGACCAGCGCAAGGCCGAGTTCCTGAAAGGGGCCGTCGAGCGCGGCGTCGATGACGCGACGGCGAAGGACATCTTCGACAAGATCGTCTATTTCGGAGGTTACGGTTTTAACAAGTGCGTCGTCGCCGAGACGGAACTGATCGACGCCGCCACCGGCGAAAGGACGACGGTTGGCTCCCTCTTCGAGTCCCGTCGCCCCTTCGCCGTTCACGCCCTGGGAGAGGACGGCAAGCTCCGTTCTCGCCGCGTGCTGGACGTGATGTGGAACGGCCGGAAGGAGGTGTTCACGCTCGCGACAGCGCAGGGCAAGACGATCACGGCGAGCGGAAACCATCCGTTCCGGACTCTCGACGGCTGGACGAACCTCGACGATTTGAAGCCAGGCGACCTGATCGCCACCCCCCGCCAGATCGCGGTTTGTGCGCAGGGGCATTGGCCCCGGCACGAACTCGTCACGCTGGCAGGGCTCCTGTCGGAAGGGAACACCTGCCACCCGACCTGTCTGTACTTCTTCAACGACGACCCGTTGCTGATCGCCGACTTCGCGGATGCGGTGGCCCTGTTCCCGGATACCGCGGCCCGCATCAGTCGGCGGCGCGACGTTCGCATGGAAGTGTGTGCGAGCACAGGGCAGGACAGACGCTTTCGGAAAGGGATGAAACCGTGGAACGCCCTGAAGGACGAGGCCGAGCCGCCGCAGCTGACAAGGCCAGAACCGATCCGTTCCGGGGCATACCGTTGGGCTGAGCGCCTTGGGATACTCGGCCGCAAGGCGACCGACAAGGCGATCCCCGCAGTCGTCTTCCGGCTGTGCGACGAGGATCTGGAATTGTTCCTCGGGCGCTTGTGGGCGGGAGACGGGTTCATCGCCAACGACGATCTGTTTGTCCCGTTTTACGCGACCTCCTCGCGGCGGCTCGCCAGGGACGTGCAAACCCTCCTGCTCCGGCTCGGGATCCTCAGCGGGGTGCATTACAAGGAGTTCAAGTACCGCGGGCAGATGCGCCCCGGGTACACGGTACATTTGCTCGGAGAAGGGTCGATCGAGCAATTCCTGCAACGAGTGACGCCCCATTGCCTCGGCCGCGAGAAGAATGTCGAGCTGCTCCGCCAACGCCTGCAAACGGTCCAACGCGGTCTGGTCAGCAAGGATACGATCCCGGCCGCGGTCCGCAAGTGGGTGGACGAGGAACGGCGCAGCGCCGGACTCACGTGGGTGGAACTGGAGCGCCACTCTGGCGTATCCATGAAAGAGTTTCAAGGGCGCGGCAGTCCGCACAAGCGCGGGTTCCGCCGCTCGACGATAGCGCGCCTGGCTTGCTATTTCGGCTCCCGGCGGCTGGGAGAGATCTCCCGCTCCGACGTTTTCTGGGATGAGATCGTTTCCATCGTCCCGGCCGGCGTCCAAGACACCTATGACCTCACGGTGGACGTCGATCACAACTTCGTCGCCGACGGCCTGATCGTCCACAACTCGCACAGCGCCGCTTACGCCTACATCTCGTACCAGACTGCCTACCTGAAGGCGCACTACACGCCCGAGTTCATGGCGGCGCTGCTCACCAGCGAGATCGACGACGGCAACAAGCGCGACATCCTCGTCGAGCACTTCGACGACGCCAAAAAACTCGGCCACCCGGTCCAGCCGCCGAACGTCAACACCTGCTACCCCGACTTCACCGTCGTCAACGGCCAGATTCTGTTCGGCCTCGTCGCCATCAAGGGTCTTGGCCGCGGGGCCGCCGAGGCAATCGTCCGGGCGCGGCAGGAGCAGGGTCCGTTCCACGATCTGTTCGACTTCTGCGAGCGCATTGACGTGAAACTCGTCAGCAAGGCGGCCATTGAGAAGATCATCAAGGCCGGAGCCATGGATTGCTTCGGCGCTCGCCGCGCCCAGTTGTGGCACGTCCTGCCGCGCGCCCTGCAGTCCGCCAGCCAGCTGCAAACCGACCGCAAGCACGGCCAGCTGAACCTGTTCGAGACGCTCGACGGCTCGGACGCCCCAGCCGACGGGGCGGGCGCGGCCGAGGCGCTGCCCGAGGTCGAGGAGTGGCCGCCGGCCGAGAAGCTGAAGTACGAGAAGGAGGCGCTCGACTTCTACGTGTCGAGCCACCCGCTCGCCCAGTACGACGACATGATCCAGCTTTTCTCGTCGCACCGGGCCGGCAGCCTGCGCGAGCTGGAGAACGGGCAGGAGGTTCTCATCGGCGGGATGCTGACCCTCGTCCGGTTCATGAACACGAAGAAGGCACGCAACGGCAACAGCCGCTACGCCCGCTTCAAGCTGGAAGACTTCAGCGGCATCGCCGAGTGCGTGATGTGGCCGGACGATTACGTGCGCTACAAGGATCTCGTCGAGGAGGACCGCATCTGCTTCGTCGGCGCCACGGTGGAGAAGACGCGCGAGGAGCCGGGGTTGCTCGTCAACCGCATCCTGACCATCGAGCAGGCGCAGAAGGAACGGACGACGGGCGTGGTGCTGGCGCTGCGGCTGGCCGAACACGGCCCGGGGCAGCTCGACCAGGTGGCGCGCATCCTGCAGCGAGCGCGCGGGTCGGTGCCGGTGTTCCTCTACGTCCGCGACGCGGTCGGCAAGCAGATGGTGCTCAAGGCGGCCGACCTGTTCCGCGTCAACCCGGCGAACCTCGCGCGTGGGGAGCTGGAGGCGGTCCTCGGCCCCGGGACCGTTCACTTCTCGCGGCAGGGCAACGGCCGCAATGGACGCTAACGCCCGCGGCGCGGGCATCACTCCCGGGTCAAGTTTCCTTCAGCAACAGGCGGATGTCCTCGACCACCCACGCCGGGCGCAGGAAGTCCAGGTTGTAGATCTCGCGCACGTTCCCGCGCCGGTCCACCAGGTAGACCCGGGACGGATGGTCGAGCTGCCCGTTCGCGGCCTGCTTCGCCCACATGCCCCACGCCTTGACGACGGCCCCGACCCGGTCCGCCGATCCCGTCAGGAAACTCCAACTCGCCGGGTCCACGTCGTACAGTCGCATGTAGCCGCGCAGCACCTCCGGGGTGTCGCGCGCCGGGTCGAGGGTGATCGACACCAGCCGCACCTGATCGCCTTTCAGCAGCCCGTTCGCCTTCAGCTCGCGCTGCACCAGCGCCATGCGGTGTGTCGTCGCCGGGCAGGTGCCGCTGCAGGTCGTGAAGACGAACCCGACCAGCAGCACCTTGCCCTTCAGGTCCGCGCTTTTCAGCGCCTTCTCGTTCTGGTCGATCAGGTCGAAAGCGGGCGCCTTGTCGATCACCGCGAGACGCGACGGCGGCGCCGGGCCGGCGCCGGCCAGGACGATCCCAAGGAGTGTGGCGAGCATCGGCGTCTCCATCAGTTGAGCAGCATATCGTGCCCGCGGGCCGGGCCGGTCGGGAAGTTGTTCAGATCGACGTCGAAGTCGGGGACGAGCTTCATTCCGTCCGACCCGACGGCCGCCAGCTTGATCCAGAACCGCGCCGGCCGGTCGATCGTGCTGAGCAGCGAGTTGGTGATGTACATGCGCTGGCCGTCGCCGGTCACGTGCATCATGTTCGGCTGCGCGAGGTTCTTCAGCGTGCTGTTCAGTCGGACCTTTTTCAGATCGCTGACGTCCCACTGCTGGATCTCGTCCGAGAAGAAGCAGCTGACGTAGAGGAAGCGGTCGTCTGGCGACTGGCGCAGGTCCACCGGAAGCTTGCCCGTATCGCACAACTTGCGCGTGGTGTACTTGCCGTCCGACTGGCCCTGCCAGACCCAGATCGAGTTGTCCAGCGCGCAGTTCGTGAAGCCGTGGTCCGCCCCCTCCTTCAGCGACCACCGGCACTCGAGCGGGGCCGCGCCGGTCGTCAGCTTCTGAAGCACCTTGCGGTTGCGGAAGTCCCACACGAGCAGTTCCTTGCCGAACTTCGTCATGTCCATCTTCGGCAGCGGATTCCTGTAGTTGTTGAAGTAGGTGAAGCTCGACGTCACCATCCGGTTGCGGTCCGGCTTGACCGCCACGTCGTAGCCGTATGGCGCGTCCTTCGGCAGTGCCAGCTTGCGGACGAACTTGCCAGCGGTGGTGAACTCGGCCAGCCCCGTTGGCAGCCCGCCGTCCTTGCTGCTCAGGAAGCTGATCAGCATCCGGCCGGGCAGCGCGTAGGCGGTGTGCGGGCTGGACAGCCCGGCCTCGGCGCCGAAGTTCTCGAACACCTTCTTCAGGCGCGGCCGAGCCGGGTCGGTCGCCACGTCGATCAGGAAGGCGCGGTTCGAGAACAGCGTCAGCCCCCAGATGTGCGTCCGATCGTCGGTAAACCCGAAGTGGTGCGTCTCGTTCCCCTTCGAGCCCAGGTCGAGCTTGTGGATCGCCTTGCCGAACTGCTTCGACTTGCGGTCGGTGGCCACGACGAGCAGAAAGTCGTTGTCCTTGGCGTCGGCATCGACGCAGTAGACGTAGAGGTATTTCTCGGGCCGGTCGAGGCGTTTGACGAACGGCGACAGGCACGTCTCGGCGTCGGCGGGCGGGCAGGTGTCGAGACAGAGCAGGGCGACGAGGCAGGCCGCCACGCCACTCCCAGCGCAGCGAAGCAGGGGGCGCGACATTGGGTACTCCTTTTCGTGGTGAGCGATTGGCCGCTGATAGCTTATGGCTGGGCCGGATCGCCAGCAACATCAGGCTCGTTGGGCGGCAGCGGGGTGGCGCCGGGCGGCGGTTTGCCCTTGCCGGCGCGGATGTACGCGGCCCGGCGCCGCTCGTACTCCTCGGGGGTGAGCTGTTCGAGTTCGGTCTCGCCGCCGCGGACGGCCTGGTTGAAGAGTTGTTTCAGGAACGGGATGCACCAGCCGCAGCCGGTGCCGGCGCCGCCGCACTCGGACAGCTGGCTCGGCACCTTCGGCTGGTTGAGGCGGATGAAGTTGACCAGCTTGCGGCGCGACACATGGAAGCAGTAACAGACCTTCTGATCGGGCTCCATGCCCTTATTGTAGCCGACGGCTCCCAAAGGTGAGAGTTCAACGCGAAAGTCCCTTGCACACTACCTTCCTTGACCTTGCATCGCGCCGGCTCCCCCTCCACCTGCCGGTGTCTGCCGTCATGTTATGGGAAACCGGCGCTGACTCCGCTATGCTGACAGGCGAGCCCGTCACGACCGCGACGTCCGGGATCCACGAGCGACCACCATGATCGGCGACCACCTCGGCAAGTGGGTGATCTACAAGGAACTGGGCCGCGGCGGCATGGGCCGCGTCTTTCTGGCTCAGGAGGAACTCACCGGCCGCAAGGCGGCGCTCAAGGTGCTGGCCACCGAACTCGCGCAGGACGCCGGCTTCCTCCACCGCTTCCAGCGCGAGATCGAAACCCTCGGCACTCTCGACCACCCCAACATCGTCCGCCTCTACGAGTCCGGCTACGAGAACGGCATCTACTTCTACGCGATGGAGTTCATCGAGGGCCAGAACCTGGAGGAGATTCTTGCCGAGCGCGGCCGGCTGCCGTGGCCGGAGGTTCTCGCCGTCGCCCGCCAGCTCTGCCCGGCCCTCAAGCACGCCCACGACCACGGCATCATTCACCGCGACATCAAGCCGCCGAACATCCTGCTCACCCCCGAGGGCCAGGTCAAGCTCACCGACTTCGGCATCGCCAAGGTCTTCGCCGGCCACCACCTGACGGCCACCGGCGGGGTGGTCGGCACGGCCGAGTTCCTGTCGCCCGAACAGGCCGCCGGCAAGCCGGTGACCAAACGAAGCGACCTGTACTCGCTCGGCGTGGTGCTCTACACCCTCCTCACCGGCCGCACCCCGTTCGAGGGCACGAGTTTCGTGGACCTGCTGCACAAGCACCGTTACGCCCAGTTCGACCGGCCGCAGAAGATCGTGTCCGAGATCCCCTACGAGGTGGACGAGCTGGTCTGCCAGCTGCTGGAGAAGGAGCCGGCCGCCCGGCCGGCCGACGGCCTGGTGCTGGCGCGCCAGCTGGAGGCGATCGAGCGCAAACTGGAACGCAAGAGCAACCTCACCCAGGCGCCCGGGAAGACGGCGGCCACCCTCGCCGACCACCGGGCCGACCTCGGAGCGGGCGCGCCGCCCGGCCCGGCGACGCTGATGAGCCGGCTCATGCGCGAGGAGCTGCGCCGCGAGAAGGAGGGCGGGCCGGTCGCCCGCGCGTTCAACAGCCCGTGGGTGCTGGTGCCGCTGCTGGCGCTGGTGCTCGGCATCCTCGTCTGGACCTTCTGGCCGGCCAGCGCCGCGACGCTGTTCGAGCGCGGCGCGGCGTTGATGCAATCGGAGGCGCTGCCCGACAAGGAGCGGGCGTGGGAGGAGTACCTCAACCCACTCAACGAGCGCTTCCCGGATCACCCTTACCGTGCGCAGGTGGAGGGATTCCGGAAGCAGCTCCTGGAAGCGCGGACGCGCGCTGAGGCCCGGCCGGCCGTGAGCGAGGCGCAGCGCTTCTACCTCCGGGGCGAGCAGCTGCGCCTGGAGGGGAGGACCGTCGCGGCCCGCAAGGTATGGCAGGGGGTGACGGCGGTGTTCGGCGGCATCGAAGCGGAGAAGGAATGGGTGGGCAAGGCCGAGAGAGGGTTGGCCCAGCTGGACAACCAGGCGGCGACGAGGGAGCGGCTCGCCCCGGTACGGGCGGCGCTAAAGCGGGCGGCGGCGCTTCGCGACGCGGGCAAGCGGACCGAGGCCGAACGCATCTGGGCGGGCGTCGAGGCGCTATACCACCCGGACGACCCGGCCGGGCGGGAGTTGCTGCGCGAGGTGCGCGAGGCGCGTAAGAAGTAGGCCGGCCACCGTCAGTTCCACTCCGCGACGCGCCGGCGCGCGACCCGCAGCAACTCCTGCACGGCGGCCGCGTCGTTGGCGTCGGGAACGGCGGCGAGGTAGGCGCTCAGATGGCCGACCGCCCGCCCCGGTTCGCCGGCGTGGAGCAGGCCGGCGCCGAGGTCGCGTCGCTGCAGCGGGTCGGCCGGGTGCAGGACACACAGCCGGTCCATCACCCGCACGGCGCGCGGGAAGTCGCCGTCGCGCAGGTAGATGCCCTTCAGGTTGTTCAGCATCCGCGTCACGATCAGGGCGAGCGGCAGCCCCGCCAGTCCGTCGGCGGTCGCCACGAACGCCTCGCCCGTCACCTGGCGGACCAGGTTCTCGCAGTCCGCCGGCGTCAGACGGCGGCCGCCGTGGAACGGATCGAACAGCTCCTCGGCGCCGTTCAACACCGCCTTGACGACGAAGTGCCCGGGGAGACCGACACCCTGAATGGCCAGCCCGGCCCGCGCCCCGACCGCGATCGCCACCGCCGACAGCGCGATCGGAATGCCGGTGCGGCGGTCGAGTACCTCGTTGAGGTAGCTGTTGCGCGGGTCGTAGTAGTCGCGGGCGTTGCCGTGGAAGCCCATCTCGTGGAACAGATACCGGCATAGCCCGGTCACCCGCGTCGTCAGGTCGCCGCGCAGGTACAGACGCGCCTCGTGGGCCATCGAGTCGAGTTCCGCCAGGTACGCCTCGACGTCCAGGGCCGGGTACTCGTCGCGAGCCAGCCACAGGGCCAGCTCGGCGAGATCCAGCGGAGCGTTCGGCTCCTCGGCCAGTCGTTCCAGTGCTGCGTCAAGGTTCATGCCGCTATTGTACGCGAACACGCCCGCGCCCGCTGCGCCCAGGACGCCTCCCGGAGCGCGTTCGTCGTCCAACCAGTGACAGCGGACCGTCACTCAGACTGGAAGCGCGGGGGCCGCGGGCAGCAACGGCTGGGATCCGTCCGGTCCGAAACCGCCTGGTTGCCGCGCGGCGGCGGCCCGCGGATAATGCCCCTTCGCCATCCGCCACACCGGGAACTACTGGAGGAGATGCCGACATGCCGTTCTCTCTCGCCGGCCATGTGGCCGTCGTCACCGGCAGCAGCACCGGCCTGGGCAAGGCGATCGCCCTCGGCCTGGGCCGGGCCGGGGCGAAGGTCGCGGTCAACTACCTGAACAACCAGCCGCGCGCCGAGCACGCCCTGGACGAGATGCGGGCCGCGGGCGTCGAGGCCGTCCTGGTCCGCAGCGACGCGATCACCGAGGAGGGCGTTGACCGGCTGTTCCGCGAGGCCGAGGCGCGTCTCGGGCCGCCGGACATCGCGATCGTCAACGCCACCTGCGACCAGCCGCAGCGGCCGATCGAGGCGTACGGGTGGGACTTCTACCAGACCATGCTCGACTTCTTCGTCAAGAGCCCGTACCTGCTGGCGCGGCGCGGCCTGGCGCACATGAAGCAGCAGCGCTGGGGTCGGCTGGTCAACATCACCAGCGAGGTGTTCCATCGGGGGGTCGGCAACTTCAGCGCGTATGTGGCGGCCAAGGGTGGGCAGATCGGCTGGTCGCGCAGCATGGCGACCGAGCTGGCGCCGTTCGGCATCACCGTCAACACGGTCGCGCCGGGGTGGATCCCGGTCGAGCGGCACGAGCAGGATCCGCAGGCGCGGAAGGACGCCTACCGCGCCCTGATCCCGATGGGCCGCTGGGGGACGCCGGAGGACGTCGCCGCGGCGGTCCTCTACTTCGCCAGCGAGGAGGCGTCGTTCGTCACCGGCCAAACGCTCTGCGTCAACGGCGGAATGACCCCGTGGTAAGAAACCCCGAGCCCGCTGCGCGGGAAGAACCAGGAACCAAACCGGAATCCTACTTCTCCGGTTTCGATTTGATCCTTGGTATTGGTTTGGTTCCTGGTTTCTTGGTTCTTCCCGCGCAGCGGACCGTTACTTCTTCCGCCCGGCCTTCGTCGCGATCCCTCGGCGTCGGTGACGGCGAACGACCCGCGGCCCGGGTTCGGCTCGTCCTTCCCTCCGAGCGGCTGGAAGGAGACAATCGCGTTCCTATGAGGTGCGGCAAGGCCTCGATCGCCCAGTTGGTGCAGCAGGAGATGCCGTTGCGCTCAGTCTGCATCCCGCCCGTGGGGAGGGGTCTGCGCACGTCGTGGTGAGCGTGCGCGGCTCGGACAGCCTTTACCGGGCCGTGAATCAGTCGTCGTCCTTCAGGACGCTCACCTCGGTCACGACAAGGTAGTGGTCCGAGAAACGCTTGCGGTAGTCGTAGAACGACAGCCGTTCCTTCTTCTGAAAGTCGTCCAGAACCCGCAGCGTCGAGCGCGCGAACTCCGGCTGCCCCTTCGGCACGAAGACGCGGTCGAACGGCTGCGTCTCCTTGGCGGTGTGGGTGTCGAGGTCGGCCTTGTTCAGGTCGCGGAACCCGGCCCGCTCCAGTTCCGCCACCGCCGGCTCGCTCGCCCGGAGGATGTTCGTATCGCCCACGATCACCAGATCCTTCTCGCCCGGGAACGCCTTGGCCACCTGCGGCAGTTTCGCCACGAGATCCTTCACCTCCTGATAGCGGTGTTCGGCGAAGTTGCCGGTGGTGTTCGCCTTGAGGTGAACGACCAGGGCCAGGAAATCGGTCTTGCCCGAGCCGGCGGAGAACTGCAGGGCGTGGACGTTGCGGTCCCACATCGGGGCGCCCTTCGAGCTGCGGCCGTGCGCCACCGGCACCAGGAAGGGGCTGCCCACCGGCTTGACCCGGGCGGCCTTCCAGGCAATGCCCGTCCACTGACTGGTGTCGGACGCGCGCGCCTTGGGGAAGAGGACGTGGGTCCAGTCGTTGCCCGGCGTCCGGTTCAACTCGGTGAGAGCCTTTGTCAGAATCGAGTTGGTCCGAAACCGCGCCGGGAAACCCCTGGGCGCCGGCCCGTTGGCGGACACCTCCTGCACGGCGAGCAGGTCTACCCCGGAGTGGCGGATGTACCTCGCCAGATCCGCGGGCGTTTGCTCCACATTCTCTCCGGGGCCGCGCCGCGCCCCCTTGTCGCCCAGATGGTCGAGGTTCCACGACCCGACGCGCAGGGTGGCTGCGGGCTGCGGCTGGCCCTCCAGCCCGAGCGGAACGGTCAGCAGCGCCGCCAGGGCGCAGCCCACCGCCAGGAGGGCGGTCTGTCGTTGCTGGCCGGTCATGGTGCTCTCCGGGAGAAGGGGTAGCGATCGGTCGCGGTGCCGTGCCTTGTTGTATGCAGGCTCTCTCCCCCCGGCCCCCTCCCCTGCAAGAGAAGTAGGCCGGAGAGAGATCCTCGCCCAACGCTTCAGACACGGTCCGGGAGTGGCTGCCTGCTTTCCCCCTCTCCCCTCATGGGAGGGGGGAAAAGGCAAACCGGACCGGGTGCCAGGATGCCTCCTCGGGGCCGCGCTCGCGCTGCCCCAGGAGCCGGTCGCGGCAGCGCAGAAACGCCTCGATCACCTTCCGGTCCCACTGTCCGCCGGCGCCCTCGCTCAGCACCTCAACGATGTGCTGGTCCGGCATCGCGCTCCGGTACGGCCGGGCACAGCCCATCGCGTCGAAGGCGTCGGCGACCGCCAGGATGCGGGCCACCAGCGGGATGTTCTCGCCGGCCAGTCCCTCCGGGTAGCCCAGGCCGTCGTAGCGCTCGTGGTGGTGCAGCACGCCCGGCAAGACGTGGGTGAGCGGCTTCAGTCCAGCGAGGATCCGGTATCCCAGGATCGGGTGCTGCTTCACGTGCTCGTACTCCTCGGCGGTGAGCGGGCCGGGCTTGCACAGGACGCTCTCGCGAATGCCGAGCATGCCGACGTCGTGCAGCAGGCCGGCGAGGCAGACGTCGTTCAACTCATCCTCCTGCAACCCCAACTCCCGACCCAGCTCGACGGCGAACCGGGCGACGCGCTCGCTGCGACCGACGGTGTACGAATCCTTCGCGTCGATCGCCAACGTCAGGGCGCGGGTCAGCCCGAGCAGCAGATCCTTCAGGTCGTGGTAGCGCTCGGCGGCGCGCTGGTGCAGGCCCAGGAGTCCGACGAAGGTCGTCAGCATGGCCGCGTCGGCCCGCCGAAACCCGTCCGGGTCGCCGTCCGCGGTCCGGTTGAGGGCCAGCGCCCACCCGGCCGGTTGCTCGTCCACGCAGGGCAGGGCCAGGACGTTCACAATGCGCGGGGCCGCGTGCCCCCACGGAGCGGCCCGGACGTCGTTGCAGATCACCACCCCCGCCTGCTGCCAGTCCGTTTGCTCCAGGACTGCCACCAGGTGCCGGCAGTCGGCCGGGGAGACGCGATCCTCGGCCGTGACGAGGGCGAGCCGATCGGCCTCGCGCGGCACCCACGCGACCGCCTCGACGCGGAGGAGGTCGGCCGCGGCCTGGAGGATGCGTCCCTGGTTCCGGGCCGGTTCCTTGTGGATGCGGAGCCGCCGAAACAGGTCGTCAAGAGAGAGCAGAGCGTCACAGGCGCGGCGTGCCGACACGTCCGGGCCGAGACCCGGGCGGAGCGACCGGGCCGCTCCGCGCAGCCGGTCAGCGACGGCCTGGGTCCAGCGCTGGAGGCGCGCCTGTTCGCGGACCGCGTCCGCGGGCGTGCGCGCCACGCCAGCGATCACCCCGACCGCGACCAGAACGACCTTCCCTGCCTCGTCCACGGGGAGCACCAGGCGGTAGCGGCCGTCGCCAAGAGCGTCGGCGGACGCCTTCTCGGCCGTGCCCGGGGGCCTCGGCAGGTCGGCGGCGCCGGCCAGGCACTCGCCGGTGGAGGCGTCCCAAACGCCAAACGGTTCGCCGAATTCCTCGCGCAGCAGCAGCGCCACGGCGCGGGCCTGGTCCGCCGGCGAACACCGGCGGCCGCGACGCTGCGTCCCGACCCTGTGGGGCATTGTTGTTGTTCCTGTGAGCCAGGGGCCTGGTGCCGGAGATATGCTGCCACGCCACTTTGCCGCTGCGTGCGCGGGAGTGACAGTATTAACTGGACCATGTCTCAGGGCGCCGCCAGCTTGCGGAAGCGCGGGTCGGTGCGGACCGCGGCCAGGTCGGGATCCCGCGCCACCCCGTCCCGCGGCACGCCGCGGGCCAGCGCCTTGCCCAGAAACTCGAGCGCCTGGTCCGTGGCCTGGGCTCCGCCGAACCGGCCGGCGGCCCGGGCCGCGATGCAGGCTGCGGTGTACAGTGTCTGGCTGCCCTCCGGCTCGCGCTCCAGGCACCAGTTGATGTCTTCCAGGGCCGCCTTGAAGTGGCCCGCCCGGGCCAGCAGCAGCGCCCGGTAACGCCGCGCCACCAGGAAGCTGCCGTCCGCCTCGACGGCTGCGTGGAAGTGGCGCAACGCCTCCACGTCTCGGTTCCGCCGCGCCGCCAGCAGCCCGCACCCGTACAGCGCCTGGGCGTGCGACGGGTCGTGCTGCAACACCTCGTCGAACGCCGCCCGCGCCTTCTCCGGGAGGCGGTCGGCGACCGCGAACCCGTAGGTCCACAGCACCCGCGCCCGCACCGCTGGCGGGGCCGTCGCGGTTCGCTTCAGGGCGGCGGCGAAGGCGGCGTCGGCCTCGGGGTGGCGCTTCAGCCCCTCAAGCGCGATGCCCCGGCCGGCGTGCAGGGCCGGCTCATCCTTCCCCAGCGCCAGCGCCCGGTCGAAGTCGGCGAGAGCGTCCGCGGGGCGCTTCAGCTCCAGGCACGCCAGCCCGCGGTTGAGATAGGCCGGCGCCAGCCCCGGGTCGCGCTTCAGGGCGGCGGTGTAGTCCTCGACCGCCTCCGCCTTGCGCCCGGTCGCGTCGAACAGCCATCCGCGGCAGAAGAACCCCCAGCCGAACTCCGGCCACAGCCCGACGCAGGTGCCGAAGTCGCCGGCCGCCAGGACGTGCTCCTTCAGTTCCTGCCGGCACAGCCCGCGTTGCACCCACGACCAGTAGTGCCGCGGGTTCTGCTCCAGAGCCCGATTCAACTCCGCGACTGCCCGCAGGTAGCCGTCGCGCGTCCCCTGGCGGGCGTAGGCGCCGGCGAGGAGGTAGCGGTCGCGCGCACTCGTCGCGGGCGTCTCGGCCGCCTTGCGCGCCGCCGCCCGCGCCCGCTCCGCCTCGCCCAGGCGCTCCAGGTAGCGAGCCCGGTCCTGCCACAGCGCCTGCGACGGCGGCAGGTTGCCGACCGCCTCGGCCCGGTCGAGCAGGCGCAGGGCGTCGCAGAGCGCCGCCCTGTCGTTGAGGGCGAGGCGCACCCGCGCCCCCGCCAGCAGGAGGAGCAACTCGCGCGCGTCCTCGGCGAGCCGGCGGCGCTCGTCCTGTTTCAGTGCGGCCCAGTCGGCCGGCTCGCGCCAGGCGTCGCCGTCGGCCAGCCCGTACAGTGCAAGCGTCCGCTCGCACGCCGAGACCCCCTGGGCCAGATGGTCCTGCATGTCCAGGGTCGTGTTGAGCAGGCACAGGGCGCGGACGGTGCCGGACTCGAACGTCTGGCGGCGCTCCCGCGCCTCGGCCACTCCGAGCCGCTCCTCGGCCTGTTCGAGCCGACCGCTCACAGCCCACAGGGCGCCGCCCGTGCCGGTGAGCAGCAGCACGGCAGCCGCCGCCACCGATGCGGCCGCCGTCAGCCGCGGATGGCGCCGCCCCCACTTGCGCAGCCGCTCGGCGCGGCTGAGTTCCGGGGCGTGGCGCAGCGGCCGGTCGTCGAGGAACCGGGTCAGATCCTCGGCGAGGTGTTCGGCCTGCTGGTAGCGCCGGGCCGGATCGGGAGCCAGGCACAGGCGGAGGATGCTTTCCAGACCCCACGCGCAGTCCGGCCGCGCGGCCCGCAGCGAGGGCGTCCCCTTGCTGCGCTCGACGCTCATCGCCTGGACCATCAGCGGCAGCGCCGAGTAGGACGCCTTCTGGTCGAACGGGCTCTGCCCGGTCAGCATCTCGAAGAACACCATGCCGAGGGAGTACACGTCCGCCCGGTGGTCCACCTGGCGGGCCAGGGCGGGGCTGCGCTCGGCGACGGCGCGGAGGTGTTCCGGGGCCATGTAGGCGACGGTGCCGCCGAGCGTGACCCGGCCGCCGCGCTGGTCCAGGGCGAGGTTGAAGTCGAGCAGCAGCGGTTGGCCATCGGCCCCGAGCAGGACGTTGGACGGTTTCACGTCGCGGTGCAGGATGCGGCGCTGGTGAGCGTGCTGGAGCCCTTCCGCCAGCCGCACCATCAGCCAGCAGACGGCCCGGATGTAGGTCGTTTCCGCCAGCAGGTCGAGCGGGGCGCGGTCGCCCGCGCCGTCGCCGGCCCGGTCGCCGCGGACCTCCTCCGGCGGCGGCGCCTGGACTGCCTGCAGCGCCCGGACCAGCTCCGCCCCGCGGGTCGGCGTCGCACCCTCGTTCCAGACCGCCTTGAGGATCTCCGACAGGCTGGCCCCGCCGAAGTACGGCATGCACACGGCCCGCAGCCCGGCCCGCGCGTCCTCGTGGACCGAGTAGATGGGGACGATGTGGGTGTGCTGGAGCTGGGCCAGCGTCTGCGGTTCCTTGCCCTCGATGGCGGACACCTTGAGGACGACCGGCCGGCCGGCGAGTTCGGCCTGTTCCGCCAGGAAGACACGGGCGAACGCCCCGCGCCCCAGCTCCCGGCACAGCCGAAATCCGAACACGAGGTCGCCGGCCTCCGGCAGGCCGAGGGTCACCCCGGCTCCGGGACCGCTCGTCAGATCCTCGCCGAGGGAGCGCAGCGCGTCCTGGCGTGCCAGCAGCCGGGCGAGCGAGTCGCGATGTCTGGGGAATCGGGCAGCGTAGTCCTCGGCACTGGCCGGTTCGCCGTGTCGGCGGCGCTGGAGTAGATCCTCGAACAGGAGGCTGGCGACGTCCGGGTCGGTCCCCGCGTCCGCCGGCCAGCGCCGGAGCAGTTCCTCGGGGGACGGGGGGCGCCCCGCTTCCCAGCCGGCGCGCTGCTCCTCCAGCAGGGCGCGTTTCTGCTCGCGCTCCGCCTGGAAGCTGGGCGCCAACTCGACGACCACGGTCGGCTTCAGATCGGCCTCGCCGCGCTCACCCTGACTACTCATCCCGCACACTCCGCCCGGTCACCCCGTTGTGCCGCCGGCCCCGGAGGACGCTCTCATTTACAGTCCACAGTAAGTTTCTTCTCCCCCCCTCTCCCACGAGGGGAGAGGGAGAAAATCCAATCCTGCGGCCGGGCTCCGGCTCCTCAGCCTCGCCCCCAGGCCCGCCGGCGCCGTTCCTCGCGCACCGGCAGCGCCGCCCCCCACAGCACGCCCAGCGCCTGCAGCCACGCAAGGTCCGACAGACGCGACGGGGCGGCGGACGCCTGACCCTCCTCCGGTGGCATCGGCTCCTTGTGCTCCTCGTCCTCGGCGTCCACGGTGGGCGCCTCACCCGGCTTTCCCGGTGCCCCGTCGGTCCCGATCGGATCCCAGCTCCACCAGGCGGTGAGCCCGAACACCAGCACGTTCGTCGGCTCCGTCGTGTCGCCGCTCACCAGCGTTCCACGATACGTGGCGCCGCTGCTCCAGAAGGTCGGGGGCGGAGCCTCGTCGCCACCAACCCCGACCACCGGCGTCAGGATGAGGGCGTGGATCACGCCCTCGGCAACGACCGTGTCCGGGAACTGCAACTCCAGCCGCGGCGCGGCAGGCACACTGACCGTGCCGACTGCCGGGGAGCCGCCGGGAATGGCGCCGAGGGCCGGCAACAGGGCCAGCGCCCCGCCGAATGGACCGGAGCCGCCAGTCGGTAGAGCGCCGCCCACGGCATCCGGTGCGGCCAGGGGGGCCGCGGTGATCCCGAAGAAGGTGACCGTCTGCGGGCCGGCCGGAGAAACGGGCTGGCTCGATGTTTCGCCGGTCGAGACCAGAAACACCGCGGGCACCACCCGGGAAGGCGGGTCGTCCCCGATTGGGATGTCGAGGCGCGGCGGTGAACTCGTCGCTGCCGTCTGTACCAGCGGCGCCGGGCCGCCCGCGCTCGACTGGACCGGGGGCAAACTGTTCGAGGCGGGTACAGGAGGAGTCGTCCCCGTGCCCGGCGGGTTCCCGGGCGGCGGGGTGTCGGTGCCGCCGGACGGCGGCGGCGGGGGCGGTGGAGGCAGGGGCGTGGTGTGGCTAAGCAGCCGGAGGCGGATGGCCGGGGCCGGCCCGGATGTCAGTGGCACCGGGCTGTCCGCCTGCCCGGCGAGCCGGAGCAGCACCTCATACCCGACGGCCGTTCCCGTGGACCAGCCGGCGAGCACTACCCGGTACACGCCCGGCTGGAGGAACGCCTGGACCGCCGGCCCCTGGACCGCCGTCGGCACCGGGTCGCCGTTCGCGTCGAACAGTGCCAGGGTGACGCCCGCGGGCAGGTCGTCCCCGCCCAGGAAGAACAGATACTTCTGGGCCTGCAGCACCTCGAAGACATACACATCGGCGGTCTCCGGGGCCGGCGCCAGGTCACGCACGATCCGCACACCTGTCTCCAGTTCGAGCGGAAAGAGGGTGCCGAGGGTCTGCTCCTGAACCGGGCCGGCGCCGGTCGGCTGGTAGATCCACGTCAGCGGATCTCCGGCCGTACCGCGTGCTGGGCCGTGGACCTGGAAGCGCACCACGTAATCGCCGCCCGGGTCGTTCCCGACCAGCGGGTTGCCGGCGAGGTCGGCCAGCCCCAGCGGGCCGGAAAGGTGCAGCGTGTACTCTCCGTCGGGCAGCGCGTCGAGCAGGAGCAGGGTCGCCCGGTTGGTCGCCATGTCGAACGACACGAAGCGCGGGTGGTAACGCGAGCCGTCGCCCGCCTCGACGTAGACCGCCGCCAGCTCGCCGTGGCTGGACTGCAGGAACGCCTGGTACGCCAGCTGCTGCAGGTTGGCCGGCCTGGTGAACTGGACCTCCAGGAGGGTCGGCGGTGCGTCGAGGTCGGCGTCCGGGCCGGGCGTGACCGACACCACCTGCGGCGGGTCGTTCTCCGGCTGGACGAGGAGGTTGAGCAGGTACGGGCCGGTGCTGATGCCGGCGGTCCCACTGTGCGACACGTTGGGGTCGAAGACCGTGCCGAGAATAGTTTCCTCCCCGGGCTCAACTCCCAGCAACGGGTCGGGGACGTTCATCCCGCTGGAGACGGCAAGATAGTAATCCCCCTCGATCAGCCCGGCGAACAGCGCGGGGTCGAGGCGCACCGGGAACCCGAAGCCGCTGGTCGGCTGGATGGAGTTGTCCGTGTTGCGATTGCCCGCCACCAGGACAAGCGTATCCAGGTCGGGGTCGTACCGGAACAGGCTGAGCCCCGGGTCGAGCGGCGAGCCGATGCGCTGGGCGAACACCTCGGCGGTCAGGGTGAAGCGCCCCGGCCCGGTCACGCGGAAGTGGTACAGGTCCACGTCCGCCCCGGGCCAGATGAACGGCAGGTCGATGGGCAGTTCGGGCTCGTCGGGGATGTGGTCGCGTGTGGAGTCGTCGCCGATCTGCCCGGCCACCTGGACCGGGCCGGTGGTGGTGACGTCGCCCAGGTCGTGCGCGCCGGCAGCGGTGTCGTCGGGGACGGCGTCCGGGTCTGTGTCGCCTTCGAGCCCGGCGACCTGGAAGGTCATTATCCAGTCCGGCCCGAGCCCGCCGTCGGGCGGCGGGTCGAATTCGCCGCCTCCAGGCGCGAACGTGAGGCTGAGCTGGTAGTAGCCGCGGACGAGGGGAGCCTCGGGCAGCAGCAGGATCTCGTTCGTCGCGGGACTGAACTGGTAGCTCGCGATGGGCACGTCGATCTCGGCGCCGTCGAAGGCGCCGTCGGCGCTCCAGGCCAGGCGGACGACCTGCTCCAGGGGCGTGAGATCCACGTCGAGCGGCCCACTGAGAGAAAGCCGCACGTACAGCGGGGAGCGGTCGAGGACGGCGTCGGGCGCCGGGTCGGCGAACAGAACCACCGGGGCAGCGAAGGGGTCAAGGCCGAGGTCCGCGGCGTCGGCCTGCAGTCGGTACGCCCCGGTACTTCCGTCGTAGCCGCTGTCCGCCAGGAACGGGTGGAAGGCGTGGTTGCCGGCGCCGCTGACCGCGACGTAGTACGTCCCGGCCGCCAGCGCCCGATCGAGGCGGACGACGTTGTCGCCGGCCGCGTCGTCCTGGGCGAGCAGGCGGTGGCCCAGGCGGGTGTAAGGATCGGTGAAGTTGAACGGGTCGGCGTTGTACAGGCTGACGACGACCGGCGCCGGGTCGGGGCCGTCTGGAGTGACGACGCGAAGCGTGAGGCCGGCCGGGTTATCGAGAGTGAACCGATACCAGTCCACATCGGCCGCCCCCGCGGGACTGTCGCCGATGACACTGTCCACGACGAGCCCCGCGCCCGGAGCCAACAGCCCGAGATTGGCCGCCAGGTCGAGGGTATCGTCCGGTTGCGGTTCCGGGGGTAGCAGGAGAGGGTCGCCCGGTGCCGAGAGGACGTTGCGAACCTCCAGCAACTCGACCCGGAGGAGGGGCCGGCGCGGACGCCCGCGCCGGCGGGATGTCAAAGGCGATCGGATCACGGGTTCCCCTTCGTCCGCAGAGCGGCGTCGCCCGGACGTCGGGAACCCCCGCGTCAGGGCGACAGCCAGTCAAGGTCACCAAACAAACGCTCCCAGACACGCCCCAGGCCGGGCGGCAGCGCGTCCAGGTCGCCCCAGAGGGACACAATCCGATGAATAACCCTTCCGTGGGGGCTGGGCGCTACGTCGAGGGCGTCACCAAAGGGTAGCTCATCATTTCGATCCGTGCGGTGGTCGTGGCCGCGCCCGTGGCGGCCGCGGTCGTCGCCGTCGAGAACGTCCCGGATCGAACGCCCGTCGGCGTCGGTCCGGTTGGCCATGCCGCCGCCGCCGTTGAGCGGATCTCCGTTGAGCACCTGCGTGTTTGGCAGAGGAATCTCCGGTGTCGCGCCGGCGCCGAAGTTTAGCGCCAGGCCGTAAGCCCCCACGCCGAAGACCGAGCTGGTCGCCGCCGCGGCGCGGACGTAGTAGGTCGCGCCCGGGGTGACGTTGATCGTCCGGGTCAGGGTGGACCCGGTCGTGCCCGTGTTGGAGATCGTGGCCAGGAGCGAACCGGAGGAACTATAGATGCGCAGGCTCGGCGCCAGCAGACTCAGGCCGCTGCTCCGCAGAGTGACGGTCAGCGTCCCGCTGCCGTCGGCCGGTGCCGTCGCCTTGTACCAGTCCACGTCCGAGGTGGCGGTGATGTCCAGGCCGGTGACGGCACCGGCCTGTGTCTGACCGTCGATGTAGCCGTTCAGGTCGGTCGCGCTGGCCATGGTGCCGTTGCTGGCGGCCTGGTCGAAGGCGTCGTGCGACCGGGCGCCGCCGTAAATGGCGCGGATACCGGCGACATCGTCGGAGCTGAGCCCGTAGTAGTTCCCGAAGTAGATCGGGAACATGACCGCGAATGGGTTGGTGGAGTGGCCCAGGCCGAGGGCGTGGCCGAACTCGTGCAGGCCGACCGAGTACAGATCGGGGTCGAGGCCGTTGACGTTGAACGGCATGCCGGTGTTGAAGGAGATGTCGCCCGCGATGGAGTAGTTGTTGACCTGCGGCGGCAGGTAGCTCAGGGCGAGCAGGCTGTCGGTGTAGAAATTGAACCCGCTGATGCGGATGTCGCCGAAGTCCGGGTTGCCCTGCTGGTAAGCGCCAGCGCCGCTGTCGGCGCCGCTGTCGGCGACGGCGGTGAAGTTGAGGTTCGTCTGCGCGGCCCACGTCTGGGCCGCCTTGAGGAGGGCGTTCTGCCAGGGCGCGCTGGAGCCGAACCGGGTGGTGAAGACGGCATCCAGGTCGCTGAGCGGACCGCCGGCGTTGGTGCCGTCGGGCATGAAGCTGAGGGAAACCACTTCCGGGTGGGGCCAAAGGTTGCCGGTGGTGGCGTAGGGCACGCAGCGGGCCTCGAGGGCCTCCACCTCGAGCCGGGTGGAACGCTGGGGGGAGCGCCCTTTCCGGCCCAGTCGAGGGGACGTGCTGAAGCGGGTGGATGTCATGCGAACCTCCTCCGAAGAGCAATAGGCGGAACGTTGATCGGACCGACGTTATGCCGGGCCTCGTCCACCGAGCGGACCGCGGATCCGGAACTCGTCGGGGACGGGCAGCGCGTGAGGGGAGCTTGTTCGGGGCGGCGGTTGAGGGGTGCCAGCGTCCGCTCCCCACGCTGCGAGCGGGCGCCGACCGGGAGGCCGGTTCAGGATGCTGCACGAAGGGGGCACTGGCCCCCGCGGCGTTTTGAAACCGCTCCTTCACTCCCTCGGACTGAAACGACTCCAGCGGAAACGTGCGGCCGGACGGGGGATAGAGCGTCACGCGCCCTCGCCCCGGACCATCCAGACCACGTCAGGTACAGGTTGGTGGAGATGGGAGAGGCTGAGAGCATTTCTCATGCCAAATATCAGGAGGGCGTCAGCGTTGCTGAGGTTTCGCGGTTGTGCCGAAGTTCCGGCCTGTGCGGCGAGGGTGTGGCGTTGCTGAACAGGCGTTTTCTGAGGGTAGCGCACGTAAACCGGCCCGCCGGCGCGGTTGAAACTGGTCAGCGTTTCGCCGGTGGCGAACGGTTGACCAGGCAGCAGATCGGGGAAAGTACGGAGGTGCCGGCAGGCGGTCAGGCCCGCTCCTCGACGGACAGGCCGAGGATGGCGAGGCGGCTGCGCAGGGTGGCGCGGTGGATGCCGAGCACCCGGGCGGCCTGCGACAGGTTGCCGTTGGTGTGGCGGAGGACGCGCGCGAACAGCTTTCGCTCGGCCCGTGCCAGCCACTCGCCGTACAGCTCCCCGGCGCCGCCTTCGAGTCGCTCCTCGACGAGGGCGTCCAGGTCGTCCGCCGGACCCGGCGGGGGAGCGAGTACCAGGTTTGGAACCTCGGCGGCGGAGCGCAGGTTTGGGTGGAAAAAGTCAGGTAGCAGGAGCGGGCCGGTCGCCTGCAGCATGGCGTGCTTGAGCGCGCTTTGCAGCTCGCGCAGGTTCCCCGGCCACGGGTAGCGACGAAGCAGGTCCAACACCTCGGGGATAGTCCCGCGCACCTCCTTGTCCAGCTCGCGCCGGAAGCGGTGCAGGAAGTAATCGACCAGCAGCGGCAGGTCGTCCAACCGCTCGCGCAGCGGCGGCAGGCGGATGGCGCAAACGTTCAGGCGGTAGTACAGATCCTGCCGGAACTGCCCGGCGGCGACCATCCGCTCCAGGTCGCGATTCGTGGCCGCGATCAGCCGCACATCGGTCTGCACCGGCACGTTGCCGCCGACGCGCTCGAACTGCTGCTCTTGCAGGACGCGCAAGATCTTCGCCTGAGCCAGCGGCGCCATCTCGCCGATCTCGTCGAGGAACAGCGTCCCGCCGCTGCACTGCTCGAACTTGCCGAGGCGGCGCTGCCCGGCGCCGGTGAACGCGCCCTGCTCGTGGCCGAACAGCTCGCTTTCGAGCAGTGTTTCCGGGATGGCGGCGCAGTTGATGGCCAGGAACGGGCCAGACGCCCGGCGACTGTACTGGTAGATGGCGCGGGCGACCAGTTCCTTGCCGGTCCCACTCTCGCCGGTGATCAGGACCGTCACGTCGCGCCGGGCGACGCGGCCGATCGTCTTGTACACCTCCTGCATGGCCGGGTTGCGGCCGACCAGGGTTTCGGCGGACGGCTCCCCTCGGTCCGAAGCAGTTTCCGGGGCGGCTCCCTGCGTCCGCATCCGCCGACTGGCCTCGAGCGCACGGCCGACGAGCTGCTGGAACTGCTCCGCCCCAAACGGTTTCAGGACGTAGTCATACGCTCCGAGGGCCATCGCCTCGATGACGGTCGCGGTCGTGCCCTGGCCGGTGATGAAGATGACCGGCACATTCGGGTCGAGGCGGCGCAGCCTGAGGAAGATTTCCAGGCCCGAGCAGTCGGGCAGATCCACGTCGAGGACGACCACGTCGGGACGGCGGCGGGCGAACAGGTCCACGCCCTCCTCCGCGCGGGTCGTCGTGATCACCTCCACCTGCTGGGCCGCGAAGAGCAACCGGAACAATTGCAGAATGGCCGGTTCGTCGTCAATGACCAGCAGCGTCGGCATGACTCTCCTCGGTCGCTCGCTGGCCAATGTCTCAGCAAGCTCAGCTGTTGCTCGGGCCTCCCCATTCCCGTGCCAGTATAACCCAGGCCCGAAACCATCGCACCCCCCGATGCCGAATCGCACCCGGGGCAGCCACCCCTGCTGGAAAACTATGCCGCTCCCGCAGACAAATCAGCAGCGCTCGTAGCGGTTGCCGGGAAGGCGCCGGACCGCCTTCCGCATCTCCAGGGTGAGGAGCAGTCCGGACAGCTGCGGCACCGCCACGCCCAGCCGCTGCACCATCTCGTCCAGATGGCGCGGTCCCTCCGCCAGGAAGTCCCAGACGCGCCGCTGCATCTCGTCCAGCCCGGGAGGCGGACCGGCGGACGGCGGCGGCGACGAGACGGCCGATCCGGGGGGCGGGCCGCGGTCCTTGACGCCCTCGAGTTCCTCCAGCACGTCCTCCGCCCCGCGGCAGAGGATCGCGCCGTCGCGGATCAGGGCGTTCGTCCCCGCGCTCGCCGGACTGTCGATCGGCCCGGGGACGGCGAGGACCGAGCGACCCTGCTCGGCGGCGTGCTCGGCGGTGATCAGCGCCCCGCTCCTCTCCGCCGCCTCCACGACCACCACGGCGAGGGACAGCGCGCTGATGATGCGGTTCCGAGCCGGAAACAGGGTCGCGAGCGGTCCCTGCGCCATCGCCGACTCCGTCACCAGCGCCCCGCTCAACGCGACCTGGGCGGCCAGATCCTTATGTTCCGGAGGGTAAATATGCGCTAATCCGCCGGCCAGGACCGCCACCGTCCGCCCGCCCGCCTCCAGCGCGCCGCGGTGGGCGTACCCGTCCGTTCCGCGCGCCAGGCCGCTGACGACCGTGTAACCGGCGCGGGCCAGGTCCGCCGCCAGCCGCTCGACGACGCGCTTGCCGTAGGCCGTACACCGGCGCGAGCCGACCACCGCGACCGCCCGCGCGTCGCGCTCGTCCAGGGTGCCGCGGACGTAGAGCAGGGGCGGCGGCGTGTAGATCGACGCCAGCGCGGGCGGGTAGTCGGGGCTGCCCAGGACGCGCAGGTGAACGCTGTGGCGGGTCATCTGGTCCAGCTCGGCGTCCACGTCCGCCGTCCCCCTGATGGCGTGGATCGCGGCGGCCACCTTCTCGCCGAGGAACGGCACCTGGCGCAGCTCCGCGGCGCTGGCCCCAAGAGCGGCGACCGCCGACCCGAACCGCTCCAGCAGCCCGGCTGTCAGGCGTGGGCCGAGGCCGGGCACCAGTTGCAGCGTCAGCATGGCTCGGACTTCGGGGGACGCGGGCGACGACACGGCTGCACCCTCACGCCTGGGCCGCTTCCAGGATCCGATTTCATCCCGGAGGCTTCACCGGAGACATCCTGAACCAATGAACATTTATAGCCAATGCGCCGCAGAATATTCCAGAATTTTCTTGCGTGGCCTCACAAACCTCCATAATTTCGGTAAATGCGGAGCAGATTTGGGGATATCTTGAAGGGCGGCATGGCCCGACATGTGCCGGTGCCTCCAGCTACACAAGCTGCTCTTCCTTTGTCGCGTTCACCTTCACCATGAGGAGGAAACGAGATGAGGTTCTGCTCGACGCGCATTGTGGGTGTGGGCTGGTTGCTTTTCTTCGCGCTCCCAGCTCACGCCGGCCCCATCCAGGCAGGCGGCACTTACCAGGTAAAGGTAAATAATTTCCCGGGGAACCTGTCAACAACCTCCGTCACGCTCGACACGGCGGTCCACTCCCTGACGACCAGCAGCGGCAAGTTGAACCTGCAGGCGGTAATTCACAACGTTAACATCAACACCCAGTGGCTGGATTTCGTCTTCACCACCCCGGACGGCGCCCTGGCCAGCAACTTCAACGCTCAGTGGGATTGGACCATCTCCAACATTCCGCTGAGCGAGCCCGCATTCCTTGTGGGAGCCTTTTACTACTGGTCCGTCAATGGCCAGGCGGTTGATCCCATTCACAACTGGAAGGGAGGACAACTCTTCCCGGACGGAAAGGATGGGACGAACCCCATCACGGGAGTGGGCAAGGGCTTTGGAGGGCTTGATTCCACCCCCAGCGACCCGGTCCCGACGAACAGTTTCTTCTTCGTGTCGCCGTACAAACTCCTCGGCGACACGGGCGCGCCCCAGGAAGGCGACATGCCGCACACGCAGATCAACGATTTCCACTTTGCGTTTCTCATAACCGCGCAGAATCCTCAGCAGCAACCGGACCCGGCGATTCCCGAACCGGCCAGCCTAGCCGCCTGGGGCGTTCTCGGACTGATCAGTTTCGGCTACGCCTGGAGAACCAGAAGGCGCCGGGGCGGTCGAGCCTGACGCGAGGAGAGAGCCACCCTCACGGCTGGGCGGCTTCCAGAACCTCCCGCACGGCCGCCTCCGGGATGTCGTCGAACAGCGCCACCTCACCGAGCCGGCGCGGCAGCACGAAGCGCAGCCGCCCGGCCAGCGCCTTCTTGTCGCTGTGCATCGTCGCCAGCAGCTGCTCAACCGGCCACCGCTCGGGCCGGGTCGGCAGGCCGAACCGCTCCAGCAGCCGGACCTGCCGCTCACTGAACGCGGGACCGACCAGCCCGCGCCGCTCCGCCAGTCGCCCGGCGCAGACCATGCCGGCCGCGACCGCCTCCCCATGCAGCCACGCGCCATAGCCCGCCGCCGTCTCGAAGGCGTGGGCGAACGTGTGGCCGTAGTTGAGCACCGCGCGCAGCCCCGTCTCCTCGCGTTCGTCCTGCTCGACCACGTCCGCCTTGAGCTGACAGCAGCGCGTCACCACATGACGGACCGCGTCCGGCCGCCGCTCCAGCACCGCGGCCGCGCTGGCCTCCAGGTATGTGAAAAACTCCTCGTCGAGGATGACGCCGTACTTGACGACCTCGGCGAGTCCGCTGCGGTACTCGCGCGGCGGCAGCGTGTCGAGGGCCGCAGTGTCGATCCAGACACCGACCGGCTGGTGGAACGTGCCGATCAGGTTCTTGGCGCGCGGATGGTTGACCGCCACCTTGCCGCCGACGGAACTGTCCACCATCGCCAGGAGGGTGGTCGGGATCATCAGCAGCGGCAGCCCGCGGTTGTACGTGGCGGCGACGAATCCCGCCAGGTCGCCGATGACGCCGCCGCCCACCGCGACGACCAGGGTCCGCCGGTCCGCGTGTATGTCAACGAGCTGGTCGTACAGCTGGGCTGCAACGCCGAGCGACTTCTGCCCCTCACCGGGCGGGAGGACGGCCAGCGCCGTCCGAAAGCCGGCGCTCGCCAGGGACGCCTCGGCGGCCCGGGCGTGGGGGGCGACGTTCTCGTCAGTGACGACGAAGGCGAACTGGCCCCGGCTGTGCTGGCGCGCGAACGGACCCAACCCGGCCGGGTCGCCGCTGGTCACGACGATGTCGTAGCTGCGCTCGGCCAGGTTGACGCGAAGGGGAGAAGCGGTCATGGCTCAGGGGTGGGTCGCTCAAAAAGAGCTGGTTACGGTAAACGCCCGTATGCTATCCCGCGTGGGCTCGTGGGACAAGGGCCGGTTTCCGATGCGCTTTGCGGCGGGTCGGGTCAGGTCGTACACTGCCTGGAACAATTGCCCCCGGTTCTTTTGAGAGGATGGCGATGGCCCCGACACACATGGTTCTGGTGACCGGCTCGGCGGGCCGGGTCGGGCGGGCGGTGGTGAAGGAACTGCAGGCGCGCGGTTTGGCGGTGCGCGGCTTCGACCGCGTACCCTCCCCGGGTCTGGAAGACGCGGTCCAGGGCGACCTGACCGACCCGGCTGCCCTGGCGCGGGCGTGTGCGGGGGTGCGAACACTGGTCCATCTGGCGGCCACTCCCGACGATGCGGACTTCATGACGGAGCTGCTGCCGAACAATCTGATCGGCGTGTACAACGTGTTCGAGGCGGCGCGGCAGGCCGGGGTGCGGCGCCTGGTCGTCGCCAGCAGCGGCCAGGTGGCCTGGTATCAGCGTTTCAACGGTCCGCTGCCAATCCGCGTCACCGACCCCGTCACGCCGCGCGCGTGGTACGCCGCCGCCAAGGTCTTCCTCGAAGCCGCCGGCCGCGCTTACGTCGAGGCACACGGGATGAGTGTGATCGCTGCCCGGCTGGGCTGGTGTCCGCGGACGCCCGCGCAGGCGGAACAGCTCGCCGGCCTCGACTGGGGCAAGGACGTGTACCTGAGCCCCGGCGACGCGGGCCGCTTCTTCGCGTGCGCGGTCCAGGCGCCGGAAGAGCTTCGGTTCGCCGTCGTCTACGCTGCCAGCAAGCCGCTCCACACGGGTTATTACGACCTGGCGGAAACGCGGCGGCTGCTCGGGTACGAGCCGCAGGAGTCGTGGCCTGATGGGGTGGACATCATCCTGGGGACGGCATGAGGCAGCGCAAAAAACATCCGGAAGCGTGCAAATCCCAGGGGGGCTCGGGACCTACTCCGCTTCCGGAAGGTTCGGCGCGCAACCAGGAATCAACCAGGGCCAGGTAGTTGAGGCGACTCCTGTTCGGTTTGGTTTCCGGCGGTCAGACGCGCTGAGAAGATGATTCGCGTTTCGCCAGACAGGCTCGCTCCACACAGTCTCAATGCTGTCCCCCCAAAGGGATTACATCAGGATTGAGTGATGTGTATAGCTAATCGATCGAGAAACCATCCCGCAAATGAGCAAAGACAGGAGTTGATTGGGGGGCTCACCCCACCAATCACCCGTATATTACGATGTCGTGCAAACCGCTGTCAAGGCGGAAAACGAAGAATTCCTAACCCGCGAGGGCAGCCTGACCGAACCGTCTTTTCCCGGAACTGCCGTTGACGGTTCTAGTCCGATCGGACTATAAAGGGAGGAGGTTGAGGTAATCTCGGGCCACCTTCTCCGCCGTTTCCGTCCAACGGCTTGCCCCGGTCAGTCCTGACGGCATCGTTCATGCGTAAACCGTCCCGCGTCGATATCGCCAGCCTTCGCAGGGAGCAAATTATTGATGCGGCCGTTGCCGTCATCGCCGAGGAGGGCCTGCCGAACCTGTCGCTGTCGGCAATCGAGCAGCGGGCCGGCATGGCCCGCGGCCACCTGACGTACTACTTCCCAACCAAGGAAGCGATCCTGCTGGCCGTGTTCGACCGGGTGTTACACCTGATGTGCCGGAGCGTCGCGGGCACGGCCGAACCGGACTCACCGCCCGCCTGGCAGGGCAGTGGGTGGGATCTGGTGCGGCACCTGCTCACCACCCTGGTGCAGGGGCCGCCGGTCAGCCCCGAGTTCCACTGCTTGCAGTACACGTTCCTGGCGCAGATCGGCTACCGGGAGGACTTCCGGCAACGGCTGGCGACGCTGTACGAGGAGTGGCGCGCCCACCTGGCCCAGGCGCTGGCCGACGACCAGGACCAGGGGCGCGTCAAGCGGCCGGTGTCTCCGCGGGCGCTGGCGACGCTGATCCAGGCGCTGCTACACGGCCTCACCATGCAGGCGGCCGCCGACCCGAGCGCCTTCGATCGCGGGGAAATGGTGCATCTGTGCCTTGACCTGCTCGGTAACTATCTGGGTGTCGCCGTCCCCGCGCCCGCTAACGGCTCGCCCGCGCCCGCTCGGCCCACGGTCCCGCCCGCGAAGGGCCAACCGCGAAGGGGGAACCCTTGAGTCAGAACGCCACCGAACCCAGGCACCCGAACAGCCCGGAAGCACCCTCCCGCAACGGCCCGACGTCATTGTCCGACCGCGTCCGCTCCCTGCGCCTGGCCGAGAACCTGACCGCCGGAAGCGGCGGAGGCGGCGGGAAGGCGTGGCTGGCGTGGATGTTGTGTGCCGTGCTCGCCGCGAGCACTCTGTACCTCGGCTATCTCGTCAGCAGCGTCCCGCCGCCGCCCGAGCCGAAGACCGGCGGAGGGCCGCCCGGCGCCAAGATCTCCTCCGGCGAGCCGAAGAACACTCCGGGCGGCATCGCCTACGAGGCGAAGGGCTATCTCATCCCCGCCCACCAGATCCAGGTCAGCCCGAAGGTCGGCGGGATGGTGACGAAGTTGAACGTCGTCGAGGGGAAGCGCGTCAAGGAAGGCGACATTCTCTGCGAGCTGGAGGACGTCGATTACCGGGCCGACTTCCAGCGGGCGAAGGCCGCCCTGCAGGCGGTCGAGTTCCGCCACCAGGAACTGTCCCGCGCCCTGCCCGACGAGACCGCCCAGGCCAAGGCGGCGCTCGAGGGGGCCGAGGAGGAGCAGCGCCAGTTCTACCTCGACTGGAAGCGCAACATCAACCTCCGTGGCGGCGGGGCCGTCGCCGCTCGCGAGATCGAGATGTCGGAGAAGGACTACAAAACGGCCGAGCGGCGCGTCGAGCAGCTGCGCCTCGCCTACCGGCTCATGCTCGGACCGCGCAAGCAGCGCGTCGAGACCGTCCGGGCCGAGGTCGATCAGGCCCGGGCCGACCTGACCAAGGCGAAGTGGCGGCTGGACAACTGCATCGTCCGCTCGCCCATCACCGGAACAATCCTGACGAAGAAGACCGAGGAAGGGAACATCGTCAACCCGATCGCGTTCAACGTCTCGGCCAACATCTGCGAGATGGCCGACCTGGCGGACCTGGAGGTGGACCTGACCATCCAGGAACGCGACATCGCGAAGCTCTTCGTCGGCCAGAAGTGCCGGGTGAAGCCGGACGCCTTTCCGGACAAGGTTTACGCCGGGACGGTGGCGCGTCTGATGCCGATCGCCGACCGGGCCAAGGGCACCATCTCGGTCCGCGTGCGGGTACTGAACATCGCGCGCGCGGAGGAGGGCATTTACCTGCGTCCCGAGGGAAGCGTGTTCGTCACCTTCCTCCGCGCAGACAAGCCGTGACCCGTCCGGAGCGCCAGCGCCGGGCGCCTGGAAGAACCCGGCGCTGGCGCTGCGGGCGGGTTCAACCGTCAATCCAGGAGCGTGCATGCAACCCGTACCGATCGTGACCGTTCGCGGCGTTCACAAGTACTTCAAGCGCGGCAGCGAGCAGATCGACGTGCTGCAGAACCTGAGCCTCGACGTCCCCGAGGGCGAGTTCCTGGCACTGATGGGTCCGTCGGGGTCCGGCAAGACGACGCTGCTGAACCTGATCGCCGGCCTCGACCGACCCAGCGCGGGCGAGATCCGCGTCGGCGGGCAGCTGATCTCCGACATGACCGAGGCCCAGCTGGCGCGCTGGCGGACGCGCAACATCGGGTTCGTCTTCCAGTTCTACCACCTCCTCCCGGTGCTGACCGCCTACGAGAACGTCGAGTTGCCGCTCTTGCTGCTGCCGATGTCGTCCGCCCAGCGGCGCCAGCAGGTGCTCACGGCGCTGGAGTTGGTCGGCCTGTCGAACCGGCTGACGCACCGGCCCGGGCAGCTCTCGGGCGGCCAGCAGCAGCGCGTCGGCATCGCCCGCGCCATCGTCACCGACCCCACGCTGATCGTCGCGGACGAGCCGACCGGCGACCTCGACGCGCGCTCGGCCGAGGAGATCCTCGACCTGCTGGGCGAGCTGCAGCGGGAGCTGCGCAAGACCATCATCATGGTCACGCACGACCAGCGCGCCGCCGTCCGCGCGCAGCGTCAGCTTCACCTGGAGAAGGGCCAGCTGGTCGAGGACACCGGCAGTCTGTCTGTCCACAGCACCCGGCTCGACGGAACCGAGATTCGCGAACAGCAAACGGGCGTGCCGCGGTGACCGCAGAGGCTTCTGTCGCTTGCGGCTTCGTGCTCACGTTCGTCAAGCCGCAAGCGGCAAGGAGGACGGACTCCCATGAAACTCCTGCTCCTGATCGTCAAGAACCTCCGCCGCAACAGACTGCGGACCGCCCTCACCTGCGCTGCTCTGTTCATGCTCGTCTTCATCGTCACGGTGATCCTGTCGTTCCTCGATCTGTTCGACCGCTTCACCGCCCAGAAGGCGGGCGAGCAGAAGGGCATCGTCACCGAGCGCTGGCAGTTCCCCAGTCAAATGCCGTGGAGCTACGCCAACGCGCTGCGCGCCGAACTGGAGCAGCTGCCGGAGAAGAACCGACCGACCGGATACATGACGTGGCAGTTCTACGGCGGCACCCTCGACCCGACGAAGCGCACGCCGGAGAACTCGCTGTTCATGTTCGCCCTCGACCCGCAGACGCTGCCGATGATGGACGAGATGGAGTCCCTCGATTCGGCCCTGATCAAGAAGCTCGGCGAGGACCGGCAGGGGCTGCTGATCGGCCGCGACAAGCTCGCCACCCTCAACAAGCGCGTCGGCGACACGATCAAGGTGACGAGCTTCAACTACAAGGGCATCGATCTGGAGTTTCACATCCTCGGCCTGCTCCCGGACGGCCGGTACGCCCAGAGCGCCGCCATGAATCGGCAGTACCTGCTCGACGCCCTGGATGCGTACAAGAGCACCAACCGCGGCGTCCCGCACCCGCTGACCGACAAGACGCTGAACCTGTTCTGGTTCCAGGCCCGGGATCTCAAGTCGATCGAGCTGGCCAGCGCCCGGCTGGAGACGCCGGGCAAGTTCACCCAGCCGGCCGTCAAGAGCGAGACGGCGTCGTCCGGCATCGCGTCGTTCCTCGAACCGTTTCGCGACATCCTCTGGTTCCTGCGCTGGGTGCTCACGCCTGCCCTTTTGGGCATCATGGCGCTGGTGATCGCCAACGCCATCAGCATCAGCGTCCGCGAGCGGCGGACGGAGATGGCGGTCATGAAGGTGCTCGGGTTCCGGCCCGGGCAAGTCCTGATGCTCATCCTGGGCGAATCGCTGCTGGTCGGGGTGCTGACCGGGCTGTTCTGCAGCGGCCTGGCCTACGTCCTCGTCACCCTGGTGATGCACGGGATCAAGTTCCCGATCGTCTTCTTCCCGGCGTTCCAGATCCCGGCCGCCGCGCTGTGGTGGGGTCCGCTGATCGGTGGAGGGACGGCATTCGTCGGCAGCTTCCTCCCGGCCCTGGGGGCGCGGTCGATCAAGGTTTCGGAAGTGTTCTCCAAGGTGGGATGAGGCTCTCCACGCGAAGCCGCAAGCGGCAGCAGCCGCCAACTATCATGGTTAAACTCCCCCTGCCATTCGCAACGCTGGCGACGCTGTTCGTCGTCGGCCTGGTTCTCGTCTTCCTGATCGCGACCGGGAAGGTTCCGCTGCGCTACAACGTCCGCAACCTGGTCGTCCGGTGGAAGACAACGTTGATGACGGCCCTGGCGTTCGTCCTGGTCGTCGGCCTGCTGACCGTCCTGTGGGCGTTCGTCGTCGGCATGCAGCGGCTGACCGAGAACACCGGCCATCCGGATAATGTCATCGTCCTGTCGGAGGGGGCGACCGACGAGCTGTTCAGCAACCTCGGCTACAGCGACACCGGCGACCTCGCCAGCCTGCTCGACGAGGCGAACCGGGCGCGTCTCGTCCGGGATGCGGAAGGGAACCCGCTGATCTCGCGCGAGAAGTACGTCGTCATCGGTCAACCGCTCGGGACGAAGGACGAGAACGGCCGGCAGCGCCGGTCCTTCGTCCAGATCCGCGGGGTCGAGGATCCACTGATGGCCGCCCGCGTTCACCAACTGGAGCTACTCCCGGGCGGGGAATGGTGGGGAGCCGGGGTGCGCGCCCTGCCGGTCAGCCCGCGGGTCAAGACCACCCGCCTCGCGACGCAGTACGCCTCCCTGATCGCGGCGGCGGCTGCCCACCCGTTCCCCGTCCCGGACTTTCGGCCCGGGACCGACGAGACGGCCGTCGAGGCCGTCCTCGGGGAGGGGGTGGCCCGCGAGCTGGCTCGCGGCATCGACAGGGAGTCCCTGCGGATCGGGGACGTCTTCGACCTCGGGCCGCGCAAGTGGGTCGTCGTCGGCATCATGAAGACGGCCGGCACCACCCGCGACTCGGAGGTATGGGGGAACAGCGCGCTGGTCGGCGACATGTTCGGCAAGAAGTCGTTCACGTCGCTGACGCTCAAGACGACCGGGCCGGCCGAGGCGGAGGAGATGGCGCGGGTGCTGGCCGACCGCAACATCCTGCGCGGGGCGGCGTTCGCGGCCCAGACCGAGCCGCGCTACTACGCCGCCCTGGGGACGACGAGCCGGCAGTTCAACAGCGCCATCATGATCCTGGCGTTCTTCATCGGCCTGGGCGGCGTCTTCGGCATCCTCAACACGATGTTCGCCGCCGTCAGCCAGCGGACCAAGGACATCGGGGTGTTGCGCATCCTCGGGTTCGCACGTTGGCAGATCCTGGTGTCGTTCTTTCTGGAGTCGTTGCTGCTGGCGACGGTCGGCGGACTGGTCGGGCTGGCCCTCGGGTCGCTCAGCCACGGGATGACGGCGACCGGAATCGTCAGCGGCGGCCAGGGCGGGGGCAAGACGGTCGTCCTGAAGCTGACGGTGGACGGGTTCGTGATCGCGTTCGGCATCCTCTTCTCGCTCGCGATGGGGGCCGTCGGCGGCATCTTCCCCGCCCTCAGCGCCATGCGCAAGCGGCCGCTCGAATCGATGCGGTAACGCCGGGACAGGCGAGTTGATCTTTTAAAGACCCACGGGTGGCGTCCCGTGGGTCAAGCGCTGGCGACTTGACCCACGGGACGCCACCCGCGGGCTTTTGAAACCCTTCCTGTCACGCCCGGCGAATCGCCTCCTTCATCTCGCACACCGCGCGCTCCATCCCGATCAGCACGGCCCGCGAAATGATGCTGTGGCCGATGTTCAGCTCCTCGACCCCCTGCAGGCGCGCGACGGCCAGGACGTTGTAGTAGTTCAGCCCGTGGCCCATGTGGACGTGCAGCCCGTTCTGGCGGGCGAACGCCGTCGCCTCCCGGAGGTCGGTCAGTTCCCGCTCGCGGTCGGCCGGGGTGCGCGCCTCCGCGTAGCGGGCCGTCTGGATCTCGACCGCCCTGGCCCCGAGGAGCTTGGCCATCTCGATCTGCCGGTCGTCCGGATCGACGAACAGCGATACCTCAATGCCCGCCGCCTTCAGGCGCTCCATCGCGCGGCCGACGGCCTTCTGGTGGGCGACCACGTCGAGCCCGCCCTCGGTCGTCAGCTCCTCGCGCCGCTCCGGGACGAGCGTCGCCTCGTCCGGCCGGACGTCGCAGGCGATGTCCACGATCGGGTCGGCGGCAGCCATCTCCAGGTTGAGGCGGGTCGTCACGACCTGGCGCAGCAGCCGGACATCCCGGTCCTGGATGTGGCGCCGGTCCTCGCGCAGGTGGACCGTGATGCCGTCGGCCCCGCCGAGGAGCGCCAGCACGGCCGCCGCCACCGGGTCCGGCTCGGTCGCCCGGCGCGCCTGGCGCACGGTCGCCACGTGGTCAATGTTCACCCCCAGTCGGATCATCGCAATCCTCCCTGCAGTCCCTCGCCCGCGGCCCACGGCGTCAGAACCGGCTGCTGGCCCGGCTGGCCTTGTAATCCAGGTAGCGGCGGGCCTCGCGGCTGAGAGCCTTGTACGCGAAGAAGGCCAGCACCAGGTCGAGCGTCTTGTCGAACAACGTCCCGAGTACCGGGAAGTATGCGAGCGGGAACCACCAGCCCGAGGTAAGGATGAGCGGCACCAGCACCAGCACCGTCAGGCGCGTGGACCAGGCGACGTGATAGGTCACGTCGAAGAACATCCGCACCATCGCGCGCAGCTCGCGCCAGAGATCGAGGAACAGCCACGGATGGCCGGTCAGGATCGGTGGCGTGAAGAACGAGGGCACCGCGGGGGGCGCGGAGACGGGCGGCGGGGGCACGGGAACCTCGTTGCGCACCTGCACCCGCTCCTCGGCCGGCGGCGCGCCGGACTGCTCGATCGGCGGCGCGGTCCGGCGCGCGGCGGACGGCATCGGCTCGGGTTCCGACGCCGGCGCCGGTTTCGGGGGAACTCTGAGGCCGAGGCGCTCGCTGACGCGCTCGACGACGCGGTCTTCCAGCGGTTGTGTGTCCTGCAGACCGGCGACCGCGTCCTCCAGGCGCTGGACGCGCTGCTCCAGCGACTCGGAGTGCGGGCCGGCGCCGGGCGCCTCGGGGCTCTCGGCTGCTGCGTCCTGGAGCATCGTCACGCGCTTCGCCATGCGGGGCCATCGCTCCCGACAAGAAAACGGCGCCCGGGACGAAAAAAAGTTTGAGCTGCGCCCCGGCTTGCCTGCCTCAATTATATGAGGGCAGCGCACCCCCGCAGCCCTGGGGGGGGGTAGAATCAGCCTCCCTTCTCCGACAAGGCCCGGCGGAAATCGGTTTGCTCGTACTCAAACCAGGGTGTTAGAATTGACGTTCTCGACAGTTGTATCTGTGCTGCCGCGGCCGGCGGAGCTGAACCGGGCGCTCGCTCATATCAAGTGCGCCGGTGCCGGCAGCAACCCGAACGCCGCCCTGGCCGACGTGTTCTGGGCGCTGCTGAACAACTCGGAGTTCATTCTGAACCACTAACCAATTGAGTCCCGAAAGCCCACGGGCCACGCCCCGTGGGTGGTGTGCCGGATACCTGACCCACGGGACGCCGTTCGTGGGCCTGGCCCTGTGACCCTTGCCCCCTATCTCTCTGAGGGTTCCTGACGATGGCCCGTAACACTTCTCCTGGTGGTGATCTCCCCCGTCTGACACGCCGCGAACTGTTCAAGCTGGCCGCGGCGGGCGTGGTCGGCTACTCCGCCTCCGGCTGGATGGAGGCCCTGGCCAGCGACGTCGCGACCAATCCGCAGCGCCGCCGATCCTGCATCCTGCTGTGGATGAACGGCGGTCCCAGCCAGATGGACACCTTCGACCTCAAGCCGGGCCACGCCAACGGCGGCCCGTTCCGCGAGGTCCAGACGTCCGTCCCCGGCATCCGCATCAGCGAGCACCTGCCCCGCATCGCCCGGAACATGCAGGACATGGTCATCTTCCGGTCGATGAGCAGCCGCGAGGGCGATCACGGCCGCGCCACGTTCCTGATGCGCACCGGCTATCTGCCGCAGGGTCCGATCCAGTACCCGACCCTCGGCTCGCTGATCTCCAGGGAACTCGGCCGCGAGGACAATGCGCTGCCGAACTTCGTCTCCATCAGCCCGTACCGGCTGTTCAGCCCGGCCGCTTATGGCCCCGGGTTCCTCGGGCCGCAGTACGCCCCGCTGCTTGTCGGCGACGCCGGCAATCGCGTCTTCACCCCGCAGCCGAACCAGAACGACTACGAGCAGTCCCTGCGGGTCGAGGATCTGACCCCGCCGCCGGAGGTCAGCCGGACCCAGCTCGACGCCCGCATCAACCTGCTCAACGAGATGGAGCGCGACTTCGTCGCCCGCCATCCCGGCATCTCCCCGCAGAGCCACCGGACGGCATACGATCGGGCTGTGCGGCTGATGCGCACCGCCGCCTCGAGCGCGTTCAACCTGCAGGAAGAACCGGCCCGCATCCGCGACGCCTACGGCCGCAACCAGTTCGGCCAGGGCTGCCTGCTGGCGCGCCGGCTGGTCGAGCGCGGCGTACCGTTCGTCGAGGTCAGCCTGGGGGCGTTCGCTGGGAACAACCTCGGCTGGGACACGCACAACAACAACTTCCCCGCCATCGAGAGCCTGTCGCGCATCCTCGATCCGGCGTGGGGCACGCTGTTGGAGGATCTGCGTGCGCGCGGTTTGCTGTCCAGCACGCTGATTGTCTGGATGGGTGAGTTCGGCCGTACGCCGCGCATCAACCCGCAGCGCGGCCGCGACCACTACCCGAACGCCTGGTCGGCCGTCATGGCGGGCGGCGGGCTCAACGGCGGGCAGGTCATCGGTCGCACCAGCGCCGACGGCACCACCGTCGAGGGCGACGCCATCACCGTCCCGAACTTCATCGCCACCGTGTGCCGGGCGCTGGGCGTGGACCACACGCGGCAGAACATGTCGAACGTCGGCCGACCGATCCGCATCGCGGACGCCGGCTCCCAGCCGATCCGGGGGGCCGTTCGCTGAGATGACATGACGGCGCCGCCTTTTGGCAAGCCCACGGGGCGCCACCCGTGGGCTTGCCAAATACCTCTTGCACCTGCATTAGCGCGCCCGCCCGCCCGGCGGGACGTGCTTCTTCAGCCAGGCGAAGACCTCCTGGTGCCAGTACCGGCTGTTCGCCGGCTTGAGTACCCAGTGCCCCTCGTCCGGGAAGTTCACCATGCGCGACGGCACGCCGAGTCGCTGCAACGTTGTGAACAACTCGTGCCCCTGGCCGATCGGACAGCGGAAATCGAGGTCGTTGTGGATCACCAGCATCGGCGTCCTGAACTTCGCCAGGTTGGCGGCGAAGCGGTGCGGGGAATGCTTCTCATACGCGGCCCGGTTCTTGCCCCACGGCGGGCCGCCGTGCTCCCACTCGTCGAACCACAACTCGTCCGTTGTCGCGTACATGCTCTCGAAGTTCCAGACGCTGCAATGCGTGATGAGCGTCTTGAACCGGCCGGTGTTGACCGCGAACCAGTTCATCATGTACCCGCCGAACGACGCCCCGGCGGCGCCGATGCGGTCCTTATCGACCCACGGCTGCTGCTCCAGCCAATCCACCCCCTTCATCAGGTCGGTGTAGCACTTGCCGCCCCAGTCGCTGCTGATCTCGTCGATGTACTTCTGGCCGAAGCCGGTGCTGCCGCGCGGGTTCGGCAGGGCGACCACGTAGCCCTGCGCGGCCCACAACTCCGGGTTCCAGCGGTAGCTCCAGCCGTCCGTCCACGCCCCCTGCGGCCCGCCGTGAACGAGGTACACCACCGGCCACTTCTTCATCGGGTTGAAGCCGGGCGGTTCGAGGATCCACATCTGCATCGGCGCGCCGCCAGCGCCCTGGACCGTGACGCTCCTGGGCCGCGGCAGGTCGATTTCTTTCAGCAGCGCCGCGTTGGGGTCGATGGTGCGGAGGGTCGTCTGCGCCCCCCGCGCGGTGCCGACGGTACGGATCTTCGGGGGGTGGTCGAGCGCCGCGTTGGTGAATGCCAGCCGGTTGCCGTCCCTGCTGATCGAGAGCGCCGCGTTCGTGCCGCCCACGGCGAACTTGCTGATCTCGCCGTCAGCGAGGTGGAGTTCCCAGATCGGCCGACTGGCCTTCTCCTCGGCGGTGAAGAAGACGGTTTTGCTGTCCCTCGCCCAGACGAAGTCATCGATCCAGCTGTCGAATTTCGCCGTGCCGCTGCGCGGCTTGCCCTTCGGGGCGCCGCTGGCGTCGCAGTCCACGACCATCAGCTCCCAGCGGTCGGCCTCGTAGCCGGCTTTCTTCTGGGCGCGGTAGGCCAACTGCTTGCCGTCGGGCGAGAACTGCGGCCCGCTGTCGGCCGCCTTGTTGCCCTGCGTCAGGTTCTCCGGCTTGCCGGTGCCATCGATCGCCACCCGCCAGATGTCGTAGTTGGTGCTCCACGCCTCGTTCTTGCGCGGCGGAGCGGTGTAAACCAGGTGCGTCCCGTCCGGGCTGAACGTGAAATCCGCGCCGGACGAGAAGGTCGTTGAGGTCGGGAAGGCGTCGAGATCGCCGGGCGTCACGTCATGCGGCTCACCCGCCTTCCTGCCGCCGAACGACATCACGAACAGGTGCTGGCGCTTGTCCCCGACATACTCGTCCCAGTGGCGATAGAAGAGGCGGGTGAACACCTTCGCCTTCACCGGGTTCTTCTCGCGTTCCTCGATCTTCTTGCGATTCAAGGCATCGCTCTCGGCGAACGGTCGGGTCGAGAACTCGGGCCACACCGCCGACACGAAGGCGATCCGCTTGCCGTCCGGGGACCAGACGGGATCGCTCGCCTCGGTGCTCAGGTGCGTCAGTTGCCGCGCCTCGCCGCCGTCCGCGTCGATCACCCAGAGTTGCAGGCTGCCCGAGCGGTTCGACTGGAACAGAATACGCTTGCTGTCGGGACTCCAGCGCGGGTGGCTGTCGCGCTTGTCGGCCGTCGTCAGGCGCCGCGGCATCTTGCCGTCGGTGGGCACCAGCCAGAGGTTCGACGCGGTCTTGTTGCCCGCCACGTCCACAACCGTGCCGACGACGTGGACGATCCATTTCCCGTCGGGGCTGATCTGGGGGTCGCTCACGCGCTTGAACCGGAACAGATCATCGACCTGCATCGGGCGCTTCTCCTGCGCCTGCGCGGGGATGGCCAGCAGGCACAGCAATAAGACGGCGGTCCGTTTCATGAGGGCCCTTTCTGGTGAGGTACGCGGGCACGAGGCGTGCGTCCGAAGGGACGACGGGAGGAGACGGGGTCAGGGCGTCGGGCTGGCTCCGCTACTGCCGAGGACGGCATCATTCCAGCCCAGCCCGGCGGCGACCTTGCCGGCGCGGTTGAGGTAGATGTCGTCGCGCTGGAAGCCGACGTCGCGCGTGGTGCAGAACGCGACGTGGCCGTCGCGGAAGAGGACGTTCTGCCCGCGCCCGCCGTGGTTGGGGCTGTTGCCCAGGGTCGGGTCGGCCGGCGGGCAGTCGGCCAGGAGAGGCAGGCGCTCGTTCGGCTTGTCGCGCTCGAAGCGCGGGCCGATGACGCCGCCCTGCCCGCGGTGACCGAGGGAGTAAGCGTAGCACGATACCAGCGAATTGACGTGCCGGCGGAACTGGGCCGGATCCATGCCCTGCAGGTCGCTGAGCTTCCAGGAACACGGCTGCGGACTGCCGTTCGCCGGGCAGCGGACGCTGACGGTCTCGTTCAGGGTGCCGGACTCCTTGAGGATCGGGGCCACCAGCCCGGCGACGTTGCGCGGCGCTGCTGCGGCCCGGGCGACGTCCGGGAAGTTGTCGTGATGCATGACGCTGTAAGACTTCAACGACCCGTAGAAGCGGCGCAGGTTGTCCTGGCACGCGACCACATGGGCCGGCTCGCGCACCGACAGCACCCAGGGGAAGAGCAGGCCGAGGGCGGTCACGAGCAGGCACGCGGCGACGAGGACGTCAGCCCGCCGCCAGAACGGCACCGCCGGAGCGGCGAGGCGATCGACCGGGGCGGGAGCGTGCGGGAGTCGGCGACAGGCGTGTTCGGCGACGTGGCCGAGCGTGCGGACGACCAGCCCGGCCGGCGGCTCTGGCTGGGCGCGGTCGGCGGCCAGCGGCTCCAGAGCCCGGCGCAGCACTTCGAGGCGCTGCCGGGCGGCGGGGTCGGCTTCGAGTTGCGCCTCGACTGCCTGGTGGTCGGCCGGGTCGAGGGCGTTCAGCAGATACCCGAGCAGATTTTCGTCCATCGTCGTCTTCACGGTAGCGACCGCCTTTCGGGGCCGTCCGGTGTTCCAGGCCGGACCGCCGCGGCGGGCGTTATCAACCCAGTGAGAGCATGTCCTCCGCGGAGGCGGCCCACGCCTCCTGAAGCTTGCCGAGGGCGACGTGCAACCGCGACTTCACCGTGCCGACCGGAATGCCGAGAACGTCGGCGATCTCGCGGTACTTCAAACCCTGGTAGTACGCCAGGAGAACCACCTGCCGGAGGAAGTCCGGCAGGCGATCGACGGTGGCCCGGACGACCTGGCGGCGCTCCTCCCCCTGGGCGTGGTCGATCGGCCCCGGGAGGGAGGATTCGAGGGCCGCCGTCAAGTTCTGCGCCTCCCCGCCGCCCGGCTCGTCGCGCTGCCGATCGAGGCTGACCGCCTGGTGGCGGTTGTTGCGGCGCAGCGCATCGATCGCCTGGTGGGTGGCGATCGTGTACAGCCACGGCCGCACCGGCCGCCCCGGCTCGTAGGTGCCGGCCTTGGTGTACAGCTGCAAGAAGGTGTTCTGGAACACGTCGTCGGCGAGATCGCCGTCGCTCAGGTAGCGGCGCAGGTAGCCGTACAACTCGCGCTCGTAGCGCCGCACCAGCACCCCGAACGCCTCGCGCAGCCCGCTGCGGAATCGGCCGAGCAGTTCCTCGTCAGAACACTGGATCAGCTCGTCGTGCGGTTCCACGATCCCTCTACCATCAGTACGCGGTCGGCGCGAGTCGGGTTCGGCAGTCCGGGCTCTCCCCCTGTATGACAGCCGAAAAACGGGACGATGTCAAGCGCGTGGACGCTCCCTCAGCAGGGTCTGTCGCAGGCGTTCGTACCAGCCCGGACGGTCGGAACGCTCTCCAAACGACGAAGCCCGCGGGCGCCGTGCAGCGCTCCGCGGGCCTCGGGGCGGCGGGTTGTGCCGCCGCGGTCGCCCGACCCGTGTGCCGGGACGGTTACTTCTTCTTGCACGGCGCCTTCTTCGCGGCGGGCGCCTTCTTCTGGGCCTTGGCGCCGGCGGCGGTTTTGGCCTTGTCCTTGGCCGGTGCCTTCTCGGCGGTCTCCTCGCTCTCCGCAGCCTGCTTCCCGAAGATGACCTCATAGCCCTCGGCGAACTTCTTGGTCTCGGCCAGGCCGACGCGCACGATGCTCACGAATGTACCTCCAGAGTTCCGGGGGCGGTGGGCGTGGAAGGGGTTCGTTTCCAGGAGCCGGCGTCCCCGGCGCCGTGCTCCTCCGCCCGCACCGCTCCTCTCCTGCGCTAGTTTAAGACAAAGGCCCGCACCTGTCACGGCGCGGGCCGGGGGGCGAATCGGCAACAAGGACCGCCCGGCACGGACGGCCTCCCCGGCGTGGCTCCGTCAGATGGGTTGGCATAATCTGCGGAGGGCCGCGGAGGTCCGTCCTGTGCCGGGCGGGTTCAGGACATCGTTCCGCTGAACTCTACCCGCTGACAGCGCGATGTCAATCCAGGCAAGAAGAAAGTGCCCGGCGAACCGGGGCGAGATCTGCGGGGCGTGCAGGAGGCGCTGGAGGGGGGGGTCGTGCCGGGACCGGCATGGTGGTGGCGCTCAGTTCAGCTCGACCGCCTCTTCCCAGTGCTCGTAGAGGTGGTGCAGGCGCGCCTTCGCCTCCTCGAAGGCGCGCGTCGTCTCCTTGACCCGGTCGCCGTCGCGGTACAAATCCGGCGACGCGAGCTGCTTCTCCAGGTCGCGCACCGCCGCCTCCTGGGCGGCGATGTCCGCCTCCAGGTCTTCCACCTTGCGGTAGGGGAAACGTCGCTTGCGCTTCACCTTTGCCGGCGGAGCATTCGCCGGGGCGGGCGCCGGCCTCTCCTCGGCCGGCGGTTTCTTCTTCGGCGCCGGCTCGTCCTGCAGCGCCCGCATGCGCTCGTAGGTGTCGTAGTTGCCGTGGATCACCCGCACCCGGCCGTCCCCCTCCAGGACGATCAGGAGAGTCACCACCCGGTTGAGGAAGTAGCGGTCGTGGCTGACGACGAGGGCCGTCCCCTCGAAGTCCTGCAGCGCCTGCTCCAGCGCATCGCACGCCCACAGATCGAGGTGGTTCGTCGGCTCGTCCAGCACCAGGACATTCGCCCCCTGCGCGACCAGCCGGGCGAGCGCCGCCCGGCTCCGCTCGCCGCCGGACAGGGCGCCGACCCGCTGGTACACCTGCTCGCCCGTCAGTCCGAAGCGCCCGAGCAGGTCGCGCAGCGCCTGCTCGGTAGCGTCCGGATCCTCCCCGGGCCAGACGGCGCGGATGACGGGTTTCTCGTCCGGGACGATCTCCAGATGCTGGTCAAGGTAGCCGAACTCGACCAGGTGGCCGCGCTCGACCTTCCCGCCGTCCGGCTTCTCCTGACCCATGAGGAGGCGCAGCAAGGTGCTCTTGCCGGTGCCGTTGGCGCCCATGATGCCGAGCCGCCCGCCACGTTTCAGGTCGAATGTGAGCCCGCCGAACAGCGGGCGGTCATACGCCTTGGCCAGGTTCTCGACCGACAGGACGACGTCGCCGGACCGGCGCACGCTGCCGAAGTGCATGCGCGGCGTCTCGATCAGCGTCGGCCGCTCGACGCGCTCCAGACGGTCGAGCGCCTTCTGGCGCGACTGGGCCTGCTTGTGGAGCTGGCCGTAGTGGACGCGGCGGATGTACTCCTCCTGTTTGGCGATGTACTCGCGCTGCGCCTCCCACGCCTTCAGCTCCTGCTCGTAGCGGAGCTGGCGGAGCTTCCAGTACGCCTGGTAGTTGCCCGGGTACGACGTCAGCCGGCCGCGGCTCATCTCGAACACCTTGGTGACGACCCGGTCGAGGAAGTAGCGGTCGTGGCTGACGAGGAGCATCGCCTCTGGCTGCTTGACGAGGTAGTCCTCCAGCCAGCGCGTGGCGTCGATGTCGAGGTGGTTGCTCGGCTCGTCCAGGAGCATCACGTCGGGGGCGGCGAGGAGGAGCTTCGCGAGCATGAGCCGGCGCTGCTGCCCGCCGCTGAAGGTCGCGACCGGCCGGTCGTAATCGGCGGCCCGAAACCCGAGTCCCTCCAGGACGTGCTCGACCCGGTGATCGACGTTGTAGGCGTCGTGGTGGTGGAGCATCTCGTTGAGGCGGCCGTAGCGCTCGGTGAGGGCGTTGCGCTCGGCCTCGTCGGTCGCGCGGGCGAGCGCCTCGGCGGTCTGGACCATGTCGTCGTGGGCGGCGAGCAGGGCGTCGAGGGCGCTGCGGGCCTCCTCGAAGAGGGTGCGGTCGGGGGGGGCCTCATCCGCCTGGCGGAGGAGGGCGGCGCGGGCGCCGGCGTGCAGGCGCACCTCGCCATCGTCCGGTCGGTCCTGGCCGGCGAGGATGCGCATGAGGGTGGTCTTGCCGACGCCGTTGGGTCCGACCAGGCCGACGCGCTCGCCGGAGTATAGCTCGAACCCCAGATCCTCGAACAGAGGCCCCTCGTCGAAGCCGCGCGACAGGCGGGAACAGCTCAGTAGCAGCATGGGTGTATTGTAGCGAGAACGGGGCTGACGTTCCGCCCACCCGCCCGCAGCAGCGCCCGCCCCACCAGTCCGGAGCGCCAGCGCCAGTTTGCATTTCGGCCGCGGGACATCAAGGATGGCCGGCGGTACACTGACTTCGGCAACCGCGTCGCCTCCGAGGTTACACCATGACCGAGAACTCGCAGCACACCGCCCGCCGTCTCCGCTGGCTACCTGTTGCGCCTCTACTGCTCCTCCTGGCCTTCGCGGCGCCGGTCCGGTCTGACCAGCCCGGGGCCGGCGAGAAGGACGGCGTCACCCGGGTCCGGCTGTTACCGCCGACGCCGGGGAAGAACCCGCGCAACTCCGAGGGCGCGTTCATCCAGCTGAAGGACGGCCGCCTGCTGTTCATCTACACCCACTTCACCGGCGGGGCCGGGGACGCCTCCCCGTCCCATCTGGCGGCCCGCTCGTCCGCCGACGGCGGCAAGACCTGGACGGCCACGGACGAGCCAATCCTCGGCAACGAGGGCAAGATGAACACCATGTCGGTGTCGCTACTGCGCCTCCGGGACGGGGCGATCGGCCTGTTCTACCTGAAGCGCGACGCCTGGGACGACCTGCGCATGCACCTGCGGCGGTCCACCGACGAGGGGAAGACCTGGGGGCCGCCGACCGTCTGCACCCCGCCGCAGGCGTACTACGTCGTCAACAACGACCGCGTCATCGCTCTCACAAGCGGCCGCCTGGTGGTCCCGTGCGCCCGCCACAACTTGCCCGGCGGCAAGTGGACGGCGCGCGCGGTCGCCCTGTGCTTCCTGTCCGACGACGACGGCAAGACGTGGCGCAAGGGCCGGGGCGAGCTGCACGGTCCGCAAGGCAGCAAGACCGGGCTGCAGGAGCCGGGCGTGGTCGAGCTGAAGGACGGCCGGCTCATGATGCTGTGCCGGACCGACCAGGGGTGCCAGTATCGCTCGTACTCGAAGGACGGGGGCGAGACGTGGTCCCCGGCCGAGCCGACCGACATCCGCTCGCCCGTCTCCCCGGCCTCGGTCAAGCGCATCCCGAAGACCGGGAACCTGCTGCTCGTCTGGAACGACCACCGCGACATCGACGCCCGGCGGCGGGGCAAGCGCACGCCGCTGACGGTGGCCGTCTCGCGCGACGAGGGCAAGACGTGGGAGAAGCGCAAGACGCTGGAGGACGACCCGGACGGCTGGTACTGCTACACCGCCATCGCGTTCGTCGGTGACCGGGTGGTACTCGGCCACTGCGCGGGCAACAGCAAGGTCGGCCGCCTCAACCTCACCCAGATCACCTCCTTCCCGCTGGCGTGGCTGTACCGCTGAGGCAGGGACAAGGAAAGGGACTCTCAAAGCCCACGGGCCGCCACCCGTGGGCTTTGAGAGTCCCTATTCCGCCACACTATCCTGCTTGTCCCCACCTCAGCCCACCCCTCTCCGGCACCCCCTTTGCACTCCCTCTGCCGGCGCGCGGCTCGCGCCCACGCTTCAACCGGAGCGGGCCGGCGTACAATAACGGAGGGCGGCACGGGTCGGCGGGCGGGAGGGGGAAACATGCTGGGCGGCCTGAAGAACCTGTTCTCGGCCAGACAGCGGGACGCAGCGCTGCAGCAGCGGCTCGAGGAGCTGCGCCACAGGACGCCGGTCCCGGTCTTCTGGCTCTACGGCAAGACGCAGAGCGGCAAGACCTCACTCATCAAGTTCCTCACCGGCGCCGACGACGCCGAGATCGGCCACGGGTTCAAGCCCTGCACGCGGTTCTCCCGGCAGTACCAGTTCCCCACCGCAGAGGCGCCCCTCATCACCTTCCTCGACACCCGCGGGGTGGACGAGCCCGGCTACGACCCGGCCGAGGATCTCGCCCGCTTTGACGCCCTCGCCCATGTGGTCATCATCACGGTCAAGGTGCTGGACCACGCCCTGGAGCACCTGCTCGACCACTTCCACCCGATCCGCAGCGCCAGCCCGACGCGGCCGGTCGTGCTCGTCCCGACCTGCCTGCACGAGGCGTACCCGCAGCAGCAGCATCCGCAGCCGTACCCGTTCACCGGCTCCGACGGCGCAGCCCCGCCGGACGCCATCCCCGAAGAGCTGCGCGCCAGCCTGGACGAGCAGCGACGGCGATTTCACGGGCTGGCCGATGCCGTCATCCCTGTCGATCTGACGCGCCCGGAAGAGGGTTTCAGCGACCCGAACTATGGCGGCGACCGACTCAAGGAGATGTTGCTCGGGTCGCTCCCGGCCGCGTACCGGCGCACCCTGATCGCGCTGGACGAGGCGACGAACGAGCTGCAGGATCTGTTCGCCCAGCACGCCCTGCCGCACATCCTCGGCTACAGCAGCCTGGCCGCGAGCGCAGGCGCCATCCCGATCCCGTGGGTGGACCTGTTCATCATCCCCGGCATCCAGACGCGCATGATCTACCACCTCGCGCGGCTGTACGGGCAGCCGCTCCGGGCCGAGCGCTTCCTGGAACTGGCGAGTACCCTGGGGATGGGCCTGGTGGTGCGGCAGGCGATCCGCGAGGTCGTGAAGTTCATTCCGTTCGTCGGATCGGTGGTCGGGGCCGCCCTCGCCGGCGCGGCGACGTTTGCGCTCGGCAAGGCGTTCTGCTTCTACTACAGCGCCGTCCACAAGGGCCATGTACCCCAACCCGAGGAGCTGCGCCGCTACTATCAGGACCAGCTCGCCCGCGCCGAGCAGCTGTGGAGAAAGGGGGAGAAGGGGCCAGGGTGACAGGGCGACAGGGTGAGAGGAATTGAAAGCCCACGGGTGGCGTCCCGTGGAGGCTGAATATCCCTGTCACCCTGTCACCCTGTTATCCTGGCCCCGCAGGCATGTTCCGACGCAACTGGCGCCTCATCGTCCTGGCGATCCTGTTTTCGGCCCCGTTCGTCTTCCTGATCGCCTACGGGTCGTACTACCTGTGGTGGAGTGGGTGGGGCTTCTGGGCGTGGTGGCCGATGGCCGCCTGTCTGGGGTTAGCGTACTACCTCGCCTACCGATGGCAGCGCAACCTGCACCTCCTCGGCCCGATCGATACCACGGTCCCGTTGCACTGGACCGACCGGGACCGGCAGGCGTGGCAGCTCGTCGAGGCGCGGGCGAAGGCGGGCACGAAACTCGACCCGGCGAAGTTCAGCGACATCGCGTTCTACGCCGAAACCGCCCAGGAGATGGCCATCGAACTCGCCCGCTTCTACCACCCCAAAGCGCAGGATCCGGTCGGCGCGCTCACCATCCCCGAGATCCTCGCGGTCATCGAGTTGGCCGCCCACGACCTCGCCGAGATGGTGGACAAATACCTCCCCGGCGGTCATCTGCTGCGGATCAACGACTGGAAGAAGGCCCGCCAGGCGACCGAGTGGTATCAGACGGCGAGCAACATCTACTGGGCGATCTCGACGCTGTTTGCCCCGGTGAACACCGGCCTGCGCTACCTGGCGTCGCGTGTCGGCATGTCGATGCCGCTGCAGAAGCTGCAGGATAACCTCGTTCTGTGGTTCTACACCGCATACCTCCACCGGCTGGGCAGTTACCTGATTGACCTCAACAGCGGGCGGCTGCGCGTCGGCGCCCACCGCTACCGCGAGCTGCAGCGGCAGCACTCCGGCGCCCCCGCGGCGGCGCCGGAAGAGGCCGCTCCGCCCGCCGACGGGGCCGAGGAGGTACGGCAGGTGACGTTCACCGTCATTGGCCAGGTGAAGGCGGGCAAGTCGAGCCTGATCAACGCCCTCCTCGGCGAGCGCCGGGCCGCAACCAACGTGCTGCCGGAGACATCGGAGATTACCCGGTACGACCTGAAGCTGGAAGGGATCCCGACGAAGCTGACGATCCTCGACACGGTCGGGTACGGTCACACCGGCCCGCGCCAGGATCAGCTCCGGGCAACACAGGAGGCGGCCCGCCAGTCGGACGTGGTGCTCCTGGTCGTGCAGGCGCGGAACCCGGCCCGGCAGGCGGACGTGGAAGTCATGCAGGCGCTCTGCCGGTGGTTCGAGGGGCGGCCGGAGTTGAAGCTGCCGCCGGTGCTTGGGGTGATGACGCACATCGACCTGCTCTCGCCGGCGATGGAGTGGGCTCCGCCGTATGACTGGCACAACCCGCAGCGGCCGAAAGAGCGCCAGATCGCCGAGGCGCTGGAGGTGGTGCGCGCGCAGGTCGGGCAGCACCTGGCGGGCGCCGTGCCGGTGTGTACCGCCGAGGGCAAGGTGTACGGCGTCGAGGAGTGGCTGCTGCCGGCGCTGATGGAACTGCTCGACCAGGCGCACGCGGTCGCGTTCCTGCGCTGCCTCAAGGCGGAGGCCGACACGCGAAAGGTGCGGCGCGTGTTCGAGCAACTGCTCGCCGCCGGCAAGGAGGTCGTCAAGGCACTGTGGCAGGGTCCGCTGCGGTAAGCAGCCGCGCGCTGGCGCGCGCGGCTGCTTACCGCACGGGCGCCACTCTGCTGCGCCGCCTGTACAACTTCTCCATCTTGCCGGGCGAGCGTCCCGGTAAGCCCCGGATGGGGAGGGCCGTTGTGCAGCCGCTCAAGATTCTCTTCCTCAGTGCCGAGGTCGCGCCCTTCGCCAAGGCCGGCGGCCTGGCCGACGTGTGCGGCTCCCTGCCCAAGGCGCTCGCGGCCCTCGGGCACGAGGTCCGGGTCGTCATGCCTGCGTATCGGTCCGTCGAGGAGGCGCTCCCGACCCGACACCACGGCATCCACGCCCACCCGCTCACCCTTCAGGTGCCGATGGGCTCCGGCCCTGTCCCCGCCGGGGTGCTCGAAACGACCCTCCCGAGCAGTAACGTCCCGGTCTACTTCGTCGCCGAGCGCCAGCGGTTTGGCGACCGGCCATTCTTCTACGGTTACGCGGACGACCCGTTCCGCTTCGCCTTCTTCAGCCGGGCGGCCCTCGATCTGGCGATCGCCGCCCTCGGCTGGCGGCCGGACGTGGTCCACGCCCACGACTGGCACACCGCTCCGGCCGTCGCGTGGCTGGCGACCGCCGGCCAGGCCGACCCGCGCTACGCCGCCTTGCCGACCGTCTATACCATCCACAACCTGATGCACCAGGGCAAGACAACCCGGCAGGCGCTCGACTACCTCGGCGTCCACACGCCCCTGCTCGTCGAGGAGTGCCCCGGCGAGGTCAACTTCATGGCGCGCGGCATCAACCACGCGACGATGATCACCACCGTCAGCCCGACCTACGCGCGGGAGATCCTGACGCGAGAGCACGGCGGCGGCCTGGACGGCCTGCTGCGCTACCGCCATTTCGACGTCCACGGCATCCTCAACGGACTCGATTACGAGGTGTGGGACGCGGCCCGCGACCGGCACCTGGCGGCCCCGTTCGACGCAAACACCCTCGATCGGCGCCTGGCGAACAAGCGTGCCCTGCAGGCGCGGGCCGGCCTCCCGGAGCGCCCGGACGTGCCGCTCGTCACGATGGTCACGCGCCTCGACTGGCAGAAGGGGCTGGATATCACCGGCCACGTCCTCCACCTGCTGCTGAACGGCCACGCTGGCGAGGCGCAGTGCGTGGTACTCGGTTCCGGGGCGCCGCAACACGAGCAGATGCTGCGCCACATGGCTGGCTACCACCGCGAGCGCATGACCGCGTTCCTCGGGTACGACGCGGCGTTGGCCCCGCTGCTGTACGGGGGCGGCGACATCTTCATGATGCCGTCGCTGTTCGAGCCGTGCGGTCTCGGGCAGCTAATCGCGATGCGCTACGGGTCGGTGCCGGTGGTCCGCGCCACCGGCGGCCTGGCCGACACGGTGCGCCCGCACGTGACCGGATTCACCTTCTCCAATTACAGCGCCGACGACTTCTGGAACGCCCTCCGCGAGGCGCTCTACATCTATCGGAACGACCCGGACAGCTGGCGGGCGTTGCAGCGGCAGGGGATGACGCGCGACTACTCGTGGGAAAGTTCCGCCCGGGCGTACCAGCAGGTGTACGAGTGGGCGATCGCCCGCGTCCGCGGTTGGTAGCCCTCACCGCGGCACGGAAACTGCTCCGTGGTGGTGCCGGCCCGAACAACCAGCGCAAGCGCAAGGAGGATGGCGTACAAGGGGCTGTGGCAAGTCCACGGGACGCCACCCGTGGGCTTGCCAAATACTCGTTACACCCCATCCTCCTTGACCTTGCCCTGGACTACCAGGAGAGGAGAACCAGCCAGGATGCAAGACCCCACGCGAACGGAAGTCGTGACGGCCCTCGCGGAAAGCCTCGCGGTCACCAGCCAGGTCGAGGGCGACCGGGTGACGCTGACCGTCGCCCTGAAGTCGGGGCGCGATTGCGTCCTCCACTGGGGCCTGAGCCGCCGCGGCGGCGCCTGGGAGCGGCCGCCGGAGGCGTGCTGGCCCGCTGGCACTACCCCCGCCGACGGTCAGGCGGTGCGCACCCCGTTCGCGGCCAACGGTCGGGGCGAGTGCGCGGTGACGATACACCTCGACCGTCCATATCCCTGGAAACGGCTCTCGTTTGTCCTCTACTACCCCACCGAGAACCGCTGGGTCAAGAACGGACGCGATGACTTCACCGTTCCGCTGCCTCCCGGCCGTACTGGCGCTGTGGCGCCGGCAGACGCCCTCAACAAGTGGGCGCCGGCGGACGCGATGCGACGGACCGTCGGCCTCGACGGGGGCGAGCAGGTCGCCGTCGCGGTCTGGACGTCGCCCGAGGCCGTGCGCGTCCGCCTGGCGTCCGACGCCGAGCCGCCGCTGGTGCTGCACTGGGGGGTGGCCCCGCGCTTCCGGCACGAGTGGGTTCTCCCGCCGGAGGACGCACGTCCAGCCGGCACGTCCGTCGAACAGCAGGCGGCGCGCACGCCGTTCACCGAGCGCGACGGGCTGCAGTACCTCGAGCTGAACTTCCCGACGCGCGCGGGCGCCGCGCCGCCGCGCGGCATGCGCTTCGTCCTCTACCAGCCCGAAGGCGGTGCCTGGCTCAAGAGCGGCGGCAAGGACGTCTACCTCCCTCTCGTCGAGAGGTCGGCGGACCCGCGGCTGCCGTCGGCAAAGCTCCAGGACATCGCCGAGCAGATCATCGGCGCCGAGATGGGCGCCGGGTCGTGGACGCTGATGCACCGCTTCAACCTGTGCCACGACCTGCTCGAGGGAGTGCAGGACGACGAGGACGGGTTGGCGCTGCTGTTCGCGTGGCTGCGCTACAGCGCGATCCGGCAACTCGACTGGCAGCGCCGCTACAACACCCAGCCGCGCGAGCTGAGCCACGCCCAGGACCGGCTCACCAAACGGTTGGCGGTCCTCTGGAAGCGGCACCACGACCGCGGCGAGGCCGGCACCGGCTGCCGGCTGTGGGCGCGGCTGCTCCTGACGACGCTCGGCCGCGGCGGCGAGGGCCAGCGCGTTCGCGACGAGATCCTCCACATCATGCACCGCAACCACCTGAAGGAGGTGGCCGGCACGTTCGTGGAGGAGTGGCACCAGAAACTGCACAACAACACCACCCCCGACGACGTCGTGATCTGCGCCGCCTACCTCGAATTCCTGCGCAGCAACGGCGCTGTCGGCCGGTTCTACCACGCCCTGGAAGCGGGTGGGGTAACGCGCGAGCGGCTGCGCGGCTTTGAGCGCCCGATCCGCACCGACCCGGTGTTTTACGGCGACCGCAAGGACGCGCTGATCCACGATTTCGAGCACTTCCTCGCGATCCTCAAGTCGGTCCACTCCGGGATCGACCTCGACACCGCCGCCCACGCGGCTCGCGGGCGCCTCGACGGTCGCACTCAGGGCGCCCTCGACGGGCTGTATTCCTTGCGCCACCGTCGGGCAGGGGTGCGGGAGATGGCCGGCGCGGTCCTCGCGACACGCGAGGGGGTCAAGGCAGCGCTCGCCGCGAGCGGGGACGACGCGGCGCTGCGCGACCTGCTATTCCTCGATCTGGCCCTGGAGGGAGCGCTGCGCGCGGCGATCGAGCGCGAGAACCTTGGCCAGCTCGACCGCGACACGCTGGCGGACCTGACCCACTTGACGCTGCGCGGCGTCAGCCTGTCGAGCGGTGCGCCGGAGGTGGGCATCTGCGCCGGCCACTGGGGTGCGCTGCTCGCCGTCCCGAGGACCGGCCGCGACTGGGCGCTGCATGCGAAGAGTGTGGCCGACCGCGCCGGGCGGTGGGTGGCGGGCTTCACCGACGACGTCCACCGACGGCTGCAGCCGAAGGCAGAATACCTGGGCACGGCGTTCGAGGCGGCGGCGTGGACCATCCCGCTGTTCAGCGAGGAGGTCATCCGCGGCGGCCCGGCGTTCGCTCTGTCGCTGGTGCTGCGCCGCCTCGACCCGGTCCTGCGGAAGGAGGCCGGGCTCGGCGGGTGGCAGATCATCAGTCCGGCAGCCGCCGCCGGGCGCGTCCGGGTCGCGGACCACCTGCACGCCGTCCAGGGCGAGCACTTTCCTGAGGCGACGGTCCTCGTCGCCGACGCCGTGGCCGGCAACGAGGAGATCCCGGAGGGGGTGACCGCCGTCATCACCGCCGACACGCCGGACCTCGTCTCCCACATCGCCGTGCGCGCCCGCAACGCGCAGGTTCTGTTCGCCACCTGCTTCGATCGCGAGATCTACGAGCGTCTCAAGGGGATGAAGGACAGCGCCGTTACCCTGCGCGCCACCCCCGGCGGCGACGTGGAATATCAACGCGGCAACGGCACCGCGCAGCCGCGCGCGTCGATTGCCGCCCCCCTCGCTCCGCTGCCACGCCGACCCGTCGGCGCCGCCGCGCAGTGGGTGATCGGCCAGGACCAGTTCACGCCGGCCGTCGTTGGCGGGAAGGCGAACAACCTGAACGGGCTGCGCGGCCGCCTGCCCGACTGGATCCGCCTGCCGACGTCGCTCGCCCTCCCCTTCGGCGCCTTCGACCGCGCGCTCGCCGACGAGAACAACCGCGAGCTGCGCCGGCAGTACGACGCCCTGGTTGCCGCGGCGGGACAGGATCCGGGCGAGGTGCTGACGCGCGTCCGGGAACTGGTGCTGCAAATGGCCGCGCCCGCGGGGTTGCAGGAGGCGGTACTCGGGGCGTGGGGACCGGCGGGGCTACCGTCCGTGCCGTGGGAGCAGGCGTGGGACGCAATCCGCCGCGTCTGGGCGTCGAAGTGGACCGAGCGCGCGTACCTTTCCCGGCAAGCGCGCGGCGTCCCCCACGAGAATCTGGTGATGGCGGTACTGATCCAGCAGGTCGTTCCGGCCGACTACGCCTTCGTCATCCACACCGTCAACCCGCTGACGGGCAATCGCGCCGAGATCTACGCCGAGGTGGTGCTGGGGCTGGGTGAGACGCTCGTCGGCAACTACCCGGGCCGCGCTCTCGGGTTCGTCTGCCGCAAGGCGGACCTGCGGCCCGAACTGCTCTCGTACCCCGGCAAGAGCGTCGGGCTGTACGGCAAGGGCGTGATCTTCCGCTCCGACTCCAACGGCGAGGATCTCGAAGGCTTCGCCGGGGCGGGCCTGTACGAGAGCGTGCTCGCGGAAGAACCGGAGCACCGGCGCCTCGATTACCGTGGGGAGAAGCTGGTATGGGATACAGGATTCCGGGACGAACTGCTGCGCGCCGTCGCCCGCATCGGCATCGAGGTGGAGAAGACGCTCGGCTCGCCCCAGGACATCGAGGGGGCGGTGGCCGGCGGGAAATACTACGTCGTCCAGACGCGGCCGCAGGTGGGGCTGGGCGCGTGAGGGGCCGGGGAGAGAGGTTCATCGTCTCGCTGCGAGGGATTGCATGAGTCAGGATATCCGCATTGGCAACCAGACCGCCATCTCGTGTCCGGACCTGATGGCGCCGTTCGAGTTCGCCCTCCGCCACGGATTCGACGCCTTCGAGTGGTTCGCGGACAAGAAGGAACAGCCCGACGGCAGCGCCGTCGGCTGGGACGAGTCGGACATGGACGACGCAACCCGCGCCTGGATCCGCAAGGCGGGCAAGGAGCGCGACGTGCTGTTCACCGTTCACGCGCCGTGGCAGGCCAACCCGCTGCAGGTCGGCGGCAACGATCTGCTGTGCCGCAGCATCGACTTCGCCCGGGACATCGGTGCCGGCCTGGTGAACCTGCACCTGTACCCGGACGAGGGGCCGCTCGGGTACGTGCGTGCCCTGGAGCCGGTCGTCCGCCGCGCCGCCGCCGCCGGCGTGCGGCTCAGCATCGAGAACACCCCGCACACGACACCCACCGACTTCAACGACACCTTCGCGTGCTTCCGAACGGCGAGCAGCGCCGCCCCGAGCGCGGTCGGCATGTGCCTGGACATCGGCCACGCGAACCTGTGCGCCTCGACCCGCAACAACTTCATCGCCTACCTCGACGCGCTGGCCCCCGCGGTGCCGATCATTCACCTGCACGTCCACGAGAACCGCGGCGACTGCGACAGCCACCTGACGCTGTTCACCGGGCCGGCCGGGCAGGACGATTCGGGCGTGAGGGGTTTCGTGAAGCGTCTGCGGCGGCGTGCCTACCGCGGCGCGCTGATCCTGGAGCAGTGGCCCAATCCGCCGGAACTCCTGGTCGCGGCCGCCACCCGCTTGCGCGCCCTGCTGAGACAGATCCCGCCGGACGGCGCGGACTACCCGGAACACGGCCCGAGAGGAGGGGGAAGCGGTGAACGCGGTTGAGCAGGAGGCGGGCCTCACGCGCGACCTGGTCGAGGTGAGTGGGACGCGGAAAAGCTGGCGAGAGCGGCTGCAGTGGGTGCGCGACCGGCTGGCCGACCCGGCGTTCGCGCCGACGCCGCAGCAGCTCGCCACGGTCGCGATTTACCTGCGTTTCCTCGCCACCGGCGAGCTGCGCTGCGAGGAGGACGGCCGCCACTTCCGGCCGAACCACCACGCCGCGACCGCCTCAGAGATCGAGGCGACGCTGGAGCGCCTCACCACGCCGGAGACGGGCTGGATCCTGCGCCGCATCTACCCCTACCTGCCGTCCTGGGGCGAGGCGTTCCGCCGGTCCGAACCGCTGACGCGCATCCGCGACATCGCCCACCGCAACGACATCCCCTCCGACCTCAAGCGCGAGATCAAGCACCGGCTGCAGAACAAGCTGCACCGCTGCGCCGCCCCGGAGGATCTGCGCACGTCCGAGGAACTGCTTCGACGGATCACCGCTCCGGGCGCGTCCTGCAGCGAGGGATTCGTTCGCGAGTTCCGGGTGTTCCACGCCGAGTTGCTGGAGTTCTTCAACGCGACCGGCGTGGAGAAGCGGCTGCACGCGCTCGCCGAAACGTGGGACGCGGCCGGAGCCGAGGCGGTCCGGGCGTTCCTCGCGTCCAAAGCTGGCGGGCACGGCCCCGACGAGCAGCTGCTGGAGTTGCTCGACCGGCTCACGACGGTGCGGCAGCTCCTTGCCGACCGGATGGCGAGTGCCGATCCGCTGGCGCGCTCGCGGCTGCGGCTCGCCGACATCGGGCTGGAGGACCACGCCTTCCCCCTCCTCGGCGACCTCGCCAACCGGCTGGAAAAGCGGGCCGCGCCCGCCGTCTGGGGCGGCCTGCTGCGGGCCGTGGCGGCGGCCCTCGACAACCTGCGTCTCAGCCTGGTCGAGCCGGAGGAATGCGCCGCGCTGCGCTCGGAGCTGTCGGCCTGGGCGGATGGGTTTCGCGCAGACGACCGTTTCCACCTGCGGCGGGTGCTGGCGACCCTCAGCCGCGCGCAGCGCCTCGCCGAGAGCTACACCGACCGAATCAGCGCCCTTTTCCCACCGCTTGTCGAGGCTCTCGGGCGCGGCCTGGGGATCGCGGACCACGCCATCCGCATTTTCACCGAGGGCGACATCCGCGGGCACGTCGTCTTCCCGTTCTCCCGTCTCCTCGATCTGGGGCTGCGTATGGCACGCGCGGCGTTGCAGCTGCCGCCGTGGGAAGCCGTCGTCCCCGGCGAGGCGTCCGGCTTGCTGAAACGCAGGGCAGACCTGGCGGACGCCGAGAACGACAGCGGCACGATCCTGCTGCTGGACCGCGCCGACGGCGACGCGGAGATACCTGCCGGCGTGCGCGGGATCATCCTGGGCCATCCGCTGCCGCACCTCTCGCACCTGGGCGTGCGCGCCCGCCAGGCGCGTGTGCCGTTCGCGGCCACTGCAGTGCGCGAACGCCTTCGGGACTTCGACCACCTGTTGGGGAAGGCGGTCCGGGTGCGCGTCACGTCGGACGGCCTTGCGGTCGAGGCGAACGCCGCGCCGACGCAATCAGCGCAGGCGAGCGCTCCACCCCCGCCCCCGATCGTGCCGGAAGTGGCCCTGACGCCGGGGCCGAGCCTCGTCCCGCTGGATCAGGCCGAGCCGGCGACCTGCGGCGCCAAGGCGGCGGGGGCACGGCGACTACTGGAGCTGGCAGCAGAGTCAGGCGGGCTGTTCCTTGCGCCGCGCGGGCTGGTCGTTCCTTTCGGCGTGATGGCACGCGGCCTGGACGCGGTTCCTGAGCTGGGCCGCGCGTATCGCGACCTGCGCGGGCGCCTGGCGGGCGCGCCGCGCGAGCAGCTGGAGCCCCTGCTCCAGCGGTTGCGCGAGCTGGTGCAGGTGATTCCGGTACACGAGGAGGTTGGCCGTGCGGTGGCGGCCTTCTTCGGGCCAGAGACGCGGCTGGCCGTGCGCTCCAGCGCGAACGGGGAAGACCTGGAAAACCTGGCCGGCGCCGGGCTGTACGAGTCGGTCGTCAACGTCGCGATCGCGGACGTGCCCCGCGCGATCGGGCAGGTGTGGGCGTCGCTGTGGACCCGGCGCGCGGCGCTAAGCCGCGCGGCGGCCGGGATCCCGCACGAGCGCCTTCACATGGCCGTGCTGATCCAGGAACTCGTCGCTCCGGACCTGTCCTTCATCCTGCACACCGTCAACCCGACGACCGGCAACCGCGCCGAGGCGGTGGCGGAGTTGGCGGTCGGACTGGGCGAGATCCTTGCGTCCGCCGCGCGGCCGGGGACGCCGTACCGGCTGGTGTGTGATCGCAACGCCGGGACTGCCGCGCTCTCCGCCTGCGCGACCTTCAATGTCGCCCTGCGGCCCTCTCCTGCTGAGGGGCGCGGGATCGTCGAGGAATGTCTCGACTACTCCCGAATCCCGCTTTCGGCCGACGGAAGCGCGGCGCCGCGCCTCGGCACCCGGCTGACGGCCATCGCTTCCCTTCTGGAGGATCGCCTGGGCCGGCCGCAGGACGTGGAAGGCGTGTGCGTCGGCGAGGGGATCTTCATCGTTCAGGCTCGCCCCCAGCAGGGGCTGTAGATCCGAAGCGTAAGCGCCGGCAGACGATGACAGAAAAAGGCTGGCATCGTTCGCCGCCTGCACGTAATGGTGAGAAGGACGCCCATGTGGAGAGTCCCACCTGACAGACCGTGCAGGGATCCCAGCCATGCGCATTGGAAACCACCAACCGCTTCTCTCCTTTCTCGGCGTGCTGGCGCTGGTAGCGGCTGCCAGTCCGCCCGGCGCCGCCCAGGAAGCACGGCCCGACTGGAAGGCCGGCACGGCGTCGGTCGCGATCACCCCCACGCAAGCGACGTGGATGGCCGGCTACGCCTCGCGCAAGAAACCCTCCGAGGGGAAGGCCCAGGATCTGTTCGCCAAGGCTCTCGCGCTGGAGGACGCGGCCGGCGCGCGCCTGGTGATCGTCACCCTCGACCTGGTCGGCATCCCGCGCACGCTCCGCGACGCCGTGGCGAAGCAGGTTCAGGAGAAACACCGCCTGCCCCCGGCTTCACTGCTCCTGAACGCCTCGCACACGCACTGCGGGCCGGTGGTGCGGTCTGGCGGGTCCGTCCTCTACGAGATGGAGCCGGAGCAGACGCGCCGCATCGAGCAGTACGGCGTCGCGCTGCGCGAGAAGCTCGTCGCGCTGGTCGGGAAGGCGCTGGCGGACCTGCAGCCGGCGCGGCTGGGGTACAGCCGAGCCCGGGCCGGGTTCGCCATGAACCGCCGGTTGCCGACGGCGAAGGGCTACCAGAACAGCCCGTATCCCGACGGCCCGGTGGATCACACCGTCCCTGTCCTGCGCGTCGAGGGGGCCGACGGCAAGCTGCGCGCGATCCTTTTTGGGTATGCCTGCCACAACACTACCCTGAGCTTCTACCAGTTCTGCGGCGACTACGCCGGCTACGCGCAGGAGTACCTGGAGCAGGCGCACCCCGGTGCGACCGCTCTGTTCGTGGCCGGGTGCGGCGGCGATCAGAACCCGTACCCGCGCGGCACCCTGGAGCTGGCGAAGCAGCATGGCCGGGCACTGGCCAACGCCGTCGAGGCGGCGCTGCTGCCCAAACCGCGCCCGGTCCGCGGCCCGCTGAAGGCCATCTGGCAGGAGGTGACGCTGCAGCTGGTCCCGCCGTCCGGGCGCGATGCGCTGCTGGAGCTGAAGCAGTCCACCAATCCGTTCGACCAGAAGAAGGCCAAACTCCTGCTGGACGAGCTGGAAAAGACCGGGCGCATCAAAGCAACCTATACCTATCCCATTCAGGTGGTGCAGTTCGGCGGGGATCTGACCCTGATCGCCCTCGCGGGGGAGGTGGTGGTCGATTACGCCCTGCGGCTGCAGCGCGAGCTGGCGGGGCAGCCGCTGTGGGTGGCCGCGTACTCCAACGACGTGTTCGGCTACGTACCGTCGGTGCGCGTCCTCAAGGAGGGAGGGTACGAGGGCGGCGGGGCGATGCGCTACAGCCGGCTGCCCGGCCCGTTCGCGCCCTCAGTCGAGGAACGCATCGTGACTGCGGTACACCAGCTGGTCCGAAAGGTGCGGGCGACCGCCCCCTCCGCCGCGCAGCCCAGGGCCGAGCAGGTGAAACCGACGCTCGTCCCGCCGGTGCGGACGGTCGATCTGAACGTCGGCGAGGGACAGGAGGTCGAGCTGGCCGACGGCAAGAAGGTGCGCATCAAGCTGCTCGATCTGCGCGAGACGCGCGACGACATGCGTCAGGCGGTCCGGCGGGCCGAGGTCACCGTCGAGGTGGCCGGCCGGAAGGTCGAGCTGGTGTCGGCGAACTACCGGCTGCCGGTGACGGTCGGCGGCGTACAAATCGACTGCCCGATCACGAAGGGCTATCGCCAGAACAGCACGCAGGGGGTTGCCGGCAGCAACCCGTGGGGGCTGGATAAGGACGCTCGCGTGCGCCTGTGGCCGGCCGGCTCCCCGCTTGTCAACCCGGGGACGTTCATCTACCCCGCGAAGCAGCGCTGGTTCGCGAGCGGGACGCAGATGGCCAACGAGCCGGTCCACGTTGACGGCGGCGAGAACCCGCTGGCGAAGCGCATCTACTACCACTACGGGCTCGACATCGGCGGGGCCGAGACGCTGGTCGAGGTGATCGCCGCCACCGACGGCGTGGTCATCTCCTCCAGCAAGGCGGTCCTGCCCGGGTACGAGGACAGCCCGGTCAAGCCGCGCTACGATGTCGTTTACCTCCTCGACGGGCGCGGCTGGTACTACCGCTACAGCCACCTCCACATCATTAGCCCGGACGTGCGGCCCGGCCGGAAGGTGAAAATGGGCCAGCTCCTCGGCCTGCTGGGCAAGGAGGGGGCGAGCGGTGGATGGTCGCACCTGCACTTCGACATCTCCGCGCGCCAGCCGTCGGGCAAGTGGGGTATCGTGGAAGGGTATGCGTTCCTGTGGGAAGCTTACCTGGCGAAATACCGGCCAAAGCTACTGGCGGTCGCGCGGCCGCACCACTTCGCCGCGATCGGCGACGAGGTCGAACTCGACGGGACGCGGTCCTGGTCCGCCGCGGGCAAGATCAGGTCGTATGCGTGGACGTTCGCCGACGGCAAGACCGCGACCGGGGCGACGGTGCGGCGGACCTACAAGCGGCCGGGGGTGTACAGCGAGGTGCTCCAGGTCACCGACGCGGCCGGCGAGGTCGATTACGATTTCGCGGTGGTCAACGTGGTGGACCGCCAAAATCCGGGCAAGCTGCCGCCATCGATCCACGCCGCCTACGCCCCGACGTTCGGCATCCAGCCGGGCCATCCGGTGACGTTCCTGGTGCGCACTTTCCGCACGACCGACGGCAAGGAAACGTGGGACTTCGGCGACGGCAGTCCGAAGGTAGTGGTGCAGAGCGATGGGAACGTTGTCCCGCTCGCGAAGGACGGGTATGCGCGCACGGTCCACCGCTATGCCCGGCCGGGGCATTACCTGGTGCGCGTCGAGCGGACGAATCAGCGCGGGGAGACGGCGGTCGCGCACCTGCAGGTGCGGGTCGGGCGGGATTAACTGACTGGCGAGCGCGCTGCCTCAGCGAACCAGCTCGAGCACGCTCCACAGGGTTGGGTCTTCCCAGTACGGGAACTCCGCGCCGACGCTCAGGGTTTGCTCGCCGAGCTCGGCATCGCGCACGGCGTAGCAGATGCCGAGGCGGGGAGTCTGGTCGGGGTCGTAACCGTTCAGCGCCGCCGCCGGGAAGAACGCCTCGACGGCGTAGCCGGTGCGGATCGGCACGCAGCGGAAGGCGACGGCGTCGGGCGGCACGAGGGGGGCGTCCTGCAGCGCCCGGTTGATCTTCGTTTGTACGAGGATCGGCTCGTCGTGGTCCGGCCCGCCGCCGGCCGGCAGCAGGTGGAACTGGTGGCAGTAGCGCGTCGCCCGGTGACTGGTGCGCGCATCGCGGGTGTCGATCCAGACGGTCGCGCCGTCGGACCCGCGCGGCCGCGACTCGTGCCCCTGCGGCGCCTGCTCCTTGCCGCGCACCTCGACCTGGACGGCGAACCCCAGCTCGTTCCACGCCAGGCGCACGTCGGCAAAGTTACGCTGCCCGTCCATCGCCGCAAAGTTGTCGAGTCGGCACGCCTCGGGCAATTCGAGGAGGCGGTCGTCCTCCTCTCGCGGCACGTCCTTGACGTAGCGGCACGGATAGGCGACCCGGAACAGGAAGCGGTGCGGTACGATTGGCATGGCGGAAAGAAGCGAAACGAGCCACAGAGAGCACAGAGCAAAGACCCCCAGAGAAGAGGGAATGAAAACCGAACCGGAAGCCCCTTTTTCATTCTATCGCTTCTCTGTGTGTCTTTGCTCTGTGCTCTCCGTGGTTGTTCTCAGTTCAGCAGGCTGCGCTGGAGCACTTCGCGAGCGCGGTCGAAGTCGGGCTGCCAGGTGATCTCCGGTTGCCCGTGGGTGAGGCAATCGCGCACCTTCTCCAGCGTGTTGCGAGCCATGTGCGGGCACTTGCTGCACGCGCAGGTGATGCCCGGGACCGGGTGGTAGCGGTGGCGCGGCGCCCTCTGCTCCAGCTGCCACATCATGTTCGCCTCGGTCGCGACCAGGAAGTCCTTCGCGTCGGGGAACCGGGACACGTACTTCAGCATCCCCTCGGTGCCGCCGACGAAGTCGGCGTGCTCGCGGATGTTCGCCGGGCACTCCGGGTGGGCGAGGGTCAGGGACTCGGGCAGCTGGCGCTTCAGCGCCAGCAGGTCGCCGACGCTGAAGACCTCGTGGACCACGCACGAGCCGTTCCAGGCGATCATTTTGCGTCCGGTCACCTCCTGGAGGTACTGCCCCAGGTGCCGGTCGGGCACGAACAGAATCTCGTACTCGGCCGGGACGCGGCGGATGATCTCCTCGGCGTTCCCGGACGTGACGACCCAGTCCGACAGGGCCTTCACGGCGGCCGTGCTGTTGATGTAGGTGACGGTCTGGAACCGGCGGCCGTTCTCGCGCAGCATTTCCTGGTAGCGCGCCAGCTTGGCGGCCGGGCAGCTCTCGGCGAGGCTGCAGCCGGCCTGCAGATCGGGCAGCAGGACGCGCTTCTCCGGGTTGAGGATCTTCGCCGTCTCGGCCATGAAGTGGACGCCGCAGAAGACGATGGTCGGCTTCTCGACCGTCGTGGCGGCCCGGGCCAGTTTCAGGCTGTCGCCGGTGAAGTCGGCCAGCTCCTGGATTTCGCCCTCCTGGTAGTAGTGGGCGAGGATGACGGCGTTGTGGCGTTGTTTGAGGTCGCGGATTTCTTCGACGAGATCGGTCATGGGAGGGATCCTTGTTTTTTGTGTGGCGCAGGATGAACCCACATCAGGCTTTTTAAGACGGCCGGCCGTCTTGCTCTCATATTGTACGAAATCCTCACGGCGAAAACCAGAGGGCCGTTACAGTTGACGCATCTACCAGCCGCGCTGGCGCGCGGCTGGTAGATGCGCTCGATCACGACACCACGAACCAGTCGATTCCGTCCGTCTCCCCGTTGACCTGCCCGTCGCACAGGGCGAACCCGATGCGCACGGCCGTATGGGCTGAGACCAGCCCGGGTGGGTGCAAAATCAACTCCTCCCCGACAGGCTGCCCGCCCGGCCCGACATCGAGTTGCACGCTGCCGTCGGGGCGCTTCACCTTGATGCCTCGACACTCGAGATACCCCTTCTCCACCAGCCCTCCCGCCGGCGTTTTCTGACACACGCGCACCTTGATCATCGTCCCGACTCCGTATTGCAGGGGACATTGGTTCACTAGACATTCTTATACTTCTTCGGTAGATCCCCGAGCAAGGCCAGCAGGGCGAACCGTCGGACCGATCGCGGTGGCCAACCCGCAGGCGAGCGCCAAAGCAACCGCGCAGGCACGAGAACGTCAGGTCATGAGCAGAGGTATCCGGGCGTGCTGCGCGCAAACCGGGAGCGGGACCGAGGGGCGCTTGGCGGCGCCCCTCGGTCCCGCTCCCGGTTCGTTCGTCAGTTATTCCCGCGCGAGCCTCAATACATCCCCGGACTCAGCCCACCCATGCCGCCCATGCGCGGGTTGCGCGTCGGCGTCGGCATCATTCCCGGGGTCGTGTAGGGACCGGGTAAGGTCGGACGTCGCCCGGTAGCCGCCTCGTTCGGATCCCTGGGCGGCTTGTACGGCTGGTTGTAGCGAACGTCGCTCTGGGGCGGCAAGGAGTAGTCTTCCGGCTGGGGAGGCGGTTTGAGTTCCGGCGGCACCGAACGGCACCCGGCCGCAATGAGCAAGAATGTGCCCAGCCACCCCCAGATATTGCGCATGGCTTCCCTCCCCGCCAGGAAAAGTCCCGCCGGCGGCCTGTTCCCCCATGCCGCCAGGGGCCGCGGAATATACCTGCCGCCAGGCACGGGTCAAGTGCAATTGACGACGCGGCGTGGGTCCGCCGGTGCAGCCTGCACCGGCGGACCCACGCCGCGTCGCTCACGGACACATCGGTTAGAAGCGGACGCCCAGCGTGCCCACGATGAACACGTCGTGGATGTCGCTGTTGTTGCCTTGCAGGAAGTCGGCGAAGGTGTAGCCGTAGGAGGCTCGCACGCCGGCCTGCAGGAGCAGGTGGCCCCAGGGGATCTCGACGTCCGTGTGGACGGCGACGAAGGCGCCGGTCAGGACGCTGGTCCGGTGGCGAATCTCGTTCAGGTCGAGTTTCCCCGTGCCCCAGCGGCCGCCCACGTCGAAGCCGGCGCGCCAGGTGCCGTCGCGAGGGTTCGCTGCCGATCCGTCGAGATACCAGACGCGGCCGAACGCCAGATTGACGAACGTCCGGTTCAGGTTGTCCGGAGTAACGAAGACCGGCACCGTGACGGGCACCTGCACCTGTGTCGTTGGGGCCACCATCTGCATGATCGGCACGCCCTCAAACTGAACGGGATCAGTACCCGGGATGGGCACTGGTTGCCCGTTCACGAGCCTCTGTTGCACACCCGTCTGTGTGGGCACCGGCGGCCCGGTCTCCACCGTTCGCGTTTCCACGCCGCCCAGGTTCAGCAGGACCGGCGTACCGCCATCCGCGCTGTTGCAGACGTTGGTGATGCCGAAGTCCACGGTCCACGCCGCGTCGCCTGCATGGTTGAAGAAGAGGCTGCGGCCGCCGCCCTCGATCACCCAGCCGACGTTAAGAGCCCGGGCGAGCGGACCGCCGCCGAACGGTATCGAGATACCGCTGCGGACGTAGGCCTCCCACGTCAGCGGGCCGTCCTCGCCGAGCGGGCCGTGGCAGTCCGGCCCGCGGCAACCCATCGACGCCCCGTGCGGCGCCGGCCCGTTATGGGGCAGCGGCGCCACAACGTCGCCCACCGGAATGCCTGGCGGCAGGGGGGAAGTCCCGCCCACCGGGGTCGACGGGGTTTGGCCCTTGGCCTGGCTGCCGAGCAAGGCCAACACCAGGACGCCGCGGAAAAGAGCCTTCGTGCTCATGCACGCCTCGGTTCAGAAGGAGGAACTGTTGGAACCCGCCCCGGTGACCGTCCCGGGCGCCGGAGGACTCGTCCATGTAGTTGTCGGCTATCGATCGTGCCGGAATTAACAGGAATGTCGAATAGACGGACAGGTCTGCCGGCGCAGGGTCGGAGCGGGGCGGCGAGGCTTGCCCCACCGCCCCGGGTTGCCCGCCCGGTCCGGTTGACTTCAGCCCCGCACGGGTTTAGCATGAAAACCCGGAACCGCCGGGGGTCGCGAGCGCCGACCCGGCCAGCGTGTCCGCTCAATCGCCGGATTAAACATTCTCCTGATAGGGGGTGGGGAAGGCTGCTCTCGGACGTGACCGGGAATGGCGCCACCACCTCCTGACACCGTGCGCCTTTTCCCGGACGGACCGGCCGGTTACGGCCGGCAGGTAAGCATGCCCATCCTCGTCAAAGCCGCGCTGTATACCTGGCCGCTGGTGGTGATCTTCCTCTTCACGCGCCTGTCGCCCCACCGCGCCGTGATCGCCAGTGTCATCGCCGGAACGCTGTTCCTGCCCGAGGTGCAGATCGCCAAGGTCAGCGACGAGGCGCCGGACGCCTACGAGTTCGTGCTCCTCATCCTCAAGTTCACCAAGCCCAACGCCATCTGCTTCGCCGCTCTGCTCGGCGCGATTCTGTTCGACCTGAAGGGCCTGCTGACCTACCGCCCGCGCTGGTTCGACATACCGATCGTGATTTACTGCATCTGTCCGTACATCTCGAACCTGCAGGCCGGGGTGGGCAATTACGACTCGTTCGGCATGATGCGCGACAAGGTGCTGTCGTGGGGCGTGCCGTACTTCCTCGGTCGAGTCTACTTCACCAACCTGAACAACTTCCGCGACCTGGCCGTTGGCATCTTCCTGGGCGGCCTGGTGTACGCGCCGCTGTGCCTGTGGGAGTCGGTGATGTTCCCGCACCTGCACGAAAGCGCGTACGGGTTCTTCCCCGGCCCCAAGAACGAGGTCTTCCGGTGGGGCGGCTATCGCCCGGTCGTGTTCCTGTCGCACGGCATCATGCTCGGGATGTGGATGACGGCGACGGCCGTCATCGGCTTCTGGCTGTGGTTCACCGGGGCGATCACGGAACTCAAGATCTGGCCGTTCCGCCGGTCGATCTCGATGGGGATGCTGATGCTCTTCCTCGGACTGACCACCCTGTGGGTGCGTTCGACCGGGGCCATCGCCATCGGCGTGGCGGCGGTGGTTGGCGTCCTGCAACTGCGGCTGGTGAAACTCCCCGTGATCCTGGGGTTCCTCCTGCTCGTCTCGCCGGTGTACATCTACGAGCGCGCGTCGGGCTGGAAGGGCGACAACTTCCTGGAAGCTCTCAAGGACGCGGGGATGCCGCCGGAACGTCTCGGGTCGCTGTGGTATCGGCTGCACATGGAGAACCGGCTCGTCCTGCACTACCAGAAGCGGCCGAACTTCGGGTACGGCGACTTCAAGCCCGACGCGTTCATGGCCCCGATGCTGAAGACGAACGACTACCCCCGGGCCGTGATGGATTCGATGTGGATCCAGCAGCTGGCCTTCTACGGGCACTACGGTCTGGCGTCGATGTGGCTGGTGCTGCTGCTGCCGGTCGTCCGGTTCATCCTGTACCACCCGCCGCGGCTGTGGTTCAACCCCGCGCTGGCGCCGGCGGCGGGGGTGGCGCTGGTGCTGATCATGTACATGATCGACAACATGTTCAACGCCTTCGCCAACACGGTCTTCATCCTGGCCGCGGGGGCGCTCGCCAGCCTGGCCGGCGTCCGGTTGCCGCGCCCGGCACCAGTTCGGAGCGAACCGGAGGACACGGGCGTCCCGCCGCCACCGCCCGCTCCGGAGGAACACGTCCGGGAGCGCCGGCCGGGCGTCCTGGTGCGCGACCGCTTTCGGCACTGACAGGTTTGTGCCTGGCGCTGGTGCTCCGGGTTGGTCCGCCGACCGCTCGTGGATCTGCTCAAGCCCCTTAATTCAGGCGCACGCCCGCGACCTTGTCGAGCAGGATCAGGAAAAGCTGGGCATTGGCAAGCGTGCTGTAGGGGAACTTGAATACCCCGCTGGAGGAGAACCACCCCTCGCGCGCGTCGGTCCGCTTGATGACGAACATGCCCTGCTCGACGCGCGCCTCGCGAATCTCGTTCACCGGGCAGTCGAACGTCTCGCCTTTGAGGGCGAACCGCAGGTGCCCCGGACTCACGCGCACCCAGTCGTTTTTGTTGACGTTGAACGTCACTGCCCCGCCAAGCGTCAGCTGCGCCTCGAGCTGGCCGAGCAGGTGCATCGTCCAGGCGAACTCGGCCGAGGCGGCAAGGTGAAACTCGTGCGTGTGCTTCGGCGTCCCCTGCTCGCTGTTGTGCCGGCTGGCAAGGACATACCGGGTCAGCCCGGACACGTCGGTCCAGGTGTATGAGTAGTTCGTGCCCTGGTAGACGCCATTGGTGTAGTGCCGCGTCTGGGAGGTGCGCAGCTCCAGCGCGTCGCGGAAGAGGAAGACCTCGTCGCGCGTGAGGGTGTCGCGGCGGCCGGCGCAGGCGAAGCGCGCCACCCCCTCGCGGCCGACGTAGCTGCACGCCCGCTTGAACCGCGTCGCCAGCAGGACGATCAGCACGCCGATGCTGGCGAACAGCAGCGGCCAGAAGACCAGAATGGCCGGGTTACGGACGCGGCCGACGACGTCGATGAGCACGCCGAGCAGCACCCCGACGGCAGCCGCGAGGACGCTCCAGGCGGCGCGGGCGCCCACCGGCCACGGCTCGTCGCCCTGGCGCATCGACGTGTACGCGCTGAGCAGTTCGCCGATCTCGCGCGGCGGCGGGACGAAGAAGTCGGCATCCGGTGGGATCGGACCGTTGCCGTGGTCGGTGAGCGGAGCCGGCGGCTGGCCGCCGGCCGAGGGCTGGCCGCTGGCCGGCGGCTGGTCGGGGGCGACCTCCTGCGGCACCTTCTCATCGGCGGGCAGGACGGTCGGTAACGGGGGCGGCGCCGCCTGCGGCCACGGAGGTGGGGGTGGCCCGCCGCCGGCGCTGTTCGGGATGGCGAGCGTTTGCCCGCAGGCCGGGCAGCGGCCCTCCTGGCCGGCGTAACTGTCGTCTATGCGGAGCTTCTTGCCGCAGTTACAGGTGAGGAGAATGGGCACGATCGGCTCCCTGGCCGCGCCGACGATGGACTGTGGCAAGCCCACGGGTGGCGTCCCGTGGGTCAAATCTCCGGAGACTCGGTCCACAGGGCGCCACCCGTGGGCTTTCCCGGAAACAACCTGGCCCGCGGGACGCCATCCAGGAGCCTGCCTTCGTCAAAAGGCTCGGTCATCCCTTGGCCGCCGGCGCCGGCTCCTCGTGGCGCAGTTCCTCCAGCGCCTGTTTGAGCCGGTTGTGGCCGTCCGCGCTGGCGCGTACCAGGTGATCGCCGGTGCCGGTCAGCGCTGCCTCGACGAGTTCCTTCTGCTCGCGCAGGTGGACCCGCCGCGACCCGGTCGCCGGGCTGGCACTGGCGTCCCGGCCGACGTAGCGCGGGGCGTGGTCCAGAGCCCGCAACCGCGGCTCCATGAACGCCCACGCGCCCATGTTGAGCGACTCTTCCTGTACCCACGTCCACTCGCGCGCCTTGCGGTAGCGGGCCAGGACGCGCTCCAGCGCCTGCACCGGGAACGGGTAGAGCTGCTCCATCCGCACGATGGCAACGTCCGATGTCTCCCGGTCCGCCTGCGCCTCCGCCAGGTCGTAGTAAACCTTCCCACTGCACAGCAGCACGCGGCTCACCTTGCCCGGGTCAACCGCGGAGTCGTCCAGCACCTCCTGGAAGTGGCCGGCGGTCAGCTCGTCGGTCGGCGAAACCGCCAGCTTGTGCCGAAGCAGGCTTTTGGGCGTCATCAGGATGAGCGGTCGGCGGAAGTCGCGTTTCATCTGTCGGCGCAGGACGTGGAAGTACTGGGCTGGCGTCGAGGGGTTACAGACCTGGATGTTGTCCTCGGCGCACATCTGCAGGAAGCGCTCCAGCCGGGCGCTGGAGTGTTCCGGCCCCTGGCCCTCATACCCGTGCGGTAACAGCATCACCAGCCCGCTGTCGCGCTGCCACTTCGAGTTGCTGCATACGATGAACTGGTCGATAATCACCTGCGCCCCGTTCGCGAAGTCGCCGAACTGGGCCTCCCACAGGACGAGCGTGTCGGGCGTGTCCAGCGAGTACCCGAACTCGAACCCGAGCACCGCCGCCTCCGACAGCAGGCTGTCGTAGGCGGAGAACTTCGCCTGACCTTCGGCCCTTCCCGCGGCCTGCGGACCGCCCCCCAGGTAGTTCAGCGGAGAGTACGGCTCGCCGGTGCGGGCGTCGTACAGGACCGCGTGGCGCTGACTGAACGTGCCGCGGCGGCTATCCTGCCCGCTGAGCCGGACCGGCGTCCCCTCCAGCAGCAGCGACCCAAACGCGAGCGCCTCGGCGAACGCCCAGTCAACCTGCCGCCTCTCGGTCAGCTCCTTCAGCCGGGCCGCAAGCTGGCGGACAATCTTCGGGTGGACGGTGAAATCCGGCGGGACGCGGGCCAGCCCCTCGGTAATGTCCCGCAGCGTGTCGAACTTGACGGCCGCGTTTACCTGAGCGTGTGAGTACGACCGGGTGAGACCCTTCCACTGCCCCTGGTAGCCGCGCATCCCGTAAGGCTGTGGCGGCCCGGTCTTGACCTGCTCCAGTGCCCCCTGCAGCTTCGCCTGGAACTCGCTGACGATCGCCTCGTTCTCGTCCGCCGTCAGGTTGCCGCGCAGGATCAGCTGCTCGGTGTAGACCTCGCTCAGGGTCGGCCGCTCGCGAATCTTCGCGTACATCAGCGGCTGGGTGAACGACGGCTCGTCGCCCTCGTTGTGGCCGTGCCGCCGGTAGCAGTACATGTCAATGACGACGTCCCGGTGGAACGTTTGGCGGAACTCCAGGGCCAGCTCGGTGACGAACACCGTCGCCTCCGGATCCTCGCCGTTGACGTGGAAGATCGGTGCCTCGATCATCTTGGCGACATCGGTTGCGTAGGGGGTCGAGCGGGCGTCGGTGGGGCTCGTCGTGAACCCGATCTGGTTGTTGACGATGACGTGGACGGTCCCGCCCGTCCGGTATCCCGGCAGCTGGGACAGGTTGAGCGTCTCGGCGACGAGACCCTGGCCGGCGAACGCGGCATCGCCGTGGAGCAGGACCGGCAGGCCATGCAGCCGCCCCTCGCGCGCGGCCGGACTGCCGGCGCCGGTCAGGTCGCCGGCGATGCCGAACCGCTCCTGCTTGGCCCGGGTGCGGCCCTCGACCACCGGATCGACCGCCTCCAGGTGGCTCGGGTTGGGGGACAGCGACAGGTGGATCCGGTTGCCCGCGCTGGATACGCGATCGGTCGAGAACCCGAGGTGGTACTTCACGTCGCCGTCGCCGTCGGTCGAGCCGGGCAGGTAGTTGTCCTCGAATTCGCTGAACACCTCCGCGTAAGGCTTTTCGAGGATGTTCGCCAGCACGTTCAGGCGGCCGCGGTGGGCCATCCCCAGGACGATCTCATGCACCCCGCTGTCGGCCGCCTTCTCGATCAGGGCATCGAGGAGGGGAATGAGCGTCTCCGCCCCCTCCAGGGAGAACCGCTTCTGGCCGACGTAGCGGGTGTGCAGGAACTTCTCGAACAACTCGGCGAAGTGCAGCTCCATCAGGATGCGCAGCTTGCGGCGGCGCGGGTAGCCGGGCTGGTTGCGACGCGGCTCCATACGTTCCTGAAGCCATGTGCGGACGCGCGGATCCTGGATGTGCATGTACTCGACGCCGATAGTCCGGCAGTATGTCTCGCGCAGGGCGAGGCATAGCTCGCGCAGGGTGGCGCGCGGCAGACTGACGAACACACTGGTATCGAACGTCCGGTCGAGATCGCTCTCGTCGAGGCCGAACTCGGACAGTTCCAGCAGTGGGTGGCTCGTCCGGGGCTCGCTCAGCGGGTCGAGGTGAGCGAGCAGGTGGCCAAGGTCGCGGTAGGCGTAGATCAGCCGGCCGATGCCGATCTGGGCGGCCGTGTCGGTCTTCTGCGGTCCGGCGCCGGCCGAGCCCAGCTCGAACCCCTCGAAGAAGAGGCGCCACTGTTCATCGACGGCGGTCGGGTCGGCGCGCCAGCGCTGGTACGCGGACTCGATCGCGTCGAGGTTCCAGCGGCTGGCGAAGGAGGCGGTGGTCATGGGATCGTGCTTCCCGTGCGGGGTGCGCTACTCCTCGGTCTCTTCCTGTACATTAAGGCGGTCTGCGCCCCCCGACAAGCGTTCCCCACCGCTCCTGACCGTTCTCGCCGACCGGCCCCGTCCACCCGTGCCGGATGTCCGGCGCATACCGCGGCCGGAGCCTTTCCGCTCGACCGGCACGCCATTCGCAACCTGTAATCTGGGGAACACCGCACGGGGTCCGTGCGACCCGGGCCGGTTAATCCGGGCCAGGCGGGCTCAACGAACAGAACGAGGAGGCATCCACATGTTGCGCACATCCCTCGCGGCCGCTCTGACCGCTGTCGCCCTGACCTTCGCCACCCCGACTGCGGGGACTGCTGCCCGACCGAACGACGGCACATACCAGGTCGCTCAGCGCGGCTGGCACCGAGGCTACCACCGCGGAAACTGGGGACGCGGTTATTCGCGGGGCTACCGCTGGGGCCGCTACTCCTGGCCGGGATACACCCGCTGGTATCGTCCTTATCGGTCGTACTACTACACACCTTACCGCTACTACACACCTTACCGCTACTACACGCCTTACTACAGTCAGTACTACATGCCGTACTACTACCCCAGTTACGGCTACCCCAACGGGTTTAGCATCGGCGGCCCGCGCAGCGGGCTGTCAGTGTGGTGGTAAGGACTGGCGGACCAAACTGCTGTCCGAGCCCGCAGCGTCAGCGAGGGTATTGGCTTGTCTCTCGCTGATACTTCGGGCTCGGACGACATGGCCCCGGCGCTCCCCCTCACTCCAGCAACTTCTTCGCCTTCTTGGCATCGTCGGCGATAACCGCCAGCTCGACCAGGTCGCCCTCCAGCCCGACGACGTAGACAGCGTGCAGGTTGACCCCGGCGTTCGCGAGTTTGTCGGCCACATCGGCCAACTCGCCGGCCCGGTTCTCGCGGAGCGTTGTCACCACCTCGTGTTCCTCGAAGCGGATGTTGGCCTCCTGCAGGGCGTGGCGGGTCGCATCGACGTCGTTGCAGATCAGGCGCACCATCCCCTGGCTGCCGATCACCATCGCCGCCACCGATTTGATGTTCACCCCGGCTCGGCTCAGGATGTTCGCCACGCGGCCGAGTTCCCCCGGCTTGTGCGACAGGTGAATGGCAAAGTCGCGCATGGTCGTCCTCCGGTCTGGATGGATAGGTCCGGTGCAGGTTCAAGGGGAGCGACCGTTTTTCGTCAAGCCCACGGGACGCCACCCGTGGGCTTGACGAAAACCCCTTGCACACCATCTCTCCTTGAACCGGCACCAGCGACTTTCGAGAGCCCTGCGGTCAGGCTAGGTCGTTTCTGACAATCGTATTCCGAGGGCTTTCGGATACGCCCGCAGGAGGTATTGAATGTTGGCGATGACCCACAGGGCGAGGTAGTTGA